>Ga0208153_100005_pt1 | contig 150960 bp, 141 predicted proteins | sample Wag42014_10_18_FD_187331 | JGI IMG/M metagenome (GOLD analysis project Ga0208153, IMG submission 187331) | Deep subsurface shale carbon reservoir microbial communities from Ohio, USA - Utica-2 Time Series 2014_10_18 (SPAdes) (version 2) ... | reverse complement strand
ATCTTAGGAATTATTCAGTAATTGGAGGTGAAAAGATGGCAAAAGCAATAACATTTAGCGAAGAAGCAAGACAAGCTATTTTAAAAGGTGTAGATAAACTTGCAAATGCAGTAAAGGTAACATTGGGACCCAAAGGAAGAAATGTATTAATAGAGAAAAAATTCGGTTCTCCGACAGTAACAAAAGACGGCGTGACCGTTGCTAAAGAGATTGAGCTTGAAGATGCTTTAGAGAACCTTGGTGCCCAAATGGTTAAAGAAGTGGCTTCCAAGACAAGTGATATAGCAGGAGACGGTACAACAACTGCTACGGTTCTGGCGCAGGCGTTGTATAAAGAAGGTATAAAAAATGTGGTTGCCGGCGCCAATCCTATGGAACTCAAAAGAGGCGCTGAAAAAGCTGTTGATAAAGTTGTTGAAAAGCTGTCCGGAATATCCAAAACAATTTCCGATAAAAAGGAGATTGCCCAGGTTGGTACAATTTCCGCAAATAATGACTCAGAAATCGGCGGAATTATTGCCGATGCCATGGACAGAGTGGGCAAAGACGGTGTTATCACAATAGAAGAAAACAAATCCACAGAAACAGTGCTGGAAGTTGTTGAAGGGATGCAGTTTGACCGCGGTTATCTTTCCCCTTATTTCGTAACTGATACTGAAAGTATGGAAGCTTCGTTTGAAAACGCATATATACTTATCTATGATAAAAAAATATCAAATATGAAAGATGTTCTTCCCGTACTTGAGCAGGTTGCAAAGCAGAATGCACCGTTTGTGATAGTAGCTGAAGATATCGAGGGTGAGGCGTTGGCCACGCTTGTTGTCAACAAACTCAGAGGTACATTGAACTGTGCGGCAGTTAAAGCCCCCGGTTTTGGCGACAGAAGAAAAGAGATGCTTAAAGACCTGGCAGTATTAACAGGCGGACAGGTGATCAGTGAAGATGTGGGGCTTAAGCTTGAAAGCGCTCAGTTGAGCGACCTTGGTAAAGCTAAGAAAATCACTATTGATAAAGAGAACACAACTGTCGTAGAAGGCGAAGGCAAAACAGAAGATATCCAGGCAAGGGTCAATCAGATCAAAAAACAGATCGAAGATTCCACAAGTGATTACGATAAAGAAAAACTTCAGGAAAGGCTTGCCAAGCTTGTCGGCGGTGTTGCTGTAATCAAGGTTGGAGCTGCCACTGAAACAGAAATGAAAGAGAAGAAAGCAAGGGTTGAAGACGCTCTTAATGCCACAAAAGCAGCTGTTGAAGAAGGCATTGTTGCTGGCGGCGGTGTTGCGCTTGTAAGAGCAATGAAAGTTCTTGACGAGTTAAAGCTTGAAGGCGATGAGCAGATCGGTGCCGATCTTATAAAGAAATCGCTGGAGTTCCCTCTCAGGCAAATCGTTGAGAATGCAGGATATGAAGGGTCTATAGTTGTCAACAAAATCAAAGAAGCCAAAGATGATAACTATGGATTCAACGCTTCCACTGAAACTTACATGGACTTAATCGAAGCCGGTGTAATTGATCCTACCAAAGTTACACGTAGTGCTCTTCAGAACGCGGCTTCCGTTGCAACTCTCATGTTGACAACAGAGGCCACAATTACAGAAGTTCCGGAAAAGGACGACAAGTCCGGCGGTGCACCCGATATGGGCGGCATGGGCGGAATGGGAGGCATGGGCGGAATGATGTAAGCCCATCCTTCTTTGATAGATATTAAAAAAAGGGCGCCTAAACGGCGCCCTTTTTTTGGTTTTAACGAAATTTAGGTAAAGGTTATCTGTTTAATATATCGGCAATTCTCTTGGCAAATTTACACATATCATCATCAGAAGCATATTTTTTCTTTTTCATTGAGAATCTTATATTGTCATCCTTAAATCTTGGAACAATGTGCAGATGGGAATGGAAAACTTCCTGTCCCCCCGCTTCTTCAACATTCTGAATTATATTCATACCGTCGCACTTGAGCGCTTCTTTGATTGCTTTGGCTATTTTTTGAGCAACCGGATATGTTTTCTCCCCTATATCCTCCGGAGCATCCAGAATATTGTGGAAATGTTTTTTGGGAATAAGCAGCGTATGCCCGTAGTTTATCGGGTTGATATCCAGTATTGCAAAAAAGTCATCATCTTCGTAAACCCTTTGACAGGGCATTTCACCTTCATTCATTTTACAAAAGAGACAATCCATATATGCCCTCCTATTACTTAATTGACAGTGTTATCTTAATAATTTAGTATTATAAAAAACAAAAGTAAAGGAAACTATGCAAAATTATATATTTGATCTTGATAACACTCTATATCATCCGGATACAGGAATTCTTGAGGAAGTAAACAACAGAATCAACAGTTTCATGATTAATAATGTAGGTATCCATTTTGATGAAGTGGACTTTTTGAGACGTACCTACAGAGAGAAGTACGGTGTGACATTACGCGGCTTAATGTATCATTATTCCGTAAGACCTTCAGAATATTTGGATTATGTTCATGACTTGGCTTACGATGATTTTATCGATAAAGATCCCCTTTTAAAAAGTTGTCTGGAAAACTTGAAAGGCTACAGGGCAGTATTTACAAACGGAGCAGAATCCCACGCTGTGAATATACTTTCAAGACTCGGTGTGTACGAGTGTTTTGACGATATTTTTTCCATCGAAGATGTCGATTATATTCCTAAACTTTATATTGAAAGTTTTAAAAAAATGATAGATATTTCCGGTATTAATCCCGGAGACTCGGTATTGTTCGAGGATACCTGTGTCAATCTGACATCGGCAGCTAAATTAGGATTTAAAACAGCGCTTATAGGCAGTGAAAACGGGGCCAGCTTTGATTATCATTTTTCCTCAATTTATGATATAGTTTCACTGGCTAAAGGTAGAAAGGTTTGTTGATTTATTTTGCAGATAGGTGTTATTAAGTATTTAACGATAAATATAAAGGGTGTGCTATGAAAAAATTTATGGGTGTATTTGTATTAATTGTTTTCTTAATGTCTGTGACGACCAGTTTTGCTGAGACAAGAGGCTCTATTGTTCTGCAGGATACATTATACGGAACAATAACCGGAGCCATTATCGGTACCGCGGCAATAGTTTTTACTGAAGAGCCGGAGGACAATCTGGATTATATAGCTTACGGCGCAGCCACTGGCGCCATAGTGGGAACTGTTTTCGGTGTTTATGAGTCCACGGCACTTGTACAGATTGAGGATGGTGAAACAAAAGTAGCCATGCCTACGATAAGAACGAACATAAAGAAAAGAGATGGAAAAACGGCCGTTGAAACGAAAGCGGATGTTGTCAGAGTCAATTTTTAAAAATTGTCTTGATATTTGAAATGTGAGAGCTTTGAAAAGTACCCCGCCTAACCTCCCCTAAATTTGTGGAGGGACTTAACTCTGCTACTATCAAAGAGTTAGGAAGGCAGGCTTGTCCGCTTACGAGCGGAGGGTGGTAAAATTTCTAATGGTTTAATTATTTAAAGCTCGTAATGTCTGAGAATACGGTAGAGCTGGGTTAAAAATTTTGTTTGCCCTAAATTTTTCCCACTGAATGATGTCGAGAGTTTTCTCTGGAGGAGCCTTGGAAGAAAAATCTAAAAAAATACAGCGAATGTTTGACGGTATTGCCGAAAGGTATGATCTGCTCAACAGGCTGCTGAGCTTCAGAAGGGATGTTGCCTGGCGTAAAAAAGCCATTGAACTGCTTGAAGTGAAAGAGAATCATAAAATCCTTGATCTGGCCTGCGGCACGGGTGATATGATAGGTGAGCTTAAGAGGCAGACAAAAAATACGGATATTATCGGTGCGGATTTCAGTAAAAATATGCTGTTTAAAGCTAAAAGAAAACAGCCTGATACTATGCTTCTTGCCGGCGATGCTCATCATCTGCCCTTTAAACCGGAAAGTTTTGACAGGGTCATGATTGCTTTCGGTTTTCGCAATGTTACGGATAAAAGTAAAGGTTTGGAAGAGTTGTTCAGGGTCGTCAAGCCCGGCGGACGGTTATGCATACTGGAGTTTTCTCAGCCGGAGGGTTTTATATTCAGCAGATTTTACAGGCTGTATTTTACGAAAATACTTCCCTTCCTCGGTGGTTTGATTTCAGGGAACAGAAAAGCATATGAATATCTCCCTGACTCTGTGTATAAATTTCCCCCCAAGCAAGAGTATAAAAAAATGATTATCGAATCAGGTTTTGAAAACGTACAATTTAATCCTATGACATTTGGGATCTGTGACGCTACTATTTGTTTTAAATAAATATTGAAAAATTCTGATACAGAACTGGAGGATGTATGGCATATAAAGATTTGCGCTCTTTTATAAAAAGACTGGAAAAAGAGGGCGAACTTGTCAGGGTTAAGGAAGAAGTTGACCCGGTATTGGAGATAACGGAGGTCACAGACAGAGTTTCAAAAAAGCATGGACCTGCCCTATTTTTTGAAAAGGTAAAAGGATCAAAGCATCCCGTTTTGATTAATGCTTTCGGCTCAGAGAAACGCATGAATCTGGCATTGGAAGTGGATAACCTTAATGAGCTTGGCAGGCGCATTATTAACCTGGTGGATAGAAATGTCCCTCAGAATTTTATGGATAAACTCAAGTCTCTGCCGATGCTCAAAGAGCTTAACCAGATTCTGCCGAAAATTGTAAAAACCGGCCCTTGCAAAGATGTAATAATTAAAGGCGACGAAGTAAATATAGAGAAGTTTCCTGTGTTGAAATGCTGGCCTTTGGACGGCGGACGCTTTATTACACTGCCCAATGTTTTTACCAAGGATCCGGAAACGGGTGCCAGAAACTGCGGTATGTACCGTATGCACGTTTACGATAAACAGACTACAGGGATGCACTGGCATCTGCACCACCACGGAGCTGATCATTTCAGAAAAGCCAGAAAAGCGGGTCTTGAGAAAATTGAAGTGGCAGTGGTTTTGGGAAGTGATCCGGCTGTGACATATGCTGCCACAGCACCTGCACCTGACGGAGTGGATGAAATGCTTCTGGCCGGTTTTATCCGTAAGCAAGCGGTGGAGCTTGTTAAATGTGAAACTGTGGATTTAGAGGTACCTGCCAACAGCGAAATTGTTGTGGAAGGGTATGTTAATGTTGATGAATTCAGGACAGAAGGCCCTTTTGGTGATCATACGGGGTATTATTCTCTGGCTGATCAATATCCTGTGTTCCATATTACATGTATCACCCACAGGAAAGATGCTGTTTATCCCACCACAATAGTTGGCAAGCCCCCTATGGAGGATTGTTATATGGGTATTGCCACGGGGAAAATCTTCCTGCCCCTTTTAAAAAAGCAGGTCCCTGAAATAGTGGATATGGCCCTGCCCCTGGAAGGGGTCTTTCATAATATGATGTTTATTTCAATAGATAAGAAATACCCCCAGCATGCAAAGAAAATAATGAATTTTATCTGGGGGACGGGACAGATGATGTTCACTAAAATGATAGTTGTTGTTGATGAAGATGTGGACGTCCAGAATACATCTGAAGTACTCTGGCGGATGGGTAATAATGTGGACTGGCAAAGGGATGCTGTAGTGATGGAAGGTCCCCTTGATGCTTTGGATCACTCATCGCCATATCCGCACTGGGGCTCGAAAATCGGAATAGATGCAACCAAAAAATGGGAAACGGAAGGGCACACAAGAGAGTGGCCGCCGGATATTGTCATGGAAGAACAAATTAAGAAACTTGTTGATAAAAAATGGAAAAAATACGGCATAAAGCTGGATGATGAATAAACAGCAAAAAACTGAGATTTTTTTGACATTTCTTAATGAAAAGTATGCTGATGCTGAATGCTCTCTTGTCCATAGAAATCCTTTCGAATTGCTCATTGCAACAGTGTTAAGCGCACAATGTACGGATGAAAGGGTTAACAAGGTTACATCTGTTTTGTTTGACAGATATCCCGATGCAGAGAATATGGCCGAGTCCGATCTGCAAGAGTTAATGGAGATCGTCAGATCAACGGGTTTTTATAAAAATAAAGCTTCAAATATACTGAAAATTGCAAAAAAGATTGTTGAAGATTATCAGGGTAAACTTCCCCTTGATATGGCAAAACTTATTGAGCTGCCGGGTGTTGGTAGAAAAACGGCCAATGTAGTCCTGGGCAATTTTGGCAAAGCCGAAGGGATTGTGGTGGACACTCATGTAAAAAGAGTTAACTCACGGATCGGAATTGTCAGTTCCGGAGATCCTGAAAAGATTGAAAAAGAGCTGATATCATTAATTCCTCAGAACAGATGGAATAAATTCAGCCATCAGGTTATTGCTTTTGGAAGGGATATTTGCAGATCCCGAACTCCTAAATGCAATGAATGCGGAATGAGGGAAGTGTGCGCATATTTTTTGAACAAAGGAGGCAGCAGTGAAAGGATTTGATATACACAGCGCCTTGAAAAGGACATCCAAAAAATTCGGGAAAGCTCCGGGTACCCTTGAATATACCGGTGATTATAAGGCAGAGCCGACGAAAATAATGATGTATTCCTTTGATTCTGAAAATTTCTCAGAAGATGAGATTGACGATGTGCAAAAATTGAAGCAAGAGTTGCCAAAAGACAAAATAAACTGGATAAGACTGCACGGTTTCAGGGATATTTCAAAAATCAAACAAATTGGGGAAGTGTTTGATATCAACTCACTTGTGCTCGAGGATACTCTCAATCCTTATCAGCGGGCTAAAGTGGAGGATCTGGACAATTATCTCTACATTACCCTTAAAGTTTTTGAGGGCGGGAAAACCCTCCATGATATAAAAGCACATCAGATGAATATTATATTAATGGATAATTGTGTTATCACACTTAACGAGTCCAAAGAACCTTATCTGGATATTATTTTTGAAAGGGTAAAACGCAATGAGGGGAGAATAAGGACAAAAGGTCACGATTATTTTGTAAACGCCGTACTTGATTTGATTGTGGACAGCTATTTTATCGTTCTTGAAGGGGTCTCCGACAATCTGGAGGATCTTGAAAAGAGGCTGCGTGAAAAAGATGTAAAGGATTTTGTTGGTTCCGTTTATGATTTAAGGCGCCTCCTTACTTCAGTCAGAAGGGCCATCTGGCCGATAAGGGATATTATTGCCTATCTTGACAGCGGCGCTTCCAAACTAATTTCAGACGGGATAAAATTTTATATTAAAGATATTTATGACCATACAATGCATCTGGTTGAAACTGTGGAGTCACTGAGAGATGTGACGGCAAGTCTGCTCGACCTGCATATGACGGATTTGAGCAACAGAATGAATGAAATCATGAAAACACTGACGATAATTGCCACTATTTTTATTCCTTTAACGTTTATCGTCGGAGTGTACGGCATGAATTTCAAATATATGCCTGAGCTGGATATGCATTGGGCTTATCCGGTGGTTTGGCTTGTTATGATTGTTATTGCAGCACTGATGCTGTTATTTTTCAAGAAAAAGGACTGGATGTAGTTTTATGAGTATCCTTTTTACCTGTCTGCTTATTTTTTTAGCAAGAATCTGTGATGTTACGATAGGTACTTTGAGAATTATTTTTGTTGCCCGAGGGATGAGATATTTTGCCAGCTTTCTGGGTTTCTTTGAGATTCTGATATGGATTGTGGTTGTGGCAAACGTTATGGGTAACGAAGCAAATATGTATGCATACCTGGCTTATGCGGCGGGTTTTTCTGTAGGAAATTTTATAGGTATATCAATAGAGAATAAAATCGCTATGGGTAATCTGGTTGTCAGGGTTATTACCGGCAAAGATGCATACGTTATTATAAACGATTTGAGAAAAAACGGCTACCTTGTTACCGATGTTGACGGTCAGGGAAGGGACGGACCTGTGAAACTTCTTTTCAGTGTGGTTAAAAGGAAAAATCTGCAAAAATTTCTGGATATAATTCACAGATATAACCCCAAAGCATTTTACACCGTTGAAGATGTGAGGCAGGTGAGTACTCCTTATTATCATAAGCCCTTAAGGAGGTTTGGCAGAGGGATTGTAAAAAAGAAATGATTTTTAAGATTAAAAAAGAGAAAAAGCGGATTGTTTAGCCCGCTTTTTCATTAGCCCCGCAGCATTTCTTGTATTTTTTCCCGCTTCCGCACGGGCATGGATCGTTTCTTCCTACCTTAGGCTGGGATCTTTTTACCGGTTGTCTTTTTTCACCGCCCTCTTCTCGGTTTTCTGAAAAAATATCCCTTCTTTCTTCTGTGGTTTTTCTTTCCTTTTCTTTCAGCTGGACATCTTCGTCTATTTTGACCTGTACCCGCATCATGTATTCAACCGTTTCAAAACCTATACTTTCCATCATCCCTACAAACAGATTGTAGGATTCCTTTTTATATTCGATTAATGGATCTTTCTGACCGTAACCTCTCAGCCCCACACTGTCTCTCAGGTAATCCATGCTGAGAAGATGATCCTTCCATTTTGTATCCAGTACATTCATCATAAGGAATCGTGCAAAACCGGTAAAATGCTCTCCGAATTCTTCCTTTTTATGCTCAAGTTTTTCCTTCGCCTGCTTGAGTAAGTCTTCCCTGTATTCAGCAGCGTTTTTATCATCGATGCCGTCAACAGAGAAATCCAGATCAAATATTTTCCTGATTTCACCGGACAGACCTTCCGGATCGATAATTTCGGAATTGATATACCTTTCAAAAAGGCTGTCTACGACATTTTCTATATTTTCATGTAAAATGGACTCGATGTCTTTACCTTCCAGAATCTCCCTTCTCAATGAATAGATGATATGCCTTTGCTGGTTCATTACGTCATCGTATTCAAGCAGATGCTTTCTGATTTCAAAATGCATAGCTTCAACTTTTTTCTGAGCGTTTTCTATAGCTCTGGTAATCATGGGGTGTTCTATTGACTCGCCCTCTTCTATTCCGAGTTTGTTCATTATGTAGGAGATCTTTTCTGACCCGAAAATTCTCAGCAAATCATCTTCTAAAGAGAGGAAAAACCTGGATGAGCCCGGGTCCCCCTGCCTTCCTGATCTGCCTCGCAGCTGATTGTCCACCCTTCTTGATTCATGCCGTTCAGATCCCACAATATGTAGACCGCCGAGGGATTTGACTTCATCGTTAATTTTTATATCCGTACCTCTGCCTGCCATGTTAGTGGCAATTGTAACCGCCCCTTTGTCACCGGCTTTGGCAACAATGGTTGCTTCCCGCTCATGGTTTTTGGCATTCAGCACTTCATGCGGCACACCCAGTTTTGATAAAAGCTTACTCAGAATTTCCGATTTTTCGATGGAAACGGTGCCCACAAGGACCGGTCTTCCCTTTTTATGCATTTCATCAATTTCACGGCTGATGGCCTTGTATTTTTCATCCAGTGTTCTGTATATCTGATCAGGATAATCTTTTCTGATCATGGGCATGTGAGTAGGCACAACGATTACACCCAGGGAATATATCTGCATAAATTCCCCTGCTTCCGTTTCGGCAGTACCTGTCATACCGGCAAGTTTATTGTACATTCTGAAATAGTTCTGAAATGTTATTGAGGCCAGTGTTTGGTTCTCACTTTCTATCTGCACACCCTCTTTGGCTTCCAGCGCCTGATGAAGACCATCCGAGTATCTTCTGCCCGGCATTAATCTTCCGGTAAACTCATCGACAATAATGACTTCACCATTCTGCACCACATAGTCCACATCTTTTTTGAAGACAGCGTGGGCTTTCAGGGCGTTGTTTACAAAATGAAGTGTGTCAATGTTTTTTATATCGTATAAATTTCCCACTCCGAGAGCATTTTCCACGTAGGAGATACCTTTATCCGTTAGCGAAGCTGATTTTTCCTTTTCCTGGATTGTGTAATGTTCCTCATTTTTCAGATTTTTTACCACAGCGTTTATTGTATAGTATTTGTCAGTACTCTCCTCTGTGGGACCGCTTATAATTAGAGGGGTTCTGGCTTCATCTATGAGAATACTGTCCACTTCGTCCACAATAGCATAGTTCAGCTCCCTCTGAACGTAATCCGAAAAATCATATTTCATGTTGTCGCGGAGGTAATCGAAGCCGAATTCGTTGTTGGTTCCGTATGTTATATCACAGTCATACGCCTGTTTTCTTTCACATGGAACTAATTTTGTGGTAAAACTTTCTTCATCATCCCATTCCACATAAAATGATTTATCGGGTTGTATAACACCAACAGTCAGTCCCAGAAAAAGATATATCGGACCCATCCAGGCTGCGTCCCTTCTGGCGAGATAGTCGTTTACAGTGACAAGGTGTGCCCCCTTGCTTTCTATACCGTTCAGGTACAGGGAAAGGGTTGCCACAAGTGTTTTACCTTCACCTGTTTTCATCTCGGCAATTTTACCCTTGTGCATTACGTAACCGCCGATAAGCTGAACATCAAAATGTCTCAGCCCGGTCGTTCTTTGGCTGACTTCCCTTACAACGGCAAAAGCTTCTTCCATTATATCATCAAGCGTTTTGCCTGATGAAAGTTCTTCCCGGAATTTTTCCGTCTTTTGTGCAAGTTCTTCGTCTGAAAGTTTGGACATTGTATCTTCCAAACTGTTTATCCGTTCAACTATCGGCCGGCATTTTTTCAAAAACCGGTCGTTGTGCGTTCCGAATATTTTTTTTGCCACCTGTTTTATCATTTAATGCTCCTTCTCGTTCCCTGTTGTTCCTGCCTTGCAATGAGCCAGTAAATTAAACCCAAAACCATAATAGATGCAAGTACAAAATAAGTGGTAATGTTGTCAGTTTCCTGTTTTAGGGTAAGTATAAGCAGATCTCTGACAAATGCAATGAGGGCAACTCCAACAAAAATACTTATTTTGAATTTCCCCCCTTTTATTATCTGTATCTCCGTATGCAACAATTCAACCAGCACCCATATGATCAACAGAGACCCCAGTGAGGTTATCAGAACGTGCTCCGTATTTTGCGAAAGCAGTCCCAAAGTGTCAGATCCAAAAAATACGGTTGCAGCGATAGTGAGAAATATTAAAATAGCTACAAGTATAAAGTGCATAAAAAGTGAAAAACGTTCACTTATATCAACGATGAAATTTTTTAAGCTAAAAACTTTACTGTATTTCTTTATTATATCTTCATAATACGTTGAAATTATGATATCGCCGGTTATATCCATCATTTTATGAAATGTCATCAGAATACCCTTTCTCCTAAAATCATCAGGTATATTCTGGAATATTTTTTCGTGTATCCAGCTTCGGGCGTAACTGATTAAAATGTTTACCATTTCCTGATTAATGGAATATGATAAATTAAACTCGGAAAATTTTATAAGAAAACTTACATAGTCGTTATTGAACTTACCACTTAAAACTCTTTCGTACAGTTTTTCAAGCATTACTTTGTATTCATCTGTAATTTCAGTGCTGTATGTTTCCGGCAGTCTGAAATTTTTCACAACAAATGCAATCATGTCTGTTGAAAACTCGTTACTATATTTTGACATCTGTTCCCAGATTGAGCCGAGTTCCTTTAAGTCGGATTCCTTAATATCGTAATTGCGGACAATATTCCTGTAATATCTCATGATAGTTTCCTTTTGGGATAAATAGTGTTTAGTAAATTTTTATTTATTTTTATAGGATATTAAGGTAAAATCTCATAAAAATAAAGTGTAATTATTTCTTGATGAAGGAGTTGAAATGTCCGACAGAATAGCAGCAAAAGAAAGAAAGACTGCTGAAACAAATATTTATATTAAGCTGAATCTGGACGGAAATGGCAGAGGTGAAATAAATACCGGCTCAGGTTTTTTTGATCATATGCTTGAGCTTTTTGCAAAGCACAGCGGCTTTGATTTAAAAGTGGCTGCAGAAGGCGATATACATGTTGATTTGCATCATCTGGTGGAAGACACAGGAATTGTCATGGGTAGCGCTTTGAAAGAGGCTTTGGGTGATAAAAAGGGAATAGAGAGGTATGGCTTTTTTATGTTGCCGATGGATGAAACTCTTGTGGAAACGGCACTGGATTTGAGCGGAAGAAGTTTTCTGAATTTTGATGTGCGGTTTCACCAGGGTGAGGTTGGAGGATTTGATACGGAGCTTGTTGAAGAATTTTTAAGGGCATTTGCTTCAAACGGCTTGTTTAATCTTCATGTAATTTTGAGATACGGTTCAAATACACACCACATAGCTGAGGCGGTTTTCAAGTCGCTTGCAAAATCTTTGCGGACAGCTGTTCGTCAAAGCGGAAGCGGTATTCCGTCAACAAAAGGAGTTGTCTGATAAAATGATTGGTATTGTCGATTACGGAATGGGAAATTTAAGAAGCGTTGCCAATGCTTTTTTGGAAATGGATATAAAGGCGGAGATTGCAGACAACCCCGAAAAAATTGATTCTTATGACCGTCTGGTTTTACCGGGAGTCGGTGCTTTCGGAAAATGTCTGGAGAATCTTAAAGAGAGCGGTCTTTATGAAGTGAGTCTTGATTTTATAAAAAGTGGGAAACCATTTTTGGGTATATGTGTGGGAATGCAGATGCTTTTTGAAAAAAGTTATGAGTACGGCGAATATAACGGGCTGGGAATATTCCCCGGAGCAGTAAAAAAATTTGAGAAAAGTAAAGGGAGTGAATACAAAATACCTCATATGGGGTGGAACAGTCTTATTCTGAAAAAACAGCACCAGCTGACGGAAGGGATAAAAGACGGGGAATATATGTATTTTGTACATTCTTATTATGCGCCTGTCTGTGATTTTACTGTGGCAACTTCCGAATACGTCGGAGTGGAATTTAGTGCTGTTGTCTCCCGTGAAAATGTGGCAGCCACACAGTTTCATCCGGAAAAAAGCCAGCAGGCAGGATTGAGAATACTTAAAAATTTCGGGGAGTGGAAATGCTAATAATTCCGGCAATCGACCTTCTTGATGCCAAAGTGGTCAGGCTGAAGAAAGGTGATATGAAAGATTATAAAATATACTCTGATAATCCGGTGGATACTGCAGCCGCATTCCAGAAAATGGGAGTGAAAAGGCTTCATATTGTGGATTTGGACGGTGCGAAAAAAGGAGAAAGCGTCAATTTTGATGTGATCCAACAGATAATTCGACATACCGATATGGAAGTGGAGGTGGGCGGCGGTATCCGGACAATTGAAAGGGCTGAGGCTTACTTTGCCCTGGGTGTCAAATATGTTATACTTGGTACAACGGCTATCAAAGATATTCCCCTGACCAAAAAAATTGCTTCCGCATATCCGGGGAGAGTAATTCTCGGTATGGATGCAAGAAACGGCGTCCTTTCTGCTGAAGGCTGGTATGAGGATAGTAAACTAACAGTTGATGATCTGATTTCAGAGTATGAAAATACGCCTTTTGAAAGTGTTATATATACAGATATACTAAGGGACGGTATGCTCCAGGGTATTAATGTAGAAAAAACAAGACAACTGGCTGCCAAATCGCCTTTCGGGATCATTGCTTCCGGAGGTTTAAAAAGCGAAGATGATGTTTATGAGCTTCAGAATATAGATAATATAAAGGGGTGCATTGTCGGTAAGGCATTTTATGAAGGGCTGATCGATATCGGAGAGCTGCTGAAAGAGGAGATATTTAATGCATAAATTTTGTCATCTTATCGCCACCGGCTTTTATGTGGGACATCTGAGACCTCCGGGGACGTTGGGTTCACTTTTGGCCATTGTTTTGCTTGTACTGACTTTTTATTTAGGCATACTCGGCAAGTTTTTTGTTTTTGTTGCTCTGTTTGTTATAGGCATAATTGTTTCCGAATATTATGAAAAATATCATAACGAAAGGGACGCTTCACAGATTGTTATCGATGAAATTGTCGGTTATTATTTCGTGCTTATGTTTGTTTCTTTTAATATGATAAATTTATTGATAACGTTTTTTCTTTTCAGAATTTTCGATATTTCAAAACCGTATCCTATAAAACAGGTGGAATCGATAGAAGGGGGTACGGGGGTAATGCTTGACGATCTTATTGCCGGTATTTATTCCCTTGGTATTTTTCATATAATCAAGGTGTTTATATGAGTGTAAAAGCAGCAATTCTTGCTATTGGTAATGAAATATTGGAAGGCAGTATCGTTGACTCCAATTCATCTTTTCTTGCATCGAACATTTCCAGGCTTGGAGTTGATGTTATTTCCGTTCAGGCGGTTCCCGATGATTTTAATGAGATTGTAAAGGCATTTGATTATTATATGAAGACGTCCGATTTTGTTCTTACAACAGGCGGTTTGGGACCCACTTTTGATGATTTGACTGCTGAGGCAGCTGCTCATGTGATAGGGAAAAAGACCGTTTTTAATGAAGAGGTGTTTGCCCATATCAGGAAAAAACTTACTTCAAGAAATGTTGCCATAAAAGAATCCCACAAACGGCAGGCAATGCTGCCGGACGGGTGTGATATCTACAACAACCCTGTGGGCACCGCATACGGTTTTTCAATAAAAAAGCATGGGGCTTATCTTTTTGCCATGCCTGGGATTCCTTATGAGATGGAAGCTATTTTTAAGATGCATATATTTCCTTTTATCAAGGAAAAGTTTAAACTGAACGAGTATTTTTCCGAGGAAATGGTTTTCAGCGGTATACCGGAATCTGATGTTGATGATGCTATGAATGAGATCGGTATTCCCTCTGATGTTAAATGTATCATTAATGTCTCAAAAGGTGATATAATAGTCCGCCTTCGAAGCTGGAAAAACGATTCTTTGCTGGTATTTTCAAATTCTCTCAGGGAAAAGCTTGAAAAAAACTTTGTGGGTTACGGCAGGAGCGGGGTGGAATCAAGGCTGTTCAGCGCTCTCAAAGAAAGAGGGCTGACTTTGGCTACGGCGGAAAGCTGTACCGGCGGACTTATTGCAAAAAAAATGACGGATATTTCCGGCAGCTCAGATGTTTTCTTAGGAACCATTGTCTCTTACAGCAATGATATGAAGGAAAAACTGCTTGGCATTAAAAAAGCTGATTTGGAAAATCACGGAGCTGTCAGCAGTGAAACCGCTGAATCAATGGCTGAAAATATAAGAAATATAACAGGTGCTGATATCGGGATAGGCGTGACAGGTATTGCCGGTCCGTCCGGAGGCAGTCCAGAGAAGCCTGTGGGAACCGTATATATAGCAGTCAGCATTAAGGACAAAGTAAAAATAGAGCATTTCGTTTTTACCGGTGACAGGGATACAGTAAGAGAAAGAACTGCCAAAAGGGCGATAAAAATTGCTGAGCAGGAGGTGCTGGCAGTCCGATGAGATGTTTTGTTGCAGTAAAGATGCCTGTGGCATTTTCCAGGCGGGTTAGTGGACTCAGCAACGAATTTAAAGATGTAATGCATTTCAGGCAGGTAAAAGCGGAAAATATGCATATTACGCTCTTTTTTTTCGGCCAAAAGAAGGAAGGCGTTGTAGAAGATATAAAGAAGACAATGGATAAATTGACATTTTCCCCTTTTGAGATATTTTTTAATGAGGTCGGTTTTTTCGGAAGCCGCAATTTCCCTAAAGTGGTTTTTCTAAAGGGGTACTCAGATTATTTGCTCAAAATTCACAATGATATGAAAAGTGAATTTCAAAAGTCAGGAATTCATTTTGACGAAAAACCTTTCAAAATACATCTTACACTATTAAGGGTGAAAAAGTTATATGATAAAGACGCATTTCTTGATAAAATAAATAATATTAATAAATTTTTTCAGAAGGAACGGCTGAAATTTGATGCCATTTATCTGATTAAAAGTAATTTAACACCGAAAGGTCCCGTATATGAAACTATATATAGAAAAAGCTTAGTTTAGGAGGTAGTTAATGGATAAAGATAAGCAAAAGGCAATTGATGTAGCACTGGGAAAAATAGAGAGGGATTTTGGTAAGGGTGCTGTTATGCGGCTTGGAGATAAAGCGGCTGAAAAGCTCCCTGTTATTCCAACAGGATCGCTCTCTCTCGATATAGCTCTGGGTGTCGGAGGGGTTCCCAGGGGCAGAATAGTAGAAGTATATGGTGCTGAGTCCAGCGGTAAAACCACCGTTGCTTTGCATATAATTGCAGAGGCACAAAAGAAAGGTGGTGTGGCGGCTTTTGTAGATGCGGAACACGCTATGGATCCTGTTTATGCTGATGCGATAGGTGTGGATACGGATAATCTGCTTGTCAGCCAGCCGGACAGCGGTGAGGCGTCCTTGGAAATTACGGAAACACTTGTAAGAAGCGGAGCTGTTGATGTTGTTGTTATTGACTCAGTGGCAGCGCTGACTCCTCGTGCTGAAATTGAAGGGGAGATGGGCGATGCACATATGGGGCTTCAGGCAAGGTTGATGAGCCAGGCTTTAAGGAAATTAACGAGCATTGTAAATAAATCCAGAACGACTCTGATTTTTATCAATCAGACAAGACAAAAAATTGGAGTTATGTTCGGCAACCCGGAAACCACCACGGGCGGAAATGCTTTGAAGTTTTATTCAACGATTCGTGTTGAGGTGAAGAGAACAGCATCCCTTAAAGAAAAAGAGGAAACGGTGGGCAATCATGTACTGGCTAAGGTTGTAAAAAATAAGGTTGCTCCTCCGTTTAGACAGGCGGAGTTTGATATTATGTTCGGTAAAGGGATTTCAAGAGAAGGTATTCTGATTGATATGGGTGTGAAGGAAAACATCATTTCCAAAGCCGGTGCCTGGTTCAGCTACGGCAATACACGGCTTGGTCAGGGTAAGGAAAATACCAGAACCTATTTAATGGAAAATAAAGAAATTGCAGATGAAATAGAGAATCAGATTAAAAAGAATCATAATATCCCTGTAACAGAAGAGCAGGAGGAACAGCCCGATGATTGATATCAACAGTATTCTGACTACTGCAGTTAAAAAACGGGCTTCGGATATTCACCTAAAAGCCGGCAGACATCCTATTTTCAGGATAGACGGCAAACTGATTCAGTCTCCCGATTTCCCAAAGATTGTAGCGGAAGATCTTTTGAAAACAGCCGCTTCAATGATGAGCAATAATATAAGAGCTAAATTTAAAGAACGGTTGGAAGCTGATTTTTCATATAGTGTGAAAGATTTGGGTCGTTTCAGGGTTAATGCGTACCTTCAGAGGGGAAGCGTTGTTATGGTCATGAGGGCGATCCCCAGAAACATTCCCTCTATTGAAGAACTCAATCTGCCAGATGTACTCAGGAATATAGCAATGCAGCAGAGGGGTTTGGTTCTTGTCACAGGGACCACCGGTACAGGAAAATCAACAACTCTGGCTTCTATGATAAAATACATTAATGCGGAAAGAGAAGTTAATGTTATAACCATTGAAGATCCGATAGAATTTTTGCACAGAGATAATAAATCAATAATATCCCAACGGGAAATAGGTACGGATACTTTGAATTTTCCTGATGCTCTGAAGTATTCTCTCAGGCAGGATCCGGACGTGATACTTGTGGGTGAGATGAGAGATGTTGAGACTATTGAGACTGCACTTCTCGCTGCCGAAACGGGACATCTTGTAATGTCCACTCTGCATACACTCGATGCTCCGGAGACGATTAACAGGATTATTTCAGTGTTTCCTCCCTATCACCAGAGACAGGTTAGAATGCAGCTGGCCTCTATCCTTAAAGCTGTTGTTTCGATGCGTTTGGTCCCCAAGGCTGATGGGAAAGGAAGGGTTCCGGCGGTGGAGGTAATGATAAACACGCCGACGATTAAAGACTGTATAATAGATAAGGAAAAAATGAGCCAGATCGGCGATTTTATGGAATCAGGTAAGAGTATGTACGGATCGCAAAGTTTTGATCAGTCTCTGTATTCACTTTACCAAAAAGGACTGGTTACTTATGAAGAGGCTGTTAAGTGGGCCACAAGACCCGATGATTTTACCCTCAGAGTGAAAGGGATAACCACAACCTCAGATGCAAAATGGCAGGATAATAATGGGGAGCAGACCGAATAAAACTCCCGAACGTTACGTGTACGGTATATTGTCCAAAAAAGACTTTACCGAGGGAGAGATAGCATACAGACTTAAACGTAAATTTGACTTATCCGAGAGTGAAGTAAGCGCAATACTGGAGAAGCTGAAACGTTTTAATTTTGTTAATGATGAGCGTTTTGCAAAACTTTTCTCTTTGGCAAAGCTGAGACAGGGCTACGGTCCCTATTATATTTGCAGAAAGCTTTCGGAAAAAATGGTCGATATCTCTGTGGAAGATGTGGAAGAGATTGCTTTTAAAGAAAATATGGAAATTGAGCAGATAGCTGTTGACGTTTGCAGAAATAAGATTAGAAATATTACGGACAAAAGCGGGAAAATATCAGAAAATACCCCTTCGACTATCGGTGTGTATAAAAAATGCTTTGACTTTTTAGTCAGAAGAGGTTTTGATATTGAACTTTCAAGAAGAATAGCAAAGGAGGAGTCAAAATATGAAGGTGATTTTTCTTAAAGATGTCAAAGGAACAGCTCATGAAGGTGATGTTAAAGAGGTTAAAGACGGTTATGCCCGCAATTACCTTATGCCAAAAGGTCTTGTTGCACCGGCTACAGAGGCCAATCTGAAAAAACTTGAAAACAGGAAGGATAAAATTAAAGCAAAGGAAGAAACAAAGCTTTCTGCAGCAAAAGAGAAAGCTGAAAAACTCAGCAGCCTGGAGATAGACCTTACGATGAAGGCAGGAGAGAAGGGAAGACTTTTCGGTGCAGTTACTTCACAGGATATAGCCAATGCAATCAGTGAAAAAGGCATTGATGTGGATAAAAAGGATATCGAACTTAAAAATCCTATAAAAGAAACCGGAGAACATACAGTTACAATAGGCCTTTATAAGGAAGCTAAGGCCGATTTGAAAGTTAACATAAAAGCTGAAGAATAGACAGGCTGGTGTAATGGCTAACAGTTATACTAAGAGTTACAGGAACAATTCGTCTTATTCGGACAATAATAGCCCTGCCATAAAGAAGCCTCCTTACAGCATGGAGGCCGAGCAGGCGGTACTTGCTTCTATACTTATTGACGATAAGGCGCTTGATAAGATTGTGCATCTTCTGGGGGTTAGCGATTTTTATTACCCTCCCCATAAAATAATTTTCAAAGAGCTTATGGAGCTTTCCCATAATAATAAGCCGCTGGATATTGTAACCCTTGTTAGCTCCCTCAATGATAAAGAGCTTACTGAAAAAGCAGGCGGTGTGGATTATGTTTCTGAGCTGGTAAATATTATACCCAATTCGGCTAATATTGTCCATTATGCCAATATGGTAAAAGACAAAGCGCTGCTGCGTGCGCTAATTGAGTTTAGCTCAGATATAGCTGAAAAGTCCTATTCATATACCGGTGAGATTAGCAATCTGGTTGATGAAGCTGAGAAACATATTTTCAGTCTGGCTGAGTTTAAGCTTAAAAATGAAGTGCAGCCGATAGGTGTGGTTATAAAGGATACTTTTGAGATTCTGGAAAGCCTTTATGGCAGGAACGAACAGATTACCGGAATACCTACCGGATTTATGGATCTGGACAGGTTAACAAACGGTCTTCAGAAATCCGACCTTATTATTGTCGCCGGCAGACCCGGGATGGGCAAAACGGCTTTTGCAATGAATCTTGCTTTGAACACCTGCAGCAAGTATGACAAATCGGCAGCTGTTTTTTCTTTGGAAATGTCTTCCGGCCAGCTCGTACAGAGGCTTTTATCTTCTGAAGCAAAGATAGAGTCTACAAAACTTCGTAACGGAAGGCTGAACAATGACGAATGGCAGCGACTTGCCAGTGTTGGTTCGGAACTGAACGATTTGAATCTTTTTCTTGATGATACTCCGGCCATTTCCTCTATGGAGTTGAGAGCAAAATGCAGAAGGCTGAAAAGGGAATATGATCTGGATGTGGTTATAGTTGATTATCTGCAGCTTATGTCAGGCAGCAGGGCTGAGAGCAGGGAGCAGCAAATCTCTGAAATTTCCAGGGCGCTGAAGGCCCTTGCAAAAGAGTTAAACATTCCGGTGATAGCCCTTTCCCAGCTTAACAGAGGCGTTGAAAACAGAACAGATAAAAGACCCGTTCCCTCTGATTTGAGAGAGTCCGGAGCTATTGAGCAGGATGCAGACCTTATTATGTTTTTATATCGTGATGAAGTATACCATCAGGATACAAAACTTCCCGGACTTGCTGAGCTTATTGTGGCCAAGCACAGAAACGGCCCTACTGATACTATAAAACTAGCTTTTCTCGAAGAGTACACCCGCTTCGAGAATGCAGAATTGTAAGCGGTTGAGGCGTTACTTGCGAAGCGCTTAGGTGTATGTTTTTTTGAACACTGTGTTGTTTATGTGTTACATAAATTTATAGTGTTTTTGTTTTTTTATAAATAATATAATGTTATTTGCAATAAGTCGCATTTTGGAAAACCATCTGCTTTACTGCCATAAAAAGGCTTTATTTACAGCTTTTTGAGAGTTTAAGTTGTGAGATAATGGTTTGCAAAATATATAAAAATCGTATAGTATGATAAGTATGCATTTTTAGGAATGTTTTTTGCTATAAGGGTTTGAAGACACAATTGAGGTAAATATGTATCAAACAACTTTAAATAGAGAGATTTCACTCTCCGGCACAGGATTGCACAGCGGCAATTATGTAGATGTAAATATTAAGCCAGCCTACCCTGATACAGGGATACAGTTTATAAGAACTGATGTTAATAATAGTCAGATGACGAGAGTTTCGCCTTTTGATGTTTATTCCACGCAACTGGCCACTTCCATTAAATGCGGCGGAGCGTCTATCAGCACTATAGAGCACCTTATGGCCGCTTTGTACGGATTGGGTATAGATAATGCAGTTGTGGAAGTAAATGCGGGAGAAATTCCCATTCTTGACGGCAGCGCAGCGCCTTTTGTTGATATACTCTCCCAGGCCGGCGTTAAGGTGTTGGGCAAAAAGAGAAAGTATCTTAAATTTAAAAAAAGAATCCGTGTTGAATGGGGGGACAAGTGGGTTGAGCTTATTCCTTCCAGATTCCTAAAATTCACATGTCATATAGATTTTGATAACAAACACGTGAGCGAGCAAAAAGCTTTCTTTAATGTAACTCCCCAAGTTTTTAAGAACGAAATAGCCAAAGCAAGAACGTTCGGTTTTAAAGAAGAGGTGGAAAGCCTCTGGCAGATGGGACTGGCCCGCGGCGGTTCTCTCGACAATGCTGTTGTTGTGGGTGAAGAGGGAGTGATCAATAGTGAGGGGCTGAGATACGAAGACGAGTTTGTCAGGCATAAGACGCTGGATCTTATTGGAGATGTATCGCTGCTCGGATACAGGTTTTACGGACACGTGCGTGCATATAAATCCGGTCATCAGCTGAACAATCTGCTGGCAAGGACACTTTTGGAGTCCACTGCTTACTATACAATAACTGAAGTAGAAGAAGATTATAAACAAGCTGGTTACGAAAGTATAGTTCTGGAACCTCAGGGAGCTGTTTAAAGGGATAATATCCCTTTAAACAGCATGTTTCACAAATTGTTTTTTTTATCATTATTTCTAAATTCCATTCTTTCGCTCACTTCTTCAATATTTGTGAATAGTTTAGAAATCAAGACGGAAACACCGTGCTTACTGCCACCCTCCCATTTTGAGACCTTTGAATAACACTATTTGGTCATGCTGTAACAGCAACTAAAGTTGCTAAATTTGACAAAGTCAACCATTTATTTCAGCATCTCGTATTATCAATGGTTTACGAGACCCTGAAACGAGTGGTTGTTTACACAAATTTATCCTCGCTCAGCTCAGATACTACAGGGTGACAGTATGGCAATGATTCAAAAATCTCATTTTTTTAAGAGCTATGACAATAGCTGAACGCTATTGGTTGAATAGCATATTTGCATATTGGTGAAGTAGTGAGATGGATAGGTAGAGGTAAAGGTTGATATTAAGGAGGTTGATCCGGTTGAGATGGCTGAGAATATTGATAACCTTGAGTGTGTGCGTTTAGCACCTTAACAGCCCTCAGTATTTCCAGCAACCTCAACTACTTTCTTTTTACGTATCACGGCTTTGTAAAAGCGAAAATTTGGGAGATTGCCTCCATGCTTATTATTGACTTGGTGTGCAGGATATTTTACTCTGCATCTTCACTAATACCAAATTTAAGGAGAATACTTTGCCATTAATCGGATTTTTTATAATTTTGATTCTCATTGCAGCGGAAATTTACGAATTTATAGTGGATAAAATCAATGACAGATATATTGAAAAAGCGGCTGAAAATCCACCTGAAAGGGCTTTGAAAATATATTCATCGGAAGAATTGAAAAAAAGCGGAGAATACCATAAAGATAAAAGCCGGGTTGGTCATTACGAAAGTTTGCTTCACGGTATTATTTTTTTCGCTCTTTTGATATTTGGTGTTTTCCAATGGTTTTCTGCAGAGTTATTTTATACCTATAGCAGTGAATATTTGAGGGCGTTAATCTTTTTTACTTTTTATCAGCTGCTTTTTGCTCTCATAGCTCTCCCCTTTGATATTTATGAAACGTTTGTTATAGAAAAGAAATATGAGTTTAATAAGACAACACCTGCTCTGTTTATAAAGGATTTGATTCTGGGCGGTACAATATCTTATATTATTTTCGTTGTTATCCTTTTTGTTGTTGTTGCGCTTATTCAATCGGCAGGAGCGTACTGGTATTTATACGCCGCTTGTACAGTTTTTCTTTTCTCCCTTTTTATGATGTACTTATATCCGGTGGTAATTGCTCCGCTGTTTAATAAATTTCAGCCGCTGGAAAATAAAGAGCTGGAATCGGAAATTTTCAAACTTGCAGACAAAGCGGATTTTCCTGTTAAAAATATTCTGCAGATGGATGCCTCTAAACGCTCTACACATTCAAACGCGTATTTTACCGGCTTTGGGAAAAACAAACGAATTGTACTTTTTGATACACTTTTAAATAATCATACGGAGAAGGAAATTATAAATATTCTGGCGCATGAAATCGGGCACTATAAACTCGGGCATTTGAAAAAAATGCTTTTTTTCATGTTTGTCTCTGTATTTGTTTCCTTTTACCTTGTGGGGATTTTGATAAATAACGAATTTATCTACCATGCTCTCGGTTTTGAAAAGTCAATATTTACAGGATTATTTATAATATCCATTATTCTAAGTCCCGTTGGAAAAGTTTTTGAGCCGGTTTCATCATTCTTTTCACGTAAACATGAGTATGAGGCTGACAGTTTTGCCGTCAAACTTACAGGCGAGAAGGATACAATGGCTGAGACGCTTGTTCATTTGCACAAAGACAATTTATCCTTTCCGTTGCCGCACCCTCTTTACGTGAAGATTCATTATTCCCATCCGCCCCTTTTAAAAAGGATAGAACATTTATAAACGGTATCTAAACAAAAACGTACAGAGATTACTTCGCCGTTTTCAGTCTGCCCTGTTAAATATCAGCTCTGCTGATATTTAACAGGGTGAATAAAGACGTGTAAAAAGTGTAAGTGGGAAACTTGAATTATAAGTAAATCCGAGAATTATTTGCCAAAGCTTTTTAAATTTTCAAGAAGCTCACGCGTTTTATTAACGGAATCTTCCCTTTTAACAGTAATAAGTTCTTTGTCTTTCCGTATAAATATTTCGATATTTCCCTCTTTGAGAGTTTTCTTACCGACATTTATTCTCAAGGGGTATCCGATTAGATCTGCATCGTTGAATTTAACTCCCGCTCGTTCGTCCCTGTCGTCAATAACGACATCCACACCCTTCTTTAGAAGTTTCAAATAGATTGTTTCTGCCACATTGACCACGTTTTCATCGTTTGTGTTAACAGGTACAACAACAACTTCAAAAGGTGCCAGCTGAGGAGGCCAAATGATACCCGCATCATCGTGGTTCTGTTCAATAGCTGCGGCTGCTGTTCTGCCTATTCCGATCCCGTAGCAGCCCATAATCATATGTTTCTGCTTTCCATCTTTATCAAGATATGTGGCGTTCATGCTTTCCGAGTATTTAGTACCCAATTTGAAAATGTGCCCCACTTCTATTCCCTTTGTTATTACATAAGAACCTTTGCCGCATTTAGGGCATTCATCGCCGGGTTCGGCAGTGCGGAAATCTCCGAACTGTTTTACTGCGAAATCATCTTCCACATTTACGTTTTTCAGATGTACATCTTTTGCGTTGCCGCCCACTACAAAGTTTTTCATATATTTTACTGCATTATCAGCGTAGATTGGCAAAGGAAGGTCCACAGGACCTGAAAATCCCATAGCACCACCTGTGATTTCCTCTATTTCTTTTTCGCTTGCAAAGTCTACATTCACAACATCCAGATAATTTTTCAATTTTACAAGATTTGCTTCGTGATCCCCTCTTACCATAAGAGCAACAAAATCTTCATCAGTTTTCAGGATAAGGGTTTTGGCAATTTTGGTGATATTAACACCCAGAAAATTTGCTACATCCTCCACTGTCTTTTGGCCGGGGGTTTCCACACTTTGAAAAGGGAGTATCTTTTCATCGTCTTTAACGTAGTTTTCTGCAGTGACGGCTTTTTCCATATTTGCAGAATAATCGCAATTATTACAGCTTATCACAAAGTCTTCACCGGTATCTGCAAGTACCATAAATTCGTGAGAAAATGATCCTCCTATAGCTCCGGAGTCAGCTTCCACTACTTTGTATTTAAGATTACAAGCTTCAAAAATATTACAGTATGCTGTGTGCATCTGTTTATAGCTTTTCTCAGCAGCTTCATCGTTTATGTCAAAAGAATATGCATCTTTCATTATAAATTCTCTGCCTCTCATAAGTCCGAAACGGGGGCGTACCTCATCTCTGAATTTTGTTTGTATTTGATAAAGGTTTAAAGGCAGCTGTTTATAACTTTTGACGCTGTTTCTTACTATATCGGTAATCACTTCTTCATGAGTGGGACCGACGCAGAAGTCTCTGCCATGCCTGTCTTTTATACGTAAAAGCTCCTTGCCGTAATCCGCCCATCTGCCGCTCTCTTTCCAGAGATCCGCCGAACATACAGCAGGCATCAGCAACTCGACAGCTCCATATTCGTTCATATATTTTCTGACAATCTGTTCCACTTTTTGGATAACTTTCAAGCCCAACGGGAGATAGGAGTATATCCCTGCTGCTGATTTTCTTATCATGCCTGCTCTCAGCATAAGCTTATGGCTTACCACTTCAGCTTCAGCAGGTGTCTCTCTCAGTGTCGGTGTAAAATAGTTTGACAATCTCATTAGTGTGACTCCGCTTTTTGGCAGATAATAACAGTGCTCTGTAATTGATGCAAGAAATTTTAGCGGGTGTTGTCATTTTAACGTTTATGGGCTATTTTTTAATAAATATACTTTGGATAAGAGGAGTAACATGCACATACCCGAATATTCTTTCCCGCTTTACAGGCCTCCCAGCGAGGCAAAGTCTTTAATATTTCAAATTACTGAAGGGTGCTCGTACAATAAGTGCACCTTTTGCGGCATGTATGTAACCAAAAAATTCCGCATAAAACCTTTCGGGGAATTTAAAGATGAAGTTGACGGAATTCCTGAGTATACAAAAAAGCATGTGAAACGTATTTTTTTGGCTGACGGAGATGCTGTTATTTATCCGTCTGAAGGTTTGTTAAAAATTCTGGATTATTTGAATGAAAATTTTCCAAACCTGGAAAGTATCCGCTCATATGCAGGTCCTCAGGCACTACTGGAAAAAAGTTATTACGATTGGCGCACAATTTTCAGCAGAAAACTGGATATGTTGTATTTCGGGCTGGAGAGTGGAAATAATGAAGTTCTCAAAATTATGAACAAAGGTATGGATGCGGATGAAGTAAAAGAAAGAATAAAAGGATTGCAAGAGATCGGCTTCAAATTTTCGGTAATGGTTATTCTGGGTGCCGGGGGTGTTAAATACACCAGCGATCATGCGACTGATTCCGCACGCTGGATAAGTGAAGTAAATCCTAAGTATTTAAGTCTGCTCACACTGTTTCTGCGCAGGGGTAAAAACTATTTTAAATATATCGATACACCCCGATTCAGGCACTTAATTGATGAAGCAGCACAATTTATAGAAAATATCAGAGGTAAGGAAATAATTTTCAGATCCAATCATGTATCAAATTTGTTCTCACTTCAGGGTACTCTGGATAGGGATAAAAACAGGTTACTGGGATACCTTAACGATGTGAGGAGCCATTGTAAGAAAAAGGGGATTCTGGAAAGTTATCCGGATTTTTACGAAGAAAATATGTAAAAGATTAAACTGAGATTTATTTGACTTAATATTACCAACAGCTTATACTTAATAATATTAATATTTTACTGCGGGCGAAGAATGGACGGTTCGAAAAATTCCAAATATTATGAAAAAGAATACACGCTAAAAGAGATTTTTGACGCCATTCCACTGCCTTTGTTTTATAAGGATACCGAAGGCCGTTACCTCGGTGTAAACAGGGCTTTTGGAGAATTTTTCGGACAACCTGCAGAAGATTTGAAAGGAAAAACGGTTTTTGACATCGGCAGAGAAGATTTTGCCCGTGTTTATTATGAAAAAGACAGTGAATTATTTAATAATCCGGGAACCCAGCTTTATCAATCCAAATTTAAGGATAATAAAGGCAATGTACACGATGTGATATTTAATAAAGCTACATTTAAAAACAGGAAAGGTGAAATTGCCGGAATTGTAGGGGTTGTTCAGGATATTACAGAACGTATGAAAGCGGAAAGAGAGGTTAATGAGAAACAGCGGCAGCTGGAAACACTTATGTCCAATCTTCCGGGAATGGTTTACCGATGTCTCAATGATTTTGACTGGAGTATGATTTTTGTCAGCGGGGGCAGCTCTAATCTTACAGGTTATAGCCCTTCCGAACTTGAGGAAAATAGAGTGGTTTCATATGGTAATATCATCCATCCCGAAGATCGGGGTTCAGTATGGGAAGAGGTTCAGCGCTCCATAAAGGAAAATGATAATTTTGTAGTAAAGTATCGGATAATAACAAAAGACGGCCAAATCAAATGGGTGTGGGAACAGGGAGTGCTTGTCGGCCGGAACACAGAAGGTATTGATGTTCTTGAAGGTTACATCACCGATATAACAGAGTCTAAAAAATATGAAGATGAGATATATACGTACAAAATCTTTATGGATGATGCCCCTGACGCCGTATTCTGGACGCGCAAAGACGGCAGCTTTGCATATGTTAACAAAACTGCGGCCGATAGGTTGGGCTATCCGAGGGATAAATTATTGGAAATGACAATTTTTGATATTGATACGGAACTTGATGAAAAAGCTTGGAAAAGTATATGGGAGGAAGTGGACAATAACAGAAATGTGACTATCGAAAGAAGACACAAAAAAAGCGACGGTACTTTCATGCCTGTGGAAGTTTCTGTGAGAAATATAGAGTATGCGGGGGAAATGTTACACGGAAGTTTTATCAGAGATATTACACAAAGGAAAAAAGAGGAAGAAGAACGTCGGATTTTGAATGAACAGCTTAATCAGAACAGCAAACTTGAAGCTATAGGGCGCCTTGCGGGCGGCATTGCGCATGATTTTAACAATATGCTTAGTGTTATAATGAATTATGCTGAGTTGGGAGTGTTGCAGACTGATAAAACAGACAAGTTTCATGAATATTTTGATGAAATAGGTAAAGCCGCACGCAGTTCGGCGGAAATTACAAACCAGCTGCTCAGTTTTTCCAGAAAGCAAAGGGGTTTTCCCAGGGTTCTTAATTATAATGACACTTTGAAAAATATAATAAATATGCTGAATAAAGTAGTAGGTGAAAATATACGGCTTGAGTGGCGTAGTGAGGAAGAACTTTGGTATGTTAAAATAGATCCTTCACAGATAAGCCAAATACTGACGAATCTCTGTGTAAATGCACGAGATGCTATAGGTCAAGAAGGGAGAATTGTAATTGAAACTCGTAATGCTCATGTGGACGAGAATTATTGTAACACCAACATGAACTGCAAACCGGGTGATTATGTAATGCTGTCTGTCAGTGATAACGGAAGCGGAATGAGTAAAGAGATCCAGGAAAAAATTTTCGAACCGTTTTTTACCACTAAAAAAAATGGTGAAGGAACGGGGATAGGTATGGCTACTGTTTACGGTGTAGTTAAGCAGAACGGAGGATTTATAAATATTTATTCCGAACCGGGACTGGGCACAACATTTAAAGTTTATCTGCCTAGACAAAAAGAAGTTGATACCCAAATGGATGTAAAGGCAGGAAAGGTAGAAGGAAACGGGGAAAGAATCATGCTTGTTGAAGATGAACCGTCCGTTCTTGCTGTCAGCAGTAAAATGCTGGAAAAGATGAATTACGATGTGATAACTACAATTTCAGCTTCTGAAGCGATGGAGAAAGCAAAACAATACCTTAACAGAAATGAAAGTATAGATTTGCTGATTACTGATGTTGTAATGCCTGAAATGAACGGCAAGGAATTGGCATCCAAGCTGTCGAAAATTCATCCCGGGATGAAAACGCTGTTTATATCCGGATACCCTAAAAGTTATATTACCGATAAGGAAATTTCCGAGAATCAGATTTATTTTCTTCAAAAGCCTTTTACTGCGGAACTTTTATCAAACAAAATAAATGAAGTCTTAAATGATGGCAATAAATAGCTCCTGCTAATTTTCAGACAAGTATGGCGAGCCAGAAGATGTAAGTGAACAGGGAAAAAACGGTTGATAAAATTATTCCTCCGCTGGCAACATCGGGATCACCGTCCATTGAAGAGGCTAGCACGTAGTTCACTGTGGCCGCAGGTGAGGAGAGCATAATGATGAGAACCTGCCCCGTCAGGGAAATTGTATCTGAAAAAGTACTAATTATAAGAAAAGCTGTAAACGGCATTACAAGCAGTTTTATGAGAAGGGTATTGGCAATTAAAATTTTATTTCCCCTTATCATTTCACGCTTCATCGTAGCCCCGATACACAGCAGGGCAAGAGGAAGCGTAACTCCGGTTAAAAGGCTGAGGCTTTTATCTATAAAATGATAAAACTCTATTTTTGCCAGCGAGAAAACTATTCCCAAAATGCAGCCTATTGCCAGGGGATTTAAAAGGGTATTTTTGATAAAAGTCCACATGTCGAATTTTTGTGAAGAACTCAAGGATAGGGAAATTATTGAGAGTAGATTTACCAAAGGTACAATGAATGCCATCAGGAGACTTGCAATCATTAATCCTTCATCGCCGAAGGCGTAATAACTTACAGGGAGCCCCATATAGGCATAATTTGCCCGGAAATTGTTCATGGCAAATGTACCCAGCTGTTTTTTGCTGATATGAAAAATTCTGCCCACTATAAAGCTCAGCAGAAAAACACTGAAAACGGTTACGCACATTACCAGAAAAATATTTAAACTGAATGAAGTGTATATCTCTGCCTGAGCTATTTTGTAAAAAAGAAGCGCAGGAAGTAAAACAAAAAAAATCAGCCGGTTTGAGGAATTGATAAAATCGGCTTTAATGAGATTGAAAAGGGACAGAACCTTTCCCAATGCCAGAACAATAAATATCGGTGAAACAATAGAAAGTAAATGCAGCATGATGTTTTGCCCTTTATAAATAGTTAATATATAGAAGATATCTTACTACTCTATAAAATAAAAGCTAAAATTTCATATTCACGGCTACGGAATATTAAACGGGTAAGCATTTGTGCTTCTTTTGGATAAGGATAAAGATAGTTTGGCAAGCTCCCATTAAGAGAGTGAGATAGGGAAAAAGGGAGATATTGAGGTAGAGGCAAAGGTTAAGGGAGTTGATACGGTTGAAATAGTTGAGAATTTGATAAAGATAAATGTAGGTGGTACCTCAACTACCCATAACTACCTCAAATACATTAAATACCTTTAACTGCCCCTCCGTCACGCATCACGGCATTTACATGCGTAAATTTTGTGAGGTCTTCAAAAAGATAGGACGTTGCAATTTGTATTATTTGTTGGTATTTTATGTTACATATATTTATCAGTCTAAAAGACTGGTGCTAAATGATCAGTGAAAATTTATATCTGAGCAGAAACTTAGGAAGGAGTTTTGATGAATTCCGGTGATCCGAGATCTCCGACAGGTCCTGAGGAAGGGCAAACAGGCAGGAATGAAATATTTTCAAAAGAGAGACTTGAAGAGGATCTGAATACATCCAGCCCCTCGGATAGCGGCCAGACTATCAGACCGAAGCTTCTTGATGAGTACGTGGGTCAGACTAAAATTAAAGAGAATCTCAGGGTTTTTCTGGAAGCAACGAAAAACAGAAACGAAAGCCTGGATCATTGTCTTTTTTACGGACCACCCGGCCTTGGTAAAACCACCCTGGCTTCAATAATAGCCAACGAACTGGGTGTGAATATTAAGGCGACAAGCGGACCTGTTATCGAAAAACCGGGGGATTTAGCCGCTGTTCTGACAAACCTGTCCGAAGGTGATGTGCTCTTTATCGATGAGATTCACAGGCTTCACTCCAGTGTTGAGGAGATTCTTTATCCCGCAATGGAAGATTTTCAGCTTGATATAATTATCGGTCAGGGTCCTGCTGCCAGAACAATCAAAATTGATCTTGAGAATTTTACACTCATCGGTGCCACCACCCGGATGGGGCTTCTTACTTCCCCGCTCAGGGACAGGTTTGGTATGATTTTCAGACTGGAGTTTTATCAGGACGATGAGCTCAAAGAAATTATCAAGCGGGCATCCAAAATTATGGAAATTGACGTCGCTGAAGATGCGGCAGCTGAAATAGCCAGAAGGTGCCGTGGCACTCCGAGGGTGGCCCACCGGCTTTTAAGAAGGATAAGAGACTTTGCTGATGTTTATAATAAAGGGATTATTGGAAGAGAGATCGCAAGGCACGGTCTCGACAGGCTGGAGATAGATGCTTTGGGGCTGGATACGTCTGACAGAAGGTATCTTGAGTCCATAATAGAGAAGTATGAGGGCGGACCGGTCGGCGTAGATACAATTGCCGCTACATTGTCTGAAGAAAAAGATACAATTGAAGATGTTATTGAGCCATTTCTCATTTACTGCGGCTTTATAAAAAAGACTCCCAGAGGCAGAGTTGCTGCCATTAAAGCCTATGAGCATCTAAACATAAAGAGACGGGAAAAACAGATTACAGTTGACGATCTGCTGAATGATACGGAATATAATAACGGAGAACAGGAATAACAGCTGATGGCTAAAGTAAAGACTAATTATATTTGCAACCAGTGCGGTTATATTACTCCGAAATGGTCAGGCAGGTGCCCCGAATGCGGCAGCTGGAACAGTTTTGAAGAAAAATTTCCCGAAAGTTCTTCTGCTTCTGCCAAAATTAAAAAAAAGCCGGATATACGAAAACTGAAGGACGTTGGCGGTATTGAAGTCAGCAGGTTCAAAACCCGTCTTGTGGAGCTTGACCAGGTGCTCGGAGGGGGATGTGTAAAAGGTTCTGTAGTGCTGGTGGGCGGTGAACCCGGAGTTGGTAAGTCAACGATTATGCTTCAGGTAACCTCGGTCTTTTCGTCAGAAAATATGGATGTATTATACATTTCCTCGGAAGAGTCACGCTCCCAGATAAAACTAAGGGCGGACAGGCTGCATCTTAAAGATATAAATTTTGATATAATCAGTACCAATGATTTTGATGAAGTTAAAACAGCTATCAGCAGTCATGAGTATGATTTTCTGGTGCTGGACTCTGTCCAAACGATTGCTTCAGATGACTTGAAATCACCTGCCGGTACAGTTAGCCAGGTAAAATATATCACTTATAATCTTGTGGAATTTGCAAAATCTACCGGTTTGACGGTCTTTATTGTTGGGCAGGTGACCAAAGAGGGGGCTATTGCCGGTCCGAAGATTCTTGAACATCTGGTTGATACCGTTCTTTATTTCGAGGGTGATTATTCCAAAGGTGTGCGCATATTAAGGGCCGTGAAAAACCGGTTTGGATCCACAAATGAGGTTGGACTTTTTGAAATGCGCAATGAAGGGCTTGTAGAAATCAGCGGATTTGACTTTTTAGAAAATACCGACAACAGTGCCGGCAAAGTAATGACATGCGTAATGGAGGGTACCAGGGCGTTTCTCATAGAAATTCAGGCATTGGTCAGCAGTACATATTTTAACTTTCCCAAAAGGAATGCCAACGGTTTTGATTTAAACAGACTCCAAATGCTTCTGGCAATTGTGGAAAAAAGATGCGGAATCAATTTGTCGGGTGCAGATGTCTTTCTTAACGTTGCAGGCGGTCTGAAAGTAAATGAAACTTCGGCCGATCTGGCAATCTGTGCTTGTCTTATATCGTCTTTTAAAGATACTCTTCCGCCCGAAAGTTCACTTTTTATCGGAGAGGTCGGGCTGACAGGGGAAGTCAGGCTGCCGGGCAATATTGACAGCAGATTGAAAGAAGCTGCCAAATTCGGCATCAAGACGGTTTTTATGCCGACGGAAGAGGCCAAAAAGCAGAAGGGTAGCAAAAACGATAAAAAAACAGGTGGTTTGGAAATCATAAACATTAACTATGTGAATGAGATTATAGAATATATATAGTGTTAAAACGGAGGTAATTATGGACTTAAAAGGTAAAAAGGCATTAATTTTCGGAGTTGCCAATCAAAAATCTATTGCTTACTCGATAGCAAAAAAGCTTAAGGAACAGGGGGTTGAGCTGGGATTTACCTATGCGGGTGAGCAGCTACAGAGAAGGGTTGAACCGCTTTCTGAGGAATTAGGCGGAGCATTTTGTGTTAAATGCGATGTTACGGATGATGCTGATATAGAAAAGACTTTCAAAACTGTGCAGGATAAATTCGGCCAAATAGATATTCTTGTGCATGCTGTGGCTTATGCTCCGGCCGATGACCTTAAGGGAAGATTTGTGGATACAACAAGGGAAGGATTTAAGACTGCCATGGAAATAAGTGTATTTTCTTTGGTTAATTTGGCAAAGCATGCTGAGCCCTTTATGAGTGAAGGCTCCACTATTATTACCATGACTTATTACGGCTCAGAGAAAGTTGTAAAAAATTACAATGTAATGGGAGTTGCAAAAGCTGCTCTGGAATCATCTGTAAGATATCTGGCAAATGAACTTGGAGAAAAAGGTATAAGGGTAAACGCTATTTCAGCCGGCCCGATAAAAACACTTGCTGCAAGCGGTATTTCCGGTTTTAAAACAATTCTTGCCCGGATAGAGGAAAAGTCCCCCTTAAAAAGAAATATAACCGGAGATGATGTGGCGAATACTTCACTTTATTTGTGCAGTGAGTTGTCCAGCGGAGTCACAGGTGAAGTAATATATGTTGACAGTGGATATAATATAGTAGGAATATAGATTTAACAGAATATTCAGTTTTTCGCCTGTATTTATAAAAAAACTCCGCCTTTGCGGGCGGAGTTTTAAAAACTCATCTTATTGCAACTTTATGAAGGATTACTTTGTTGCCCTGGGATAATTCTTTTTTGCTGTCGATTATTTGAGCAGTTGAAGTGTTTTTGCCGGAATGAACAATCTGAATGGTGGCAATTTTTACATTCCTTGTATATTCATCTTCTTTAATCTGTTGAACTACATTTAAAACATCACCTTCTTTTACATTATCACTATAACCAAGATTAATAATACATCTGTACCCTTCTCCGGATATACGCATATCATTGGTCATGAAAAGGATAGAGCCGGTTATATCTGAATTTACAACTTTGTAGCCGGATGGTTCGGGAAAAGAAAAATCTCTATATGTATCCGCCAAAAATGTCTTTTCAATCGGCTCAAAGGCTTGTGTTATCTGTACTACTGAAGTTTTTTCTTCAACTTTGGTAACTGTACCAACCCCTGCAGTTTTGTATATTGTGCCGTAAGGTATTTCCTTCTGAATGCTGTAAATAGTCAGTTTATCGCCTTTATTGACCTCTCCACGTCCGGCATTGATCCGTACAATGTTATTAGTTGCCACATATGTTCTTTCCAGTTCGTTTGCAAGAAGCTCATATGATGGTTTTTCCGTCAGTATAAGCTCGAGGTTATCTATATTTTGAAAATCGACACCATAATAAGAAAGGGTGGATTTATAGGCTTTTTCTTTTTGAGAAATGTTGTCTGAAACATAGCTATCGGAAGTAAGTTTTATTAATGAAGCATTATCAGCCAGATGATAGCTTTTCCCGCCGAACAGAATGGGGATTACTAACTTGTCTTCCGGGAAGATAAGGTCGGGATCATTAATATAGGTGTTATATTTCCAGATAATAGGCCATTGGAAGTTGTTGTCGTAAAATTCCCCTGCAATATCCCACAGAGTATCGCCTTTTTCGATAGTGTACTTTTCCTGGGCAGAGGCTGCAGTAAAAGTGAAAAATATGCAAATCAATAAAATTATTCTAAACATAGTTTACTCCCACTTTGCCAAAAATTCCTTTGCTCTTGCAGCTGCATCAGAGGCCGGGAATTTCTGGGTAAGTTCTTTAAGTTTTTTAACAGCTTCCGTTTTATTACCAAGCTCATTATAAGCCAGCCCCATTTTCAGATAGCCGGCAGGAACTTTATTGCCGTCAGAATACTTATTGATCAATTGTTTAATGTTTTCTATAGCCTTGTTGTAATCGTTTTGAGAGTAGTAAGTTTCAGCCACCCAGTATTTTGCATTGTCCGAAAGGCCGTCATCCGGGTACAGTGAGAGGAATTCATTAAATTTTTTCCTGCTTTCGTAATACTTCCCTGATTTAAAAAGTTCATAGGCATAGCTGTAAAGACTACCCTTATCAGAAAACTTATCCTCAATAATAACTATCTGATTGTCCCCCTGTTTATCAGATCCGGTTTCAGCTTTCTGAGTTTTATTATCTTCAGCCATGCTTTTGTTATCTCCGGACCTCCCAGCGGGTTTTGATGTTTTCAGACGCTCTTTCATCATTGAAACTTCGTTGGTCAAATAGGTAACATCGTTATTGATATCTGAAATTGCCTGGGAGTTTGTATTAATTTTTGATTTATTTACAGTAATTTTCCTGTCAAGCTCATCATTTTCCATCTTGAGATCGGCTATTGATTTTTGTAATTCCACTATTTCCTGATTCATAGAACTGATGCTCTTGTTAAGAGCCTGGTTTTTCGGTGCACACGAAACAAAAACAACTAAAATTGGCAGAACTATCAAGATACGTTTCATAAATTTATCCCTCCAACAAATTTTTGAGTTCTAATTGAGTGTTCAGAAAAGACTGGGTACCGGTAAATCTTAAACAAAAAAAGGTATTTTCCTGCAATCATTATAAATCCTCTAATAAATTTTTATCACATAATTGCTGCAAATTCAATGCTGTGACAAAGTTCCATAATATATTATATCTATTATGCTAAAAATTTACAATAAATTATGAAAATTTCTATAAATAAAGCATAAATTATGTTATAAATTAATAGAGTAAATAGAAAAAGGAGGATTTTATGATAAGCAAAAAAATGGAGCAGGCACTGAATAAACAGCTAAATAATGAGTTCTTTTCGGCATATCTGTATCTGGCTATGTCGGCCTGGAGTGAAAACAGAGGACTGAAAGGTTTTGCCAACTGGTTTTATGTGCAGTATCAGGAGGAAAATTTTCACGCAATGAAATTCTATACATATCTTCTCGACCAGGGCGCGGAAGTTGATCTGCTGAAGATTGAAAAGCCGGAAACGAATTTTTCGTCTCCTCTTGAAGCGTTTGAAAAAACACTTGAGCATGAGCAGTTTATTACAAAAAGTATTTACGAACTTGTGGATTTGGCTGTCAGTGAGAAAGATCATGCTACAAACGCTTTTCTACAGTGGTTCATCAGTGAGCAGGTGGAAGAAGAAGCATCTGTCAATGAAATAATAGACAACCTAAAACTTATTGATAATCAAGGCAATGGAATTTTTATGATTGACAAAGAGCTTGGCACGAGGACATTTACTCAGCCTGATGCCGGACAATAGAATTTCATATTAAGATTTGGGGGCACCGCAGCTTTTGTGCCCCTTATTTTTTAACTGAATAATTTTTATTGTTCTTTGGTTTCAGATTCGAGCTTGTCCAGCTTTAACTTTAATTCTTTCATTTTGCCGTTCAGTTTGAGAACATATCCGAAGATGGCTACCCAGATTACCATGTATGCACTAAATAAAAACCAAAAATTCTTCATATTTCCCCCTTATTTGAAGCGATTTTTTCATATCTGCGGAACATATGTTTTATTGCCGAGGTTTTAACCAGCATCATAACATACAGCAGTGTAAAAGCGAATATGGATACAAAAAGCGCTGTCAGCATTTCAGGCGCAAGACCTCCGCCGCCTTTCTGGAGTACATTCGGATGAATTGTTCTCCACCATCTTATTGAAAAGAAAACTATAGGGACATCGATAAATCCAATAATGCCGAGAGCAGCTGAAAATTTTGCTCTTTTATCTTCTTCGTCCAAAAATTTTCGCAGCATCAAATAGCCCACATAGATAAACCACAGAATTAACGTTGTCGTTAATCGGGGATCCCATGTCCACCATGTTCCCCAGATGGGTTTCGCCCATATAGGGCCTGTAATCAGAACTATGGTGCAAAAGATAATTCCTATTTCAGCAGAACCGGAAGCAACGTCATCAAAAATGTATTTGTTTGTAAAAAGCACAAAAAAGCTGCAGATAAATGTTACAAAAAAGGCAAAAAAGCTTATCCAGGCAGAAGCCACATGAAAGTAAAAAATCTTTTGAACCGGACCCATGACATTTTCTACCGGTGCGTAGATAAAGGCAAAATACAGCCCAAGAGCAACGGCCAGAAAAGTCAGAACATCAATTAGAGCACTTAATTTCATAAACTACTCCTCTACTATGTAGTCGAAAATTGCATAAATAACAGCTGTGAAAATTACGTCAAACGCTCCGATCAGCTTCAGCCATTTATAAGATTCGGTCACATCTTCTCCCAATATATATATATTCATACACTGAATTCCGGCAAGTATGATCGGAATCATAAGGGGCAAAAGCAGTAAAGGAAGCATTATTTCACGGGTTTTTGTTTTTACAGAGATTAGTGAAAAAAGTGTTCCCAAAACCGCGAAACCGTATGTACCAAGTGCAAGCACCACAATACTCATGAAGGAGTTGGCAAAAATATTAATATTATAAAAGACCATAAAAATGGGCACTGTAATTATTTCCATAATTATGAGAAAGAGAAAATTGGAAAACACTTTACCGAAAAAGACGGCGCTTCTGTCAACCGGTGCCAAAAGAAGTGCATTAAGATTGCCGCCGGTAATTTCGTTTAACATGGATTTGTTGAGACCCAGCACCCCTGAAAATATTATTGCCATCCATAGGATACCGCCGACTAGGTTGTCTTTATATGCCGCCCCCGGTTCAAAGATAAAGCTGAAAACAATTACCACCAAAAGTGAAAAAAGAAGCATGGAGACCACCACTTCTTTTGATTTCAGCTCCAGTAGGAGATCCTTTTCAACAATATTAAAGACAGTTGTGAGATAATTTTTCATAAATAAACCTACGACACCTTGGCTAAATATATATCTTCAAACTCGTATTCGGGGATGTTCACTTTATCATCAAAAAATACTATTTTTCCCCTCTTCATGATTGCAATCTTGGAAGCTAAGTCATAGCCCCTGTTGAGATTATGCGTTACCATAATTATTGTTTTACTGTGTTGAAACTGTTCCTTGAGTATATTTGAAAGTATGTAAGATGCATGCTGGTCAAGGCCGGTATAAGGCTCATCCAGGAGAATGATTTCAGGATCATGCAGAAGAGTTCTTGCTATAGATAACCTTTGGAGCATTCCTCTTGAAAAATTTCTGACATAATCACTCTTTCTGTCAGAGAGTTCCACTTTATTTAAAATATCATCAATTTTTTTGTCAATTTCCTTTAGCCCGTACATCTTACCGTAAAATTTCAGATTAGCTTCGGCGGACAGGTTTTCATAAAGAAAAGGCTGGTGTGAAATGACTCCGAAATTCCTTCTGAAATCGTTAGGCAGATCACTCAGCTTTATTCCGTCAAAAAAAATCTGCCCTGCACTAGGCCTTGTCTGCGATGACAGTACCTTAAGTAGTGTGGATTTCCCTGCACCGTTGGGACCGAATATAGAGAGGAATTCGCCTCTGTCCAAATAAAAGGAGACCTTCTTTAAGGCCTCCAGATATCCGTATCTTTTGGTAATCTCATCAAGCTTAATTAGTTTTGATGTCACTCTCTTTCCTTCTGTAACTGATTGTGTACAATCCGCCTGCAACCATCAGGGCACACCCTACCCAAATCCATACTATAAACGGTTCGTAGATTGCCTGTATGCCGATCACATTATCAGGTTTTGAGTAAGAAGCAAGTATCAAATATAAATCGCCTCCTGCTTTAGTTCGGATTGCAACCTCTGCAAAAGGCTGTTCATTATTTTTATAGAAACGTCTTTCAGGTGTCATTGTAACCTGGTAAGTGCCGTTCTTTTTTACATCCACAGGTGCATAAACGGAAACGTAATTCTTTTTTTCCTGCACTTTAAGATTTCCCACAAGCAGTTCAAAATCAGGTGTAATTCCAGTGAGCGTTTCCGCCTCTTTTGCAGGCAGTGATTTTTGAAGTGATTGATGCATATTGATTGTACTTCCCGGGGAAACCACTTTGTCTATTTTAACATTATAAAATGAAGAGGCTATCACTCCGTATGCCATAATCATAACACCGAAATGTATAATCAGACCTCCGTAAAACCTTCTGTTTTTGAAAATTATTCCGACACCCTTTTTTCTCATACCGTTGAAAAATTGCAGAAGAATGGTAAACAGAGAGAACGAAGCGAAGGCGAAGAGTACAAGGGGAGTAATTTTTGTATACCCGTATGCGTAAATTCCTGCTGTGGCCAGTACCATGAAAATTAGAGAAGGCCATAATGCCTTTATACTGGATTTGAGTCCGTTCCGGCCGTATGGGACCAAGGGACATATCCCGCTGAATACCAGGAGAGCCATAAAAAACGGGATTGAGACCTTGTTGTAATACGGTATGCCCACACTGAGTTTTGAGCCGGCCAGTTGAGAGAAAATCGGCAGGGTTGTGCCAAAAAATACAACTGCCATAAGACCTACAAAAAGCCAGTTTGTGACAAAGAAAAGCCCTTCTTTGGAAGAAATGGTGAATTCCCCTTCGTCCTTGATTTCATCTTTGTTTTTGAACAGAAAATAGAGAAAAGCTCCGGTTGTTATAATAATAAACCATAGAAAGAAAGTTCCCAGAGAAGACTTGCCGAAGCTGTGCACGGAGTCTATGATACCGCTTCTTGTGAGAAAAGTACCGAAAATGCACAACTCGAAAGTTATCAATATCAAAGTATAAGTCCAAATTTTCAATTTGTGTTTTCTTTCCAGCATTACAGCGGAATGCAGAAATGCAGTTGCAGTGAACCAGGGAAGCAGAGAAGCGTTTTCAACAGGGTCCCATGCCCAGTATCCGCCCCAGCCGAGTTCCACGTAAGCCCATTGGCCGCCCAGAACAATACCGATGGTCAGGAAAATCCAGGTTATAAGCGACCATTTCCTGGTATCCTTTACCCAAAAACCAGTCCTATCGGAGGTTAGAAAAGAAGCAACGGCGTGGCCCAACGGCACGGTGAATCCCACAAAACCAAGATAAAGTGTCGGCGGGTGATAAATCATACCGGGATTCTGAAGCAGAGGATTCATACCCATTCCGTCATTGGGGAAAAAATTAAGCTCTTTAAACGGATTGACCACAAAAGTGGTTAAAAGGTAGAAAAAAGTCGAGGTTATTATCATGGTAAGCAGAACGGAGCTTTTATACTTTAGCGAATAGTTTCTGATGCGGTAAAGCTCTATGACAGCAAATACGCTGACAAGCCATCCCCAGAAAAAAAGCGATCCCGCCTGACCTGCCCACCAGGCGCTGATTTTGTAAATCATGGGCAGCGCCCTGTCTGTATATTGAGCCACATATTCCATTTTGAAATAGCCGGTGGCAAGGGCGTATATCAGGACAAGTGTTGCAGCTGAAATCAGGCCGGCCTGAACAAGAAGCAGACTGTTTGCTGTTTTCCCGTATGATTCAGAATTTTTATTAATGCTTATTATGTAACAGATTATTGCCCCGATACCGACAAATAATCCTGCCAATTGCAATAAAAAACCAATACTACCCACATTTCACCTCTCTGTTGTTTTCATAGTAGATAGCAGAATTATTTTAAAGTTCAAGAAATTTAAAATGTGTATAAATATCCGTATATATCGATACCATACAGGATGTTAGTCGGAGGAGAAAGAAGGTTTTCCTGAACTAAACAAATATTTGTTTGTCTTTTATTGCAACAATGTGAAACAAGAAGCAAGTTGACTGCTGACTGTATTTAATGGTAGTTTTTGGATACAGTTGTAATAAGGATGATTTTATGAAAAAAATCGCGATAATCTTATTTATGTTGGTAATTGCGGCTGCCACAACTTTTGCAGGTGAGAAAAAAATGCTTAAAAATAACGGAATATTCATAACAAATAAACTTGAACAGAGTGATATCATTTCTCTAAACGTTTTTATCAAGGGCGGGCTCTTTGCAGAAAGTGAGTCGAATAATGGTATAGGAACTCTCTTTTCAGATGTATGGCTGAAAAGCGGGGATCTGATGAGTAAAGTGGAATTTTACGGCGGTAATATAGATGCCGGTGCCAACAGCGACTATTTTGAGTTCCAGATTTCTATGCTGAAAGAAGATTTCATTAAGATTTTGCCCTGCCTGAAAAAACTCTTCAACGATCCGGATTTCAGCCGTGATATTTTTGAAAGGGAGAAAGGACTGTTAATAAAAGAGATAAAAAGTATGAAGGATAGTCCGAGTAAAGTTGCTATGGAGAAATTAGGCAAACTTACTTATGGCGATTTTCCCTATGAACTTTCCAATATCGGACAGGTGGATTCCGTAAAAAACATAAGCTTTGAAGATATCAGAAAGTATTATGAAAAAACTTTTGAGGGCAGTAATCTTATTATTTCCATGGCTGGAGATTTTTCCGATCTGATTCTATCAAAAACGGAAAATGTATTTGAAGGTTTACCAAAGGGAGAGCCTGTTAATATAGACTGCACTGGTTCGGGTATCAGCCGTTCCGTTTATGAAGAAGAACAGTATCCCCGGATAAGGCAGTCAAAACTGTACATGGCTTACGATGCCCCGTCTGCAGCCAATGAAAGATACCTGTCTACAAAAGTCCTCACAGAGATAATGGGCGGCGGTATGAGTTCGTATTACTTTAATATATTAAGGCAGCAAAAAGGCTACGCTTATGCAGTGGGCGCTTTTTACCCCTCCAGGTTGTGTTCTTCCCGTTATATTTCGTTTATCGGTCTTGATTATGATAATGTTAAAAAGGCTGTTGAAGATATAAAAGAGATTAACGCCCAGTCTGTAGAAATGATTACAGAGGAAGATGTTCAGAAAGCAAAAAATTATATTCTCGGCAGGATTCTTTCCGAATCCCAGTCCACTCAGAAGACAAGCTGGTATGCTGCATTTTTTGCAAATCTCGGATTGGGGCATAACTATTTTGAACAGTACATTGAGAATCTTAGAAATATTAGTCTTAAAGATGTTCAGAATGCAGCCAAAAAACTTTATGAGAAAAAGACCACAACCTTTGTTCTAAAGCCTGAAAATAACTGAATATTTGCAATTATGCACGCAAAATATGGGTAGTAAGGGTATTAGGCGTATTAGGGGTATTAGAGGTTCAATGCTCAACGTTGGACCCCATTATGAGACCTTTGAATAACCACAAAAGGTCATCCCGAACTTGTTTCGGGATCTATTATCATCAGCAAGTTACGAGACCCTGAAACGAGTTCAGGGTGACAGTATGGCAATGATTCAAAGGTCTCATTATACATTACACATTACACATTACGGCAATTACGGTGCTTTTTCAGATTATGTCTTCAGGCTCTTTCGGTATATATTTTTCCATTAGGATATATTTCTCTCTCTCCTTTTTAGGCACACTGTTTTTTACCGGTACATCAAGAATGCGTATCTTTTTATAATAATTCCACATGTCAATTTCCAGAATATCGCCGCTTTTTATATTATAGGACGGTTTAACTTCTTTGCCGTTAACCAGAATAAAACCCTCATCCGCAGCTTCATTGGCTACAGTTCGCCGTTTAATAATAGCCATTATTTTTAAGAATTTATCAATCCGCACTGTCAAAACTCCGTGTGTAACAGAAGTGATTCAGCGGGCCGTGACCGCTGCCTATCCCCAGATTGCGGGAGCTGTTTATTACTTCATAGATATAATTTTTTGCCGTCTGTACGGCTTTTTCAATATCAAATCCTTTGGCGAGGTAAGCTGCAATACTTGAGGCGTAAGTACAGCCGGTTCCGTGGGTGTTTTTGGAGTCGATTTTTTTTGAGGTGAAAGATAATTCAATATTTGTTCCTACAAGGATATCTTTTGCATATCTGCTTCTCAAGTGCCCACCCTTTAATAAAACGAAATCGCTGCCCATTTTCATCAGTTCTTTGGCGGCTTTTCCCATTTCCTCTTCATTATTTATTTTGCAGTTCAGGAGAAATTCGGCCTCTTCAATATTCGGAGTTATTATGTAAGCCTGCGGTATCAGAGATTTTATTAAAGTGTTTACTGCACTTTCCTCCAGCAGACGGCTTCCGCCTTTGGCCACCATTACAGGATCCACTACAAGCTTTTTTACATTATAATTTTTAAGTTTATCGGAAACCGTTTGAATGATTTCTGTCGTGGAAAGCATACCTGTTTTAACACATGAAATGTCAAAATCAGCAAATATGGCATCAATTTGTGATTTTATGGAGTTTAACGGGAGATTAAATATGTCGGTTACTCCCTGCGTGTTTTGGGAAGTTACGGACGTTATAACAGAGGTTCCGTACACTCCTGCAGCTGCGAACGATTTGAGATCCGCCTGTATCCCGGCTCCTCCACCACTGTCAGACCCGGCTATAGTTAGTGCCTGCCGCATGTTGCCTCCTTTAAGACGCCTTTAGCATGATATCATATGTATTACTGCCCAGTAAATCTTCTATCTGTTTAAAGAGAGAGAGTGAGGGTTTTACTGCAAAGTCATCTCCGGCTCTCATACTAATTTTGTATTTTGTCGGGTTATCAATTTCAAGTTTTACAGGGAGAGTTCCTTTATAGCGGGTAATGATGTTTTTAAGTGTATTCAGCCTTTCTTCTGTGAAGCCTATCATGTTGAGTTTTATAAGTAATGAATCAGCCAGTGTTTCAATAGCTTCGTTGATTTCATAAATTTCTTCAACAAGCACGGATTCCTTTTCCTCATCGCTGTTGTATCTTCCTTTTACAATCAGTATTCTGTCCTCTTCAATATTTCTGACGTGCTCTCTGAATATTGACGGGAATACCACAAGATCAATGGTTCCCTCAATATCTTCAAGCGTTACAAAAGCCATCCTTTCGCCTTTTTTGGTAATGTGGGTTTTTATGGATTTAACAATTCCCCCCAGTGTTACCTGCGTATCGTCTGAACATCCGGAGAGCTCTGTGGTTTTCATGGAGAACATTTCCAGCACAGCTGAATAGGTTGAAAGGGGGTGGTTGGTAATGTAAAACCCCAGTATCTCCTTTTCAAATTTCAGCAGTTCGTTTTCCGGTATTTCCTCCACATCCGGATAAAACTCATCTTCATCATCGTCATCACCGTTGGCATCTTTCAACAGGTCGTCAATTGTCACAACACCTTCTTTTTTATATTTTTGTTTCTTCTGCCCCAAGTCGATGGCAGTTTCCAATACCTGAAGAAGCTGTCTTCTGTTTTTTCCGAAATCGTCCAGTGCACCTGCTTTTATCAATGCTTCAAATACTTTTTTGTTTGCCTGCCTTAAATCAACACGCTTGCAGACATCGTAGATACTTTTAAAGGGGCCGTTGTTTTCCCTTTCCCCAACAATGCAGTCTATTGCTCCGTAGCCAACATTTTTCAAAGCTCCCAGACCGAATCTTATAGAACCGTCGTCTATGGTGAAATCTTTCCAGCTTTTATTTATATCCGGAGGTAATACCTCTATCCCCATTCTCTTGCACTCTTCAATGAAAGATACTACTTTTTCACCTTTATCAAGTTCGCACGTCATTAGTGCAGCCATATATTCAATCGGATGGTGAGTTTTCAGATAAGCCGTCTGGTAGGCCACCATTGCATATGCAGCTGAGTGGCTCTTGTTGAAACCGTATTCGGCAAATTTTTCTATCAATGAAAAAATATTTTCGGCAATCTCCAGATCATAGCCCCGTCCTTTTGCCCCCTCTATCCCGAGATTTTTGTCACCGTAAAGAAATATCTGTTTATGCTTTTTCATTTCCTCTGGTTTCTTTTTGCCCATTGCCCTTCTCAACAGATCAGCGTTGCCAAGAGAGTATCCTCCGATTTCCCGGGCAATCTGCATTACCTGCTCCTGATATACGATGATTCCGTAAGTTTCTTTTAGAATGGGCTCCAGTTCGGGCAGGATGTATGTTATTTCCTGGGTTCCGTGTTTTCTTTTAACAAAGTCATCAAGCATTCCGCTGCCGATCGGTCCGGGTCTGTATAAGGCTACAAGGGCTATAATATCTTCAAAAGTGGTCGGTTTTATTTTTTTAAGCAGATTTCTCATGCCGGAACTTTCCAGCTGAAAGACACCGGTAGTATTCCCGCTGGAAAGCATTTCATAAGTTTTTTTGTCATCCAGCGGTATCTTATTGATATCAAGTTTTGTATTATTATTGTTAACCCGTTGAACCGCTTCATCAATTACCGTCAGGTTCTTCAACCCGAGAAAATCAAATTTAACCAATCCCACTTTTTCAAGTGTATTTTTCTCAAACTGTGTAACAACTTCATTGTTCTGCCCCTTACAGAGTGGAACATACTCCACCAGAGGCTTATCTGAAATTACTATCCCCGCCGCATGCATACCGGCATTCCTCAGAAGACCCTCAAGTTTCAGAGCGTGTTCCAGAAGTTCTTTGCCGTTTTCGACGCTTTCTATATTTTTTTTCAGATCGGGATCTTCCTTCAGAGCTTTCTTTAAAGTCATGTTGGGTTTTTCAGGGATAAGTTTGGCAATCTTGTCAACGGTTTTCAGTGGTATTTCAAGTACTCTGCCCACATCTCTGATAACGCCGCGGGCCAAAAGCTTGCCAAAGGTAACAATCTGGGCTACGCGGTCATCCCCGTACTTGTTAACCACGTACTTAATAACCTGCTCCCTTTTGTTCATGCAAAAGTCTATATCAAAATCGGGCATGCTTTCCCTTTCGGGGTTGAGAAAACGCTCAAAAAGCAGATTGAACCTTATGGGATCTATATCGGTAATTCCCATTGCATAAGCCGCCAGAGATCCCGCACCGGATCCCCTGCCGGGTCCCACCGGAATATTGTTCTCCCGGGCATAGTTGATAAAGTCCCATACTATCAGATAGTATCCGGAATAACCTCTCATCTTGATAATTTCCAGCTCACTGTTAAGACGCTCATAATAAGCCTTATGTTTATCTGCCGGGATATCTGCAAGTTTTTTATGAAGTCCCTGTCTGGCAATATGTTCAAAATAACTGTCTGCCGTGTAACCCTCCGGAATATCAAATTCCGGCAGATGTAACTCGTCAAAATTGAGAGAAACATTACAGCGCTCGGCTATTTTGAGGGTGTTTTCACAAGCTTCCGGAACTTCTGAAAAAGCTTCCCACATCTCTTCCGGTGATTTTACATATAGTTGATCGGAGTGAATTTCCAGCTTATTTGTACTGCTTATTGTCTCCTGCATTTGGATACACATCAGGATTTGGTGTGCTTTATCGTCCCCTTTGTTCAGGTAATGGCAGTCATTTGATGCAACAAGAGGGATACCGGTTTCTCTTGAAATATTTATAAGGCCTTTATTGACGATTTTTTGTTCGGCCATTCCGTTTTCCTGGAGCTCAAGATAGTAGTCCTCTTCTCCAAGAATATTTCTGTATTCCAGTGCAGCTTCTTTGGCCTTTTTAAAGTTATTGTTCAGTATGTTTTTCTGAGGCTCGCCGGCAAGACAGGCAGATAAGCCGATCAGCCCTTCGGAGTGTTTTTGAAGCACTTCCTTGTCAATTCTCGGTTTATAATAAAAACCCTCCAGCTGGGCTATAGATACCAGTTTCTGAAGGTTTTTCAGACCCTTATTGTTTTTGGCAAGAAGAATAAGGTGATAGTTTTTATCCTCTTCTTTCGAGTAATTTCTGTTTTTCCTGTCATCGGGAGCCACATATACTTCGCATCCAATTATAGGTTTAATGTTGTTTTTCAGAGCCTGGGTATAAAAATCAACTATGCCGTGCATCGTCCCGTGGTCGGTTATGGCAGCCGCTTTTACCCCCTGACTTTTAAATTTTTCCATCAAATCAGAGATTAATATAGCTCCGTCAAGAAGAGAATATTGAGAGTGCAGATGGAGATGTACAAATTGCTTTTGCTGCATAGGATTCACCTATTCCGTATCGATTTGTATTTTTATTTTATTAACGTTAGTAAGAGTTGCCAGAGCTGTCAAATACTCTTTTAAGGGTTTTTTGTATCTCTCTTCCACCCCGCTGATAGCTATATCAGGCCGTGATGCACTGATTATGGAAAGTATATACTGAACAACACTCTCTTTTTCTGCAAAGTTAAATAATTTTACATCTACTTCAGGGTTGTCGTCAGAAATTACGCCGATGAGTTCTTCATTTCCAAAACTCAAAGGCGGCTTGTTATTTGCACTGCGATAAATTTCAAGTTTGGGTAGATCACTTTTTTTATAACCTTCTGTAAGAATTATATCGACATTGCCGAAAAACTTAAGAATAAGCTCCTCAACAGTGTATTCTTTTTCGCAAGACTGTATCAGAGCAAGTTTTTCAGCAGAAGAGATGCAGACAGTTTCCGCGCCGGCCTGCTTAAGCCTGTATGAATCTTTTCCCGGTTTGTCTATTTCAAACTTATGCGCGTCGTGCTTTATTGCACCTATTTTATATCCTTTATTAATAAAAACAGGGATTATCTGCTCCAGAAAAGTGGTTTTTCCACTCCCGGAGGAACCAACAAAAGAGACAACAGGTATATGTTTTTCCATTACTCAGACTCCTCGATTAATCTTGGGATAAATTAAATTTACATTTTTATATCTATTATATAAAATTAATATGTGTATGCTGCAATGATTAAAAATAAAAAAGTTGAATTATTTTTTGTTTCAGCACTTGCTTTGAATCTGCTCCCTCTCTCAGCAACTACTCATCTGCTTTTCTCCTTTCTGTTGGCGTTATTATTTTTAAGGGGGAGAATAAAAATTGTTGTTCTCATACTTATAATAATTTTTGGTTTAGCGGGAAAGTATAGCTTTATAGTTGTAGAGCATATGTTTGATACAAAGGGGAGTTATGTCTACGAAACTACTGCCGGCACATATTTCAGTGACGTGGAATTAGAACCCGGTGATATGCTGACCGGGAAATTTGTCCGAAAGATGACGAAATACGGAGTCAATATTTACAGCAGCGGCCGTAATTACAGGCTCAGGCTGCCGCTGGTTTCAAACCTTTTGTATTTAAGGAAAAATTTATCCGAAAAACTTTATTATGCATCAGGTCTTAAGGCAGGGCTGACGAATGCCCTTGTAATGGGGGATAAAAATTTTTTGCCGGATACTTGGGTGGACAAGTTTACCGTTACCGGTCTAAACCATCTGCTTGCAATATCCGGACTTCATGTCGGAATAATTCTCGGCTGTATATTATGGTTGTTATCTTTTCTGCATATGAAGCTTCGCTTTCTGATATCGCTGCCTTTCTTGATATTACTTGTGCCATTTACCGGTTTTAAAATTACCGTAATCAGGGCAGTACTTTTTGCACTGATTGTGATGACCGCTTATTTCTTTGATGTGAAAACGGATTTGAAAAAAATGATACTATTTGCCGCCGGAGTTTTTATGCTTGTTGACCCGGGGATTACAGGCGATATCTCTTTTCTTCTTTCCTTTTCCGCCGTTTTTGGTATTGTCTATTTCCTCCGTAATAAAAGGGATATTGAAAACCGGGGCAAATTTTCATGGCTGCAAGAACCGTTGAAAGTGGGGGTTGCGGCCACTGTATTTACTTCCCCTTTTATCCTCTACTATTTCGGCAATTTTAATTATATGAGCGTTTTAAATACAGTGCTGATGCTCCCCTTTATTTCTGTATTGATTATATTGGGGTTCAGCTACCTTATAATCCCGTCACTTCTGGTTAAACCGGTAGTTGTTTTTGAAAATTTTACTCTGGAAGTATTAAATTTATTGTATAAATGGACATATTCTTTCTTTGTTTTAAACAAGATCGACTATAAGATCTTTATCGCGGTCATATCTCTTATGTTTTTGATTGTACTTTTAAAACGTAAAATTTTGCTCTTGTTTGTTTTACTGATACCATTAATCCCTCAGAAAAATTCAGATGGGATTTATATACCTAAAATGGTCAGGTCGAAAGGATTTATAAATATTGACGGTAATAAAAAGGAAGTTTTTTACAAAGGGTGGTATTCCGATTTCAAGTACAGCTTTTTACCTTTGGCTGCTGAACTTTCAATGGAAAGTTTTACATCCGGAGATATAAATATTTATGATGGTGAAAACATATTTATAAAAACTCACAAAAAATCGAAAAATTTTTCAAATATATGTATAAATAAGGTATCTCCGGAGTGCAAATATATCTTTAAAACAAGATCAAATACAGTGAATAAAAAAGATTATTCAAAAAATCATACTTATCTGATATATAAAAATAAACTGAAAAAAGAGAATATAATACAGCTTAGCCGGTATAAAAATACGGTAAAAATTTTTAAAGGGGACGTTTATTCCGTTGATTAATATTACTGTAAATGAGAAAAATTTTCGGTTTGGAGAGGGCAAAACGCTATTTGATGTGAAAAAGGCAGTAAAGCCCGATGCTGATGTTGTTATCATTAATGGTTTCCAAACAGCCGTGGATACAGAAATAAATGAAGGTGACAGTATTGCCCTTATAAAAAAGGGTGAAATCCCTTCCCGTGATGAGATGGAATTTCTGATGGCTGCCAGACATACACCGGGCATTCATCGTGTATTGAAAAAATCTTCTGCCGCTGTGGCAGGTTTGGGCGGTCTGGGATCCAATATAGCCATTAATCTTGCCAGGATGGGGTTAGGCAGAATTAAAATAATCGACTTTGATGTGGTGGAGCCCTCCAACCTGAACAGGCAGCAGTACTTTATAAATCAGATTGGTAAAAATAAAGTTGATGCTCTTTTCGAAACACTCCGGCAGATCAATCCGTATCTGGAATATGAACGGGAGAATGTCTATATTACCGAAGACAAGGTGGAAGAAATCTTTTCAGGCTATCAGGTGGTTTTGGAGGCATTTGACAAAGCTGAAAATAAGGCAATGTTAATTGGTAAATTTATGCGTGTTTTTCCTGAAAAATGTATAATCGGTGCTTCCGGAGTGGCCGGTATATATGATACGAAAAGTCTGGGAGTGAGGCAACTGGGGAAAAATGCATATATAGTGGGAGATATGGAAAATGAAGCTAAGCCGGGGAGAGGCCTTATGTCCACAAGAGTCGCTGTTGCAGCCGGCATTCAGTCCAATCTCGCAGTAAGATACTTAATGGGTGATTTATGAATATCATTGTAAACGGTAAAAAAAGAGAAGTAGCAGACTCTTTAACAGTAAAAGAACTACTGGAAAAACTTAATATCAAACCTGACACCGTTGTTGTCGAGCTTAATCGTGATATTATTGGCAGACAACAGTTTGAAATGACAAAGATAAAAGAAAATGACCAGTTGGAAATTGTCCGTTTTGTGGGCGGCGGTTAGGATTTTTATCTCAGCTTAATCAGAAAATTTCCGAAATCAAAGTAGTCAAACTCTCCGTCAAAATCGTCTGAATGCCCGCCTCCGTGTCTCGGGTCGTATTCTCTGTAGTGCACAAGTGCACTTTGGGCTCCGGCAGGAATATTGAATTCGAGAGTTTCGCTCTCTGAAGTTTTTAATGCAAAAGTTCTTTTGTTTATTCCTTTGATAAAATTTTTATTACGATAGAATCTGACATAAAGTTCGGATTTTAAAAGAAGCTCAAATGATGTGTTTGTTATATAAATTTTTAAAGTACCCTCTTTTGACTGCCATGTGTATTTCATTCTGGCTGTTTTAAAGCTTTCGCCTTTTTGCAGTTTCGGCGATACGTTATCAAGATTTACTGCACAGGCAGTAAATATAAACATTGAAATCACAAAAAAGAGTAAAATTACATATCTTTTATTCATGACAATTAATTTAGAGTTCTAAATGGATTTATCAATAGAAAGAGTATTTGTGAGGAAGGAAAGTGGCGAGATTGTGAAATAGAGAAGTGGTGTATTAGTATATTGGTTAATTTGTGTATTGGTTGATTGGGCATTCAACATTGAACGTTGAACTTTGAATATATTGTAGCACATACTTGCCCCGAGCAGTCGGAGGACGTGGCGCTAACGAGCGGATCACGGCTTTTTAAATACAAAGATTTTGGAATGCCGCCAGAAAATAATCCCTTGCTTTTGAAGGGCTAAGTGTTTAGTATAAAAATTAGAATGATAATAAAACTGGTTGGTACATGGAGAAAGCTTGTGAAGTAAGCTACGACAAAAGTCCAAAATACCGTTGGGTCTACAAAAAGCCGGATGAAAGTTTGTTAAGAGAACTCAGATTCAGCTGTTCTGTAAGTAGACCGGTGGCTGAAATTTTGATTCGTCGTGGTATATTTGATAAAAACAGTGTTAATTCTTTTTTCGACACCCCGTTGAGAAATCTTTTAAATCCTTTTTTGATGAAAGGAATGCAGGAGGCAGTAGATCGTATATCTGCAGCTTTAGACAAAAAAGAAAAGATTTGTATCTATGGGGATTACGATGTTGACGGTGTATCTTCAACAGCACTGGTATATCTTTTTTTTAATGATATCGGGATTAAATCGGAATATTATGTGCCGAACCGGCTGCATGAGGGCTATAGTCTTAACTATAAAGCCATTGACAGTATAAAAGAATCGGGATGTTCCCTGATCATTACAGTGGACTGCGGCATTACGTCTGTTGATGAAATTGCGTATGCTAAATCCAAAGGTATCGATGTTATTGTCACCGACCATCATCAGCCGGCCGACAAGCTACCTGAAGATGCATATGCTATTATCGACCCTTACCAGCCCGGCGATTCTTACCCGTTTAAAGACCTGGCCGGGGTGGGCGTTGCCTACAAACTGATTATGGCGTTAAAATTTTACCTTCAAAAGTACCGCCCTGAAAAAGTACTGCCCAATTTACGCGAATACCTTGATATTGTAGCACTGGGAACGATTGCCGATGTCGTGCCATTGATCGGTGAAAACAGAATTTTTGTGAAGCACGGGTTGAAAATATTGGCACTTCCTGGCTGCAGAGTCGGGCTTGAAGAGCTGAAAAAGGTTACCGGTCTTACGAGTACCAAAATTAGTGCCGTTCATGTGGGTTACGTGCTTGCACCGAGGATCAATGCCGTCGGTAGGCTTGGAAGCTGCGACAGGGGCGTTAAACTTCTTATAGAAACAAACAGGGACAATGCCAGATGGCTTGCTGAAGAACTTGAGATGGAAAATAAATACAGGCAGGGAATTGAACGAAAAATTTTGCGTCAATCCTATGAAAAAGTGGAACGTTTTGCCCTGCATAAAAAATACAAAGGTCTTGTCCTGTATTCAGAGGAATGGCACCCGGGCGTTATCAGCACAATAGCTTCAAGGGTTATGGAAAAATATTTCCGGCCCACAATAATCGTAACAATTGAAAATGGAGTCGGCAAAGGTTCTGCAAGAAGTATCCCCGCATTCAACCTTTTCGACGGTTTGAAAAGTATGTCCGACTTGCTGATGGCATTCGGAGGGCATAAATATGCAGCCGGAATCAAAGTGGAATCTTTTAATATAAAGAAACTGCAAAAGGAATTTCACAAAATAATTATTTCAGAACTCGATGAAAATGATTTTATACCTGAGTTAAAAATAGATACACATGTGGATGCTGATGAAATAAACGTAAACCTCGTTAAAATGCTGCATAAAATGAGACCGTTCGGTCCCGGCAACCCGGAGCCTGTTTTCTCCATGACTAATGTAAAGAAGTATCAGCCTTTTTCTTTCATCGGCAGGGAAAGAAAACACCTGAAAGGTTTTATAGAAAAAAACGGCAGGTTTTTTGAGATTATAGGTTATAATTTTAGAGATTATGAGGAATATCTGAGTGACTGCGATACATTTGACATTTTATTTGTCCCGGAATTCAATTTTTGGACAGGTGAAAACAGTGTGCAGTTGAAAATTAAAGATATCAAGAGGAGTGAATGAGCAGTCAGAAGCTTGTCCGCCTGATGGATATTCAGGATATTTTAAAGAGAAACGGTGTCAGCGACCTTGAAAAACTGCATAAAGCTTATGTATATGCAGCGCAGAAACACCGCGGACAACAGCGTAAAAGCGGTGAACCTTACCTCTCTCACCCTCTTAATGTTGCCTATATCCTGGCAGAAATGAATATGGATTTGGATACAGTAATAGGCGGAATATTGCATGACACCCTGGAAGACACCAATGCCACTTATGATGAACTTTCAGAAATGTTTGGCGAGGATATTGCTTTTATTGTGGACGGTGTTTCCAAAATAGGAAAGATTAAATTCAAATCCTCCGAAGAAAAACAGGCTGAAAATTTTCGGAAAATGCTTATTTCCATGTCGAAAGATGTGAGGGTTATTGTTATTAAGCTTGCCGACAGGCTGCATAATATGAGGACTATTGACCATCTGGATGAAGAAAAAAGAAAAAGGGTGGCGAAAGAAACGATTGAAATTTATGCCCCTCTTGCCCACAGACTGGGTATCGCCTGGATTAAATGGGAAATGGAAGATATGTGTTTCAGGGTTTTGAACCCTGATATGTATTACGATATATACAATAAGGTTAAATTAAAGAGAAGTGAGCGTGAGAGCTACCTAAATGAAATAATTTCCACGCTTAAATCACACATGAAAGAGGAAAAGATAGATGCGGAAATCTTCGGAAGACCGAAGCATTTCTATAGTATTTACAACAAGATGGTGAAAAAGAAATCCTCCTTTAATGAAATCTATGATCTCCTTGCCCTGCGTATACTGGTGAACACCATTCCGGAATGCTATGCCGTTCTCGGGTTGATACATTCACTCTGGAAACCTATACAGGGCAGGTTTAAAGATTATATAGCAATGCCGAAATCCAACATGTATCAATCACTTCATACCACGGTAATTGGTCCGAAAGGGATGACGGTCGAATTTCAGATACGTACTCACAGGATGAACAGAATTGCCGAAGAGGGGATTGCTGCCCACTGGAAGTATAAGGAAGGCAAACCTTTTGACCCCAAAGAAGACAAGTCTTTCATTTGGTTAAGACAGCTTCTGGATCAAAAAGAGCTGAAAAGACCCCAGGACCTTGTGGATGCATTAAAAGAGGATATTCTTCCTGCTCAGATATATCTGTTCACTCCGGCCGGGGATGTGGTTGAACTGCCCAGAGGTTCGACACCGATTGACTTTGCATACAATATACATTCAGAAGTGGGCAATGCCTGCGTTGGAGCCAAAGTTAACGGAAGAATGGTGCCTTTGCGTTATAAACTTAGAAGCGGCGAAAAGGTGGAAATCCTCACTTCATCCAACCAGGAGCCCCGAAGAGACTGGCTCAACTTTGTAAAAACAAACAGAGCAAAGACCCGGATACGCAGCTTTCTGAGGAAAAAAGAACAGGACCGTGCCATACAGATTGGACAAGATCTTCTGGAAAAGGAATTCAAAAATAATGATCTGAAACTGAAAGATATTGTGTCAAATTCTAAGGATCTTGAAAAAATACTGAATAAATTTAATCTCACTGATGAAGAAGATATATATAAAAATATCGGATTCGGTCGTCTCTCGGCTAAGCAAGTACTCCATTTGTTTGTGGCGACTGAAGAAAAGGAAGAGGATGTTGTATCCAAACCTTCTCCCAGAAAAGGCGAACCTTTTAAGATAGAGGGTGTGGATAATGTAATGGTCAAGGTTGCAAAATGCTGTAATCCTCTGCCCGGAGATGATGTGAAAGGATATGTGAGCCGCGGAAGAGGGGTCATTGTACATAAAGCAGATTGTAAAAACCTTGAAAATATGGCTTTGGATGATGACAGGGTCATCGATGTAGTTTGGGACAGTTCCCAGAAATATAAGATGGTTGTCAGGCTTTATACGGTCACAGAAGACAGACCGGGCATGATTAACGAGCTTACCACGATTATGAATAACCTTGGTGTGAACATTGTAGAGATGTCAGCAAAATCCAGCGGGGATACAAAAGCAAAACAGAGCTATCATATAGAGGTTTCGAGTAAAGATCAGCTGCAGAAAGTGAAAGATAAGATTAAATCGATTAAAGGTGTGTACAGCGTAGTAACCAGATAATGGGAAAAGCTTAAACCCCTAAAAGGAGTTTAAGCTTTACGAACTTTCCCGGATTTCAGGCATTTTGTACAAACTTTTTTTCTGGTGAGCTTACCGTTTTCATCCAGAACTTTCATCTTATGTACATTAGGGTAAAAAACCCTTTTGCTTACATTGTGAGCGTGACTGATTGTACTGCCGAACATCGGGCCTTTCCCGCAGATATCGCATCTTTTTGCCATTTTATGTTACCTCCTGATCCTTATATATTGCATTTAAGAGCCTGAGATGCTAACATAAATTATATAAATTAATCAAGTTTTTTTTAGCGGGGGCGTATATGAGTATTACAAAAGATAAGTTGATAGCAGATATTTTAAAGGAAAACCCGGGAAGTGTGGAAGTTTTCGAGAAATTTAACATGGGCTGTGTAAGCTGTCTGGGCGTTCAAAATGAAACCCTTGAAAAGGGCTGCACGATGCACGGCCTTGATGTGAATGAAGTGTTGAAAGAGTTGAAAAAAATAGAAAAAAAGTAATATTATCACATTATGCAATCTGAATTGAGCGAAAGACGACTTCAAAAGCTTAAATTGAATTTTGAAGAGAATTTGTATATTTTTTCTGACAGTATTAAGGATCAGCTGTTTCCTTTTACTGATTACGAGACGATTAATCTAAGTGAGATTTTTAATGAGGACAATAGCCTGAATGTAGAGATAGGTATCGGTAACGGTGAATTCCTTGCATATTTGGCTGAAAATTATCCTGATGAGAATTTTTTGGGTTTTGAGGTTGTGAAGAGGGTGTTTAAAAAAGCGGTTTCACGTGTTCAGAGAAACCGCCTGACAAATGTGAGACTTGTTCATTATGACGGCAGCTTCTTTGTGAGCCTGCTGCCGGATAAAAGCGTAAGTAATTTTTACATAAATTTTCCCGATCCGTGGCCCAAAAAGAAACATCATAAAAGAAGACTGCTGAAAACTCCTTTTTTAAAGCTTTTAGCAAGGAAACTTAAAAATAACGGCACCCTGTATATGGTTACCGATCATGAAAATTATGCAAAGGAAATTATGACAAATCTTATTCCTGTGGATGATTTAACTTCAGCATTCAAAAGTGTTTATGTTAATGAGCTGATTGATTATTATCCTACGAAATATTACAGGAAGTTTGCTCAGCCTGGCAGTGTATTCTTTTTCAAAATGAAGAAGTTGTAGATTTATGAAAAAAATATTTTTGTTTTTATTATCCATTTTTGTTTTTTTCTCAGCAATTTCTTATGCTGAAACCTATGATAAAGCTTTTTCTATTAAAATAGACGGTGTCATTACCGGTTACACTCACAAATATATTTCACTGGCACTGGATAAGACTGAAAAAAATAACGGCGTACTTATTATTAAGCTGGATACTCCCGGAGGGCTTTTGGGTGCCACAAGAAGTATTGTTCAGACAATTCTGGAATCCGATACTCCGGTGATAACGTATGTTTCCCCTCAGGGAGCAAGGGCAGGCTCTGCCGGCAGCTTTATTGTGCTGGCTTCCCACTACGCTGCAATGTCTGAAGGGAGCAATATAGGCGCAGCTCATCCGGTCAGTTTTACAGGTAAAGATATTAAAGGGGATATGGCTGAAAAGGTTGTCAATGACACAGTGGCATTTATTAAGTCCATAGCGGAAAAGCGGAACCGCAATGCCGAAGTGGCTGCAAAAATGGTTACAGAATCACTGAGCCTTACAGCCTCTCAGGCTTTGGAAGAAAATATTGTAGACAGTGTTGTTAATTCCAAAGAACAGCTTTTGAAAAAAGCTGCTGGTAAACTGAATATTTCAGAAAATGTGAAAATTGAGCAGTTGAAACCCACCACTCTGCAGAAGACGGCCTTTTTTCTGAGCGATCCGAATGTGCTTGTATTGCTTTTAATGATAGGGGTTTTCGCTATAATTCTGGAATTTAAACTGCCCGGGACATTTATTTTTGCCGGAGTCGGTGCAGTGGCGATAATATTGTTTCTTTTCGGGATTAATATTATTCCGATAAATTTTTTAAGCTTGCTATTGGTGTTCACAGGTTTCGGCCTTTTAATCGCCGAAATGTTTATACCCAGTTTCGGTCTTTTGACATTGGCTTCCATTGTTAGTATGGTCTTTGGTTTATATTTAATGTTTGACAGGCAGGGGAATATGGGAATTCATGTCTCAGTGTGGTTAATTCTATCGCTTGTAATTGCTGTTGTGGCGGTTGTGGCTGTTATAGGAAGGCTTATTATGAAAGATTTCAAAAGAAAACCTGCAGCCGGAATGGATAATCTTGTAGGTATGAAAGGGCGTGTAATGGCTTTTGAGAACGGCAAAGGAAAAGTTTTTGTGAACGGCGAGATTTGGAACTTTTTAGCCAATGAAGAACTTGAGGAAAACAATGAAGTTGTGGTAACAGATTACGACAATATGACTCTTATTGCCAAAAAGGCGGATAAAGGAGGCAATGTTGGCTAACAGGTTTGACGAACTCATGGAATTTCCCTCTATTTACACTTTTAAAATTATCGGGAAAAACTCAGGGACGTTTAAAGATGATGTGCAGAATATAAAAACTGATGACAGAGAGTGGGAGCAGACCGAAGCACGCAGCAAGAGTGACAATTATATAAGTTTCAGGCTCACCACTGTAATTGAAAATTCTGAAGAACTGGAATACTTTTACAAAAAGATAAGTAAAATAAAAGATATACATTTTTACGTTTAAACATTTTATGACTATGTGGTATAATATAAAAAACAGAGGTGTGATATGAGTGTATATAAAAACATCCTCGTTATGACCGATTTTTCAATTGATTCTGATTATGCAGTAAAGACTGCCGGAATTATGGCAAAGAAGCTTGGGGCAAAGCTTTTTATCCTGCATGTTATTCATGATGAGAGCAAACTTAATACGTACATCTCAAGCCGGATATACAACACAATTAAGGAAATGATTGATAAGGAAACCACTGAGCTTTACGAGAAAATGGATGACAGAATCCCCGAAATCGCCGGTGTCGATTATAAAAAGATATTAAGGCGCGGTGTTCCGTCCGAAGAGTGTTTGCTTGAAATAGATAAGGGAGATTACGACCTTGTCGTAATCGGTTCCCACGGTAAAAGCGGTCTTAAAAAATTTGTGATGGGAAGCACTGCTGAGAGGATCCTTAAAAAATCTCCTATCAGTGTACATGTGACAAAAGTCCCTGCTCAATAACGTTCAATGTTGAATGGCCACTCAACGAATACACAAATTAACCAATGACCAGGTCACTAATACACCACTCAACAGGTTACGACTTATCCACTTCACAATCTCACCACTTCTCCACTTCACAATCTCACCACTTCTCCACTTCACACTATTAGGTCGGAGCTCCTGCTCTTATCCTTATCTTCTGAGTAAGAACAACAATCAGAAGGATACCAAACGCCAAACCGTAAAAGTAATACTTCAAGTCATCATTCAGATTTAAAATATCAGTTACAATACCCGGTCTGTAAAAGAGCAAACTGGAAACAAGAAGTATAGGCAGCTCAAAAAGTTTGTTTTTCGTCAGAAACCATCCCTGCACTGCGCTTGAAAAAATCAATGAAGCCATTAATGTCATAGCAAAAATGAACAGGCCGAATGTCCATGAATTAATCCCGTCCAGAATCAGGTCATGGTTAAATATAAACATAAAAGGTATTATAGCCGTTCTTATATCGTACATAAACCCCTGGACACCTGTAGCAATGGGTGGAGAATCTGCAATGGCTGAAGCAGCGTAAGCTGCCAGCCCCACCGGCGGCGTGTCATCTGCAAGAATACCAAAGAAAAATACGAAAAGATGAGCAGCAAGCAGCGGAACAACAAATCCGTAATCAGCTCCAACCTGTACGATGATAGGTGCCGTAAGAGAAGCCATTACAATGTAATTGGCTGTTGTGGGAAGACCCATCCCGAGGAGTAGACTTGCCAGTGCGGTAATTAAAAGCAGCAGATATATATTGCCTTGTGCAAGCACATCGACGATTTGAGTGATCATTCCGCCAAGTCCGAGCGAGACAACCCCAACCACGATGCCTGCTGATGCTGTGGCAAGAGCCACACCCACCATATTTTTGGCACCGGTAATAAATCCGCTTCCGACTAAATATATGCTGTTTTTGATTCCATTTACAAAACCTGTTTTTTCAGTAAACGCCTTTTTTATTTCCTGATAAAAGATTACCACTATTAATAACAAAACCGTATTGTAAGCAGCCAACTGAGGGGAATGTCTGATAACCACCAGTTCATAGATTAGCCAGATAACAGGCACAAGATAGTGCAGTCCGGAAAGAAAAGTTTTTTTAAACTCCGGCAGTTCTTCTTTTGTCATTCCTCTGATTCCCAGTTTGCATGCCTCAAGATGCGTTATGTAAAAAAGGGCTGCGTATGAAGCAAAAGCAGGCACGGCAGCCGCTTTGATGACCTCAATATAAGAGACATTGCAGTATTCGGCTATTATAAATGCTGCAGCTCCCATTATAGGCGGCATAAGCTGACCGTTTGTGCTGGCAGCAACTTCAACAGCTGCGGCTTTTTTAGCCGGGTAACCGACTTTTTTCATTAGGGGTATAGTAAAAGTACCTGTTGTGACGACGTTGGCAATACTGGAACCGGAAACCATTCCGCTCATTCCGCTTGCCACAACAGATGCTTTAGCAGGCCCCCCTCTGAATCTTCCCAGCAGCGATACAGCCAGGTCTATAAAATACTGTCCTGCTCCCGCTCTATCCAGCATTGCACCCAAAAGAACAAAGAGAAAAACAATGGTGGCGGATACCCCTATAGGAATCCCTAAAATTCCCTCTGTGGAAAGGGATATCTGGCTGACATATTTTTCAATGGTTACGTTTTTGAAAGCCAATACACCGGGCATGCTTTCTGCAAAAAAACCATATAGTGAGAATAAAAGAGCAATTACCGACAAAGGTGTGCCTATTGATCTTCGGGTTGCTTCCAGCAAAAGAATGACAAGAGCAAGACCGAATATTACATCCTGCAAATTGGGAAGGCCGGCACGGAACATTAAATCCTGCCATTCCCATATCAAATAAGTTGCAACAACAGGAGCGATAATTGCAAAGACATAGTCAAGGTAACCTATTTTATTAAGGGGAGATAAAAATTTGGTAAATATATTTTTCGGGTATTTAAACATTGGCAGCATAAGATATGCCAAGGTTAAGGCAAAAGCCAGGTGTATGCATCTGACCCATGTGCTGTTTATCATAAGAAAACTTGGTAAAAGCAGCTGGAATATTGTCCATGCGAGTGCTATGACATTTATTAAAATTTTTTCAAATTTTTTTAATTCCCTGAATTCTCCGGTTTCTTCTTTGAGATAGTCTTCTGCTGATTTGTGTTTGTTTTTCGCCATAGGTATTCCCCTTGAACAGAGTTTTGCTATTGCATTAACTAAAAAGCTCCCCTTTTAAAAGAGGAGCAAATTATAAACAAAAATTTAGATTAGTAAATCCTTTTAATAAAGGTCAGGGTTTACGTATTTCAGAAGCCCTGCTTCTTTGTAATACTTTACAGCTCCCTTATGCAGTGGAGCGGAAAGTCCCTGAAGCATATCTTTTTTGGTCAGAACGGAATATGCCGGGTGTAAGCTCTTGAATTTCTCAAAGTTTTCAAAAACTTCTTTCGTAATAGCGTAAACAATTTCCTCATCCAGGCTGGCACGCGTAACGAATGTTGCTTTTACGCCGAGAGAAGGAACCATACCGGCATCTGCGTTTGCTGCCATAGGGTAGTTGGCCATATCGATTTTACCTATTGCATAATATGGTTTTTTCTCAATAAGTTTTTCGATAGGCTGGCCGTCTACAGGAACAATTCTTACTTTTACTCTGCCTGATGTTGCTTCTTTAATGTTACCTGCAGGGTGCCCTACTGTGTAGAAGAAAGCATCAAGTCTTTCGTCCTGAAGAAGACCGGGTGCTTCAACTGCTTTAACGTAAGCTGCCTGAACATCATCCGGAGTCATTCCGAAAGCTGACAAAACATCTTTGGAATTCTGAAGCTGACCGGATCCGGGATTGCCAAGATTAACCCTTTTGCCCTTAAGATCAGCAGGAGATTTGATTCCACTTTCTACAGAAGCAACGAGTGTTACCGATTCAGGGTGAATTGAAAATACGGATCTGAGATCTTTCTGCGGTCCTCTGTTTTTCCATTCAGCCAAACCGTTTACAGCTTGGAACTGTCTGTCTGACTGGCATATGCCGAAAGCCAGGTTACCTGAAAGTACGGCATTGATGTTATAAACGGAACCGCCTGTTGATTCAACTGTGGCTTTGATGCCGTATTCATCGGCTTTGCTGTTAACCATTTTGGAAATGGCGCCGCCTGTGGGATAGTAGACACCAGTAACGCCGCCTGTTCCGATTGTTACAAACGTTTTTGAAAATACAGGCAGACTGAATACCAGGGAGAAGCACAACACAAGTGACAGTAATACTAATTTTCTCATATTTCCTCCTTTTGATGATTAGTATTTAATATTATGTTAAATGTATTCAAATGTCAATAAGAGTAAAAAGGTTTTTTGTTTTTGCTTGCTGCTTTATAAATTACTTATAAATAGTCCTGATTTAACTCATTCAGAAAACATCGCTCAGTAGTAATATTTTAGCTGATCATGTTAATTGGAGCGGCAAAATTTCCGGATTACAGAATATTGACAGATTTTGTTGCTGTTTTAAGCAGACATCAAAAAAGTTTTGTGAAACTTAACGAAAACCACGTAATGTGTAAAACGCTATAAATTCTGGATGACGCTTGAGTAGAAACACAAAAATATTTGCTATATAAAAATAGAGATTCCTCGCTTCCTCCGCCCAAGGGCTGATCCACTCGGAACGACATTTTTATAGAGCGAGGTGAAAGAAAACTGTCTATCATCCGCTATAAAGACTGGTGCCAGCCGAAGGCATTATTTCGAACGAAGCGGAGAAATCTCTGCCACCTGGAACGATATAATAAACAAATATGCAAGTGTGCTTACGCTCACTACCTCTACTGCCCCTACTCTTGCCCGACAACGGGCGGGGCAAATATTTCTAACTATCTACCAGTTTCACCACTTCACTACTTAACTCCCAGTATTAGGATTTGAAATAATTTGCCTGTGACATATAATAACGCAGGTAGGAGGTGGTATTGAAAAAACCTGACATGAATGCGATCCCGGATAAGCCGGGTGTTTATCTTTTTAAGGACCCAAAGGGGCGGATCATTTATGTAGGCAAAGCTCTTTCACTCAGGAAACGTCTGGCTTCGTATTTTGACAGCTCCCCAAAACCTGTTAAGACGGGGAGAATGCTCAAAAGAGCTGCATCTCTGGATTATATTATTACCAGTAATGAAGTTGAAGCTTTGCTGCTTGAAGCCAATATGATTAAAACGGAAAAGCCGAGATACAATATTCTCCTGAAGGATTCCAAAGGGTATCCGTACATCAAAGTTACAAGAGAAGATTTTCCACGCGTTATGTTTACAAGAAACACCTTGGATGAGAAAGCAGATTACTTCGGTCCCTTTGTTCAGGCTCAGAATCTAAGAGGGATACTCAAAAGCCTCTTGAAAGTTTTTCCGCTACGCTCATGTACAGACACTCGATTCAGGCAGGGGAAAACATGTATCAATTATCAGATCAAACGCTGCAAAGGCCCTTGTGAGGGATTGATATCCAAAACTGAATATAACAAAATTGTCGCTGAAATAAGGGATTTTTTCAAAGGTAACATGGAAAAACTTCAAAGTACGTTAAAAAATGAGATGGAGAATTATGCTGAAAAACTGATGTTTGAAGAGGCTGCAGAAGTCAGGAACAGGATTCAGTCTCTGGGAAAGTTGTTTACAAGCCAAAAAATTGTGATGGAAAATGACAAGCACATTGACTGCTTTGTTTTCGGAAGGCACAAGAAAATTGATTATGTGACCCAGTGTTTTGTCAGAAGCGGCAAGCTGATCGGGTTGAATACTAAAATTATTGATGACCGTGAATACTATGAAGATGAGGTTTCGTATGTTACCCAATTTTATAGCACTCTCAGGCAGTTCCCTGAAGAGTTGTTTGTTTACCCGCAGCCTGCAGGAAATGACATCAGAGTTCTCAGCAGTGCTCTCAATAAACTTTCCGGTAAAGATATCGTTATAAGGCAGAGAGGGTTGGGTAATCTTGTGCCCGTTGCCCAAAATAACGGTATCAATTTTGTTGAGAAGTACATCGAGAATAAAGACACTGTTTATCAAATGACTGAACGATTAAAGAAGGTGCTGCATCTTAATGATGATATAAGAACAATACAGTGTGTGGATATATCTCACCTTTCCGGGGAAATGACTGTGGGTGCCTCTGTGTTTTGGGATAAAAATAGAGGATTTGTGAAAAAGAACTACCGCAAATATAATCTAAGGAATCTGTCAAATAATGACGTGGAAGCTGTATATCAGATTATCAAAAGAAAGGCTAAAAATATAGCACAGGGCAGCGAGGATGGCAGCGATATTTACATAATTGACGGTGGAATTGCACAGCTGAATGCAGCGGTGAAAGCTTTTGGAGAAACCGGGATGAATGTTAACATATGTTCCATTTCTAAGGGAAGAAGCAGAACAGGTGAAAAATTTGATTCAGCAGAATCGATTGAGGAGATTCATGTCCCAGGGAGAAAAAACTCTATACGCCTGAAAAGAAATGATAAAGCATTACTTCTGACTGCAAAAATGCGGGACGAAGCCCACAGGTTTGTAATTGCGGCGTTAAGGCAAAAAGCATTGAAAAATTATAAAAAATCTCCGTTTCTTCAGATAGATGGGGTTGGAGAGAAGAGAGTGAAGATTCTCCTGACAGAATTTCCGGATATCTATTCAAATTCCGGAATAACAGCTGCGGAAATAGCGAAAAAGTGCAGTATTCCGATCAATGTTTGTGAAAGAATCCTGAGGTTCATAGAAGAATCTCAATATTAAAGCAGCAGTTTGGGTTAATCCTGAGCAACAATAAATGCGTCAGGGTACTGTATGCTGTATTCATCGATAAAATTTTCCGCTTCATCCCGGTTGCCGAAATTCCTGATACGGACACGGTAAAAAGTACTGCCGTTTTTTCTGAATTTTGTGATACCTGCACTGTTATGTTTTTCGGCAAGTCTTTTTGCATTTTCATAAACTGTAAAAGAGCCGATTTGTACGGCAAACTTCCGCTCAGCAAGGTTTACATCACGGCCGTCCACCACGAGTCTGTCCTTTGCTTCGGAAAGGAGCGATATTTTGACTTTTGCCACACCTTTGTCCACAATGCCGATTTTTTTTGCGCCTGTGTAGGACAAGTCTATAATTCGCCCTTTGATAAAAGGTCCTCTGTCGTTAATTTTTACAACTGTTGTTCTGCCGTTTTCCAGATTTTCAACATGGACCATGCTTCCCAAAGGGAGTGTTTTATGGGCGGCAGTGTTTGCGTACATGTCGTAAATCTCGCCGTTGGCTGTAGGGGTTCCGTGCTCTTCAGTTCCGTACCAGGAAGCGTAACCTACCTGCTCAAAATCGGAAACATATGACATCGGGTAATATTTTATTCCGCGTATAATGTATGGTTTGCCGTAAGCCACATCTTTGTAGTCGGCAGACGGAGGTATTTGTTGAACTTTTGTGCCGCATGAGATTAGAATCATTGTTGTTAAGCTAAACAGAAGTAATTTTTTCATAGAGTACCCTTACCTTTTCAACAGCTTCATCAAGGGAATTATAGCATATTTCGTGATCAGGACAAGAAGGGATGGATTTGTTGTAAAGAGGATCGTAGTATTCTTTCAGAAGTATTTCGGTAAAGGTTTCAAAATCCTTTTTGTCCAGCAGCTGTTCCAAATGTGCGGCTTTTGTGCCACCCAGGAATCTTTTGATTTTGTTCAGAGAGGTTTTTATATTATCAATGTAATTATCAGGATTATAAGTTTCTATCGTGTATTCAATTCGAAATTCAAGCGGAGCCTTCATAAGAACAGATATTCCGTTTTTAATGCGGGAATATAACCGCTCAGGTATACTGACTTTTCCTATTCTCTTACTTTCGCCTTCTGTGATGAAAGGACCTTTGAAATTATTTTTGTATAAGATATGCCAAATATTGGTTTCAAAATTTTTTTGTGTCACATCAGGATAAAACCTTTCACCGATTTCACCGAATACAGATCCTTTGTGACAGGCATATTTTTCAAGATTAATTATTGGTATTTCAGACGAAACTTTTTCCAGGATTTCTGTTTTGGCGCAACCCGTGGGACCGTATAGTGTTATAATTTTTAAGCTGTCCGGAAAATCGTCAAAAAATTCGTTTATATGTTTTCTGAACTGCTTATATCCCCCCCTCAATTTAAAAATCTTACCTACACCGGCAAGTTTTAGAAAATTTGCTGAAGCTTCACTCCTCAATCCGCCTCTCCAGCAATAAACAACGGTATTTTTTTTTGTATTGTGTGATGAGACAGCCTTTATAAAATCAGGCAGTTTCGGGGAAATGATATCAACACCTTTTAATCTGGCCGTTTTCGGCCCCTTTTGTTTATAAAGAGTGCCGACAATTTTTCTTTCTTCATCGTTTAACAGGGGGATGTTGACTGCGCCGGGAATATGATCGTGGATAAATTCAGATTCCGATCTTACATCCACGATATTATAATTATTCAGACCTTTTGTAATAATTGTTTCTATATCGACTTCTAAGTGCTGCTCCATTTATTTTTCGTATGCCATAAGTGTACTCAGAAATTGTTTGAGAAGTTTTTTTGTACTTTTTCTTTTATTATATACGATATAAATATTTTTTTCCACCACGAGGTCTGTTATCGGGACACTTTTTACTTCACTTGCACAGCTTTTGTTGTCCAATGCTGTTTCACTGGCAAATGCAATGCCAAGTCCGCTTTTCACCGCCTGAATAACAGCGTGTGTTGTGGCAAAAGTGGCAGATGAGTTCAGGCTGTCGAAATCGTAGCCTTTCTGTTTAAGTGAATGTTCAACCGCTGCTCTTGTTCCGGAGCCTATTTCGCGGATAATAAAATCTTCTTTCAGTATTTCTTCCACAAAGACATTGTCCCGTTTGTAAAGAGGATGACCGGGGTAAACGGCAAGAACGATTCTGTCTTTCATAAAAAGTTTGTATTCCAAATCTTTCTTTGGTATTTTCCTTGTTACAATGGCCAGGTCGAGTATTCCGTCGGCAATTCTCTGAATTATCGTCTGAGAGTTGTTTACAGTAAAGTTAAAATATGTTTTGGCGTACGATTCCTTAAAGTTCTTTATTACTTCGGGCAGAATATATTCGGCAATTATCGTACTTGTCCCTATTCGCAGATTTCCGCTTATTTCGTTTAGGAATTCTTTAATAGACTCGTGGGATCGTTCTCTCAAGTCCATCATATCCACCGCATATGGATAAAATAACTGACCGGCTTCGGTTAAGACAACTTCTTTGGAAAGTCTGTCAAAAAGTTTTACGCCTAAATTTTCCTCCAGTGTATTTATATGGGTTGATACTGTAGGTTGACTGAGCAACAGTTTCTCAGCTGCTCTGGAGAACGATTTATACTTTGCCACAAAAACGAATGCTTCCACCTGTTTAAAATCCATTAAAGCCTCCGGGTGAAAATTTTTATAAGTAATAGTTTACACAAGCTCTATTTGTTATCCGTTAGCACCAGCCGGATAGGCTGGTAAATATATTGCGTACCGCAAATTTATCGGCCTTTGGCAGATGTTAGTGTTCCGCATCAAAAACTTCGCATTAATTGCGATTATCTATATCCAAAACACGTTAAAAAGCAAATTAAAACATAATATTGATAAAATCAATAGCAAACTATAGATAACTTAGGCAGGATTGTTGAATAACCTGATAATCTTTCAAAAATGATTATCAGGAAGTATAGTATTTTTTGATGAAATGATACAACAGTCGCACCCCGAAGCCGCTGGCATTGCTTCCGAATATTGGATGCTCATCCTCCAGAAAAGCAGTACCTGCAATATCCAGATGAATCCATGGATAATTATTGATAAATTCTCTGAGAAAGAGCCCGGCAATGGTTGTACCGGCTTCTCTTTTTTTTGAGCTTATGTTCTGAAGATCCGCAATTTTACCTTTTATACGGTCAGTATATCCTTCATATAAAGGGAGCTCCCAAATATCTTCAGAAATATCGTAAGAGATATCGGATATATTTTTGGCCAGAAATTTTCTGTTGGAAATTAAACCGGCGCAGTGGCTTCCGAGTGCTATTACACAGGCTCCAGTCAAAGTGGCTATATCGATAACAATTTCCGGATCTTTTTCTATAGCAAAACTCAAAGCATCCGCCATAATCAAACGGCCTTCCGCATCAGTGTTCAGAATTTCCACTGTTTTACCGCTGTATGACTTGATAATGTCTCCCGGTTTGTATGCAGCTCCGCCGATGGTGTTCTCTGCAAGTGGAAGGTAGGCATATACATTTACTTTTGCTCCGCTTTCGGCAAGAGCTGAAACAACCGCATAAGCAGTGGCTGCACCTGCCATGTCCGTTTTCATCGTTTCAATGCTTCCGGTAGGTTTAAGGTTTGTTCCCCCGGTGTCAAATGTGACCCCTTTGCCGACTAATGCGATCGATTTATCACTTTCAGGATCCCCCCTGTATTCCAGTATTGCAAGTTTCGGCTTATTTTCACTTCCTTTGCCCACTGTATATATGAGATTAAAGTTCTTCGATTTAAGCTCATCATGGTCGTATTCAGTCAGTTTTACTCTTTTGGGGAGATTTTCTTCCAAATATCGGCAGAAAGATTCCGGCACAATCTCGCCGGCGGGATAATTTATCAGATCTTTAGCCTTGTAAACATATCCGAAGAGTGTTTTTATCTCATCTGAATAGGTGTCCATGTATTTTTTTAGTTTTGCAGATGATGTGATAACCTCAATTTCCTCTAATTCGTAATTTTCCTTCTTTGATTTATAATAGCTGAAATCATAGAGGCCGAAATAAATACCCTCGATAAAGCTTTTAATATGATCGAAATCTTTTTTCTCGCCTGCAATATCCTCAAAAGAAAGTATAGAAAAGGAATAGATCATATCCTGTCTGCAGATTTTTGCGAATTTGCTTCCCAGTTCCATATAGTAACGATATTCTTCAAGTTCTTTGGGAACATTGACAAGATATATTTTTTTCAATTTTTTGTTTATTTCCATGTAGAAGCTTTTTATTTCTTTTTCTTTGTAGTTAAAATAATCAGATGAGATAATACGGTGAATTTCGTCATCTATCCGCTTGCCCGTCAGCTGTTTTATAGACCTCATATTCTTGTAAACGGGAATAACAATGGCTTCCTTCTTGGAATTGAGTGCTATCTTTTTTCTGCATGAAACTTTCATTTGACGCTCCTGTTTGGATAAATATTAACTTTGAAGAGAGCATAATTTAAATAGTTTTAAATTTCAAGTACATTGGCGCTTTTGCAATCTCCCATTTTTATAAAAACTATGTTGGTGGATAGGTGGGGAGATGGTGAAATAGAGAAGTGGTGTATTGGTTGAGTGAACATTTAACATTGAACCCACCACGCATCACGGCTTTTTAAATGCGTAAATTAGGTGAGGGTGCCAACATTATCGTTTTTTGAAAAAGGGCAGGTTTGCTTATTATGTAAGACCTTTGAATGAATACAAAAGGTCATCCCGTAGCTTCAATCTTTAGATTGAAAAATTTGTGCAAACAACCGCTTGTTTCGGTATCTATTAATATTAGTAAGTTACAATACCCTGAAACAACTGATTACCTGCGGTAAATTTGTCTTCGCTTAGCGAAGATGCTACAGGGTGACAGTAATACAATGACTCAAAGGTCTTTGCTTAATATATTGCATTATAAATGTCATGGACTATTATTAGCAAAAAAGGAGTAAATATGTCTGAAAATGTAAAAATGAGAGCAAAGGGCGCTGTAATTGGAGCATTCATAGGTGATGCTCTTGCTTTGGGTCCGCACTGGTATTATGACCTTGAGAAGTTTCGTGATGATTATGGTGAGTGGGTTGATGATTATACGGCTCCGAAAAAGGGGAGATATCACGAAGGCCTTGATGCCGGTGACTTGTCACAGTCAGGGTATATCCTGAAGATGCTGCTTGAAAGCATAGTTGAAAATAAAGGTTACGACGAGAAAGATTTTTGCGGGAGGATGGATAATGATCTCTTTCCTCAGATAGACGGAACACCTGTCAGCGGACCCGGAAATTATACCAGTCAGTCAATAAGGGATGCCTATCGTAATCGCGTTCTTAAAAATCGCAAATGGGGTGAATTTGAAGGCCACGCAGACACAACGGAAGCCATTGAGCGTACGCTGGGTATAACGGCTTATTATGCAGGTGATTTGAAAGAAGCCTGTAAAAACGTTTATTCAAACACTATTTTGACTCAAAGCGATGAACTTGTTGCTTCTATGACAGTCGCTTTCAATGCCGTCCTCTGGATGCTCATAAACGGTTATCCTCTGGATGAAAAAATTTCCGGCAGATTAATGGAAAAAGTTAACAACAAAACGCTCCCGTTTCATGCTGTTACGGGGGATAATTTGGCACCTCCCGAAAAAGGTGTTTCCGAGCCTTCCCGGCTGGGACGTTTTGCATCCCCTGATGCACTTTTGACCCCTTCATTCATTGCCAGAGCGGCAGAAGATCCCGGTGTTTCCATTGAGCCTGCCTGGAAAGTTTCGCTGGTTTACGGTATGCCCTGTGCAGTATACCATATCCTTCCTTCTGTCTATTATCTTGCAGCAAGATTTAAAGATGATTTTGAATCGGCGGTGCTGCACGCTGTTAACAGCGGTGGTCAAAATATGGCAAGAGCTATGCTTACCGGTGCTTTGGTTGGAGCCCAAGCGGGTATAGACGGTATTCCTGACAGGTTTATAAAAGGTCTGAGGGAAAAAGACAGGCTGCTGAAGCTCACTGAGCGGCTTGTTGACTGATAAAAATGAATAAAACTTTGTATGATGTGCCCCGGTATGTTTTTGCAAACAGAGTTTTGTTTAAACAGACAGTGAGAGAGGGAAATGGGAAAATAGTAATTTATTGAGTGGGTATTTAACATTGAACTTTGAACCCTGAACGTTGAACGTTAAACCCACCACGTATCACGGCTTTTTAAATGAGTATATTTTGAGAAGTTGCAAAAATTATAATTGAATTGACAAAAAGGTTTCTTTGATATATTAAATAATATGCTCAATAATACAGCGTTATATTATTTGCTTGCCGGTTCAAAATACTATGATTTCCTGGAAAGCAGAGATTTTGCAGACCAGATAAAAATTTATTCAGAGAAAGAAATAGAATATTTTTTTAATAACAGGTTTATAAGGCATGAAAACTGGTTCAGGAGGTATCTTAAAATTTTAATAGCTGTATTCACTGTAAACCTTCTTGCCAGAAAATTTGAGCGCTCCCTTTCCCGGCTATGTTGCATTTACGATCTCAGCTACTCCAGGTTTGCTCCTGCAACACTTATGGCGCTTAGCGTTTTTAACAAAAACAGGCGTTTTTTCAATGTTGAGTTCGATCAGTTTATTTTTCTAAAAGATTTGATCTGCAGAGTCAATTCAAGGGTGAATGAGTTTTGTAAAAATACAAACCTTAATCCGGAGAGGGTTATGTTTGTTCAGGGAAACACCCCTTTAGGTGTTGAAATGGAGTTTTCAAATAAGGGGACTGCTGCCGGCAGATTTCTGGAAACCGGCAAAGGAGACCCCCTTGTTAACTTTTCAAAATATCATTATTATCATCTGACGAATTTCATGTGGCGCTTCGGTGCTTATATTGACTCAGACACCCCTTTTAAACAATTTATTAAAAAAGGGGGATTTCTGGAATACACGTTTACCGTACCTGATAAATTTCTGCAGACCTCTATGCCTCTGACTAACAGTCCTGATTTTGCCGGTAAGCTTATCGGTGAGGCCGTTAAATTTACTCCTGTTCAGCCTCACAGCCTGCATATAACCCTTCAGAAAAATCCCGGTAAAAATAAACTGCCATTTCCCTCTTTTAATGAAATCCTTTTTCTTCTGTTTTGCAGTGGGCAGTTTTTGCATAAAAACGGTAAAATTGTTGAAAGCCGTATTGTGGAAAAAAACATGAAAGATATCATCCTGTACAGAAAGCGCAAAAATTACCGGAAGTGGGTGGATACAGTGGAATTCAGCCATATGAGGCTGTGCAGGGATTTTATTCGGAGAAATGTTTATGAGCCGTCTATTATGTTAATGGTAGCATATAAAAATTTGTTTGTATTTACGGACATTTTCCCTTATACAAATAAACTCAGGCAATGGGGTAAAGAGCCTTATGTACCGGAATTAAATCCAGGTGATATGTTTGAGCTTATAAGAAAGGGGCTTAATGAGGAAAAGGCTTTACCCGAGCATTATAAAGAATATATTATGGAAAAAATAAAAGAACTTTTCTTTTTTAACAGATCGATTGTAATGAATAAAACGGCTTGAGGAGGACTCGTGGCCAAACGTTATAATGTTTTTGTATATGGAACTTTAATGAAAGGTTTTGCCGGATACGAAAAATATATGTGTAAAGGTGATTATATCTCCGACGCTTCGTTTAAAGGAGTTATGTATCATACCGGCTCGGGATATCCCGCAGTTATATACGATGGTAAGAAAGGCAGTGAGATATCCGGAGAATTGTATAGTGTCGATGAAAATTTGATGAAAGAGCTCAGGCGGTATGAGGGGGTGAACTCCCTGTTGACATGCTATGAAGAGAAAGTGGTAAAAGTTCATACAAAAACCGGTGACATACCTGCAAGGGTTTTTGTCGTCTCCCCTTTCTGGAAAAATCTTATCAGGTTTACAGGCGCATTTGTGAAAAACGGCGACTGGAAAAGCTTTATAGCAGCTCCATCAAAAAATGCCTGGCAGTCGATAGCTCCTGTTATTCTGTTTCTCATTTCTTTTATCTTTGTTTTTCAGATTGTTTTCGGGATAACGGGTTAGTTTCTGAACGCATCCGAAATCTTATTGAAAATTTCTTCTGCAATGCCGCTAACTATGAATGAAATCCAAACTAATTGTTAAAGTTATACCAAAAAATTGATTTATTATAAAAAAACCTTAACTATTGTGTAAAGTTATGATAATAATTTAGTTAAAATTAAAACAGATATGAAAAACATAAGTATAAAGAAACAGTTTATTTTTATTATAGGCCTGGCTTTTCTTGTTCAGCTGATAATTCTCGTGGCCTTCCTTCTATTTTCACAATATCAGTATTACAATGATTCCACCAAACTGGCATATCAGCAGGAAATTAAAAACACCAAGGAGAAAGTCCGCCGTGAGGTTGAACAGTTATACAGTATTATCAGTTATGAAATTGAAAAAAATAAGCAGGATGTAAAAAAAGATATCAGAAGAAGGGTCTATGAGGCATATGACATAGCATGGTCGATTTTCAACAGATATAAAAATGAAAAAAGTCTTTCCGAGATAAAAAAATTAATTCTAACTGCCCTCCGCGGCATTCGATTTTTTAACGGACGGGGATATTATTTTATAGACTCACTCGAAGGTGAAGTCATTATGTACCCTGTCCGCCCTTCTGAGGAGGGCAAGTCCTACCTTAATCTTACAGATGTTGAGGGAAAACCCGTTGTGAAAACCTTTATAGATACAGTCAAAAATGATTATGAAGGATATGTTAAATATAAAACTTTTATCCCTGATAACAGTACAGTTTCCACAAAAGCATCTTATAATAAGGTTTCCTTTGTTAAACTTTTTGAACCTTTTAACTGGATAATCGGAACAGGCGATTACACCTATGGTAACATAAAGGAGCTTAAAGAGAATGTCATCAATATTATAGACAGCAGAAGATATGGAAAAAACGGATATTTTTTTGCATATGACTATTCCGGGAAATGTCTTAATCTTCCCACTGAAAGGGGTAAAGAACAGAAAAATATGATTGACTACACTAACAGCAGGGGGACTCCGGTAATTAAAAATGCTCTGGAGATTGCAAAAAACGGCGGCGGTTTCATGACCTGGTATTATAAATCGCTTTCCGACAATAAGAGCATTAAGAAGATAGGTTACATTCAGGGGATTGATGAGCTTGGTCTTTTCTATGGTACGGGAATTTATATCGATGAAATCAGCTCTTCTTTTAAGAAACTGCAAGGTGAATATAAAAATATAATTTTCAGCAACAGTGTAGTAATCTTTATTACTCTTTTGATAGCTTACGGTGTCATATATCTGCTTACCAGAAATTTGGCTAAGAGGCTGGGCAAAGATATAGACCTGGTGGCTGATGCTTTTGATGTGTCATTAAAAGACGACCGCCTGATTCCGGAAAATATTACGAGAATGAGCGAGCTCAGTTCTCTGATAAAGTCTTTTAACACAACTCTCGGTGAGAAACATCTTTTTAACAGAATTGCAAAAGAAAAGGAAAGGCAATTTACATCCCTCTTTGAAAAATCAGCTGAAGCTATGTTGATAATCAATAAAGACGGCATAATAGACTGCAATTTATCAGCTGTTGAGTTTTTAGGATATAAATCAAAAAGGGAAATACTTAAGCACCCCGCTCTTATTTCACCCGGGAAGCAGCCTGACGGCAGGGATTCTTTCGAGAGTTATAATGAAATCATTGACGAGATTTATAGAAGGAACGGCTCAAGAAAATTTGAGTGGGTTCATTTGAAATCCGACGGAACGCCTGTACATACTTCAACTGTTCTGGCTTTTATTGAACCTCAAAATTTTATACTGTGCACGTGGCGGGATATTACTAAAAGGGTGGAGGCGGAGCAGGCTCTTGCCTATGAAAAAAATAAATTATCCGCTATGCTTGAAAGTATAAAGGATGCTGTGGTTATTGTGGATTTAGACTGCAATGTTGTTTATACAAACAACGCTTTTACCAAAATAACAGGACTGAGCGGAGAAGAGGCTCTTGGTAAAAATTTTGATAATTTGCTTTCCTTTTATGAGCTTAATTCGGGCAAGGCCGAAATTTTCAGTATAAAAAATGTTTTGCACTCCGGCAAAAGTTACTCCAACCTCAACGGACTTAAGATTATCGACAAACAGGGGGTTGAGCGGATTGTATCAAAAGTTATAACCCCTATATGTCAGGACGGGGAGAGGTTAACGGGTGTTGTTATTGTTTTGAGAGATGTCACCGATAATGTCATTTTCCAGCAGAAAAAGTCCAAATTTGAAAGTCTTCAGTCCATAGCTGTGTTTACAGGAAGTATGGCCCATGAGTTTAACAATATTCTGACGGGTATTCTTACCAATACGTATCTTGCTAAGCAGCTTTGTGAAAGTGACCGGGCCGCCGAATTTTTAACAAAGATTGAGCAGTCTGTTTTTCAGGCTACAAAAACAACTAACAATCTTCTTCAGTATACCCAGACAGGCACTCTGCGTAAAAATACAGCCAATATATATGAAATCGTAAAGGATATATCGGACGTGGTTTTTGCTGATTCACATATAGCAGTAAATATCGATAAAAGCACTGAACTGTGGGATGTTGATATTGATAAGGTTAAGATAAGTCAGGTGTTTAACAGTATCTTCTTAAATGCGAAACAGTCGATAAAGGATAGCGCTGCCGGCAGAGTTGATGTGAAAATAAGCAATGTTTTCATGAATAAATCCAATGAGTACGACTTAAAAGAAGGCAAGTACCTGTGTGTCGATATCACTGATAACGGCACAGGTGTCCCAAGGGACATAAGAAAAAAGATTTTCGAACCTTATTTTACAACCAGAAAAAATAATAACGGACTCGGTCTGTTTCATGCCAGGAATATTGTCGTAAATCATGGAGGAAAAGTGGTTCTGAATTCTGAAGAAAATAAAGGCTCTACATTTTCCGTTTTTCTGCCGGCTTTTGACGACTATTTTTCATCGGCAGGAGACATGAAGTCAGCCGATCAAGATAACAGTTTACGTTTTATGATTGTGGATGACAACGTTTATGACAGGGAAAGTTTGAAAAATGTTTTGGAATTTCTGGGGCACAATGTGGCGAGTGTTGCCAGATATTCCGAAGCTTCGAAACTTATCAGAGCCGGAGAGCGCTACGAATTTATTATAGCAGCACTTTGCTCTGATGTAAGCAGGGATTTTAAAGATTTTCTTAATAATGAAAGATCTTTCCTTGAGGACTCCACTGTTATTATTGCAGCGGAAACAGAGGAGGAAGATTATATCCAATCTGTTAAAAATGATGAGAAAGTTGCAGGATTCCTGCATAAACCGTTTAAGATGGGGGAGTTGGAGAGAATAATAAAATCTGTCAGGCAGTAAAAGCGTTTTCTATGTGTCTGATATGTTTTGCATCGATGGAAATCACATCAAAACGGCAGTTGGCCTCGCCTTCGCAGTATTTTTTCATATAGAGCTGTGCTGATCTGATGATTTTGTTCTGTTTCTGAGCTGTGACGGCTTCAGCACCTGTACCGAATTTAGAGCTGCTTCGCTTTTTTACCTCTATAAATACGAGTACTTCGTTTTTTTGTGCAATAATATCTATTTCACCGACAGGGGTACGGTAGTTTTTTGCGATTATTTGATAACCCTTTTTCCGGAGAAATTTTTCCGCCTTTCTTTCACCCTCTCTACCTTGCTTTTGGGTAAACATTTTTGATAAAGCTCCTGCGATGAATGGGGGTTACTCCGTATTTCACTATCGCCTGTCTGTGCTCCTGTGTTCCGTAACCTTTATTGTTGAACCAATTATATTCCTGATATGAATAATGATATCTTTCCATCAGGCTGTCCCGGTAAACCTTTGCCAGAATCGAAGCGGCAGCCACTTCGATATATTTATCTTCAGCTTTAAAAGGGTGTAAATGCCTGACTTCAATGTTATTAAGAGCAACGGCATCCGTGATTACTTCGTCGAAACTGCACTCTAAGTTACTTAATGCCATATGCATAGCCTGTTTTGTGCTTCTGACAATATTTATCCTGTCTATTATAAGGCTGCAGACAACCCCCAGCCCGTAAGAAACAGCATTTTCCCTGATTACTTTTGCCAGGATATTCCGTTTTTTTGCCGAAAGTTTTTTCGAATCTATGATTCGCTCATCACTAAAATTTTCCGGCAATACCACAGCACAAGCTACTACAGGTCCGGCCAGACACCCCCTTCCCACTTCATCCAGACCGGCTTTTCTCATTACAACCGGCTCTTTTTGTCGTTAATTTGTTTTGTGAGCCAGTCTGTCCAGGTGCCGATTCCTTCGCCTGTTTTGCATGAAACATTGAAGAAATACAAATCGGGGTTGATCCCCCTGGCATAATCTATGCACTTTTCAATATCAAAATCCAGATAATCCAGCAGATCTATTTTATTTACTATCATTGCTGAGGAAACACGTATCATTGACGGATATTTTGCAGGTTTGTCATCCCCTTCAGGTGTGCTTACCACCACAACTTTACAATCCTCACCCAAATCAAAGCTGGAAGGGCATACCAGATTGCCTACATTTTCGATTACGAGAAAATCAAGCCTGTCCAGGTCAAAATTTTCTAGAGCTTTTCCTATACCTTCAGCTTCCAGGTGGCATGCACCTCCGGTATTAATCTGGACTGCATTAATACCTGTTTTCCTGATACGCTCGGTATCGTTTTCGGTCTGTAAGTCACCTTCAATTACACCGATATTGTATTCATTTTTCATTCCGATCAGAGTTGATTCCAGTATGCTGGTTTTTCCGCTGCCGGGAGAGGAGACAAGGTTCAGAACAAAAACACCATTTTCTTGAAATAACTCTCTTAAAGCGTCAGCCTTTTTTATATTTTTTGAAAGGATCTTTTCTTCTATGTTGATTTTTCCCATCAGTCCACCTCTATTTCGGTAATATTTAGTTCCTCACCTGTGAGCAGTTCCACTTTGTATGATCCGCACTTCCTGCAGCTGAAAAACATTTCATCGTAAATATCTTCATGTCCGCACTCTGTGCATCTGCCTTTTATGGGAATGTCCTCAATTTCCAATAAAGCGTTTTCCGCCATTGTATCTTCTTTTATTGCATCAAAGGCGAATAGCAGTGCATCATTTTCAACTGCAGCCAGTCTGCCGATTTTTACGTGAATTTTATTTATAATTTCAGCCTTGTTGCTCAACGCGTTTTCAACAGCGATGTCCAGAATATTTTGGGCAATACCTACTTCATGCATAATATATATTTATTCTTGAAACAATAGACAGTCAACCGAAATTTATTCTGCAACCCCTACTACCCATACAATCCCTAAGACCTCAACTACCATAAATACCTCAAATACCTTTAACTACCTCTACAATCACGCATATAAATATTAAAATTTTAGGAGGTTGCCAAAATTTTATTTTTATATATTTCCATAAAATTCGCTTTAAGTTTTATGAAAAACTATTAATATAGAGCTTATGGAAAATTTAAAATTTTTATCGGATATTACAGACCTGCTTTTAAATTTTGACAGCAGCAAAAGTGTGCTTAATGAGCTTACCCGATCATTGGCAAAATACTTGTCATCCGAAGTATGTTCGATATACATTTATGATGAAAATAAGGAAACGCTTGTACTCAAAGCGACTTACGGTTTGAACCAGGCATCTGTCGGCAATGTGTCCATGCCGCCCGAAGAAGGACTGACAGGGATAACCTTTTCTTCCGGGAATTATCAGTTTATTACCAATGCCTCAACGCACCCCAGGTTTAAATATTTTCCGGGTATTGGGGAAGAACCGTTTAATACTTTCATAGGCATCCCTCTGAAAAAGCATGATGAAACATTCGGGGTGCTGGTTTTCCAGTTTATAGATAATCCTGAAAATTCGAATGTTTTGAAAATGCTCCTTGAGACTATAGGAAATATGATTTCAAGCTTTCTGAAAAACCATATCATGCTTAACAGCAATATAACCAGACCCCGGAATTATGATGAAGAGATGGTTTTGCAGGGTATACCTATTTCCGAAGGGATTTCCATCGGCAAACCTGTTCATATGGTTTATCATTTTCTGGATGATGACAGCAGAGTAAAGGATGTAAAAAGAGAAGAAGAGAGACTGAAATATTCCTTTGACAAAACCAAAAATGAAGTAATGGCACTTATTAACAATATCGATTCGGGAAATCTCAGAATTGACAAGGAAATTTTTCATACTCATCTTATGATTTTATCTGACGGTTCATTCAGGGATGATATTTTCCACCATGTGCTGAATTTGGGGCGTTCAGCGGCTTACAGTATCAGACACGTTTCGGATAAATTTATAGAGCGTTTCAGGAAAATCGATGACCCTTATCTAAAAGAGCGTGCTGCCGATATAGAGGATGTCTGCAACAGGTTGCTGAAAAATCTGGGGGTTATTGAGCGTCATATTTCCTTGGAGAAGGAAAGTATCATTGTATCAAATCAGCTGGGACCCGGTGATACGGCCTCCCTTGATCTTTCTAAGGTGAAGGGAATTGTTACGGAGAATGACGGACAGACGTCGCATATGGCACTTGTTGCCAAGGGGATGGGAATCCCTGCTGTAAGCGGCATAGAGCATATTATTGACATAACTGAGTATGCTAAAGATCTGATAATTGACGGTTATGAAGGCAAAATTATTATAAATCCTTCAGATGCTAACAGAGACAAATATCTTTCGATGCAGTCGCAATTGCAGGTATCAGGAGTTACTATCGAACAACTTCCCCGGGAAATAGTCTGTCATATGGGGCGCAAGGTTTATTTGGGTGCAAATGTTGCAAGTATCCTTGATGCCGATAAAGCTCAGGATTTAGGTGCTTTTGATATAGGTCTTGTCAGAACGGAAATTTTTTACCTTGCTGAAGGGGAGGAAAATTTCAATGTTGAGGTTCAGAAGAAAATATATCAGTCTATCTTAAGTAAATATACTAACGGGCCTGTAACGTTCCGCCTACTGGATATAGGGGCGGATAAGATGGAAAAGTATTCTGCCAAAGAGCCGAACCCTGCTATGGGGTTGAGGGGGGCAAGGTTTCTTATTAAGAATGAAAGCTTACTGGAAACCCAGCTGGAAGCTTTGTTGGATTTGAATGATTCCAGAGTAAAACTGCTTGTCCCTTTTGTGGCGAAACCCGAAGAATTTTATAAGATAAAGGATATTATCAGAAAAAAGGCTGAAAGAATGGGTGTTAACATGCCGCCGGTGGGGGTGATGATTGAAATCCCTTCCATAGCTTTTGCATTGGAAAGGCTGGATGAGGAGGTGGATTTTTACAGCATTGGAACCAACGACCTGTTCCAGTATTTTTTTGCGGCGGATAGAAACAATATACAGATTTTCAGCAATTATAAAATATTATCGGAATGCTTTATGAATTTTATGGAATTTATTTACAATAAACTTTCTCAAACCGGCAAAGACGTTGAAATTTGTGGGGAGATAGCCCATGAGGAAGAAATTCTATACAGACTTATCGAAATGGGCTATTCCAAGTTCAGTCTCAATCCCTACCTTATGAGCAAAGCCTCCGAGCTTATAACTGAAAGATGTAAACGTGAAAATTAGGCAGATATTTTCAGCTTTCTATATATTTTTCAAGATTATCAGTCATTTCCCATATCCCGCAGGGGCATACACCTGCACATATCCCGCAGCCGATACATTTCTCAGGATCACTGATATATTCAAAGCCAAAGTCGTTGTCCGATTCGATTCTGCTGATAGCCTGTTCGGGGCATATTTCCATGCAGAAGCTGCAATCCCTGCAGTATCCGCAGCTTAGGCACCTGTCCACCTCTGATTCTGCTTCTCTGTCTTCAACAGCCTGCGGATTCATCGGATGGTAGAATTCATTTTTTACCTTATCCTGGGGGATCATAGGAGCTTTCTCAAATCTGTCCAAAGGTTTGCCGTTAAACAGATTGTCTATGTTGAGAGCCGTTTTCCTGCCGTCCCCCAATGCATTTGTAAAAAGACCGAGCTTAATCGTATCGCCTGCGACAAATACATTTTCTTTTCCTTCAAGCTGAAAGTAATCGTTAACGAAAAGTTTGCCTTTTTCATCTTTATATCTGTCCGGCAGAAAGGATAAGTTAGGCCTGTCACCTATGGATACAATCACACTGTCAGCCTCTATAAACTCGCCGTTTTTAAGATATACTCCCTCTTCAGCCACTTCCTGAGTAAAAGCCGGCCAGCGTATCTCTGCACCGAGTGATTTAGCATGTGCAATTTCTTCCTCAAAAGCTGCAGGTTTTTGAATATCGATTGCAGTGACTTTTTCGGCACCCATTTTATAAGCGCCCATTACCACATCCATTCCTGCATTGCCTGCCCCAATCACCACAACTTTTTTTCCAATATTGATCCTTTCGCCTCTGTTGATTTTTTTAAGAAAATCAAGCCCTTTAATCATTAGCTCGTTTCCTTTTACAGGCAGTAAAATCGGTTCATGTGCACCCACAGCAACAACTACAGCATTAAAATCGGTGGTAAGCTTTTCAAATGTTTTATCATCCACAGAATATTTTGTATGTGTTTTTATCCCCATATCAAGAATTTTGTTTATTTCATTTTCAAGAATATACCTGTCCAGGCGCTCCTCTGGGATTACCTGTTTCAGTTTTCCTCCTATCACAGTGTCTTTTTCGAAAATTTCCACTTTATAGCCGAGTCTTCTTAAATGATAAGCGGAAGCCAGACCGGCGGCACCGCTGCCTATGACTGCAATTTTTTCTTTCCTCTCTGTTTTAGGGCTGTCCGGAAGTATATCCCTGCTTAACATTCCAAGGTCATCAATTTTCAGCGGTATATCAACGTACTTTCTGTTGCATTCATCCATGCAGAGGTTGGGACATACCTGTCCGCATACTGAGGCCGGAAATGGGCTGTAGTCCATCACTAACTTTAATGCTTCCTCAAATTTTGACTGCCTCAGCAGGGCAACCCTTTTTTGAGTGGGGATGAATACGGGGCAGTTGTATTCACATGGTGAACTGTATGCGCCGCTTGTCCAATTGGGCTTTTTAAGACGAAAGTCACCCTTTTCGACAAAATCCGCCACTTTAAAGTCTTCCTCTATCATGTCGCCAAAGATACCGTCTTTTACCCATACGGAATTTCTAAAGTCTGCTATGGGCATATAGCGTTTTGTTATCCTTTCCTCATATGTCTTGGCTACAATCTTTTTCCACTGTGAAAAATCAAGAAGCTCTTTTGCCCTGTCCTCTCTGTCAATTTTTGACAGGAAAACAGGTATGCCTTTTTCCAAAAACTTCTTATCTTTTTGATCCAGATCCATAAGCCAGACATCGTCTGAAATGTCTTCAACTTTTCCCCTTACATAAACTGTGCCTCCCACCATTCCTACGCAGCTTCTGTAACCAAGGACAGATTCGGTGTCTTCACACCCTGATCCGCAGATTACAGCAATTCCGCCGCTCATAAATTCGAAGCTAAAAGAACCGGTATTCTTTAGTACCCAGAACTGGGGAGCCGGAAACTTCGGGTCATACTTCATAAGCGCTCCCGATCGTGTGCCGGTTCGCCCTCCGATATAAATATTGCCTGTGGCGGCACAATGGGCTGTTGTGTCTCCTCCGTCGCCTTTGACTACTATCTCCGCACCGGCATTCAGCCAGCCAACATCCGCAGGAGCAGAACCTTCAACAGTTATGGAGGTTCCATGCATACCCATGGAGCCCACTCTTTGACCGGGATTTTTAACATTGAAAATCAGTTTTTTGCCTTCCCGGCTCCATAGGGGGCCGCCGATATTGTGCTGGCCCAGGGCGTTTATTTCATAATTATAATTGCCGCTTTCCAGTTTTTCATATATCTGTTTGAGCAGTTCCTGTGTGGAAATCCTCTTGTCTTTTTCTATTCCGTTTAAAATGACTTTTTTTTCATTATTCATAATAAACCACCTTTAACATGCATACTGAATGTTTAATCTGTCAGCCACATTTTTATCTGTGGAAATAAGTGCATCCGATCTGCCCACCGGCAGTGTACTGTTGCCTATGGGGGCGAGCAGCTTTTTGATTTCCTGATCTACGGACAAAAAGTAATTGACAATATTCTCTGCAACCTTATCCACATCCAGCCTTTTTACCAACAGCGGATTCTGAGTACATATGCCGACAGGGCATAATCCTGTGTTGCAGGCGTTGCATTTGCCGTGATCGTTGCCTAAACAGCCGGCCAGCTGAATGATAAGTTTTCCTGTGAAAACGCCGTTGGCGCCCAGACACATCATTTTGAAAGCATCCGAGGCCAGATTTCCGGTTTTTCCCAAACCGCCCGCAGCCCATAGCGGAATCTGATTTTGTTTCCCCTGATGTACAGCGGCGTGATAACAGTCTCTCAGCTTTGAAATTGCAGGATGTCCGGTATGATCCAGTGAAATTTCATGAGCTGCAGCTGTACCGCCGTCTATGCCGTCCAGAAAAAAGCCTCCCACTATATTGTACGGGTCGCGCAGTAAATTATTGTATACCGAGACACTGGTTGCACTTGCAGCAACTTTTATTGCCACAGGAACATTGAATTTAAAGGCTGAATTAAGTGAAAGAAACATCTTTTGGACGCTTTCTTCTATCGAATACAATCCCTGATGATTGGGAGGACTCAAAAGATCTGCTTTTGGTACTCCTCTGATCTCCTGAATATGCCTTGCCACTTTTTTGGCCTGTAGCAGCCCTCCGTCACCGGGTTTTGCGCCCTGGCCTATTTTTATCAGTACACCCGCAGGATCTTCCACCATTTCGGGCATGGCGTTGATTATTCTGTTCCATCCGAAATGTCCCGAGGCGATTTGTAATATTGTATATTTAAGAAATCTTGATTTTAGAAGTCTCTGGGGAACTCCGCCCTCTCCGGAGCACATCCTGATGGGAATTGAGCACTCTTCATTCAGATATGCCGTGGCTATGGCAATTGCTTCCCATACCCTCCACGACAAAGCCCCTATGGACATATCTCCTATTATAATCGGATAAATCCAGTTTACAGGAGGTGCATCACCAGAAAATTCCAGCCTGCCGTCATCACCTATACTGAATGGTATTTCTCCGGCTGGAAGTGTGCGCCCGAAAGGGGAAAGTATGTCAAACGTATGTCTTTGGGCATCCAATGATGGATCAGTCATTTGTGAGATACGACCGACTTTTATCTTGTCAAGTGTCCTGCCGTCCGTTTCAAGATTGGATCGTCCACCTCTTTTGAAGGGGTCTGCAAGGGCGCCTCTGTACCTCATTCCAAATCTGGCATCGGAATTTCTGATAGGCCTTATAGCTTCATTAGGGCATACCCTTTCGCATACACCGCACCCTCTGCAGAACATATACTCATCAATGGTCTGGGAAATTACAGGTACAGTCTGAAATATAACTTTTGGATTGGGTGTAATGTCTTCGCTTACGACTTTTCTTCTTTTTTCAACTTTTGCGTGTATTGCACCGAACGGACATGATGAAACACAGCTTCCGCACATTGTGCACCGGCTGCTGTCATAATCTATCCGCCAGTTAAGATCGTCTTTTGCCAGATCGTTTACTTTTACTGATGCCATCTTTGCACCTCTAAATCATTGTTTACATAAATCATTTCCCGCTCATGTGTATATATATCCTCTTCCCAGTTTCTCTCAGGCATTACGTCGTTGAGTCCGGATACTTCAGAGGTAATGATAACGGTATCTTCATTTTTTCCGACTACCACCGGCCTCAGCTTTTTGGAGTCGCAGCAGTTGAAAACACTGCCGTCAGGTAATACACCTATTATTGTGTTGGGACCGTTGATTTCCAGATTAGCCAGTGATGATCTTATTTTTGAGAGCACTGCATTGTCTTCCCTTTGATCTATTTCATCAAAGGATAAAGGCGTAATGGTATGTTTGTAGTAAATTAAAGGCCAGCTTAAAACTTTATGCACATAGTGTAGGGTATATAAAAAGCACTGGGAGTCTGACTCAAAACCCAGATATCCTTTGTAGAGATTATTTTGAAAATTTTTGTTCTTTTCATAAAATGTATTTTCCCCGTTTGCCATTGCCGTGTAGCCCTGGAGGAAAAATGGGTGCGCAGCGTAGCGTACTATGTCGTAATTGGTGTTTTGCCTGCACTGAGCACTTATTATCTTTGCTGAAAAATCTTTGTTTTCGCTCCATAAATCAAAATATTCTCCTATGTCCGAAGGATCTCCTATTTCTTTTAATGTGACAACATCAGGCCAGAAGGAATAGATAAAGCCTTCATCCATTTCGTCCAGGGCTTCCCGTATTTTGAGCCTCATTTCCACAAGCAGCTCTTCCTTTTCGCTTTCAGGAGCATATTTATATAACTTGGGAAGCTGATAAACCTGAAAAACATAGTTCGGCATGGGCTCTATTTTAAGCCCCTCCCTTGGAAAAACCTGGGGCGCCCATTGAAATACTCTCGCAAATCCCTCTTTATGAAGGATATCTTCAGCAACTTTAATTCCGTCATCAGTACAGGCCATAGAAAGTATGGGAAGTCCCTTGTATTTTTCAAATACTCCCCCCAAATCCTGCATCACCATAGCAAAACCTGAATTGTCATGACCTTTTTGCTGTGACCGCATTAACTGAAGGGCTGTTTTCGGTTGGATATAATTTTTAGACTTAATTGCTCCTATTCTGCACATAATAAAAAACCTCCTTGAGTTGCTTTCCCCTAATAATCTAACACATAAAGCTTGTCAAGTATAATTTCGTTATAAATACATTGGCATGTACCTTTTTTATTAAGAATAAATGGTTTTTGGTGGACTGTTATCTTTATATTGACTTTATGGTGCAAAAAAGCTAATGGTCGATTGTCGACATTTATGAGGTGAAAAATGAACAGCCCGGATGTGAATTTAAATCTGAATGTCAGGGGTCTGCCACTTTCTGCAACGTTATTTATTAATGAGTTAAGTGATAAGCTTAAAAGGGAGGGGCGCCCTATTTATAAGCTTGGGCTGGGTCAGTCTCCTTTTCCCGTCCCGCAGCCCGTTGTTGATGAGCTTATTACCAATGCATATCAGAAAGATTATTTACCCGTTCTGGGATTGGATTCTCTCAGGGGAGCAGTTGTTGATTATTACAGGAGGAGTCAGAACCTGGAATATTCTTCCGAAAATATACTTGTAGGACCAGGCTCTAAAGAATTGATGTTTATTGTTCAGCTGGTATATTACGGGGATTTGATAATTCCTACCCCCAGCTGGGTGTCTTATGCCCCTCAGGCTCACATTTTAGGCAGACACGTATACTGGCTTCCCACCAAAAAGGAAAACAAATGGCTCCTTACACCTGCAGAGCTGGACAGGCACTGCAGGCAAGATCCTACACGTCCCAGACTTCTTATTCTGAATTATCCCAATAATCCCACGGGTATGTCCTACAGCAGGGAAGAGTTGGAAGAGTTAGCTCAGGTGGCTGAAAAATATAAAGTTTTAATTCTTTCTGATGAAATTTACGGAGAACTCAATTTTAATGGCAACCACACTTCAATTGCTAAATATTATCCGGAAGGAACAATTATCAGCAGCGGATTGAGCAAGTGGTGCGGTGCAGGCGGCTGGCGTCTCGGAACATTTATTTTCCCGGAAAATCTTAAGTGGCTCTTAGATGGTATGTCTGCTGTTGCCAGTGAGACATTTACTTCGACAAGCGCCCCTATTCAGTATGCAGGAGTCCGAGCGTTCAAAGGCGGGATGAAGATTGAACGTTATTTATGTCAATCAAGGCGTGTCCTTAAAGCATTGGCGAACAGTGTATATCAAAGATTGTATTCTGCAGGTGCTGATGTCAGCAAGCCTGAAGGTGCCTTCTATATATTCCCTGATTTTTCCAAATATAAAAACAGCTTTAGAAAAAAGGGGATTACTGATAGTAAAAAATTTTGTGAGAAACTTTTGAACGAGACGGGTGTGGCAATACTTCCCGGAAGTGCTTTCGGAAGACCGGAAAATGAATTTACCGCAAGGATAGCGTATGTCGATTTTGACGGTTCCAGAGCATTGGCGGCAGCAGAACAAATCCCTTTTGAAGGGAGTATCGACGAAACATTTCTTGAATATTATTGCGAAAGGATTTTGAAAGCAGTAGATCTGTTGTGTGAGTTTGTAGTAAATTAAATGTTTTGCTGCCTGTGTAAGATATAAAGACAGCATCCGACTTTTTAAGCGGCATGTATAATTGCAAGTGACAATCAACTGAGCAGGCTTACTTTTTATAAAAACTTATGGCTTAATTCAAGTTTTTGTTGACTTTGTGAATTCGTGTTGTTATAAAGTTTGTCCTTATACGTTGAGGGCTTTGTGCCGTCTATTTGTGTTTAAGAACAGCGGAGGTGTTGGAAATGTTTGCAATTCTAAAAACTGGTGGCAAACAGTATACAGTTAAGCCGGGTGATATTATTGATGTTGAAAAAATAGATGCGGAAAAAGGCGGAACCGTCGAGTTGAAAAATATTCTGGCCGTATCTGACGACAAAAAATTTAATGTTGGCAATCCTTATATTGACAATGCTTCTGTTGAGGCAGAAGTTATGGATCAGATCAGGGGAAAAAAGGTAGTCGTTTTCAAAAGAAAACCGAAAAAGGACTATAAAAGAAAATACGGCCACAGGCAGTATTTTACAAAATTAAAAGTTAAAGAAATAAAAGTTTAATCAGGAGGCTGCTATGGCTCATAAAAAAGCTGGCGGTAGTACCCGTAACGGAAGGGACAGTGAAAGTAAACGCTTAGGCGTTAAGCGTTTTGGCGGACAGCATGTAATTCCCGGGAATATCATTATAAGACAAAGAGGCACCCGTTTTAAGCCCGGTAAGAATGTTGGCTTGGGTAAGGATTACACCATTTTTGCCCTGCAGGAAGGATATGTGAAGTTTGAAGATAAAGGAAGAAAAGGCAAATTCATATCCGTTCTTGAAGAAAAATCTGTATAGATCAAATTCTGCCCCCTTCATTATAACTAATAATTCACAAGGGGGCTTTCTGTATCCATGAAATTTCTTGACACTACAAAAATTAAAATTAAAGCCGGAGACGGCGGCAGAGGCTGCGTAAGTTTCAGAAGGGAAAAGTATGTTCCCAGAGGCGGCCCGGACGGCGGCAACGGCGGCAGCGGTGGCAATATTGTCATCGTAGGCAACAGGTCTAAATATACCCTCCTTGATTTGAATTATAAAACAAATTATTCCGCAGAGCGTGGGGAACACGGACGGGGAAAAGACCAACACGGCCGCAAAGGCAGAGACCTTGAGATAACGGTACCTCTCGGTACTATTGTTAAGGATTATGAGACGGGGAAAGTATTGGGGGATATAACTGAAGACGGCCAAAGGCTTGTTGCGGCCAGAGGCGGAAAAGGCGGCAGGGGTAATATGTCTTTTGTAAATTCCACAAGAAGAGCTCCGCGTATTTCCGAAGACGGTGAAAAAGGTGAGGAAAGGGCATTGCTGCTGGAGTTGAAGCTTATTGCCGATGTGGGTATTATTGGCCTGCCCAACGCCGGAAAATCTACATTCATAGCTTCCGTATCAGCAGCAAAACCTAAGATAGCTGATTATCCGTTTACCACAATCACACCTAATCTTGGGGTTGTTAAAAACATAACAGGTGGTTCCTTTGTTCTGGCCGATATGCCGGGATTAATTGAAGGTGCCCATGAAAATGCCGGTTTGGGGGTCAGATTTCTCAAACATATAGAAAGAACCAGGATACTGCTTCATTTTGTGGATGCTTCTGATGAGGACTCCATGATTGAAAGATATAAAACAATAAGAGATGAAATCTTTCGGTATTCAGGAAAATTGTCTGAAAAAGAGGAAATTGTTGCCGCAACAAAGGTTGATTCGAAGAATGAAGATAATCTTGAAGAGTTTGAAAAATTTGTAAATAATGATTTAAATAAACAGCTGTATAAGATTTCCTCCGTTGCACGTGAAGGGATCGATGACTTGCTGAGAAGATTATGGGAGCGTTTGCAGAAAGAGGACAGCGGCAATGGTAAATAATATAGGCAATATAATGATGGAAATACTTCCGGAGAATATTGCCGAACTGATTAAAATAAACAGTATTTACTCAAAATGCGTTGGAAAGAGGATAAGCAAGGTTTCCAAACCGGTAAAATTTGACGGCAAAACGCTTACGGTAGCCGTTTTTGATAATATCTGGCTTCAGGAACTCTCTTTTTTGAAACAGGATATCCTGGAAAAGCTTAACTCTGAACAATTAAATGTAAGAGAAATAAAGTTTATCCACAAATTTAAGCCGGTGTCTTCGGGGAAAAAACAGCTGTATCAACGGAAAGTTACAGAAAAAGAGCAGATTTTTATCGATAGATTTGCTTCCTTCATTGATGATGATGAATTGAGAGATTCGTATCGGAGGGCTCTGACATCCTATTTTAAGCGGTACTCTTTAAAAGATTTTTTTCTTGAATAATTCTAAATAATATATATTTTTTAGTTCGGAGATAAAAATGATATTAGATGTAGTTAAGTTCCCGGATAAAACGCTTAGAAAAAAGACAAAACCTGTTGAAAATGTGACTGAGGATATTTTACAACTGCTGGATAATATGGCTGAGACTATGTATAACGCTCCGGGTGTGGGATTAGCAGCTCCGCAGGTTGGTATCGACAAAAGACTTGTGGTAATGGATATTACTGCTGAAAATGAGCCTCCAAAACTGGAAAAGCTTATTAACCCTGAAATACTGGAATATGAGGGAGAGCAGACAGGTGAGGAAGGATGCCTCAGTCTGCCGGGGGAATATGCCGATGTTAAAAGAGCTGAATGGATCAAATATAAATACATTGATGAAAACGGTGATGAGCAGCTGCATGAGGCCACGGGGTTAAAAGCACGTGTTATCCAGCATGAAGTTGATCATCTGGACGGCATCCTTTTTATTGATAAGCTTAGTACAATGAAAAGGGATATGATAAAAAAACATATTAAGAAACGTATAGCCCAGGGCGATTATTGATTTTCTCTGTGGAAAAATTGTTCAAATTTTCCAATAAATAACTTTTTTATGCACCTAATCCGAAAAATTTAATGCAATAATTTATTGCGTAAATTACTCAATAAGATACAATTGTGCTTTGTAAAAGAATATAAACATAATGTTCAATAAAGCAAATTTGCAGAATTTTTGGCAAATTAAATTATAATTATATTAATAAAAGAGGCGGGGTTTATGCAGGAATTGTTTAAAAAATTTTCATCCAAAAAAGAAAACCATATAAAAAATCTGATTAATCTGCATGAGGAAGGCAATACCGTTCCGTTCATTGCAAGGTATAGAAAAGAGCAGACGGGCGGGATGGATGAAAACGAAATCAGAGAGATTATTGAAGAGTATGAGTACCTGCTCAATTTGAAAGCCAGAAAAGATGAAGTGTTGAAAAGGATTGAGGAAAAAGGAAAACTTACAGATAAGTTAAAAAATGCGATAATAAAAGCGGCAACATTAAAAGAAGTGGATGATTTGTACGCCCCTTATAAGTCCAAAAGAAAAACCAAGGCTGACATTGCCAGGGAACACGGTCTTCAGCCGCTGGCAGAATTTGTGAAATATTCTGGAGATGACAATGCAATATATGCTGAGGGTGAGAAGTATTCCGGTAAGAACAATATTAGTTCTGCCGATGAAGCGCTGAAGATGGCGTGCGATATTATTTCCGAAGAAGTGGGGCATGATCTTGAAGTAAAGAATCGTCTGAGGGAAATTTACAGTCTCGAAGGTGTTCTTGAATCCGTTTTAAAAGAGAAAAAAACAGGACATTATGAGGATTATTATGATTTTAAGTCATTAGTAAAAGATTTGCCGGAGCACAGAATTCTGGCAATATTCAGAGGGGAGTCACAAAAGGAATTGAAAGTGAAGATTTCCGCAGATGAGGAAACATTGTATAACAGTATTGCCAGTATTCTGCTGAAAAACGGTGTTGAGTTGAACACTTTTGTGATTAAATCAATCCGCAGTGCCATGAAGCGTATGCTTGAGCCCTCAATTGAGCTTGAAGTGCGAAATGAGTTGAAAGAGAAAGCTGAAAAACAGGCGATAAAAGTATTTGCCGAAAATCTGAAAAATCTTCTTTTAACGCCGCCTGTAAAAAACAGACGGATTCTGGGGATAGACCCGGCTTTCAGGACAGGCTGTAAATTTGCGGCTGTGGATGAAAGGGGAAGGCTGCTTGATTACGGTGTTATTTATCCTACGGAACCGCAAAGTGACTATATTAACAGCAAAAATACGCTTCTTGATGTAATAAACGAGTATAATATAAACATTATAACAATTGGAAACGGTACGGGCAGCAGGCAGACGGAAGAATTTGTGGATAAAGTTATCCATGAAGAAAACCTTGATATTACCTACACGATAATCAGCGAAGCGGGGGCCAGTGTATATTCTGCAAGCAGTGAGGCCGCATCTGAATTTCCGGATCTTGATGTTACAATCAGAGGTGCCGTTTCTATTGCCAGAAGGGTTCTGGATCCGTTAGCCGAATTTGTAAAAATCGATCCCAAATCTATAGGGGTTGGGATGTATCAGCACGATGTAAATCAGAAGCTCCTTCAGAAAACCCTTGATGAGGTAGTTGAGGACGTGGTTAACAATGTTGGGGTTGATTTAAATACTGCCAGCCCCTCCCTTTTGAAATATGTTGCCGGTTTGAATAGGCATATTGCGGATAAAATATATAAACTGAGGCAGGAGAAAAACAAGTTTTCATCCCGTAAAGATCTGTTGAAGGTTGCAGGTATAGGCGAGGATATTTTCAGGCAGTGTGCAGGTTTTCTGAAAATATACGACGGTGATGAACCACTGGATAAAATGTTTATTCATCCCGAAAGTTACGATTTTGTGTATTCGCTTTTAAGCCGTTTGAACGTAAATGTAAAAAACGCCAATATGCTTTCCCTTGCTCTAAAAAATAAGAATATCAGTGAAATAAAAAATAAATTTGATGTGGGTGAGCTGACATTTCAGGATATCATTGAAAATCTGCAAAAACCTGATCTGGATATAAGAGATAACGTTGATCCCCTCGTATTTAAAAAGGGTATTCTTAAGATAGAAGATCTGAAAACGGGCATGCAATTGACCGGTAAAATTTCCAATGTGGTTGATTTCGGTGCTTTTGTGGATATCGGTCTCAAAAATGACGGTCTTGTTCACATTTCGGAAATGGCCGATAGGTTTATAAAACATCCTTCGGAGGTCGTCTCAGTGGGGCAGACTGTTAGTGCAAAAGTGATAGATGTTGATAAACAGAGGGGCAGAATCAGCCTTTCTTTGCGTTAAGTACGGAGATACAGTTGCGTAGGATTCTTGTCTTTAATCCTTCTTTTATAGGTGATAGCATACTTACTACACCGCTTGTAAATGCTCTGTCCAAAATTTTCCCTGATGCGAAAATATATTTTTGCGTTCGTCCGGAGTCTGCAGATCTTTTCAGGTGTCTTGAAAATGTTCAAGAGGTCATAACCTTTGATAAAAGAGGTGATTATAAAGGATTGACAGGACTCTGGAAGTTCGCATGCAAACTGAGAGAATACAATTTTGATATGATTGTGACTGCTCACAAATCGTTCCGTTCTTTACTTACTCTTAAACTTTGCGGATGTAAAAGTATAATAGGCTTTAAACAGTCAAATTTAAGTTTCCTCCTTGATAAAAAATCAGACAGAAATATGAAACTGCACGAAGTGGAGCGGAATCTGTCCTTGCTGAGTAAGATATGGGACGAATTTACACCGGAAAAAGCAAAGAAGTTAGGAAGTAGCCCGAGGGTTTGTGAAGACAGGGATTATGAGAAAAAAATAGGCGTTTTTCTGAATACTTTGAGAAAGGACAATAAAAAAATAATAGGTGTTGCACCGGCCAGTGTATGGTACACCAAGATGTGGCCTGTTGAGAATTATGCTGCTATTATTGAAAAAATGTATTTTAAAGGTGTGTATTCCCTGGTGATTTCCAGCCCAAAAGAGTACGGTGTAATAGAAAATCTGAAAAAAGAATGCTGTGTGCCTTTTTTGGATTTTGCAGGACAAACGTCTTTGACAGAACTTGCTTCGCTAATAAATAATCTCGATCTTCTGATCTGCAATGACAGTGCGCCTATGCATATAGCTGCTGCACTTGAAACACCTTTGGTTGCTTTATTCGGCCCGACTACCGAAAGTCTGGGCTTTTTTCCGTACGGCAAAGGCAAAAGTAAAGTCGTTGAAATTAAAGACTTATACTGCAGACCCTGCGCATTGCACGGCGGCAGAATATGTCCTGAAAAGCACTTCAGGTGCATGAGGGATATAAAGCCGGCAGATGTGATGGCTGCTGCGGAGGAATTACTAATATGAAGATACTGGTTGTCAGATTCAGTTCTCTGGGGGATGTTATACTGACAACAGGTGTGATAAAATATCTGAAAAAAGCTATGCCTGATGTGACGATAGATGTTTTAACCTATAAACATTTTTCAGGAGTATTTTTTAAAAACCCTTATATAAACAAAGTGCTTCAAATTGATAAAAAGAGCGGGCTCAGAAGTTATTTTAACTTTATACAGAAGAATATAAATGACTACGATCATATTTTTGACCTGCATTCCAAGCTTTCCAGCATGATTTTAAAGATTTTTACCCAAGCTAAATATCATAAATATAAAAAGGATTCCCTGAAAAGGCGTCTGTTTGTTAAATACGGTGCATTTGCCGGAAGTCTTCAGGAGCATGTTGTTCAGCGATATTTTAAACCTTTCCAAAAAGTTTTTGATATAAATACCCCCTCTGTCGAAGAGTTAAGACCGGTAATTTATCCGAATAATTTATATGAAAATCTTTCGGATACTGTAACCGTTCATCCGTTTGCAAGCAAAAAAACAAAAGAATGGCCGTTTTTTGCGGAATTGATAGATGAGCTGGTTAAACGTGGTGAAAAAGTCAACATTATTGGTGATGCTTTTTTTGAGTATAATCATGCAAATGTCAATAATTTTACAGGCAAAACGGATCTGCAGGAGATGTTTGAAATAGTAAAACAAAGCCGCTGCCTTGTTACAACTGATTCCGGGCCTATGCATGTGGGGATTGCAGCAGAAACTGCCGTTATTGCCATTTTCGGGCCCACAACAAAAGAGTTCGGTTTTTATCCGGTATTTAATAACAGCAGTGTGCTGGAAATTGACGGTTTGCAGTGCCGCCCCTGTCATGTGCACGGAGGCGATAACTGTCCCGAGAAGCACTTTCGATGTATGAAAGAGATATCAGTGGATATGGTTTTGGAAAAATTTGATTTATACAAAGGATAGGTGATGTTTTTAATATCCAAGCTCTTTACCTATTTTATGTTACCTCCCGGTGTTTTTATAGCTATCATTCTTATAACATTACTGTTTATTCTTGCCGGCCTGAGAAAAACAGCCGTTTGCAGCCTTTTGCTTACTGCATTTCTGCTTTATCTGCTTTCTGTTGAACCGGTGAAGGATTTTTTGCTTTTACCGCTGGAAAATAAATTTACCCCTTTTGAAATATCCGAGGCACAAAAAGAGGATGTGATTGTTGTGCTTGGCGGAGGGATGTACGATAAATCTCCAGCTAAAGGAATGAAACCCTCTTTGTCACCTGATTCCATGAAAAGAACCGTGTACGCATTTTATTTGCAAAAAGAGCTCAATCTCCCCGTCATATCTTCAGGAGGGAAGGTTTTCCGGTACTCTAACACTAAATCCTCGGCTGAAGTGATAAAATCAGTCATGGTGAGACTGGGAGCCGACAAAGAAAAAATTTATACTGAAAATGAAAGTAAAAATACTGCACAGAATGCTGAATTTACTGCAAAGATTATGGAAAAACACGGGTGGAAACATGCCCTTTTAGTAACTTCTGCCTATCATATGCCGAGAAGTGTTTTGAGTTTCAGAAGTGCAGGCGTTCATGTTACTGCAGCGCCCACCGATTATAAAACCGACAGAAGTGGATACTTCTGGTATAGTTTCATGCCGCAAATGTCCTATCTAAAAGATTCATGGAATGCCCTTCATGAATATGCCGGACTTCTGTATTACAGTGTAAAGCCGTGATGGGTTCAACGTTCAACGTGGACTTTCTCCCTTCCCGATCTCACTACCTCACCATCTCACCATTTCCCCAACTCCCCACCACCATAGCTTTTTAATCGAATTGGAGGGGAAAGACTATGAATTTATTGACAAACTGAGATTTTTTGTTTTTAATGTAGGCGGAGGTTTCGATGAAGCGAAAACTTACGTTAATGATCTTCGATGATGATAATCTCGGCAAAGTCAAAACAAAAAAGATAGATCTCTCTGTAATAAAAGCCATATCAATAGTGGCTGTTTTATTTATTTTTATTTCCTCTGTTTCTTTTTATCTGCTTTTTGATTTATATTCTGAAAGACAGCTCATGCTCAGCTATAAGAAGGAAAACAAATTGTTGAAACTTAAAATAGCAGAATATGCCGATGAAGTGGATGAGATTCAGAAGAAGATAGTTTCCATTGATAAACTTGAAAACCAAGTCAGAACGATGGCATCCAAATCCTTAAAATCAAAAAAAGTTGAGTTGGCTGTTGGCGGTAAAGAAGTGGATTTGCTCAGAGATTTTTCCGCGGTGGCTGAGAGAAAAGAGAAGCAGTTTTTTGAGGATTTGAATGAAACCCTTATGGCTATGAGTACAAAGCTGGAAAAAAGAGAAAAGAGCCTGGCCGAGCTGGTTAATTTTTTGGAAGAACAAAAACTGACACTGATGGCCACCCCTTCCATAAAACCCGTTGACGGTTGGTACTCCAGCGAATTCGGATATCGTATTTCACCCTTTACAGGCAGAAGAGCTTTTCATGAGGGAGTGGATATTGCTGCAAATTACGGCAGTCCTGTTAAAGCAACTGCCAAAGGTATAGTCATCCACGCCGGGTACAAATCCGGTTACGGAAGACTTGTGACGGTTGATCACGGATTCGGATACGTAACCCGTTATGCGCATAACAGCAAAATTTTGGTTAATGTAGGTGACAGAGTCGAGAAAGGACAAGTTGTTTCAAAAGTCGGCAATACAGGCAGAAGTACAGGCCCTCACAGCCATTATGAAGTTCTGATAAACGGAATCCCTGTTAATCCCTTAAAATTTATCAATGATATCGAGTTAGCAAGCAATCAATAGTATAGTTTATGTTCTGTAATCTGCATTGATTTTTACATAATCGTAGCTTAAATCCGATGTATAAACCTCGGCTTCCGCATCCCCAATGTTCAAGTCAACAGTGATTGAGAAAGATTCTTCAGACATTATTTCAGCAGCTTCTTTTTCCAGTTTTTTATCGATAAGTATCCCGTTTTCTACATATTTCAAATTGTTAAAATAAATGTCCACTTTATCCTCACGCATTGTTACAAGACTTGCTCCTGTGCATGCCATAAGCCGTCCCCAATTGGGATCCTCACCAAAAAACATTGTTTTCACAAGCGGTGAATTGGCAATTTTCATGCCGCACCGTTTTGCTTCATTTTTTGAAGCGGCATTTTTTACTCTGATTGTTACAAACTTGGTTGCGCCCTCCCCGTCTTTCACAATCTCCTTTGCCAGTTCTCTGCAAAGAAAATTCAGCGATTTTTGAAATTCCTGCAGATGGTTTTCCGTGTTAATATTAATACCGCTTAATCCGTTGGCAAAAATAAAAACGGAATCATTTGTACTCATGTCCCCGTCAACAGTTATGGAATTGAACGATTCATCCACCGCACTGCTCAGGCAGTTTTTGAGATTTTCTTCTGAAATCATTGCATCTGTTGTAATAAAAGAGAGCATTGTTGCCATATCAGGGGAAATCATTCCGGAACCCTTTGCAACGCCTCCGATTACATAGGCACCGTTTTCCGTTTCCACAAGTACGGCCAGTCGCTTTGTTCTTGTATCCGTTGTTAAAATACATTCGGCAAACTCTTCATCGTAGCCTGTTAGAAGCTCCGGTAAGTCTCTGAGGTGTTTTTTCATTTTATTTACCGGGAGCTGTTCGCCTATAACACCCGTTGAGGAAATAAGCAGTGAATTACTGTCAAGCTTTAAAACTTTCTCGCCCTCTTCTGTCAAAATACGGCAGTTTTCCTTGCCTTCTTTCCCGGTACAGGCATTTGCATTTCCACTGTTAACAAGAATGCCGGAAATTTTGCTTCCGGATGCCATACGCTCTTTTGCAAAAATAAGAGGTGGCGCCTTAACGTTGTTTTTTGTAAAAACAGCAGCAACTTCACACGGTACCATTGAAATAAGTATGCCGTAATCAAATTTATCATTGGCGTTTCCTTTAATATCTGCAGCAGTTGCAGCTGATGAAAATCCTAAAGGAGCACAAACCCCGGCATTTTTTATAATATTCATTTAAATCCCCTATATAAGCCCTGTTTCCTCGTCGAAGTCCATGACGATATTAACATTTTGTACAGCCTGTCCACTGGCACCTTTTAAAAGGTTGTCAATGCAGCTTACGATAATCAGGTTATCTTCCTCTTTAAAAACACCGATGTCAGCAAAATTTGTTCCGCTGACATTGGCTATCCTTGGTGTCACACCATTTTCCATGATCCGTACAAAAAAGGAATCTCTGTAAAATTCCTTTAAATACTGCCTGATTTTATCTTCGTTTTTATCACTTTTGCAGTATATCGTTGATTCTATACCTCTTATCATTGGAAGCAGATGGGGCGTGAAAATTACCCGGGCATCTGCAGATATTTCGTTGAGCCAGGCATTGATTTCCGGGCCGTGACGGTGTGAAAAAATACTGTAGGGTTTAAAATCATCGCTGACTTCACAAAATTGGGTTTTTTCTGTTAATTTCTTTCCTGCACCGCTGACACCTGATTTACAGTCGGCTATGATGTATTTCTGATCTACAAGCTCGTTTTTGACAAGCGGATAAACGGCAAGCAAAACCGATGTCGGATAGCAGCCGGGATTTGCAATAAGCCTGCTCTGCTTAATCTCGTTTCTGTATATTTCCGTCAGTCCGTAAGCTGCCTCTTCCAGCAAATTCGGATAATTGTGTGTTACATTGTAGGTCTTCTCATAGATTTCTTTTGATTTAATCCTGAAATCGGCACTTAAATCAACTACCAGTTTGCCTTTGTTGTGGAAAAAAGCGGCTGCTTTCTGTGATGCGGCATGCGGTAAACATAAAAAGACAATGTCAGAATTGTCACTAACATAGTCCCAGTCGTTTGAGATTATTTCTGTTTCCACTATATTCTTTAGCGGCGGATAGATATCGCTGTATTTTTTACCGGCGTAATTGTCACTGGTCAGACATGAAATTTCCAGGTAAGGATGTTTTGCTATTATTTTTACAAGTTCATTGCCTGTATATCCGGTTGAACCTATTACTGAAACGTTCAAAGAACACCTCTCTTTTTTGATTAGATAAAATTAAATCACAATTTCGGCTAAAAATCAAATCGAAAAGATACTGTTTCCCTCAACAGCCGGCAAGAGTGTAAAGCGTGATTTAGAAACGTTCAACGTTCATGGTTCAACGTTCAATGTTAGTGGAAGTAAATACTTACTAATTAAGAGTTATGCTCTTTGCTTTTGGTATTTAGCACTTAGCGCTTAACACTTAACACTGATGCACCACTCAACAAATTATTTCTCCACTTCCCTAACTCACCATCTCACTACTCCATTATCTCTCTATTATAAATGTATTACCAACCTGCCCCATTTTTTTAATAATTTATGCGTTTAAGCTTATTATCATTACTTCCATTTCTTCAATACTCATAAACATCCCCCGTAGATAATTAAAATAATGTTATCAAGATAAACTTGATCATAAATTTTCAGCCATTTCAAGAAAAATTTTAACACACACTTACGAAGTGTGAGGATTTCTCCTGCTCAAAGACTGAGACCTTTGAAAATACGCAGAAACGGTCTCTACCCTGGCTTATGGGGGGTTTTATTTATAAAATTATTACAACTTTTTAAAAATAATGAAACCGCGAACCTTAAATATAACTATCGAAGTGCATATTTATAGAAAGGAATAATTTTTATATGTTTATCATCCACATAAATATCATCCTCTGCATCATATGTAATAATTTGACCCGATTTAAGATCACATTTTTTACAGATATTCAATATACCATCAATCTCCCTTCTTCTTGTATAATAATCGTTTAAATCATAACAGACCTGAATGGCATCTGCCACTCTGCCTCTGTCCATAATAACAAAATCGCACTCAGAATCATTGCTTCTGGAATAAAAAATTTCACCATTAACCCTTCTTCGAAGCTCCCAAAACATGACATTCTCCAATGCCTTACCAATATCATCAGAAAATCTGTACTCCAGTGCGTTATTCAAGCCTACGTCAATAGAGTAAAATTTCTTTTCACCCATTTCTCTGTTAACAATTGACCTGTCATATCTCTGCAAAATATCACCCAAATACACTGATTTAGCGTAATCCATATATTGATACAAACTGTTTTTGCCGATCTTAAAACCACTTGATTTCAGTTCATTGTAAATTTTATGAATGGAAATCTGCTTTGTTGTTGAAGCCAGTATCCTTTTTAAAAAGAATTTCAAAGCCGAAGTATTAGCAATACCGTACCTTTCGACCAAATCTTTATATAAGACAACGTCAAAATACTCTTGAATAAGTTTATAGATATACTTTTTGTCAATCCGGACTGCCTCCGGAAATCCACCATATTTTAAATATTCATCCATTGCATTCTTTATGTAGGCAAGCTGTCTGGATGAGTGTAAATCCACATCAATATTTTTAAATTCCAAAAATTCTTTAAATGAAAGAGGAAATATTTCAAAAGTTAGTGTCCTGCCCCTCAGACTGGTTGCAATTTCACTGCTAAGCAGCTTGGAATTGGATCCGGTGATGAAAATATTTGTTGACACAGTATCATATATCCGCCTTACAAACTTTTCCCATCCGTTAACATTTTGTATTTCATCAAAAAAGAAATAACATTCGGACAGATCGTTATCAGGATAAAGTTCAGCATATGACGATAAAATAAGTTCAAGTTCCTCTGTTGAAAAATCTAATCTTTCATCTTCAAAGTTTATAAAAATTACTTTTGTCTTATCGACAATAGCTGAGATTCTATTTATGATATCATATAAAATAGAAGTTTTACCGCAGCGCCTTACGCCTGCAAGGGTAATTATTTTACCAGATTTTATAGGGATCTCAATATCTCTGGGCAGAACACTATATGATTCCTGCAAATGAAAGTCTCTTAAAATACGTTTTAACACTTCTTTCTTTATCATAAAGAAAGAATATCACTTTTTTTCTCTTATATCAAGAAATGATTTGGGAGCTTTGAATAATTGTAATAATGTCACCCTGTAGCATCTTCGCTAAGCTAAGATAAATTTACCGCAGGTAATCAGTTGTTTCAGGGTCTCACAACCTACTGATATAATTAGATGCTGAAATAAATTCAGCATGACCAAATAAGGTTATTCAAAAGTCTCGATTTGCATAATTGAGGAAGCGCGGCTTTAGCCGGGCAAAGTTTATTTTGGAATTCAGTGTTGTCAAGCATGCGGGACTGAAGTAATGTATCCCACTATCATCGGTCGAAGACCGATAAATTTGTGATACACAATATACTTACCAGCCTCCGGCTGGTGCTATCCACTTCCGAGAACGTGAAAAAACACATCATTCAAAGCTCTCAAAGGAGAATTGGAACCCTGCTATGAAGCGGTTTCTGATAGAATATGGCACTTACACAAAATTATTTACAGGGTCGAAACGTTCAAAGTTCATGGTTCAACGTTCAATGTTAGTGGAAGTAAATACTTACTAATTAAGAGTTATGCTCTTTGCTTTTGGTATTTAGCACTTAGCGCTTAACACTTAACACTGATGCACCACTCAACAAATTATTTCTCCACTTCCCTAACTCACTACCTCACCATCTCTCTTATTTACTGAGTAAAGCGACCTTTTTTCCGCAGGTTTTCAGTTGTCTCATCCCGCCGCCTCTGGCAATTGTATCCAGGCACCCCTTCTTATCAGTGACCTTAAAACTGTAAAGATCGGCATATTCAGATAATTTTTCCGACAGCGGGGTTGACGGGCCTAAAATAATCTTTCTGGAAGATGCAGGTATATAATGAAAGAAATCCTCTGTTGTTTTGTTTACGAAAGTTGTTCCGCTTATAATTACTATATCGCACTGGGGGAGAATTCTTTTTGCATATTCCGGCCGGAATGAACCGGCAATATCTTTTAATTCAAAAAAGTAAAGATTATTAACTATAGGTGACAATTTTTCCACAACCGGATGGAAAAAGCCCACCATACCGACATCTTTATGCTGGAAATCGATGTCGCCCAAAATATCGGATTCATCATCATAACTGTTGTTTAATACGCTGTTTATTGTGGCAAGACCGATTGCAGCTTCTAAAAGATCATTCGAATTTATCATCGCAGCCGCTTTGCCGGCGGAAGTTCTACGTAAATCTTCATTCATTACATTGCAGCCGTTTTTTATTGCTTCTCTGAATGTGTAAGCAAGACCCACCCCTGCTTCTGTTTCCACTGCCACATAGCTTAGCCCGAGAACATAATCTTTTATCTGCAGATTTTGCAGTTTTTCCCCGCATTCGTCCAGAAGCAAGTCTGAGAACAGCTTATCGATTTTCATCAGGCATGCCTCTGCCTCAAAATGTTTAAAACATCTTCGAAAGGCACCCCTCTGTATTCAAGAGCAACAATAATATGGTAAAGGTAATCTGCTGCTTCAGATGCCATTCTCTCATCACTTTCCACTAAAAAAGCTTTTATAAGTTCAGCATTTTCCTCTCCGAGCTTTTTGACGAGTCCGTTTTCTCCCTTATTGAAGAGTTTGTTCGTGTATGATCCCTCTTTCGGAGACTGCTTTCTGTTCCTCACTGTTTGTAAAAGTTCTTCAATTATTTTCAGATCCATTATTCCTCCTACATTCTGACAGGGACATTGTTTTCCGCTAAAAAGTGCTTTACTTCATCGATGCTGTATTCTTTAAAATGGAAAATACTTGCCGCCAATGCAGCATCCGCTTTTCCTTTTGTAAGCCCTTCCATTATATGTTCCGGTGTTCCTACGCCGCCTGAGGCTATTACCGGTATGTTGACCGATTCTGCTATATTTGAGGTAAGCGGGATATCATACCCCGACTTTGTGCCGTCCTTATCCATACTGGTGAGAAGAATTTCCCCGGCACCGAATGCCTCCATTTTCTTTGCCCATTCGACTGCATCTATGCCGGTGCTTTTCCGTCCGCCATGGGTGAACACTTCCCATTTATCTTTTGCAGTCTGTTTGGCATCTATTGCAACAACAATGCACTGAGAACCGAATCTGTATGCCGCTTCTTTTACAAAGTCCGGATTGAACACCGCCGCCGTGTTGATGGAAACCTTATCTGCGCCGGCGTTAAGAAGATTTCGGATATCTTTTACAGTTCTGATACCGCCTCCTACGGTTACAGGCATAAAAACACGTTCGGCTGTTTTTTCCACAACATCAATTATTGTGCCCCTCTCATCGGAGGATGCAGTTATATCAAGAAAAGTCAGTTCATCTGCTCTCTGTTTGTCGTATTCTTCCGCCACCAGCACGGGATCACCGGCATCCACAAGGTCGAGAAATTTTGTGCCTTTTACAACCCGTCCTTTGTCCACATCAAGACAGGGAATTATACGTTTTGCCAGCATCGCTTCTCCTGTTAAAAGTTAATTTGTTCAAGTTAGAGTGAAATTAGACCGTCTTGTCATTTTTTTCAATCTTTTTATCATGTATAAAAATCAGTATCAGAAAAGAAAGACCGAATATCCCGAAAAAACCGGCATGCAGAAAAACATCCTGGAAAGCTTCATTCAATCCCATCAATTGCTGCAACTTTGCAAGGAGTGCTTCCGATCTGAGCTCAGCCATTTGTTCAGGCATAGATGTTGAAAATTTATCCGAGACGCTGTTTAGATACATTTTTACATAATCAAAATTTTGTATGGATATAATCCCTTCATAGTGCAGAGCTGTCTTTGATTGTAATGTATTTGTCGCTATTGCCGTGCCGAATGCCCCTCCCATAAATCTCAGGTAGTGCATAAGGCTTACACCGAGATTTGTATATTCTTTCAGATGCCGCATTGCCATTGTTGTTATCGGTGCAAAAAACGTTCCAAGTGAAAAGCCCAGAGGTACGGTAAGCAGTATTGTTCTTAAAGAAGGTGTAAAATAGTTGAGATTGGGCATTAGAAAAATACTTGTCGTTATATACAGTGCTGCATTTACAACCAATACATATTTTTCTCCGAATTTATCGGATAAAATGCCTGCTACTGGAGAGGTGATGCCTATAAAAACAGCAAACCCCAGCATATGTAAACCGGTATTCAGAGTGGAATAACCTTTCAGATTCTCATAAAAAAGCGGTATCATATAAAAGAGCTGATAGATGGATAATCCCAGTGTGAAAAAATATATAACACAGGCATATCTGTACTGGGGGACTTTGAATATCCTGAAATCGATAAGCTTGTGTTTGGAAAGCAGTTCAGTTATTGCGTAGAGGAAAAGCGCTCCTATGGCTATTATGAAAGCTATAATGATAAAATCCGATTGAAACCACCCCTTCTGCTGCCCCTTTGATAAAAGTATCAGCAGCGATATTGTAAAGGTTCCCAGAAAAGTATAGCTGATAAAATTAAATCGGAGTTTTTGTTTTTTCTTGATGATTTTGGGAAGGATAAGCAGCCCCACCAGGACTACCATAGCTCCCACCGGTAAATTTACAAAAAATATATAGCGCCATGTCAGATGTTCGGTGAGCCAGCCGCCCAGTGTGGGGCCTAGGGCCGGTGCAAAACTGACACCCATCCCGTAAATACCCATTGCAATCCCTTTTCTTTTGGGCGGATAGATGGAAAAAAGAATAGTCTGAGCCGTTGCAACGACAAAGGCTTCTCCCACCCCCTGCACACTTCTTGAAATGATCATCTGGGTCAGGTTTTCAGCAAAACCGCAGGCCACACTCGAAAGGGTGAAGACGGTGATGCCTGTTATAAACATGACTCTCAGTCCGAGAACTTTAGTCAAGGATTCTATGAGCAAAAGGCCGGTTGCAGCAGCAGCCATATAGGATGTGATTACCCACTGAACACCGTATAAATCGGTCTTTAACGGGGCAATCATTTTTGGGATAACGACATCCACTATTGTGGTGTCAAGAATGGCCATGAAAGTACCGGTCATGACCACGAATGTTATCAGTATGCGGCTAAGCAGATCGATCTGTTCGTAAAGAGGGGTTTCGTAGTTGTATGCCATAGCTTAACGCTTGATTTCAACATCCACACCCATACCTATTCTCAAAAGACCTGTATCTCCTCCGGTGATTGAGACTTTTATGGGTATTCTCTGGGCGACTTCAGTGAATTCGCCAGCTGTAATATCCCTCGGTATCAGAGCATACGTGGCGGCAGATGCCGGATAAATTTCTTTTACCACGCCTTCGTATTTTTGTCCTGAATCAGCATCGGCTGTTATATATACCTTATCCCCTTTATCCACACCTTTTATTTTCGTCTCCTCCATCAGGACTTCTGCGTATATATGCCTGGTATCGACTATTGAAACAATCGGGGTCTCGCTGTTTACAACGGTTCCGGCATTTATAAATTTTTTACCTATAACGCCATTCATCGGAGCCGTTAATTTTGTATATGAAATTAAGTTTTCAGTATCTTCTATTTCCGTTTGCAAACTGTTTATCTTTTCTTTTAACGATTCTTTTTTTGACTTAAGTTCTGCTATTACCTTTCTGTTTTCTTTTATAAGCTGTAGTTTTTCTCTAAAAGTCGAGATTTTATAATCTACGGAGCTCAGCTTGTATTCGAGTGAGTTTTTTTTGTTTTTCAATACTTTAAGTTTTGTGGCAATATCTTCGAAACTGTTTTCGGAAACGGCTCCTTTTTGATATAAATTCCTGTATCGTTTATAATCCTTTTTAACCTGAGCCAGTTGAGCATTAACTTCCTCGATATTGGCGGATAAAGCATTTTTTTCCTCTTCAAGCGCCCTTTTTTCCTTTTTTGCTTTTTCCAAATTGATATTTATTTCACTTTTTATTTTGGAAATTTTGTGTTCTATACTTAACATTTCACTTTGAAGTGACTTTACTTTATAAATCAGACCTCTCTTTTTTAAACGGTAATCTTCTGAATTTATTTCAGCAATAATATCTCCCTTCTCTACTGTCTGACCTTCTTCAACGTATATCTTCGATATTCTGCCGCCCACACGTTTAAAATTAATGCGGGAAATCTGCTCGCTGCGAATGAAAGCGGCATTGGTGGTTGCATAAACTTCTCTGTATTTAAGCCATTTATAGGCCACAAAGCTGAATAGTATTAGTCCTAAAATCAGTATTCCCAGTGCAATTTTGACTTTTTTGTTCACTTTTTCACCTCAACGGTTTTCCCACAGCTTTTTCAAGTGCATAGATACTTTCAGCATAATTATAAAAGGCTATTGTATAATCTTCTCTTGCCTTTGTAAGCATCGCTTCGGCATCCAGCACGTCAGTGTTTGTTGCCAGTGTATTTTTATATTTGAGTTTCATTATTCTGTAATACTCTTCTGCTTCTTTTAAAGCTGTTTTTGCAACGTTTTTGTTTTCAAGTGCGGACTGCATATTCTCGAAAGCTTTTCTCACTTCCGTTTTAATTTGCAGATAAGTGTTTCTTCTTGTAGCTGCCAGGGAATATGCTTTTTGTTTGATACTGTTCACCATATTGACATCTTTTGTCCAGTCCAGTCTGAAAGAGATTCCCGCTTGTAAAAAAGCGTTATCCCGGGGCTCAACACTTTCATTCATGTCGGAGTACTTATAGCCGCCCATCACATAAACTTTGGGTTTGTAACCGCTTTTTGCAGCCTGTGCCTTTTGGAGAACTGATTGGTGTTTAATCCGCAAAGCTTTTAAAATCGGTCTGTTTTTTTCTGCCAGTTTAAAAAGTTGTTCAGGATTTAGCTGCAGGGTTTTCATATTCTCAATTTTCTCTATTGTGCTTTCTTCGTTATAAGAGTTCATCCCCATAAGGGAGTAAAGCTGACTTTTTGCACTTTTTAAGTTCCCCTTTAAAGCTGTTACTTTTTGCTGAGCCATTCTGAGCTTCACTTTTGTGTGCAGTTTGTCTATTTCGGGAACCAGTCCTTCATCAGCCAGATCGATTATATCCTGCATATGAGATTTCAGCGCTGAGACTTCCTGTTTTGCGCTGTTTAAAAGAGATTTTTGTTTCAATATATTGATAAAAGCCGCTCTGATATTATAAACAAGCTTTTGTTTTTTCTCATCAAATATGAGTTTTTCATAGTTGTAATTGAGCTTCTTGGACTTTATATCGTGTGTTACTGCTCCGCCTGTATACAGGTCATATTTGAGCGCAGCCATAGCTTCTGTGTACTCCTGCTCAACCTGTGTAAACGAAATATCCGGTATTGTGGGAGCCGGCAGTGAAATTTGTGTTTTTTTTGCCCTGTCATTTTTTGTATAACTGCCTTCAAGAATTAATGAAGGCATCTTAACGGCTTCGGATGCCTTTAATCTGTATTTAGAGCTTTTAATTACACTGCTTTGGGACTTTAATCCGTAATTATTTGCCAACCCTTTTTGTACCGCTTCATCTATGGTAAGTGCGTGGATTGAGCCGGCAAAAATAAGCGAAATAGAAAGAATCAGCACTTTTTTCATAATGAACTCCCGAATGTATTATATATTTATGATAAACGGAAAATTAAATTTATAATAACGTTTTTTACCAGAGCTGAATATTCCATCAGTTATTGATAATCCCAATTTTTTTCTCTGTCAATTGCATTTCCAATTGGCGCCCGCACATTTTTAAAGAGCTATGTCAATTTATTTGAGAGAGAGTGAAATGGAGAGATGGCGGAGTGGAAGGCAAAGGTATAGGTATAGGTAAAGGTAAAGGTTGAAGTGGTGTATCAGTTCTAAGCTTTTCCCAATGAATAACCACGAATAACAATAAATAACTATTTGCTCCCATTTTCACTAACCTCGAATCTTGAGCCTTAAACCCATCACCCATCACCCATTACGGTTTTTCCGGCAACAGTTGAAATGCGGCAGCAAATGGCGTATAATTTTTCAAAATATCATTTAGGATAATTAATGCCGCTTAACGTTTATTACGATGTTCAGCTTGAAAACGTCTTTGACCTTTTTGCTGACTCATTGGAGGGGAACAGAAGCAGAGATCCTTTGGAATCCGAATATGTCGTTGTTCAGACGGAAGGAATGAAAAAATGGCTCTCTCTTATGCTTGCCCAGCGTTTTTCAGTCTGTTCAAATATTAAATTTTTCACACCCAACGGCATTATCAATCATCTTGCCGGCAAAATAACGGGTGAACAGATTAAGGCGGATAAAAAAAAGCTCACCTGGGTAATTTTTTCCGTTCTGCCCGGACATTTTGCAAACAGGTATTTCGATGAAATAAGAAGATACACAGCATTTGAAAATACAGGGGTGAAACTGTATCAGCTCAGTGAAAAGATTGCAGATATTTTCGACCAATATCAGGTATACAGGCCTTGGATGCTTAAAAGCTGGGAAAAAGGAAAATATGTTAATCAGAAGGGGGAAAAGCTTCCTGAGGAATATTGGTGGCAGCCGCTCTTATGGCAGGATCTCTGTAAAAGAGATGAGATTAACAGAAGCGATGTTTATCTGCGTATGCTAAATGATGCCGGAACGGGTGGTGCAAAAGATGAGGGGAAACATATTTTTGTGTTCGGAATATCTGTGCTTCCTCCGCTTTATGTTAAAATTTTCGAAAACTTAGGCTATCGTTTTAAAATTGAAATGTTTCTGCAGTCACCCAGCAGAGAGTATTTCGGAACGGAAAGATTTTACAAGGGTGCAGATCAGGAAGAGTTGAAAGAGGGGGTAAATCCACTGGTGGCGAATCTCGCCAGGACAGGAAGCGAGTTTTTTGACTCTCTGGCTGAATATATCGATTATTTTTCTTCTGATATAAAACCGGAAGAAGAGGGATCCCTGCTGCACAGGATTCAAAATGATATTATATCGTTAAAACCACCTGAAAAGAATACAGGCAGCGGTAAAACTGAGGATGAAAGCATCATTGTAAATTCCTGCCACAGTCCGATGAGGGAAGTTCAGGTTTTAAACGATTATCTTTTGAAATTCTTTGATGAAGATGCAAATCTTAAGCCGTCCGATATCCTTGTAATGACTCCTGACATCGAGGAATATGCGCCTTATATAAATGCCGTATTTGGTTCCGCAGCCTTCAACGATGTGAGAATCCCCTATTCCATAAGTGATAAAACACTGTCAGGAACTTATTCCACCGTTCAGTTGTTCAGCTCATTTTTGCAGATACCTTCGGGCAGATTAAAATTTTCCGATATCTTCCAGTTTCTTGAAAAGGAAATTGTTTATAAAAAGTACGGCTTGACTCCACCGGATGTGGAGATGTTAAAGAGCTGGTGCAAATCCTCGGGGATGAAATGGGGGTGGGACAGTGATATAGCCGAATCGTTCAACCTCCCCTACTATGAAGACTTTACTGTATCCAAAGGGATGGACCGTCTTTTTCTTGGATCGGCGATGCTTGCCTACGAGTGGAGCAGCTTTCATGATATTGTCCCCAATGTATCTTTAGAGGGGGAAGATTTCGAAATTCTCGGTAGATTTGCGAAGTATGTTTATACTGTAAAAAGATACCGGGATGTGCTGGGGAAAAGCTATTCCGCCGAAAAGTGGCTGAATATATTAAGTGATCTGAGGAAAGATTTATTTTCCGGGGCTTCTGATAGTGACGGTCTTCAGGAAATAAATGAAGGTATAAGGGCGTTCGGCGGGTATACAGAGGGAATTATCAGTGAAGAATTACCGGCGGATGTTGTGGCGGAATTTTTTAAATCTTATTTCAGAAGTGTTGAGAGAAGCGCTGGTTATATGGAAGGTGGCATAACGTTCTGCTCCATGATTCCTATGAGAAGTATCCCATTTAAAATTATCTGTATGATAGGTATGAATGACACTTCTTTCCCGCGCATTCACAAACCGATGGAGTTTGACCTGACCGCCGTCTACCCTGCAAAAGGTGACAGATCAGCCAAAGATAATGACAGGTATCTCTTTCTTGAAACGGTTATGTCAGTCAGAAAAAAATTATATATAAGCTATACCGGCCAAAGTATAAAAGATAATTCCGATATTCCACCTTCTCCTGTTGTCAGTGAATTGCTGGAGTATATAAGGCAAATATCCCGCGGCGAATGTTCCCTGATTAACAAGCATAAGCTTCACCCTTTCAGCATAGCCTATTTTGATGAAAGGCGGGGAATGTTCAGCTATTCGAAAAACAACTTTAAAATAGCCGAATCCTATTTAAAAACACCTGAGGAGGATAAACATCGAAAAGATGAATATACGTTAGCTGAAAATACCAAACCGCCTCCGGAAATCGATATTGAGGAGATAGCATATTTTTTTAAAAACCCTGTCAGGTATTATTTCAGAAATACCTTGGGCATCTATCCTGAAAACCTGACACAGGATAATGAGGATGTGGAGCCCTTGAATCTGGATAATTTGCAAAAAACTATATTGAAAGACAGGCTTGCCAGGGAATCTATCTTTTCAGAGGAACAGACGGTCTCTTTGGATGAAATGCTGAATTATTATCAGAAGAGCGGATTTTTCCCGCCCGGAAAATTCGGGGAGTATTTGAAAGATGTCAATAAATATAATGTTTCATTTTTTATAAATAATATAAACAAAACGATGCAGTCACCGGAAATAAAAGAAATGGATTTTCCCCTCGCCCTGGGAAACGGTGAGATTAATATCAGAGGTGAATATCTGCTTGCCTGCTCTAAAAATATACTCGCCCGAATGGCTAAAATGAAAGATTCCGACAGAATTAAAGCATGGCTGTACCATGTTTTTGCCCTTTATGATTTATTGCAGAGTCCCCGGTATAATGAAGAATTCAGCACACTCTTTTATTCGGAAGATAAGATATTGCAATTTGAAGACTATCCGGATTTATACAAAAATGATGAAAAGATGTATAAAAACCTGCAGAGTTATATAAAATTTATTGTCGAAACGTATCTTTACGGCACAGTTAAACCTCTACCTCTTTTCCCCGCTTTCGGCTGCAGTTGTGCCAAAAGAATTTCAAAAGGCGAGCCGGCGGATTTTGGACGCTCCTGGTGGATGCAAAACGTCTATAAACACAATGATAAATTTTATATGGAGAAATTATACGGAGATATTATTCCGGAAACGGAACATTTAAAGGAACTTTCACGTATAATCTATCTGCCTATGCTGAAAAAGGAGAGGGTCAGTGGGACATAATTACTTTAATATCCAGGAATGCCCGCTTAAAGGTTCCAATCTTATCGAAGCCAGCGCCGGCACAGGTAAAACCTACAGCATTGCCTCACTTTTCCTGAAAGCTCTTCTTCAAAAGCGTGTTAAAAGTGTAAAGAATATTCTGGTCCTGACATTCACCAAAGCGGCCACCGCAGAAATAAAGCTGAGAATATATGAGAATCTGCTCACTGCAAAGAGGATGCTTGAGGAAACGAATGAGAATGTAAGAGAGCATCTTTTTGAAAAAGAACCTGTTATCGGGGATATATTGAAGCCGTATCTAAATGAGCCTTCGGAGGCTTTGAAAATTATTTCCAATGCCGTTAAAAATTTTGATGAGAACGGAATTTATACTATTCACGGTTTTTGTAATCTCATTTTGAGTGAATACGCTTTTTCCAGCGGTGTGCTTTTTGATAAAAATATGGTGACGGACCAGTCTCTGCTTGTTTTTGAGACAATTGTGGATTACTGGAGAAAGTTTGCTTTTTTTGCTCCTGAATGTGTGATGAATAAACTTGAAAAGCTTGAATTTTCAGAGCTGATAAGCCTGTATAAAATCAAAGAGTCCAATCCGCACATCAGAATAAGTCAATCGGAAGAAAGTATGACGAGCGTAAGTAAACGCATCGTGAATATTTATAACAGTGCAGCGGAAATTCACAGCGAATTGTCTGAGAGGCTTAAATATACCGATAAAACGTCTTTTCTGGAGCTGATTCCTTTTGAAAAACTGAAAGGTAATATTTACAAAAAAAGCAGCACAGAGGTGAGGGCTGAAAAATTTCTGAATTTTATTTCAGCAGACCAACCCCTTTATGCCAAAAACACGCTTGATGAGAGTATCATAACTTATTTTACCGCCGGTAAGATATCATCTTCATTGAAGAAAAACAGTGAGATGGATGAAATGCCCGGGATTTTCACGATGATTGAAGATTTTTATGAAAAATATCAGCAATACCAGCAAACTGCTGATGAGTGGATAGTGGCCTTTAAGGGTAATATGATAGATTTCGTTCACAAAAGGCTGAATGCCTACAAATCCTCCCGCGGGATATTGTATTTTAACGATCAGCTGTCCATTCTTCACGATGCCCTGAGTGAAACCAGCGATTATTTTAAAGAAAGAATTGCAGAGGAGTATCAGCTGGTGTTTGTGGATGAATTTCAGGATACCGACCCTCTGCAATATGAGATAATAAAAAAACTTTTTATCGATAAATCGGCAGTTTTTTTCATCGGGGATCCAAAACAGTCTATTTACAGCTTTAGAGGGGCAGATATTTACTCCTACATAAAAGCGAAGGAGAATGTGGACAGCGGATACACTATGAAAACAAACTTCCGCTCCGAATCGGCTCTTGTTTACGGAGTTAACAGAATATTCAATTCACGTTTACGCCGGGATAATCCTTTTGCTATAGAAAATATAGGATATTCGGATGTGGATTCCGAGAATAAAGGGGAAACCAAGCTGATTGTTGAAGGGGAGGAATACAAACCACTGAAAATATGGGCTTTTGATACCTTTGACGGCGGTTTTATCAACGAGGATGAATACAATGAAGCGGCTGCTTTAACGACAGCGAGAGAAGTTGCCAGGCTTCTGAAATTATCGGCTGAAAACAAAGCGTATATAAAACAAAAAGATAAAAATGAGCAGTTGAAACCGGCGGATTTCGCCATCCTTTGCAGGAAAACGAAAGAAGCATTTATCGTGAAAAAATATTTGGATCAGCTGGGTGTTGCCAACATTATCAGCTCTTCAAAAAGTATATTTGAATCTGACGAGGCTTATGAAGTCCATCTGCTGCTTAACTGCATCTCAGAGCCGGGTAATCTGAATCTGATAAAAAATTTCCTCATAACTGATCTAATGGGTTTTACACCCTATCAGGTTAAAAATATGGAGGAATCTGAAGGTCTCGGGGGCTATTCCATAAAGCTGAGGGGATATAAAGAGCTGTTGACCAGCAGAGGCATTATGCACTGTGTAAACGAATTTTTTAAGGATGAAGAGATTATTTCTGGGCTTATACATTCTCCATACGGTAAGAGAAAAATTGCCAATATAAATCAGCTGGCCGAAATTTTGCACAAAAAAGAGTCTGAAAATGCTTTGCAGCTGCATGAGCTGATTAACTGGCTGAGCAGCCAGCGCTCCGGAAACCTTCTGAAGGAAGAAGAGTACGAACTGCGTATGGAGACGGATGAAGAGGCGTTGAATATTATGACAATTCATAAGAGCAAAGGACTGCAATTTCCCGTAGTTTTTGCTCCCTTTCTGCTTGCCGGCTCACTGATGAATAATTTTAAGCCGTTTATTTACCACGATGACGATATGGATATGCACCTGCAGCTGGAAAGCGACGAAGAAATTCAAAGAAAATATGCTCTGGAAAGTCTTTCGGAAAATCTGAGACTGGCCTATGTGGCACTTACAAGGGCAAAATACCGCTGCTACACAGCATTGGCAAAAACGCGTAATGCAGCCACATCAGCCTTTGCATACCTTTTTTCCGGCGGAGATATTTTTAGCAAAGAATGGAAGGATACGTTTACAGGTATAAAAAGTATGGAAAATTTTGTGAGGGGAGCTTTGGAGTATGAGGCTTTTAATTTTATCGACATTCTCCCTGCAAAACCTGAAACAGCAGATATCATCTCCGATTTTGAGGGGTCAGAGTCTGCAGATGAATTGAGCGGTGAGGAGAAAAAACTTCGGTTTCGTGAGTTTCAAAGGGAGGAACCGGAAAGATGGAAAATATCCAGCTTTTCATCTATTTTAAGAAAAATGAATCCCCATGAAACATTTACCACTTTTATGGATGATGAGGTTTTCGATTTGTCGGAAACCAAAGAAGACATAGCGGAAGAAGATTATTCGATGTTTTCTCTTCCCCGGGGTGCTAATACAGGTAATGCACTCCACGACCTTTTGGAGCACACCGATTTGAACACCGTTACAGAGAACGGTTTAAAGGAAATTGTCAGAAAAACGCTTAATTTGTACCATATAGATGCAAACTTTAAAAACGCTGTACGGCAAAATATCAACAATCTGCGCAAAAAAACGCTGGGAAAAGAAAAAGACTTTCAGTTAAAAAATGTGCCTTACAAAGATACATTACGGGAGATGGAATTTTATTTTCCTTCCCGGAGTATCGATATAAACCTTATAAGAGATGTTTTTATTCGGAATGCCGGAGAGGGCGAAACAGAAAGCATTATTGCCGATTCCATGGGTGAGGATATTTCCGAGCAAATTTACGGGTTTATGAAAGGCTATATAGACATGATTTTCCGGTATAACGGCAGATACTACATTATAGACTGGAAAACCAACTATCTTGGCTGCGCATACGATGATTATTCTCAGGATTCCCTTAATCAGGCAATGCTGAAATCCCAGTATTTTTTACAATATCATATTTATACTGTTGCTCTGACACTACACCTGAACAGTAAAATGGAAAATTTTGATTACGAGCGGCATTTCGGCGGGGTATATTATCTTTTTTTGAGAGGTATCGACGCCGGTGAAAACAGCAGAAACGGTATATTCTTTCACAGACCCGCCCAGAGTGTTATCGCCGGGCTGATTGAATCGTTTCAAATTGAGCCGGTTTTTGCAGACGGAGGCGGTATTGGAAAACCTTGATGAGCTTTTAGAGAAAAATCTTATTAATGAAGCTGACTATTATTTTGCAAGGCATCTTTTTGCCGACAAGATTAAAAATTCTAAAAGTGAACTCCCCCTTCTCGCGGCACTTGCTTCTTCTCTAAACAGAGAGGGGCATATCTGTGTTGATTTTGAGAGTCTGCAACATTTGGACAAAGACCCGGATATTTTTAAGGGTTTTGATATAAAAAAAATCATTAGAGAAAATAACGAATATATAGGCGCCCCCGGCGAATTTAAGCTTTTCATTTACGACGGGAAAAGGATTTATCTGCACAAATATTTTGAATATGAGAACTTTGTTGCTTCCAATCTTACCGAGAGGAGCAGGATACATTACGGGATAGATGAGCGCTGCGCTGAGGCATTTGCAAAAGATAAAAACAATTCCGATGTACAACTGAATCTGCAGAATCTGGCAGTTTTTATGGGACTCAGGAACAATCTGTCCTTTATTTCAGGAGGTCCCGGAACGGGCAAAACTACAACCGTGGCCAGACTCCTCTATTATCACATATTGAACAATAAGAATATCAATATTGCACTTGCGGCACCTACTGGCAAGGCTGCAGCCAGAATGGGGGAATCCCTTTCCGACTCAATGAAACGTTTCCATGTGGAAAATGAGACGTTTTCCGGTATACAGACAATGACCATTCACAGACTTCTGGGATATAGCCCGTATCTCGGAGGATTCAGATACACCAGGTCTAATAAGAAAAAACATCATCCGGCTTTACTCGGATATGACCTGATTGTTGTGGACGAAGCGTCGATGATTGATCTTAGTTTGATGTTTCACCTTTTGAAGGCGCTGCCTATTGAGACAAAACTTGTTTTTCTCGGTGACAGAAGGCAGCTTGCCTCCGTTGCTCCGGGGGCCGTTTTTGGTGATATCTGTGATATCGATAATATAAATGGTTTTTCCCGTCAGTTTGTCCGGGAATATATGCAGTTTTCAGGTGAGAAGATCAAAGATACAAACTCTGAGAGCCCCTTGAGTGATAATATTGTGGAACTTAGAAAAAGTTACAGGTACAAAAGTGACAGCGATATTGCCAAAGCCGCCGGGATGATTGAAAAGGGTGAAAGCATCCGGTTGAAAGATTTTCTGGCAAACAAAAGCGGTTCAGGAGAGGGAAGTGTAAAGCTGCTAAGTCATAGTCAGCTGAGTGAATTTTTCAAGAAAAACCTGCTTCAGCATTATATTGATATCAGCAAAAGTGATGATATTGAGAATGCATATAAAAAGGTATTCAACTATCAGATATTAACCCCTGCCAAAAAGGGGCGTTTTTCCACCGACTCAATCAATAACTTTTTTATAAATGCCCTGAAAAATCGTTTTCATTTACCGAAACTGAGATCTTATTTCAACGGTATGCCTGTTCTCATTAATAAAAACGATTATACGAACAGACTGTTTAACGGGGATCTGGGGTTGATATTTAAAAGCGAATCCTCTGATAGTCTGGAAATATTTTTTCCTTCTCAGGAAACAGGGGATTTCAGAAAATTCAGTTTAAAGGATATCTACGGTTACACCTTTGCCTACTGCTTAACAGTCCATAAATCACAGGGTTCGGAATTTGAGAATGTTGTGCTGGTTCTGCCGGAAAAGAGTGATTTTCTGAGCCGGGAGCTTATCTATACGGCTGTCACCAGAGCCCGGCATTCGGTAGTCATTATCGGTAATTCTGACACATTGGCCGAAGCCGTATCGGTAAAAACGACCAGAATGTCCGGTTTAAAGGAAAAGATTCACAGAGAGCTTTAAACAAGTATCCCACCTAACCTCCCCTAATTTAGGGGGAGACCGAGAGGGGGTATGAAAATGTTGTTTGTCAAAAAGATCCCTCCACCTCGCTCGCCCTGTTAAATGACGTAGGCAATCAGCGAAGCTGATATTTAATAGGGCAAGGGATGACAAAAAACTGTCATGTCGAGCGAATCCGCCCGCGGGCGGAGGAGTCGAGAGATCTCTGCCGCAAAAAACGATATAGCAAACAAATATGCAAGTGTGCTTATTAAGATATTACTTAAACAAACTCAAGTTGGTATTAGGGCGGGGAGGGGTATTCATTCAAACCTACACCTACGAAGTGTAGATAAAGGCTCTGAGTAAGCAGAAAAATTTGTATCATTAATTATATTTACAAAACTATTATCAGTTTCATAAATTTCATAACTCCAATCTTTACTATAATTGAAATTAATATATCCATATGTTTGTGCATAAACATATGTAAAAACTAAACTTAACACTAAAAAACAAACAATAATATTTTTTTAACAACCATAAAATAATTTAAATTAAATTTTCAAGTTTCGCACTTGCACTTATTACACGTCTTTGCGAGGAGTGATAACTACAAAGCAATCTCTCTTTTTATATTATTTTGAGATTGCCACAACCCTGTTTTCACAGGGTTTCGCAATGACAGAAAGAAGTGCGAAACTTGACTTAAATTCTTTAAAAAATTAAGTTACTACTATAAAAATAAAATAATATAAAATATTTTATTTAAAAAACTAATCAAGAGGGTCTCCTTCACATTTCTCAGTAGTAGGATTCCAGTTGTAACCAGAAGGGCAATCAGGTATAGCTTTTACAGAACAACTATTATACAAATTAGAAGGGGAAACATTTGTCCATTTTCCTGAATTACAACTTGTTGTTACTGAATCACAAGTGTTTGGAGAATAAACTAAATTATCTGTGTAACCAGTAAAACTATATCCATCATTATAAGTATTTGTTCCATCTGTACAACTTGCAGCTTTTTCTACAGAACAACTATTATAAATAGCACTTTTATCTCCATCTAAATTACCATCAAAACAAAATCTTTCTATTCCATTACATTTTTTTCCAAAAGGAACTGTTTTTGTAGTGTATAAAATATCATTTTTACCATGGGGGATAATATTACCATTAATTTCACAATCTGAAGCAGATTTTTTAGAAAATTTGATAATATTTCCATAAGAAAAAGGTAAACCAAATTCATTATTAATTGTACAATCCACATTGTAATTTCCTGAGCCTAGTGAAGAACCAACATTTCCAGGAATACTAAAATTATCATTTCCATTAGGTATTAAATCAAAATTTTCAACATTATTTTCATTACTATCATAAATAGAACAACTATTATTATCATTATTTGCACCAATAATTTGTAATGTTTGATTATCAATACTATCACTAAATCCTATTGTTCCTATATCTTTTTCTTCAACAACAGGTTTTAAAATACTATTATCATCTTTAATATTTCCTAATTGTTTTGTTAAATTATCGTTTGTAGTTTGTCCAATTACTTTTATATAAGAAATAGGTAAATCTGAAACTACAGATAAACTTTTGTTATTATCAATAATGTTTTGTTTTAACACACACTTACGAAGTGTGAGGATTTATAAGATGGTTTTCTCAGTCTTTTGAAGTGGGGCTTCAGCCCCGCCATGACTACAATGATAGTTTTGCAAAAATAGTTTGGCACGGTACGCCCGTTGTCGCACAAGCTGAAACCGTGCTTCCTTACCTAACTGAGCACCGAGAACATAATTTCTTGTGTGCTCGGTCAGTCCCGCAAGCCTGATTTTTGCAAGCCTTAATACATTTTAAATCATGTGATATTTGAAGAAATATTATATTTTGGATTCAGTGTTTTTAAGACCGTTTCATGTATATCAAAAAGTGTGGGCTGATCAATATAACCAAACATCTTTACAAATCTATTGATAGAAAAATTTCTTATCTGAAAACAATCTACAGCCGAATCTTTAGACAGTCCATTACTACTTGTTGGAGACAACTTTTTCATCCAGGGGTAGCCAGCATAACGTCTTGTCCATGACGTTATCGGTAGAACAGTACGTAATGGCAGTTTACCTACCATATCATGATTTACAACCAATGCAGGGCGATTCTTACCGATTTCACTGCCGATATTAGGAAAAAACTCAACTTCCCAAATCTCCCCCTGCCTAATATTCATAAATATCACCGGCATCGTTAGAAATTTCACCAATAAAATCAAGATACACTTTATCTTTTGACGCCTGCTCAGCTGCTGATTCCCATTTTTTTGACTCTTCTCTTTCAAGATAACATTCGAGAGCTTCTTTATAAATAAAAGAAACGGAAACATTTCTCTGATTTTTCAAACTTATTAGCTCTTTTTTAAGTTTTTGAGGGATTGTTACCGTCACCTTATTTGACTTAGCCGGGGTAGACATACTATGTTTCTCCTTTTTTAGCTTATTATAGTGCTTACTCAAGCCTCTGTCAATTATTTATGTTAAACCGACTTGCTTTTAATTGAACAATACAGTATTCGTTGCAGACCAAAAATGGGCAAGTGCAAAAGGAATTTTGGTTAAAAGGTTGTGTTGTTGCCTGACAGTTAAAATGGTTGACATATAACCACTGTGGTTATATTTTTAGATATGATTATAAATTTTGCTGATAAAGAGACCGAAAAACTGTTTATGAAAGGTGTAAGCAGGAAGTATCCGCCAGAGATAATACGTAGAGCAATACAGCTCCTATTTATTATCGATAGTGCTGCCGGCCTGGAAGATCTTAGTTCTCCTCCGGGTAACAAACTTCACCGGCTCAGCGGGGATATGAAGGGATGTTGGAGTATCAGTATAAATAAACAGTGGCGAATAGTTTTTCGTTTTGAAGATGAAAACGCCTATGATGTTAAAATTACGGACTACCATTAGGAGGAAATCATGATAGACAGAAGTGAAATAACAAGACAGATAAGCCATCCCGGTGAAATACTGAGAGAAGTATATATAGACGAGACTGAGGGGCTTACCCAAAAAAAACTTGCAGAGGCAATAGGAGTATCTTTCCGTACGATAAACCAGATATGCAACAAGCACAGGGGCATCACACCTGAGGTTGCAATCAGGTTGGCGAAATTCTTTCGGACTACACCTCAATTATGGCTTAATATGCAGACTGCTTATGATCTTCAAAAAGCTCAGCAGTCTGTTGATGTCAGTCATATTAAACCTGTTGCGGTATAAATCAAGAGCTTTGCACAAGCTGAAACCGCTATTTCTGATTTGTGCAAAGCTATTAGTACATTGAGGCAATTGAATAAGTACCCCACCTGTCCTTGACTAATCTTTCGAGAGAGTAATTTATCAGAAATGCATAAAAGCCAGGAGATATATGGCTAAAAATACCGTAATGATAAAAACAGACCACCCGATCAGCCAGAAATAACTTTCTGCTTCACTTCCCCGTTTTTCTTTTGTTCCGCCGGTAATAATTTGATTGACCAGCTTGTAGGGATTTGAAGTGAGTGTGCCAAGTAATGATGGCATAAAATTGAAAAAGAGATATTTAACATTATCCATAGCGGGCAGAATAACTTTATCTTCAAACTTGATAAAGCCTCCCAGAACCTTTCTGTAGAAAAGATCGGCATCCAGGTTGACAGATCTTATTTCCGGAGGATAAATGCCTGAGCGTAGAAGGAGAGTGAATGCCAGTGCTGAAAAGAGAAGAAGCTGAAGCTGACTTACCACATGAGCAGTAGTGTAAGGGACATAGTTGGCATCAAAGGGGAGAATCTGATATAAAAACCCGGGGAAAATACCGATAAATATGTTTAAAAAGGCAAGAATACCCATACCTATAAGCATGCTCAAGGGGGCTTCTTTTGGCCTGAGTCCGCTGTCATGACTGAAAAAAGCGAAGAAAGGAATTTTAATCCCGGCGTGATGGAAAACACCAGCGGATGCAAACAGCAGAATAAGCCAGGTTATCGTATAGTGATTGCCGGCTGCCGCAGACATCACCATCGATTTTGTGGCAAAGGCACTGAAAAGAGGAAATGCTGATATGGAAGCAGCACCTACAATGGTAAAGGCTGCTGTATAAGGCATATATTTATACAATCCTCCTATTTCCGTTGCCTTTATTTTGCCTGTTCTGTAAAGGACAGCACCCATCCCCATAAAAAGCAGAGATTTGAAAAGTATATCGGCAAACACGTGGGCAACTGTTCCGTTCAGTGCCAGCGGTGTCCCGATACCGATACCCACAACCATAAAACCAAGCTGGTTGATGAGGCTGTAGGCAAGCACCCTGCGTAAATCGTTTTCAATAACGGCATAAAATATAGGGAAAGCCGCCATTGCAGCGCCTATGAATATTAGTATTTCCGTTCCGGCAAAACCTCTCACGAGTGTGTAAATTGCCGTTTTTGTGGTAAAAGTGCTTAATAAAACCGTTCCGAGAATTGTGGCTTCAGGGTAGGAATCCACAAGCCATGTGTGAAGAAGCGGCCAAGCACAGTTTATCCCAAAACCGATGAAGATAAGATAAGTGCTCAAAGAGGAAAGCTCCATATGATTAAAAGTCGCACTACCTGTTTGCTTGATCTGTAAAATTATACCGATAAGTAAGATAACACCGCCCACAAGGTGAAACAGAAAATATCGCATTCCCGAGCCTATAGACTTGTCTGTGTTCCTCGCCCAGATTAAGAATACGGAAGCAACAGTCATCAATTCCCAGAAAAAGTAAAGGGTAACAAGGTCTGCGGCAAAAATTACGCCCAGAGCACCACCGGCATAAAAAAGACCGGCGGTAAATTCCCAGTTGTTTTTCACATGGTAGCCGTAAATAAATGAAGCGAAAGAAATTATCAGAAAAATGTATCCGAAAATCAGGGAAAGTTCATCAACCCGTAATAAATGCAAATCATAGTTAAAATACGAATACCCCATGGAAAGACCGTCTGGCAGATTTATAAGGCTAATAAAAGTAACAATCGGCACGGCGGTTAAAAAAATATTTCTTACCTTGCCTTTCAAAAACGGCACTATAAGCCCGGCAATTATGAAAATAAAAGCGGGAGGAAGAACATTAATCATAGTAATCCTCTTTTCTCATAACTATCGGTCTTAAAACATACTTTGCCACCAAAACAAGAATTACACATGCGACAAACCCGAATACCGCATAAAAACCGGTCCATTTTTCCCAGTCATAGTGAGGGTGTTTGCTTATGACTAAATCCGTAAGAAAGATAATCACACATGAGGTGAAAAATATTTTCAGTAAAAGTTTTACATTCTTTGGATTATCAAAAATACCACGTTTGTCCTGCATAAATTCCCCTTATTCAGCTCATTACAAAAATAATAAGCAGATATATCAGTGATACACCAAAAACAATTCCAAAAGCGGTTTTGTACCCTTTTACCGGCTCATGTGACAGAACGTCCAGTTCTTCACCCTCTTCGCTTCTTATATGCTTTTCCCTGTCCATCAGTTCAGCCCCTGCAAAATCATATTAACCAGATATGTCAAGCTGCCCGGGATAAAAAAGAGCAATATCGTAATAGCTGCTGTAATGCCCATAGGTACCAGCATTGCAAGCGGCGCCTCTTTTATTGTTGCCTCTTCACCTTCGGGAAGCTTTTTGAAAAATGCCGTATAAATAATCGGAAGAAAATAGCATGCGTTAAGAAAAGAACTGGTGGCAAAAACAGCTGCAATAATCAGCATATCTGCTTCCAAAGCTCCGGATACCAGCATCCATTTGCTTATAAATCCTGCAAAAGGAGGCAAACCTATCAGCGAAAGTGCCCCGATTGAGAAAATTGTCATGCTTATAGGCATCCTTGCACCGATACCGTTAAGCTGGCTGACATATTTCTTTTTTAAGCTTACCGCCACAGCGCCTGCCCAGAAAAAAAGCGTTATTTTTGAAAAAGCGTGTATCACCATATGCATAATACTTCCGGAAATGCCGGATATTGTAAGAAGACAGACACCCACAACGATGTATGAGAGCTGGCTTATTGTGGAGTATGCAAGTCTGGCTTTTATATTATCCTGCCTTAAGGCAATAACAGATGCAAAGATAATCGTAATACTTGCAATGTAAACAAGAATCGTTGCAATTCCCAGCCTGGACAGCAGGTCTATTCCATATACATTCAGAACAATTCTCAGGATTACAAAGACACCCATTTTAACCACGGCAACGGCATGCAGAAGTGCACTTACCGGAGTGGGGGCAACCATTGCATTGGGAAGCCATGAATGAAGTGGCATTATCGCTGCTTTTGCAACACCTATGATATACATAAAAAACATTATAGTCAGAAATAATGTGCCGGCTTCAGAGTTCATCGTTTGTGAAAGCAGACCACTACTCACAAAATCAAGGGAGCCTGCCTGAAGATAAGTACCGATTATTGCCGGCAGCAGAAATGCTATTGAGGTACCGAGCAGATAAATCAGGTATATTCTTGCCCCTCTGAATGCATCACTTGTTTCCTCGTGTGCTATCAGCGGATAGGTAAAAAGTGTCAGTGCTTCGTAAAATATATACATTGTAAACAAATTTGAAGCAAAAGCCGCTCCTATAGTAGCCGAAAGTGAACCGGCAAAACAGATAAAATAACGTGTCTGGTTATGCTCTTTCAGGCTTCTCATATAGCCGATGGAATAAAATGAGGTGAGAATCCATAAGAATGAAGCCATAAGTGCAAAAATCAGACCGAGTAAGTCCACACGGAAACCGAAGCTGACGCCCGGTATTATTTCAAAAAGATTAATTCCGACGGTGTACCCCTTTATCAAAGGCGGAACTAAAGACAGTACTATTATAAATTTTATAACTGCGGCTAAAATCGTCCAGAACTCCCGCAAATTGGGATTATGACGGGAGAAGTATATAGGTATGATTGCAATCAGTGAGACCAGAACAGCATACACTGGAGTAAGTGACTGAATCATTTCCATGGCATAGCCCCTATAATATTTTCAGCGGCTTTAAGCGATATCTCAGCTGGCAGGTATGCGAAAACACCGAAAAAAATACATAAGAAAACAAGTACAGCTGTGGAGCCAATCATGGAGTAAGGCATTTTTGCGGACAAAACTTCTGTATTTGAGCCTTCTGATTCTTTAAAAAATAGAGTATTAACCACTCTTCCGAAATATACGGCCGTTAGCAGAGAGCTTAAAAGTATTACCGGCACTACTATCCAGTTTCCCGACTGAGCCGCCCCCAGCACAATATACCATTTGGATATAAATCCAACGGTAAGAGGTATGCCGACCATAGAGAGGGATAGAATGAGAAACATTGTAGAAGTGAGCGGCATCTGCCGCCCCAGCCCTTTTAAATCATTTATCTTTGTGGAGGTAAGTTTGTAAAAAAATCCGCCTGCAACCATAAAAAGGGCTGTCTTCATCATTGCATGATTCAGTATATGAAGGAGCCCGCCGGCAAAAGCGTACTTGTTTACCATTGCAGTACCTATTAGAATATAGCCTATCTGGCCTATGGAGGAGAAAGCCAGCATCCTTTTCAGATCGGTCTGCGATATTGCGATAATGGAACCTGCAAGAATAGTTATACTGGAGATTCCTATGATAATTCCTGAAAAATTTATTCCTGAAAAATCCGCCTGGATACCGAAAATAGTATACATAAGTCTGATCAGCAGATAGGCGGCCACTTTTGTTGATGTTCCGGCCATTGCTGCGCTTATAACGGAAGGGGAATAGGTGTAAGCATCCGGCAGCCAGAAATGAAGAGGGAAAACGGCCATTTTCAGCATAAGTCCGACAATGATAAAGGCTATGGCCACAAGTACCACGTTTGTATCAAAATGACCCTGAAGCCTTTGTGCCAAATCGGTCAGATTAAGTGTTCCTGTCTGCATGTATAAATAGCCAATACCTATCAGAAAGAATGTTGCCCCTATAGATCCCAAAATGAGATAGTTGAAACTTGCCATATATGAATATCTTGTCCTGCCCATAGCTATCAGGGCATATCCGGCCAATGACGTTATTTCCAGAAAAACGTACATATTAAAGATGTCGTTTGTTATGAGAATTCCCATCATTCCGCCTATAAAAAGCAGGTAGACCGAATAAAAGGCAGGGCGTCTTTTTTCATAGATTTCAGCCCTTATACTTCCGTATCCGTAAATTATGGAAAGAAAAGATACAAAAGACACGACTGAAAGAATAAAACTGTTAAGAATATCCGCGCGGTATTCAATGCCGTACGGTGGTTTCCAGCCTCCGAGAAAATATTCCAGGGGTCCGTTATTATAAACCGAAACAATGAGGTAAACGGACAGTACAAACGAAAGAGCAGTGGTTATAAGAGCGCAGTAATAAGATAAGGAATTATTTACCTTTCCCAGTACCGGAGCTATCAATGCTCCGAAAATAAAAACCACAATAGTTAGAACCGGTGCATGTGCGGTAAAAAAATCAATCATTTGGAATCCATCTCCGGCTCTTTGAGCTCTCTGATTTTGATTTCATCATCCTCTATACTGCCGTAATTTTTATATAATTTTACAATGATGCCCAGCGCTACCGCCGTAACACTCACGGAGACAACGATTGCTGTGAGTATGAGCACGTGGGGAAGCGGATTGTCGTAAACAACTTTGGTATGCCCTTCAGGGTGCCATATTATCGGTGCAGTACCGCCGTTTACCTTGCTTATAGAAATATAGAAAAGAAATACGGAAGTCTGAAAGATGTTTAAGCCAATCACCTTTTTTACCAGGTTGTGCTTGGCAATGATAGCATAAAATCCTATCATCATTAGTGCTATTGCTATCCAGAAATTATATTTATCCGCTATGAACTCAATCATCTTCCTTCCCCGCAATTTCGAAAAATATTGTCATCATTACTGCTGAAACTGTTATTGCAACGCCGAGTTCAATGATAATCATCCCTATGTGGTTACCCTCTTTTGCCGAATGAAAGGGGAGTTCGCCATATTCAAGAAAAAGACCACCTGTAAATATGCAGAACAAACCGGTAAGTGCGTAAATAAAAGCGCCGGATGAGAAAAGTATGTCATTGAGAGATCGTGGCAACTTCGATCTTGCCTCATTTTTGCCGAAGATCAGAGCAATAAGTATAAAACTTGCCCCGAAAATTACACCCGCCTGGAATCCGCCGCCCGGACTGATTTCGCCATGGGCAAGTGTGTAAAATGCGAAAATCTGTATAAAGGGGAGCATAAATTTTGTAATGGTTCTTAAAATAACATCATCTTTCATTATTTTTATAACTCCTTATTAATAAAACCAAACAGATGGCAGCTGTGAAAACAACGGTTGTTTCCCCGAGTGTATCGTAACCTCTGTAACTTGCCAGCACTGCAGTGACAATATTATGTGATCCCGTCTGAGGGTAACTCCTTTCGATGTATTCAGTTGACAGGTAGGAATTGGCCGGAGAATTCGGATCTCCGAAAGCGGGCATGTCCCAGGTTCCTGATATAAGCAGAACGCCTGTTATCACTACCGTGGCCAGTGCCAGCAGCTCCGAACGGTTAAAAAGATTGAAAAAATGTTTTTGCTCTTTCGGTTCCTTTTCAAAACGCGGCACCCTGGTAAGAACCGCTATCATCAGTATAGTAGATATTCCCGCTCCCACAGCTGCTTCAGTAAAAGCGACATCAACAGCATTGAGCAGCGTCCACTCCATTGCAATAACAAGGCTGTAGCTGCCCAGAAGCATTATACTGGTAAGGATATCTTTTGCCGAAATGGCGGCAACAGCGATTATTACCAAAAGTAAAAGAAGGAGAAAATCAACCGCTATCATTACTGTCTCTGCTCCATATCTTTAATCCGCCTTTATAGGCAGCTTTTGCCACAGCGTGTGTGGCAGTGGGGTTTGCTATGAATATAAAAGCAATAATTATCAGCATCTTAAGACTGATTAGTGTAAATCCTTCATATACTATCAATGCGAGAAATATTAAGCCCTGTCCCAAAGTATCCGCTTTGCCGCCGGCGTGCACTCTCGTATAAAAATCCGGCAGCCTTATCATTCCTATGGAAGCTACAAGCATAAAAAAACTTCCTGCAAGAAGTAAAATCAGTGTGATCACATCAAGTATACTCATTCGTCAAATACTTCCTTTTTAATCCAGTTTATTTTTTTCTATATATTTCAGAAAAGCTATTGTTCCGATAAAATTAATAAGTGCATATGTAAGAGCTATATCCATAAATTCAGGTCTTTCGTGGATAAAGCCTATTAATGCAATTACCACAACGGCCTTTGTACCAATCAGGTTTACGGACAACACCCGGTCGAATATAGAAGGCCCTTTTATTGCCCTGAAAAGTACTAAAAAAGCACCGATAAGGATTATCACTGCTATAAGGCTGAACATTTTTAAGCTTCTATCCTCAATATCTTTTTCTCTATATTTTTGTTTCTTATATCCTGAGCATGGTCATTTGTTATTGCATGTACTAAAATTTTGCTGTTTTCAATTTCGATAGTAACGGTACCGGGGGTTAAGGTTATGGAATTGCCAAGAGCTGTCTTTCCATAATCGGTTTTTAAGTTAGTATCTGTTTCCACCAGCTCTGGTGATATGGGCATCTTTGGGCTAAGGACAATGTATGCAACCTGAAGGTTTGCCATAATAATTTCCCAGAAAAGCCAGGGGAGATAGGCTATAAATTTAAAAATCCGCTTTATTCCGGCTAAACTTATATCCTCAATAAAGTAATTATAGGTAAAGTAAGCTGCAATTAGGGCATATATTACAGCTGAAGTCACAATAATTGTTGAGAAATGACCTGAAAGCATAAACCAGAAAATCAACAGAGCAATAAAAGTGAGAATAAATTTCATGATTAAGTTTATACGTTAATTCGTTTTGTTCGTCAAGAAAATCCAAAAGGTTTTTTATTTTGAGATGAAAGCTATTTCCTACTAATTTGAAAGGCTTTTATAAAAAAAGTGAAATGGAGAGGTAGTGAAGTAGTTCCCGTCCGAAAATTCACTCATTTATAAATACGAGATGCCTAATAATTTTCGGATGCATACTAACTACCTTAAATCCTTCAAATACCTTTAACAACCTCTTCTTCACGCATCACGCTTTATCCATCACGACTTTTTAAGGCTGCCGACGCTTAAAATTAGTAACCTCCCAAAATTTTTGTATTTATGTTATTTGACAACACTTTATCTAAATATCGAGATTTTCACGAATGAAGATATCCCAATATTAAGCACAGTTGCATATTTATTCATTATGTCGTTTCATATGGTAGAGATTTCTCACTTCGTTCGAAATGACAAGGATTTATGTCATCCCGAGCGGAGCCGAGGGATCTCTATCTATATTCTAACAATATCTGCGTATCTGCTTATTGTCATAGCTCTAAAAAAATGGGAGGCTGCCAACGCTTAAAAAACTTGACTATTATTTTAAGAAGTTGTAAAAAAAACTATCTCCGAGTTTGTAAGTCTAAGTCGTTAAGATCCGATACGACTTATGAACCGGCTGGGTTTAGCCCCCAGGGTATAGATGGAAACATTTATGCCTCCCGAAATTTGGAAAGGAGATAACTGGTAATTTTATAATATTAATAAAATAATATTAAGCCGGTTATCTGTTTACAGGTAACCGGCTTTTTTATTGAGGGTGAAGTGAAAAAATTAAAGGTTGAAGATGCTGTAGGCAGGAAACTTGCTTATGATATTACCGAAGTTAATCTGGATGCTAATTTCAAAGGTGTAGCATTTTATAGGGGGCACTTTATTAAGGAAAAGGATATCGAGCATCTTCTGCGTCTGGGAAAAGAGTACGTTTTTATTGAAGAGGATGAAAGTGGTGAAGTACATGAAAACGATGTGGCAACGGCGATAGCTCCTTTAGCAGCCGGGGAAAATGTTTATTATAGTGAAGCTCCTATGGAAGGAAAGGTAGATTTTTTTGCCGCCGCCGATGGAATTTTTACTATCGATACCGGAACTGTGTTAAAAATCAACAGGATGGAAATACCTTCGATGCCGACTATAAGTGACAAATACCCTGTAGCTGCAGGCACAAAAGTTGCAGCATTCCGAATTATCCCTCTGACTTGCAAAAATGAAATATTTGAGGAAATGAAAAAAATTCTGGAATATCCGGTACTATCGGTAAAAAAATATAGGATTAACAGCGCATCGATCATGGTAACAGGCAATGAGATATATTACGGTAAGATTGAGGATAAATTTACCGAAAAACTGAAACAAAAGCTTACTAAGTTTGGAGTAAAGAAAATAAACTGCAGGATACTTCCGGATGATGAGACACTAATTTCTTCAGCCGTTAAAAAAGAAGCGGAACAAAACGGACTGATACTAATTACCGGCGGTACATCTGTGGACCCGGATGACAAAACAAGGCTGGGTATAGAAAACGCCGGTGTTGAATTTGTGCAAAAAGGCAACCCTTTACAGCCGGGCAATAATTTTTCTATCGGCTATCTTAATGATACCACTGTTTGTGCAGTACCTGCGGCAGCACTATTTTATAAAATCACAGCTCTTGATATTTTTTTACCCCAAATACTGGCTGAAATAAAAATAACAAAGGATGACGTTGTCTCAAAAGCAATCGGCGGTCTGTGTCATCAATGCAAAACATGTGTGTATCCGGTATGTTCTTTCGGGAAAGGTGTATGTTTGAATTAGATGTAACTAAAAAGCTTAAAGGAATTGAATTTGATTTCCGTTTTCGTGCCGATTCCAACAGGATCGTACTCTTCGGCCCCTCAGGTGCCGGTAAATCGTCCATTATCAAAATGGTAGCCGGCTTTTTCAGTCCTGATAAAGGGTATATAAAGCTGAATGAAAACGTATTTTTTCACAGCGAAAACAAAATAAATATACCGGTAAATACCCGTAAAGTGGGTTACCTTCCTCAGGAATATACTCTGTTTCCCCATCTTAATGTAATGGAAAATATACAGTATGGGTTAAAATTTTCCGATAAAAGTAAGCCTGGGTATAGTATTGGCGAGGTTGCAGAAAAACTCGGTATATCAGACAAACTTGACTCATCTGTACAAAAATTATCCGGTGGACAAAGGCAACGGGTGGCCCTTGCCCGCATACTTGTTTTAAAGCCGGCGATTCTTTTGCTGGATGAGCCTTTCAGTGCACTGGACAGCAGTACCGCCGAATCCCTCAGGGAACTGGTGGCTGATATTTCAGACGAGCTGAATATTCCGTCGATATTCATAACCCACAATTTGAGTGATGCATATATGTTTGCTAAAGATCTTGTTCTTGTGGAAGAAGGTAAAATTGTAGAGTTTGGCAAAAAAGAAGAGTTGTACAGCAACCCTATACGTACAGAATCCGCCCGCCTTATGGGGTTTAAAAATATATGGAATGCTTATCAGATATCCGGCAGCCGTGTTTTGTGTGACAATGGATATGAGTTTACGCTGGATAAGGAAAACAAAAAGGCAGACGCCACCCATATTTGCATCAGACCGGAAAATGTTATGATTATACGGCCTGACCACGATATAAAATCCAGTCTCAAGGAAAATATAGTAACCGGCCGTATAAACAGAATGAAAAATGCCTGCAAAGACTATTTTATCAGAATTAAATCTGACAATGGATTGACTATACACTCTGTTGTACCGGTGCACGCCTGTGAAAAAATGAATCTTGGTATAAACAAAAAGGTCAGTGTTTCCCTGAAACAGGAGAGTATTGTTTTGACAAAAGATAAATAATAAGGAGGTTCGTATGAAGTTTTTTTTAAGCCTGTTTGTGTGTCTTTTTGCATTCAATGCGTACGCAGAAAAAATTTACTGGTATCTTGCCGCTTCAATGACCAAACCGGGGAAAGCCATTGTTCAAAAGTACAACAAAACGCACGAGGATGAGGTTGTTTTGATTCTCGGCGGCTCAGGGCAGATTCTGAATAAAATTATTTTATCAAAAAAAGGTGATTTATACACATCTGCTAATGAAAAATATTACAAAAAAGCGTCTTCTGAAAATGTTGTTTTTAACGGAGAGAAACTGCTTGTTCAAACACCTGTATTCGGTATTTCAAAGAAAGCCGAATCCAGGATTACAGGTTTTACAGACCTGCTTAAACCGGGAATAAAAATTGCCCTGGGAAATCCTGATACTATGGCTATTGGCAAAACCTACCAGATGAAGATAGAACCCCAGATGCCAAAAGACATGGCCAAAAAGATTAAAGACAATACAATAATTAATCCCACAAATGTATCGCAAACCACTAATTATGTATTAAGCTCCACCGTTGATGCCGGTCTTATGTTTGATTCCGGAGCAAAACTAAACAAGCTGAAGTATGTTGAAATCCCTGATAAGTACAATACCGGAGTAACAGCGTATATCTCTCTGGTGAAATACAGCAAAAATAAAGATCTCGCCAAATCATTTCTGGAATATGTAAGAAAAAATGCATATATGTTTGAAGAATACGGTTATAATGTAGTAATGAAGGGGGCCAATTAATATTGGCTGGCTCCTGATTTGAAAGCAGTGATGAGGGGGAGTTACTTGTAGTAGGGGTATTAGATGTATTATGGGTAGTAGAGGTGTGTGATCGCAGGGGTTTTAGGGGTTGTAAGGGTATTAAAGGTGGTTGAATAAAGCCCCGCTATTGCTATAGCTTTTAAATAATGTGTTAGAGGCAGAGTTTTATGAAATTGACAACAATTTCCGGCGCTTTTGTTTTTGTACTGGCGCTTTTTATTTTACTGATAATTTCAGCCGGTTTTCTGCTGACGGATATGGGGAGTATACTCTCCCTTTTTAAAGATGATAATTTCATAGGAGCAGTTATTTTCGGTTTGAAAAGTTCCCTGGCAGCCACTTTCTTTTCAGCTCTCTTAGGAATACCGTCAGGTTACTACCTGGCCAGAAAAAAAAGCATATTAAGCAGAATATTGGACAGTCTTTTTGACATCCCGTTGATTATCCCGCCTCTGATTGTGGGTGTGCTTCTTTTAACTTTTTTTAATATGTCCGCTGTTTCAAAAGTGATGGACGTTGTTTTCACCTTTACAGGGGCTGTGATCGCACAGTTTTTTATATCCTTTCCTTTTACTGTCAAAGCAAGTAAAGGGGCTTTTGAAATGGTTCCCCCAGTATATGAAAGAATAGCAATGACATTGGGTGCATCCAGTTTCAGATCTTTTTACGATACAACGTTCAAGCTTGCATTTAACGGTATAATGGGCGGACTTATCCTCAGCTGGCTGAGGAGTCTTGGTGAATTCGGAGCTACGCTTATGATCGGTGGAGGAATCGCAGGTATGACAGCGAATATACCGATAAATATTTATTTGAACATGACCGAAGGTGATTTTCAGAAAGGCCTGGCAGCGAGTGTCTTGGTAGTTGTGTTCGCATTCCTCTGTGTACTGGTATTAAAACTGGTTTTTTCACGAAAAGTATATAACGTAGAAGCGGAGTGATAAATGCACAAATATGAAGAAGCACTTAAAATACTAAAAGATATCCCCCTGAACTTGCTGACTGAGCGGGTAGCTGTAAATGAAGCATTTAACAGGGTATTGGCTGAGGATTTGTATACAGATTTTCCTTTTCCGGACTGCAAAAAAAGCGCAGTGGACGGCTATGCTCTTGTTATGTGGGATAATAAGAAATACAGGATTAAAGGCGAATCAGTGCCGGGGGATTTTAAGAGTGCTGAGCTTCAGAATGGCGAGTGCATTTTTGTAATGACGGGTGGAATTGTCCCGGATAATGCTGATGCAGTTGTCCGGGTGGAAGATGTTGTGGAAGAAAATTACCACATTTTGCTGAACCGGCAGCCTGAAAAAGGTGTTAATATAAATTTAGTCGGCGAAGAATTCCCGGAAAATGCTTTTTTCGCTGAGCATGGCAGAGTGCTGGATAGCCTTGCTTATCCTGCATTGTGTTACTCCGGTAAAAATGATTCAGAAGTGTATAAAAAGCCCAGAATAGGTGTTTTTGTTACGGGTGATGAAATACTTGAGCCGGGGGATGATTACAAAGAAGGTCATGTTTTTAATACAAACAGATATATATTACAGTCTCTAATAAGGCAGTTGCCGGTGAATATAGAGTACCTTGGACGCTTTGACGATAACGAAAAAGATATCGCAGAGGTTATAAAAAAATCAAAGGATTATAATATCCTGGTGAGCTCCGGCGGCGTTTCCATGGGCAAATATGACTTTGTGAAAAAAATTTTACATGAATATGATTATAAGATTATCATCAATAAAACGGCTATAAAACCGGGGAGTCCCCTGATGGTGGCAAAAAATGCCGAATGTGTAATATTTGGTATGCCGGGATACCCGGCTGCATTTGCCACTAATCTGATTTTGTACCTATTGCCATTTGTTCGAAAAAGCTGCGGCATGAAAAATTTTGAGAACCAGATAATAAAAGGGAAACTCGGAACTTCGATGCGCTCGAGAATTAATGCTTTTTATTTCAACCGGGCGGTGGTAAAAATTGAAGACGGTGAACCGGTTGCTTATGACCCGGGCTCCCAGAAAACGTCACATTTTCTGAACTTTTTTGAAGTTAACGGACTTGTGATGTTGGATGAAAATGTTGGAACACTTGATAAAGGAAGTGTTGTGGATATTGTACTGGTTAGAGGTTTATAAATTATGACTTATATATTCGGTCCCGTACCTTCAAGAAGGCTGGGCAGATCTCTGGGTGTGGATGTAATCGGAGAGAAAAAAATATGTACGCTGGATTGTCTGTATTGCGAGTTGGGCAAAACAACAAAGAATACCGTTAAAAGGGGGCATTTCGCTCCGCTCGATGAGTTGATTGAGGAATTTAGCAACGAGTATGAAAAATTCCGGGACAGTCTGGATGTGGTTACGATAACGGCAAGTGGGGAGCCCACACTAAATATCGATCTGAAAACAATAGCTGTGAAAATCAAAAAACTTATCAATCATCCTCTGGCCATTCTTACCAACTCCACTCTCATCACAGAGCCGGATGTAAGAGAGGCGTTACATGAGTTTGACATTGTGGTTCCGAGTCTCGATGCAGCCGATGAAAATACATTCAGAGAGATAAACAGGCCTAATCAAAACATTTCACTTCAGCCGATAATAGATTCGCTTATTCTTTTTTCAAAGGAATTTGATGGGAGACTTTATATAGAAGTTTTACTGTTGAAAGGGATAAATGATTCTGATGAGCATCTTAAGCTGCTTGCAGACATTATCAGGTGCTGTGATTATGATAAGGTTCAGCTTAATACGGCATTCCGCCCCGGGGCTTACAAAGAAGCTGTTAAGCTGAGTGACGTGGAGCTTTTAGATGCTGCGATGCACCTGAAGAAGCGGGGTATATTTGTGGAACCCGTGGAGAATTTCGTTAAAACGCTGGATATCAGCTCTGAAATTAATCTGAAAAAAACACTTTTACAGCTTATCAATATGCGTCCCTGCAGTTATGGTGATTTGCGCAAACTTTTCGGAAGACAGGATAAACTTGATATTGTTGTGGAACAGCTTGTTGCTGAAGGTTCTGTCCGGTCATTTGAAGAAAAGGGCGAAACATTTTACGTTTCACCCTTTATGAAAAAATAATTGCTATTTTTCTTCGGAAGATTCCTCTGTTTCTGTTTCTTCTTCCTCTTCAAGCTCTTCCTCTTCTTCCTCAGTTTCAGGCTCAAGAGGCTCTTCTTTCGGTACAATTATTGATGCTACAGTACCTTCTGTAGGATCAAGCAGTGTGATTTCTTCCGGCAGCTCAAGTTCCGTAATATCTATGGAATCGTTTACATCCAGGTGTGAAATATCCATTTCAAACTTTTCCGGAAGGTGCCTCGGCAGCGTTCTGATCATGACTTTGTCGATAAGTTGGTTAACTATACCGCCTGTATCAAGTCCCACCGGCTCACCTGTGAGTTTGAGGGGAATTTCGATATCCACTTCCTGACCCTTGGTAAGCTCTTGAAAATCCACGTGGAGAATTTTATATCCCACATGCGAAAACTGAATATTTTTCAAAAAGCAGTTTATGGGCTCTTTTTTATCGGGAAAAACTAAATCAACAATAAAGTTACCATATGGCCTTCTCTGTAAATCCGAAAGTTTTACGAAAAGAGATGTACTTTCTTTTCCTCTGCTGCTGACAACAGCCGGAATCATCCCATTTTCCCTATTGTCTTTCAGATGACCTTTTGTCATATTTTCCCTAGGGATGGCTTCCCATTTTACACTTTCAAGCATATTTCCTCCTGATTTAGGTTTAATTATTTAATTTTTTTTATGCATTCAGGCAAAAGTGCTACCACTATACCATAAATGTTTAGAATAGCAAATTTTATAAAAAGTTTTAAAAAAAGCAACAGAAGATTTAAAAAAATTGAAAAACCCTGCTGATTAACAGGATTTTTCAATTTAATAGGAGGTTTCTATGAAGAAGTGGTATTTGTTTATTTAATGTAGGTGTATACTGGGTACTACCCTTTTAAGAGTGGTTGAATCCACGACACCCTTTCCTCTGTAGGCTACGTTATCATCTGCATTAAAAATAACATAACCGGGAACGTTCGACTGAAATTTACGCACAAATTCCATGTTTGCTTTATTTGCCATAAAAGATTTTCCAACAATTTTTGTTCCCGAAGTCTGGTTGAAAATACTGATTTGTCTTGCAGCTTTACTCGCCTGACTGCTGTTTGTTATAAATTGAACCAGCGGAGCTCCACCCTGGGATTTCGCCTCTCTTATGAACTTGTTAATCGGTTTGTTCGCTTCCTGAATTACAGGATATAGAGCATAAGAAATAATTGCAACTACAATTAAAATAAAAATAATCAAAAAACGCAATTTCATTTTTTCCTCGTCATTTTTTGTCTTTTAGATGATAATCATTGTTGAGTTTAGTTCAAAAAATATTTTGAAAAAGGTGAAAACCTTGCCGGGTGAAAAGAGTCTAGAAAAGCTGCTGCATTTGTTGAATCCTCGGATGTGTAAAAATGAATTTGTTTTTTGTTCATTCAAAGGGGGGGGGTGATTTTCATGCATATGCATATTTATCACCGGAGGCCGCAATTATTGAGGATGAAGGGATTTCTTTAGTGATTCCAAAGGGGACAGCTGATAAATACGGCTTGAAATATGATACGGTTTTTAAAAAAATCACCCTCTCTGTATACTCCAGTCTTGATTCTGTCGGCTTAACTGCAGCCGTGTCGGGGAAACTTGCTGAAAAGGGCATCCCGGCCAATATGATAGCAGGATTTTACCACGATCATATTTTTGTCCCTGTGCAGAGAGCAGAAGAAGCTTTGGGTGTGCTTAGTAAAATTAAAGCCGGAGACCTTTGAATAATTTGTTTAATAGTGTATTAGTATATTTGTTATTAGTTAAGTGGTAGCGGGTGTTACTTAGCACTTAGCGCTTAAAACTTAGTACTAAGTAATATGCATCACGGCATTTCCGCACTTTCTTCATTATTTGAAGTTTTTACTTGTTTAGTCCATCGGCACAAAAGCATATCCCTGATTTTGATAGCCAATTATTGACACATAACCGTTTTCCACAACATTAATAATACCATAAATCTCTTCCGGAGAAATCCCACGCAGTCCAATAGCTATGCCGCACTGTTCCAGCGTAACGTTATAATCATTTTTAAGAGTTTTCAGCCTACGGTAAATATCTTTCTTTATCTGTTTTTCATCGTTATCGATATAATTGTCGTTTTTTGTCATAAAATCTGAAGCAGCCCCGCGGAAAGCAACTACAGCCCTGTATTTGGCATAATGTGAAATGTCGGAGAGTGTTTTCTCAACAAGTTTTAATCTCAGGGAGAGGAGTTTCGGATTTCCTACATTTACATCAAAGACAATCTCGGCTGTATTCACCCCTTTCAGAGAAGCGGGTGTATTTTCTGACTCCTGTGCCGGTACACTGAAAGCTGTTAATAGCAATATTATAAATGAACAGATAATCCTTTTCATATAAGCCTCCTTTATAATCATTAAAATTAAGAATATGCGCAATGCCGGATATAGCAAGGTTAAGTTGGGAATTTTTAATATGACGGAAACCATGCCCCTCCCCTAAGGTAGGGGAGGACAGGTGTGGTACCTTTTGTTGTGATATGATATCAATTTATTCAGCCAGTCTTTCCAGTTCTTCTGCTATCATCGGTATACCGTCTTTGGGAATCCTGTGCGTCCATTCAGTTTCAATGAAGTTTGATATTTCAGCAAGGCCGGTTCTCAGGATAATACTATTATCCACAACATCATCATTTTTGCTTATAATGATTGTCTTATTCACACAGTTTTTCTCAAGTTCTTCATCAATCATCTGTTGTAATTTTTTTTCAGAATCCTTGTAAAGCCCGCTTTTTATACCATGTTTTAAAAGGACTTCTGTTGGATTAATAGCCGGGTTTACCAGCATGAAGGGAATTTTTTCTTTCAGTCCGAAATATAATGCCGGAAATCCGCCAAAGCTGTTACCAATAAGAACGTTGTAATGTTTGATATTTTCAATCTTTCCCGATTCTGTCACATTTTCTTTCGTGTAATCGATAGAATAGCACTCCACATCGCCTAAAATCTCTTTTAATGCTTTATATGTTGTTGATTTTTCTCTGGATGAATCAAAACCGTGGAAATACAGTATTTTCATAGTTTACCCCGCAGGTGAAAATTGTCCGGTCACTTTCTATTTCTATTCATATCCCAAGTTTAATTGAATAAGCAGATTTTTCTATAAAAATTTAAAAAAAACCAAAAAGCTGGTATAATAAAGTAAAAGAGGTGTAAATCATGAAAACCATCGGCTTGCTCGGCGGTATGAGCTGGGAATCCACATTGACTTATTACAAAGCTATAAATGAGGGCGTCAAAAAAGAGTTGGGCGGACTTCATTCTGCAAAAATTGTACTGTACAGTGTTGATTTCGCTGAAATAGAGAAACTGCAGGATACAGGACAGTGGGGTAAAGCCGGTGCATTATTATCTGAAGCTGCAAAAGGTGTCCAGTGTGCCGGAGCCGACTTTCTGCTTTTATGTACAAATACCATGCATAATGTTGTTTCTCAAATTGAGGAAAATATTGATATCCCCGTTTTACATATTGCCGATGCAACGGCGGAAGAATTACTCAGAAATAATGTCAAAAAAGCCGGTTTGCTGGGCACAAAATTTACAATGGAGCAGGATTTTTATAAGAACAGAATCAAAGAAAATTTTGGCATTGATATAATAATTCCCGATGAAGAGGAGAGGGAAACGGTACATAATATAATATACGAGGAACTCTGCCAGGGGATAATGAATTATACCTCCGAAGAGAAAATTTTGGACATTATCAAAAGACTGAGTGAAAATGGTTCAGAAGCCGTAATTCTGGGATGCACCGAGATCCCGATGATTATCGGTCAGGAGGATACCGATATCCCCCTGTACGATACCACCCTTATCCATGCCGATGCTGCTGTGAAAAAAGCTCTTAAAGTACCGTGACACGTAATGAGTAATGCGTGATGTGTATTACTCATTACTAAGTTTTAAGAGCTAAGCTCTAAGTGCTAAGTAACACCTACTACCACTCAGCCAATATACAAATTAACCAATCAACAAATTACTGAATTCCCATTTTTGAAAAGCTTTGACTTGGCTGATTATTTGTAATAATTTTCATCTTATGGCAAAACAAAAAATCCCCAAAACACCTGCAGTCAGATATCTGGAAAATGCCGGTATTGCTTTTGAGCCGAGATATTACAAGTACGAGGAGAAGGGCGGAACAAGGGTTTCGGCCAGAGAATTGGGGGTGAGTGAACATACCGTAATAAAAACACTTGTTATGGAAGATGAAAATAACAACCCCTTCATTGTGTTGATGCATGGAGATAAAGAGGTTTCCCTGAAAAATATGGCGAGAATTTTAAAAGTAAAATCTGTTAAACCCTGCTCTCCTGATAAAGTAAACAAAGATACAGGATACTTAACAGGCGGGACCTCACCCTTCGGGACAAAAAAGAGATTGAATGTTTTTATGGAAGAAACCATATTAAATCTCGATGAGATATTTATCAACGGCGGCAAGAGAGGGTTTTTAATTAAAATCGCTTCTTCAGACGTTAAAGAAGCCTTAAATGCTGAAACGGTGAGAGTGGGGATAAATGGCTGAGAAACTGTTAATTTTTGATATGGACGGAACACTGGTTGATACCAGATACGATATAACAACTTCCATAAATCATGTAAGAAGTCTGAAAAATATGCCTCCTCTTACACAAAGTGAAGTGCTTGAGATTATAAATCATAAAAGGGAGGAACTTGCCAAAAGGCTGTATGATACCGATTCCTATCTGCCAGAGGACAGAGCAGTTTTTGAAGAACATTACCGGGAACAATGCACTAAAAATGTTGCACCATTTGAGGGAGTGATTGAAACACTGACAGCGTTGAGAAAATCAGGCGCGAAAATGTCAGTGGCCACCAATGCCCCTACAGAGTTTGGAGAAAGGATTCTTAAAGCGGCGGGGATAGAGTATTTTTTTGATTTTATTATAGGTGCCTGTAAAGTAAACAACCCAAAGCCCGATTCGGAAATGATTTATCTTATAGGAAAGCTTTATAACGGCGGGAATTTGAATCGCGAGTCCACGTTTATAATCGGTGATAATTATACAGACATCACCGCCGGCAAAAATGCAGGTATAAAGTCAGTTTTTGCTAACTGGGGTTACGGGAAGTTTCACGAAGAGGCCAAACCCCATTATCAAGCCGGTAATTTCAGTGAAATTCTGAAAATTGTTGCCTGAGACAAAGAAATTGGATTAACACGCTTTTTTCCAAACAATTAAGTATTTAAGTGCTCGGTTGAAAACAGGACTTTAGTGATTTGTTGAATGGTGTATTTGTCTATTAGTTATTGGGATTGGTTCCCAACGTTGAATGGTTTATTTTCCAACATTTATTTCGGCTGCTTTTGAAATTTTCTCTTCCAGTTGTGCCAGATTGAACGGTTTGATAAGGGTTTCGCAAAACCCGTAGTCTTTATAGTTGTTTATAACGGGATCGGAAGCATAACCGCTGGTTATTATAACTTTTGCTTCCGGTGAAATTTCCAGAATTTCTCCTATTACATCGTTAGCACCTTTACCATTTTTTACGCTGAGATCCATTATTAACATATCGAAAGGGGCACCCTTTTGTAAGGATTCTCTGAATATTTCCACCGCTTGTTTGCCTTTTGATGCTGTTACTGCTGAGTGGCCTATAGAGTTTAGCATTTCTGCAGCCAGCTTTCTCAGCATTTCGTCATCATCCATAAACAAAATGTTTAGTTTTTTTTCGGATACCTTTTCTTTAGCAGTTTTTGAATTGCTTGCGGCCGGCAGGAATATGGTGAACGCGGTTCCCTTGCCCGGTTTTGAGTTAACCTGAATTTGGCCTTTGTGTTTGTTTATAATACTGTGGACGACGGAAAGCCCTAGCCCTTTTCCAATCTGCTTGGTGGTGTAAAAGGGGTCGAATATTTTGTCTATTTTATCCAGCGGTATTCCTGAACCTTCATCACTAAAGATAATTTTGACGAAGAATTCTTCTGAATTACTACTATCTGAGCGGGTCACGTTTTCTGCACTTATATTGATTCTACCGCCATCGGGCATAGCTTCCACGGCGTTGTGAGTCAGGCTGTTGAATACTTGTGCAGTCTGGTCCCTGTCCGCTTTTACTGGCCACAAATCATCCGGAAAGCTAAAGTTTGCTTTTATTGTTTTGCAATCTGCAAGTATTGAAGATACAGTTTCCCGTACCAATTTCTCCAGAGGTATAATTTCAGGAACCGGTCCTCCGCCCTTAGCAAATGTCAGCAGTTTTGATGTGAGTTCCCTGCTTTTGTCCATTGTCTCCTGTGCTTTTGTAAGGCTTGTTAAAGCAGGGTGACTATTCGGGAGCTCGAGTTTTGCAATTTCTATATTTCCGTAAATTCCTGTAAACAGATTGTTGAAATCGTGGGCTATACCGGCTGCAATATTTCCGAGTTTTTCCAGATTTTCTATGCGTTGCTGCTCGCCCTCAGCTTTTCTCCGCTCTGTGACATTGGAAAATAACCCAAGGATATAGTCAGTGTTTTTAAATTTATAGTTGCTGGTTTTTATGTCTACATAAATAATTTCGCCGTCCTTGCGAAGACACGGTAAATTTAATGTGATCGGATTGTTTCCTTTTACCTTGTTCTGAAAATCAGAGATTACATATTCTTTATATTCTGCCGGGTGCAGTTGCGGAACCGTCATATCTCTCAACTCTTCTTTTGAATAGCCGAGCATATTGCAGAAAGCGGGATTTGCAAACACGATTTTCATACTGCTGCTCTCAGATACAAGTATGCCTTCGGAAACCTTGTTGACTAATCCTCTGTACCGCTCTTCACTTTCAAGCAGCTCTTTTTCTGCTTCTTTGCGTTTTTCAAGTTCATTTTCGGTTTCAAGACGAAGTTTGTTAAGTCTATCGAAAATGCCGCCGATAAGCAGTACGCCAGAAAACAACAAGATGGATGTGAGCATGGCAACACTTTCAGCAGCAGGATCGATTGGTTTACCGTTTACAGATAATGATTGGTATAGAGGTATTAATCTTCGAAAAACCATAAGCAGTAAGGCAGCTGCTATAAAAGCCCATGCGTAAAGACGGCCTGTTTTTTTAATAAGACGAAAAGCGAGAAGGGCCGTGCCTAATTGAAAAATTATGGATAGAGTGAGTATCGTATATGACATAAGTTAACCGTAACCCAGATATTTGTTTTTGGTCGGAAACAACTTTATACAGAAACTGTACAGCGCTGCATACATTGAGTATAACCAAAAAATCAGGGTTAAATTAAAAGAGCAAAAATAAAAAGTCAAACAAAATTTGTTAACTAACTTTTAACATTTGCTTTTTCAGATTTCCCGAATTGAAAATACAGCAGTATTTTCCAACTATTTTACAACTCCAGATTTACAACTGTTTAACCGGCTGCTAATTTGGCTAATGTTTTTTGTCAAAAAATTTTATTACTATATTACAGATAACTATATCAATGGATTGAAACATTTTAATATTGCCATGCCTTTTTTGCATATTTTATTTTTAATGATTTTCGGTTTATTTGCAGTAATTACAGGGTTTTCTGCAGGTATATTTCACTGGAATTTTGAGAAGAGTATATTTTCTCCTCTCTATCTTTTGATTCTGCTTATTTTCCCTTCGTTTCTGGAAGAGTCTTTTTTCAGAGGCTTTTTGATTCCGTTTGAAACTGCTGAAAAAGGCCGGCCAGCTGTAATTCTATACACAATTTTCAGTTCGCTGATATTTACATTATGGCACCCCCTTAACGCTTTTCTGTTTAACCCCGGTGCCAGAACTCTTTTTTATAACCCGTTTTTTTTAGTAGTTGTATTTATTTTGGGTGTCTTCTGCAGTCTGAGTTATATGTTTTCCCGCTCATTATGGCCGGCTGTTATTATTCACTGGGTTGCTGTGGTTGTCTGGGTGGGTTTTCTCGGCGGTAGAAATCTTGTTTTACAAAATCTCCCCTTTTGAAAATATTATTGATAATTTCAGAAAATCCGACTAATAAGTTTTTACTGTCATCAGGAGGCGTTTATGAAAGTCGGATGTGTGAAAGAAATTAAATCTCATGAATACCGGGTGGGGCTTACACCTGCCTGCGTTGAAGCTTATATCAGACACGGGCATGACGTTTTTATTGAAAATAGCGCCGGAATAAATGCCGGTTATTCCGATGAAGAATATAAAGCTGCAGGAGCATTTATTGTCGATGATAAAAGAGAGATTTTTGATAAATGTGAAATGATTATCAAGGTGAAGGAGCCTTTGAGGCAGGAGTACGGACTTTTACACACAGGCCAGATTCTGTTCACTTTTCTCCATCTTGCATCCAATAAGGAGCTTACTCAGGAGCTGCTCAGATCTGGAATTAAGGGTGTTGCCTATGAAACAATTGAAACAGCAAACGGGCAGCTTCCTCTGCTGAAACCCATGAGCGAAATTGCTGGCAGACTCAGTATACAGGAAGGGGCAAAATTCCTTGAAAAGCCTTTCGGCGGCAGAGGGGTGCTTTTGGGAGGAGTGCCGGGAGTTGAAAAAGGAAAAGTCGCTGTTTTAGGCGGCGGGGTTGTCGGTACCAATGCTGTGAAGATGGCATATGGACTTGGAGCTAAAGTATCTGTACTGGATGTTAACGTTAACAGACTTGAATATCTTGATGATATTTTCGGCGGGCGTATCGAAACATTGTACAGCAGCAGGGCTAATATAGAAAAGATTCTTGAAGAAAGTGACCTTTTGATCGGAGCTGTATTGAGACACGGTGCAAAAGCTCCCCGACTGATTAAAAGAGATGATTTGAAAAGAATGAAAAAGGGAGCCGTTATTGTGGATGTGGCGGTGGATCAGGGCGGATGTGTTGAAACTTCAAAACCCACAACACATGATGATCCGGTTTTCGTGATTGATGATATCGTACATTATTGTGTTGCAAATATGCCGGGAGCGGTTGCCCGGACAGCTACACAGGCACTTACAGGTGTCACTCTTAAATACGGTCTTGAAATAGCTGATAACGGGTTGGAAAAAGCAGCCAGAGAAAATGATGAAATCGCCGCCGGAATAAATCTTTATGAAAACAAACTCACTTACAGGGCGGTGGCCGATGATCTGGGCCTTCAGTATTCAGATTTGAGAAAAGTTATTTAATTTCATACAAATTTGAAGGAGAGCTGATATGGAGACTTTTAATGAAATTGTGAATGCAGTCGGTTCTTTTGCCTGGGGTCCGGTGATGATAGCCCTTTTGTTTGCCACTGGTCTGATACTTTCCATTGGAACAAAGATCGTTCAGTATCGGAAAATCGGATATGCATTCAGGCTGCTTTTCTCCCGGAAGGTTGAAGGTGACGGTGATATAAGTCCCTTTGCGGCGCTGATGACGTCTCTTTCTGCCACAATTGGTACGGGAAATATTGCCGGGGTGGCCACAGCCATTGTAATAGGAGGACCCGGTGCGGTTTTCTGGATGTGGGTTACTGCTGTGCTGGGCGGAGCGACAAAATTTTCCGAAGCGGTTCTGGCTGTCAGATACAGAGTCACAGATGAAATCGGTGAAAAGTCCGGCGGTCCGATGTATTATGCCAGCAGAGGGATGGAGGAAAAATACGGCGGTAACTGGAAATGGTTGGGGGCTGCTTTTGCGTTGTTTGCATTTGTGGCATCCTTTGGTATAGGAAATATGGTGCAATCCAATTCCGTGGCGGACGCGGTAAACCAGTCGCTCGGAATTCCTCACTGGATCAGCGGGATTGTAGTGGCTGTTGCTACTGCACTGGTTGTTATCGGTGGTATTAAAAGTATTGCAAAAGTTGCAGAAGCTATAGTTCCGGTAATGGCATTGATTTATGTCGCCGGATCGCTGTGGATTATATTTGCCAATATAGAATTTCTTCCCCGTGCTTTCGGTTGGATTTTCAGCAATGCATTCAACGGAAATGCCGTCGGAGGAGGTTTTTTGGGTACAGTTGTGAGAATGGGAGTTGCCCGCGGAGTTTTTTCCAATGAAGCCGGATTGGGGAGTGCTCCGATTGCACATGCGGCCTCAAAAAACAACGATCCTGTAAGGCAGGGTATAATAGCTTCTCTGGGTTCTTTCCTTGATACGATTGTTGTATGTACAATGACCGCCCTGGTTATTATGATTTCACCCGTCATGAAGATTGGAGCAGATGGGCTGATGGAGATAAATAATGGTCTGAATGGTGCAGCCCTTACCACCGCTGCCTATAACCAGGCTTTGCCCGGTGGATTCGGTCAGTTTATTGTTAGCTTCGGCCTTGTTTTCTTTGCCTATTCCACCATTCTTACGTGGTATTTCTATGGATACAAGTCGCTGGAATATCTTACAAATGCCAGAGTGGCATCCTATTATAAATGGGTATGGGTTGCGCTGATTTTTGTCGGTGCTACAGTACCTTTGAGTTTTGTATGGAGTATTTCCGATGCATTTAACGGGCTAATGGCTATTCCAAATCTCATAGCACTTATTGCACTGAGTTCGGTAGTTTTTGGTATGTTAAGGGACTACGAAGGCAGGCTTGGTAAGCGGAAAAAGTAGCTTTTAAACATCTCCGGGCAACCTTAAAAACACCGTGCTTTTTTGCCTATACCTACACTTCGTAAGTGTAGGTATTTTGTTTTTGGAAAAAGTCTTGACAGTTCTCAATTATAGAACAATTTTATATAAATAGTTAGGTTTACAAATAACAAGGAGGATATTAAATTATAAAAACCTCTTTTTAGGATATTAAAAAGGAGGTAGCAATGTTTGGCAATGCAATGTTCAAAAAAGCTTTTATAGGTAAAATTGCGGACTGCCTTAACGGTGAAAAGGAAGGTTTGGAGAAGTTTCTGCAGTTTTACAGAAAAAGCGACATTCAGCTTGATCCGGCGGATCAGAATTTTATCGAATCTCTGGAATCATCCATTAATAACGACACAGCGTTTGCCAGAATGTTTTTGCGGGTGGGCAAAGAAACGTCGCGCTCTTATCGTAAGAAGCTGATTACCAATCTTATCTACAACCACTTTATTACAGGTAAAGCCAAAAGAAGGGAACTTAATAACAGCTTAGATGATGAGGAAGATATTGTGCCTGGACTCATAGTGGTCAGTCCCACAATGAGGTGCAATCTGAATTGTGCCGGCTGCTATTCGGGGCTCTATTCAAAGGATATCGAATTGACGGAAGAGGAGCTCGATAACCTTTTCGGCGAAGTGAGGGGTATGGGGATACACTTTATTGTTATTTCAGGTGGCGAACCTTATATCATGAAAGATACACTGCTGAGGCTGTTTAAAAAATATGACGATATGTTTTTTCTGACTTATACCAACGGAACACTTATTGATGAAAAAACGGCTTCAGAACTGGGCAAACTCGGTAATGTAGCTCCTGCAATAAGTGTCGAAGGCTGGAAGGAGGAAACCGATCACAGACGCGGAAAGGGAATGTGGAATAATATTTTGGACACCATGAGCAGACTTCGGAAAAACGGCGTACTTTTTGGAATCAGTCTTACCGCCACCCGGAACAATATGGAAGAGATTACCAGCGAAGAATTTATAGAATTTTTTATGGACAAAGGCGCTATATTCGGTTGGTACTTTATGTTTATGCCTGTGGGCAAAGATCCTGTCCTGGAGTTGGTTATGACGCCGGAGCAGCGTTTGCGGTGCGGTGAACGGGTAAATCATCTAAGGGAAAAATACCCCATGTTTCTGGCTGACTTCTGGAATGACGGCCAGGCTGTGGGAGGATGCCTTGCTGCAGGCAGACGGTATCTTCACATTCTCCATAACGGCAATGTGGAGCCGTGTGTTTTTGCTCATTTCGGTGTTGACAACATTCGTGAAAAACCTCTGCTTGAAATCGTTAATTCTCCGTTCTTTAAAGATATACGCAGAGAGTTTCCCTATAATGAAAAGGGTAACCTGAAGCGGCCCTGTATGATTATCGATAATCCCAAAGTGCTGCGGGATGCTGTTCATAAGCATAATGCAGTTTCCGGTCATTCTACCCCGGACAGTCTTGTGGATGATCCTTATATAACGGAGTGGATGGATGAGTATGCAGAGCGGTTTGCCGAGCTGACGGATCCCCTTTGGGAGGAAATGATTAATGACCCTAATAACCGATGGTATAAAGAAGGAAGGGAATATCAGGAACTGTTTAGCTATTCCCGCACTCTGGAGAGCAGCGGACAGAAATAAATATCATGGAAAAGAGGCTGTACCATCTCCAGCCTACTTCACTATCTTCCTATCTCGCCACTTAACCATCTTAAAGTGTCTGGTGGAGTGATGAATGATGAAATTGTTGGTTTTATAAAAACGTGTGTTGAAAAATATGAATACGAAGGAGGTGTAATTGGCATTAGCGGCGGACTCGATTCAGCTGTAACTGCAAAGCTCGCTGCTGATGCCCTTGGCAAAGCCAGAGTGCTTGGCCTGCTTATGCCTGAAAGGGATTCCGCCACTGAAACTCTGAGTGATGCTGAAGAAGTTTGTGATTTTATTGGTATCGAACGCCTCGTAAAGCCTATTACAAAAGGATTGAAGGCAATAGGGGTTTACGATCTTGAACCTTCAACACGTTTTGTCCCCCGAAAAATACAGGAACTGTATGTTAAGAAACGTATAGAGTCTGCAGAGGGAGATGTTTATCTGAAAGATTTAAAAAATGAGGGGGATGAAGACTTTAGGAAAGGACTGGCATATTACCGTGCAAAACACCGGATGCGTATGGTGTGTCTATATCTGGAAGCCGAGCAGCGTAATTATGCTGTATTGGGTGCTGCTAACCGCACAGAATATGAAACGGGATTTTTTGTTAAATGGGGGGATGATTCTTCAGATATTGAGCCCATCCTTCACCTTTATAAAAAGCAGGTCTATGAGCTGGCAGAACAGATTGGTATCCCTGAGAAAATCCGTAACAAACCGCCTTCACCCGATCTCATACCAGGTGTTACTGACGAACAGATGCTCAAAATGAGCTATTGTGAGCTGGACTCCATTCTTTCAGCGATAGACAGAGGAGAAGATCTCGGCAAATTTGATACTGTAAAACTTGACCGTGTGAAAAAATTAAAAAATAATACCGGAAAGAGAAGGGTTAAAAACCTGTCACTTTTAAGCCGGTGAGCGGGAGATGCCGTGATGTGTAATGAGAAATGAGTGGTGGGTTGCGGATGATGCAAACCAAATGGCCGATATAGCCAAGTAATTGTAAAGGTTTTAGGGGTTTTTTATGAAAAAAATTCTCAGTATTGACGGAGGGGGAATCAGAGGAATTATACCAGCTTTGGTACTTTCTGATATTGAGAAGAAAGTGGGTAAATCCGTGTGCGAGTGTTTTGATCTGATTGCCGGCACTTCCACAGGGGGCATTCTTGCACTTGGGTTTTCCAAAAGCAATGCCGAAGGCAAGCCGATGTACTCTGCTGAAAAACTTGCCAAAATTTACAGCAAAAGAGGAAGGGAAATCTTCAGCCGCTCTTTTTGGAAAGGCGTATCTTCGGTGGGCGGTCTGACAGATGAGCTGTATCCCCCAGAGGGGCTTGAAAGACTCCTTGATGAGTATTTCGGCAGCGATGTTCTATGTGACTGTTTAGTAAATACAATTGTTACGTCATATGATATTCAAAACAGGACACCTGTCTTTCTGAAGAGTTGGCGGAAAAAGCACAGTAACATTCTTATGAAGGATGCGGCGAGAGCCACTTCGGCAGCCCCGACCTATTTTGAACCTGCCCTTGTTGATATTGGGGGTGAGGAGAAGGCTTTAGTTGACGGCGGTATTTTTATCAACTCTCCCTCTGTTTCAGCCTTTGCAGAGGCTATAAGAATATTTCCCAAAGAATCCGAATTTTTTGTTCTCTCTTTGGGTACGGGCAAGCAGACACGTCCTATTGCTTATGAAGAAGCAAAAAACTGGGGAAAAGCCGAATGGATGCTGCCGGTTATGAGTTGTATGTTTGACGGCGTGTCCGATGCCGCTGATTATCAGATGAAAAAACTTCTTGGTAAAAGTTATATCAGGCTGCAGATTGATTTGACAATAGCCTCGGATGATATGGACAATGCTTCAAACGGTAATGTGGAAAATCTCAAACAGGAGGCGGAAAAACTTATTTTCAAGCATAAAAAAGACTTAAATCGTTTGTACAAGATATTGTAAAAATAGCGATTATTTTCTGACCAACTGAACTTGCTGAGTTTTATGCGCGGACCCTGTTTATTATCTCCTCCACGATTATTTTTAGTGTACCGTAATTCTTATTTTCAGGACTGATTTCTACCCCAAATCTGTTCCCCATTGTCCAGATAATGATTCCTTCTATGACGGTGTGGGTCTCATCGGTTGAAATTATGGACAGTCCCGGAAAATTTTTGAGTGATTTGCAAAAGTCGATTTTTATTTTATCATTAGCATTTAAAGAAATGCTGTCTCTGTCTGCTTCGCACTGGACTCCGCCAAGACTTAAATCGTTAATCGTTATTTCGGTATCTTTTGGTAAATAATGTCCGGATATTTCCACAAGATCAGCCTTCATTTTCAAAGGATACCTTTCGCTTCTCCTATTGCTTTTTTCCAGACCGTAAATTGTGTTGGTAAGTATTTTCAGACTGTCCTCGGATATTTGAACAGAGCAGTCAAAATTGCTGCAGCTTTTGCATTGTAAAGCTGTGTCATCGGATATATTTTTTTCAAGGCTGGTAAAAAGATAAAAAAGATCTTCCTGCAGGAACAACAGCTCTGTTGAACCGGTCCTGGAGTTGGTAACCCATATGCCGTAAACAGACAAGTCTTCATTTATACAGTAAACACTGCATCCTACTACATAGTAATTATCTATTCCTAACATTCTTCCTTCCTGTGAAAATAATTGCTATTTAATAATAGCATAATATCTTTGAAATGTTGAACAGCTCCCCAAGATATGAGTACAAACAAAGTTTTAACCGGTAACTGATAAGCTTGAGATAAATGATTCCGGGAATGTCTTGTATTCATCAAAATGATTGTAAAATTCTTCCCAAGCCTGTTTCTCTTTTAAATACTGTTTATAGTAATATTCATTGTCCATATGCTCGATTACGTTATTTAACCTATCAGCTAAATTCAGCAGAAATTCTTCGGCATCCGTATCATTTTCCTCTGCCAAAGAATAAGCCTTCAGTAATGCTCTGAAATATATAATGAGATAAGGAATTTTGCTTATAAAGCAGGCTGTGAAAGGGAACAGCTCTTCTTTTATATAGTCATATCTGTTTAATATTTTATCAACATAATAGCTGAAGAGCAAAATCCGCTCATAATCCCCAACCATTTTTGATGTTTCTGATTTTTCTATTGTCCTTTTGACCAGACTGTGTTTGTCGTGTCTCATTACCAAGCTGTCGTTGTGATAGTAACGCAGGAACTTCCCATCTACTTTTTTATCTATAATGGACAGAATAAACGCCTGGTCTTCCGCTCTTCCGATAAAACCTGGTGTAAACGGTTTATATCTGATTAAATCTTCCACCAGGATTCCGTTGGTACCGCCGGTGACATGATATCTGATTATAGGATTACCTCCTCTTTTGTATCTTGTGCCCATTTCTGCAATTGTTGATATATACTGAGGTTTCTGAGAGTTGAAAATAAATTTGTCATACGTAATTTCCGCACTGTCCGGCTTTTTGACATCTGGTACAAACAGAGACTTGTCTATATCATAATCATTCACCAATGACCCTGCAATCATGCCAAGCCTGACTTTTTCACCGTTGCTGTCCGTACCGGCAGCACCCCATAAATCATCTTTGAAATTTTCAAAGGCGTACTTCCCTGTGTATTTTTTGAGGGCTGTCTGGTCAAACACCTGATCCAAGTCTATTTTGAATGTTGCCTTTATATTTGAATCCACATAATATTTCCAAAAGGCGGCAACTGCCTTTAAAAAGCTGTAATGTCTCCCGTATTTGCCCTGAACACCGATAGTTTCCTTTATATTATTGTATTTTTCATTATCGCCGGGAAAGATGAGGTTCAGCATTTTGCCCACATCTTCTTCTGTAAATGCATACACTTTTATCCGGTCTAATTTGTAATTCTTAAGTTTTTCTCTCAGGTAATCCTTTGCAATCGTATTCAGAGAGTCATGGGTGCAGCTCACCGATAAAACAACGGTGACTTTTTCATCTGTTTCCACAGAAAGGGACTCGTTTAATTTTGTCAAACCGTAAATGATCTCATTTTCTGAGTCCGGAGCGTCTACCGGCACAGGGTGGTCGTACCAGTATTTCTGTTTTTCGGTAAAATCAATCTTCTTCATAAAATCGTCTGGAAGGTTATTGACATCTTCAGGCATCGTTAAAAGGGCATTGGCTGTTATCAGAATTTCTTTATACGGATTTTTAATCTGGTTTTCAGATTTTCTAATGATACGTACTCTTCTTTTTTTACGGATATCTTCTGCAGTTTTTTCATAGTCCAGCAGGTTTTCCGGGAAAAATATTTTCTGAACTTGCCTTATCTTCTCATTTTTACTTTCGTTGAAATCATAATGTTTTTTAATTATCTCATAGTCTGATGTAGCTTTTTCCCGAAGCTTTGCAAAAAAAGAATTCACTGTATTGTTGCCGGTAAGTTTGTCGGATTTGTTGTTCAGATAATCCTTTATCCTTCTCTGTGTTTGATTCCTCTCATTTTCATCTAAAAGTAATTTTCCGATTTCTGCTGAAAATTGTTCAAAAGACATAAAAATACACCTATAGACTTACTTGTTTATTTTTTGCCAGATAATACTGAATATTTCAAGTTTCGAACACTTGTGTGTATTGCACTCTTTTTACGGTTTTAATATATTTAACATCCAAAAAATTATAGTAGGAGCAAGTGCAAAGCGCTAATCAGCAATTTACAATAATTGAGTTTGTTCTTCAGCCAAACAGCGGCCAGCGGTGGTGAATATGTGAAAACTCTTCAGGCGAAGGGATTGTTATGACATACACAACTTTTTCATTTCCGCCGGCACTCAGCATCAAACCCACCGGTAATTTGCCATGAGGCGGTTCAAACCAGTGTGATTTGCCGTCTTTATCTTTTTCCATATACTGATCAGCCAGTATATAGATTTTTTCGGGGTTGTATTTGTGCCATTTCCCTGATTTGATAGCTTCGAGCCTTGACCACCCCGTGACAGGGATGTCTGAGTCCGGGAATTCCTCCTTATTTCGTCTGCCCCAGATACATTGAATCTGCTCATGTTGTTTGGTGATGCACGGGATATAAGGATACGGCTGAGGATAAAATACTTTAATCAATTCTCTGTTTCCCCGGTAAAACATCATACCGCCGCACATAAGTCACCTTGTAAAATAATAGCTTTTGCTGATGCTGAAACAAGTTTTTTTAATTATATACTCTGCTTGCGTGAAATGCAAATTTGCTGAAGAATGAGGTCACGTAAATTATGCTTAAGCCATGCTTATGAAAAAAGTTTGACTTTTTTATGAGGAAGTCGCATATTTTATTATGCCAACTGTTTTTAAATATAAAGGGTATAGATTCTTTTTCTATTCAAATGAAGGTGACCCTTTGGAGCCATTACATATTCACGTTAGAAAAGCTGAAGCTGTCGCTAAATTTTGGTTGGAACCGGAACCCTCAGTTGCAAACTCATATAGTTTTACAGCCAGAGAAATTAATGAGTTATTTGAGGTTGCAATAAAAAATGTAGATACCATAAGGAGGTACTGGGATGAACACTTTGGTATCTGAGCCAAAAGCAAAAAACATAAGATTTGAAAACGATATAATGTGGGTTGATCTTAAAGATGGTCGTACTCTCGGGGTTCCCCTTGCCTATTTCCCACGTTTGCTTAAAGCTACTGAGGATCAGAGAAAAAAATTCGTTATTAGTGGCGATGGTACCGGCATTCATTGGGATGATCTTGATGAAGATATTTCTGTTAATGCTCTGCTTGCTGGAGTTGGTGACAAAACGCAAAAAAATGTAAATAAATAATTTTATTTGTCTTAAGAATGATGTCAGTAAATAGTATAATTTACCTGGCCCTATTTTTCTCCATTTTTGCCGGTACTCAGCATCAAGCCCACCGGTAATTTGCCGTCTTTATCTTTTTCCATATACTGATCAGCCAGTATATAGATTTTTTCGGGGTTGTATTTGTGCCATTTCCCTGATTTGATAGCTTCGAGCCTCGACCACCCGGTGACAGGAATGTCTGAGTCCGGGAATTCCTCCTTATTTCGTCTGCCCCAGATACATTGAATCTGCTCATATTGTTTGGTGATGCACGGGATATAAGGATACGGCTGAGGATAAAATACTTTAATCAATTCTCTGTTTCCCCGGTAAAACATCATACCGCCGCACATAAGTCACCTTGTAAAATAATAGCTTTTGCTGATGCTGAAACAGTTGTTTGAAGTTATATATTCTGCTTGCATAATAAGCAAAATTACAGCTCAATTCAGACTATCGCTGCTGAAATCGAATGTGGAATTTGCAGCAACATACGCTAACCCGTCAAA
>Ga0208153_100003_pt1 | contig 186151 bp, 173 predicted proteins | sample Wag42014_10_18_FD_187331 | JGI IMG/M metagenome (GOLD analysis project Ga0208153, IMG submission 187331) | Deep subsurface shale carbon reservoir microbial communities from Ohio, USA - Utica-2 Time Series 2014_10_18 (SPAdes) (version 2) ... | reverse complement strand
TGATGTGGTCAAAATCTCTACCGTGAGTAAACGATATAGCATAAAGTAAAAGAGATGACAGAAAATTGTCACCTCGAGCGGAGTCGAGAGGTCTGTTCCAAACAATGACATAAATCTCTCCGCTCCATCGAGCACATAAATACTTATGTGCTCGATTTCAGTCAAGATGACATTGTTTCTGCTTAGCATTACTGGCAGGGTTAAATTAAAAAAACTCCTATTATTATAAAAACGAATACCTCAAATACATTTTTTTATATATAAAAAAAATAAAATACAAAGATTATAAAAATCAAAAAAGTTTTTGCATAAAAAAAATAAAAAATTTAATTATTTTTGATAAATATTTTTAATTATAAGCTTATGCTATATTAAATTAAGTTTTTTGCGTGTCAAAAATATTTAGCATTACAAGCATATGATTATTATTAATCAAACTCAAAGCCTTGACTTTATAGAGATATTTCAATATATATATAAACATACGTTCATAAGGAGTTTTAAATGCCTCGCCCACTTAAAGAAAGAATGGTTATGCACCGACCCCGAATCAAAGAGTTCGGACCATACTCCGGCAACAAACCAAATGAATATGAAGCTGTAGAAAATAATGATAATGTGACAATTTTGTCTCTGGATGAGCTGGAGGCAATGAGACTTGCTGATCTGGAATGTTTATCCCAGGAAGAAGCAGCCTTTCTGATGAATGTATCAAGACAAACTTTTGGCAGAATAGTTGAAATAGCCAGGAAAAAGGTAACAGATGCTTTAATAAATGAGAAAACAGTCAAAATAAAATGCGAAGAATATATAAAATTTTATAAAAGACGTTTAAAATGCATCAAATGTGCCCATGAATGGGAAGATTCTGATGGTGCAAAAACAAGTTACTATTGCCCCAATTGCTATTCCAATGAAATCATAAAAATGAAAAGATGCGGGAAAGAATGTAAATGCTCTTTAAAACTAACCAGTGATATGCCCTGAATACCTGTCTATTGCATCAATTATTAGCATATGCTTTTAGGTATAAAACTATAAAATTACCTTTGATCTATCTTGTTTTTGGCATACGCCATAAATATCTATTGATAAAACAAAAAAAATATTGACAGCCCTTTCCTTTAATTATATTTATCTATATTCAAACATATAGATAATTTGAAATACCAAAACAAGGGGGCAAAAAATGTTTTTATTGAAAACCAAGCTCAACAGGAGGAAGTTCCTTGCCTACAGCGGAGGTACCCTTGCAGCCGGAGCAATGGCTACAAAGTTCTCAACAATTAAAGCAATTGCATCGGAACACGGCAAACAAAGTAAAGAGCCAGGAACAAAAACTGTTCCCAGCGCATGCGCAATATGCGTTAACAAATGCTCTTTATTTGCCGATGTCAAAGACGGGGTAATTCATAAACTGAACCCCAATCACAACTTTTTCAAATCCAGATCTATGCTGTGCGCCCGCGGAAATGTGGGGGCCAAAGTACCTTATGCTCCGGACAGACTGAAAAAGCCTTTAATACGAACCGGAAAACGCGGCGAAGGCAAATGGAAAGAAGTAAGCTGGGATGAGGCTTACGATTATATTGTTGAAAATGTAATTAAACTTATAGACAAATATGACAACAGATCTTCCATCGCATTCGCTTCCACGGAAGGTTTGCAGGAAGAATTTTTCAGACATCTGACATCCGTGGTCGGATCAACCAACAGTGTACGTCATCCTACATTGTGTCTCGCTTCCAATATCCAGGGATACTCTTCTGTTTACGGTACATTGCCAGATGCTGATATCGCCAACGCAAAATTCGTAGTTATGGCTGGCTCCAACAGAGCGGAAGCTTTTATTACACCGGACACAATCGATCTGGCCAAAAATCGCAAAGAACAGACTTTTGTTTACCTTGATCCGCGTGCAACAAAATCTGCAGCTCTTGCAGACAAATGGTTTCCGATAAAACCCGGAACGGATATGGCTGTTGTCCTTGCTATGATAAATGTCATCATTTCTGAAGGGTTATACGACAAGGAATTTGTAGATAAGTACACGCATGGTTTCGATCAACTGAGGGAACACGTTAAGAAAAACACACCCGAATGGGCTGAAAAAGAAAGCGAAATCCCAGCAGATGAAATAAGATGGATGGCAAGAAAGTTTGCAGAAAATGCCCCGGCTTCTGTCTGGTATCCGGGCAGAAGAAGCTCATTTACTGCCAACGATGTATATTACAGAAGATCATGCGCCATTCTTAACGCAATAGTAGGTGCCTGGGACAGAAAGGGAGGTCTTATTCCCAAGTCCGGTATAAGTCTGAAATCTCACGAATTTATTTTCCCTCTTTATGACAGAGTTAAAAACAGAATAGACGGTGGCAAGGTAAATTTCGCCGCTGATGTTCTCCCTGAATATATAAAATCCAACAAAGGAATGCCCAAAGATGAAGTGGCTTTTCTCTCTGAAGCCGACGGAAGCTGGGTATTGTTCAGAGATGCTATATTGAAACAAAAACCGTACCCCGTAAAAGGGATGTTTATTTATAAGCAAAACCCGGTGGAATCTGTACCTAACAGAGCCAAAACGCTGGAAATGCTGAAGTCGATGGAATTTATATGCACAATCGATATCCAGATGTCCGATACGGCATGGTATTCAGATGTAGTTCTTCCGGAATCCACATATCTTGAAAGGTGGGATCCTGCTCACAGTTTGAGCGGTGTAGCGCCGGTAGTTATTTTCAGACAACCTGTTATCGAGCCTCTCTTTGATACAAAATCCATGAAAGATATTACCGTTGATCTTACTGAAAAATTCCTGCAGAAAGATGCGTTCTGGGTTGATGCCTGGGAAGAAGATAAAGCTTACATGGAAGATTATGTAAAAACGTTCAAAGGTGTACCCATGTCTCACATTATAGAGCATCAGCTTTCAGATTATCCCGGTGCTTACAAGATGCTGAAGGAAAAAGGATGTTTCTATAAGACAGATAAAATTCCATACGGCAAAACCCTTAAAGAAGGCGCCAGACTTAAAACAAAAACAGGTAAAATTGAGCTTGCCAGCGTAAGATACCCGGAAGCCGGACTTTATGCTCTCCCGGTTTATCAGAAACCATCTCAGCCTCCGGAAGGTAAATACAGATTTGTAGTGGGAAGACACGCACAGTTCACTCAGGCAAATACACAGAATGTGCCTTATCTGCTTGAAGCATACGGACACTATGAGAACATGCTGTGGATACATCCTAAATCGGCACTCAAGCAGGGATTGAATGACGGAGATTATGCAATAGTTAAAAGCTCTGCCGGAGAACAAAAGGTAAAAGTTCACGTCACTGAATATACAAGACCGGATACGGTTTTTTATCTTCACGGTTTCGGACGGTTATCCAAATGGCTTACCAACGTATATAAAGTTGGCGCTTCGGATGCCGAAATACTGGAAGATTATGCTGAGACAATATCCGGAAACGCTTTGTTGCACGAAACATTTGTAGAAATAAAAAAAGCTTAGTAGGTAAGGGGTGAGAATATGAGTGAAAACAGCAGAGCTTTAAAGCTTGCGGAAGATAATCAAAAGCTTGCAAATAAAAGGAAAAAAGCTAAGGAAAAATGGGGAATAGTTCTTGATACCTCAAAATGTATAGACTGCAAAGCATGCACGGTGGCATGCAAAATGGAAAATTATGTACCGGTAGGCTTCTACAATTACAGAATCTGGGTGGCGGAAGATACGCATTATGCCAAATATCCTGTAATAAGCAGAAGTTTTCAGCCTTCTCAATGCCAGCAGTGTGAAAATCCGCCCTGTGTTCATGTCTGTCCGACACATGCCTCCTACAAAACGGCGGATGGTGTAGTTATGGTGGATTCTAAAAAATGTATTCTCTGTAAATACTGCATGACCGCCTGCCCTTATGATGCCAGATATGAAAGTCACGCTACAGAAGCTATTGACAAATGTACTTTTTGCTATCAGCGGAGAGAAGAAGGAAAAGATCCGGCATGTGTGGAAACCTGTCCTCCTAAAGTAAGGGTGTTCGGCGATCTGAACGATCCCAACAGTGAAGTTTCCAGACTTTTGGCATATAATGAATACACGGTTTTGAAGCCTGAAAAGGGAACAAAACCGAAACTCAAATATATAAAATAGGAGGCAAAAATGAGTACGAATACTACTACAATGGACTTTTTTGCTAAAAACGATAAAATATCCAATATATGGTTAATATTAACTTTACTGATTTCCCTGTTTGGTGTTTACGGCGTTTTTAATGTCTTGATCAACGGCCATGATGTTTACGGCGTTACCAGAACAGTACCCTGGGGAATACTTATATCTACTTATGTGTTTTTTGTCGTTTCCAGCACAGGCTTATGCTTAATTTCATCAATGGGACACGTTTTCGGAATCGAAAAATATGAAGTTATCGGCAAAAGAGCTGTAATTCTGGCCATATTAACACTTTTATGCGGATTCGGCGTGATTGCTATGGAATTAGGTCATCCATTCAGAATGATGATATACAATATTATTTCACCCAATTTTGAATCAGCCATCTGGTGGATGGGTACTTTGTACGGGGTATATTTAGTATTCATCATTATTGAATTTTACTTTCTGATGAAGCACAATCATAAGGGTGCGTTTTACGCAGGTCTCGGAGGTTTTATCGCAGGTATCTCGGCTCACTCCAACCTCGGAGCGGTTTTTGGCCTTTTGGAAGCAAGGCCTTTCTGGCACGGCCCGTATCTACCCATATATTTCATACTTTCTGCACTTATATCCGGTACTGCTCTTATCCTCATTATCTTTAATATTTCATATGGCAGACCGTCTAATTTACCAGAAAAGGCGAAAAATGCACTTACAGGACTCTCTAAGTTATTCGGACTGTTTCTGGGGATTATTATTTTCTTCGACATCTGGAAAATTATCACCTCTGTATACGGTGCTCCTCCTGAAAAATATGAGTCTGTAATGGCGCTTCTTACCGGTCAACTATCATTTAATTTCTGGTTTTTTGAAGTGATGCTCGGGATGCTTATACCCTTTTTTATCATTCTTTTTACAAAGGGAAGAAACTTAACTGCAAGTCTTATAGCAGCTATATCAGCAGTAATAGGGATTTTTTATATGAGATACGACCTTGTTATAGCCGGGCAGCTTTTTCCTATGAGAGAGCCGGCCCCCGGAGCTCATGTACAGTCTGCTCTGCAGAACGGAATGGTAACATACTCACCTTCATTTTCAGAAATTTCAATCGTAATCGGGGCTCTTGGTTTCTGTGTTTTTCTCTATCTTTTAGCTGAAAAATATCTGAACCTTTCAGAATAAAAAAAAGCGGCCGAAGGGCCGCTTTTTTTATGTCTGTTTTTTATAAAAGTTTATTAAGCTCGTTTAACGCCGTTTCATAATCCGGCTCATCCGTAACTTCAGGAACTACTTCCGTATATCTTACAACATCTTTATCATCAACAATAAAAACAGAGCGTGCAAGCAGTCTCAGCTCTTTTATAAGCACCCCGTAATTTTCTCCGAAAGAAACATCCTTATAATCGGACAACGTCTCTACTTTGTCTATTCCGGCGGCATTACAAAACCGCTTAATAGCAAAAGGAAGGTCAACACTGAGGTTCAAGACAGCAACATTGTCACCCAGTTTGGCGGCTTCTTCATTAAATCTTCTGGCCTGCATATCACAAACCGGTGTATCTAATGAAGGAGTGACACTTATAAGTTTCACTTTCCCGGCGTAATCTTTAAGAGACTTTGGTTGTAAATTTTGATCCACAACATTAAAATCAGGGGCTTTATCACCCACTTTTACGTTATTTCCTGTCAGTGTCACCGGTTTTTTGTTCATTGTTATATTAGGCATATTTTACCTCCTTTTAATTTATGATAATTTAAACGAAAAATAGTGCATTTTCAAACAAAAATTTTTTCAATTCCAGTGTAGTAGAGAAAGTGAGACCTTTGCACAACTCTATTTAGTCATGCTGAATTTATTTCAGCATCTAATTATATCAGTAAGTTATGAGACCCTGAAACAAGTTCAGGGTGACAATTATGGAATTATGCAAAGGTCTCAAAGTGGGGAGTGGTTATTCATAGTTATTTGTGTAAATAAAAAAGCCGGAGCATGGGCTCCGGCTTTTACGTATATTACAAACCTACAGTTGGTTAGTATCTGTATGTAGCCGAAACATACCACTGATCAACCTTGTCCACTACAGGTACCATAGTGTTGAATGCAGTAGCATCTTCAATTTTCACGGGCTGACCTATTGGGCTGCCGCTGTTTGTATAATCATAGTCGTAGTGTATATAACCAAGTGTTAAGAAGAAGTTGTCGCCAGCAACGGGCTGGTGATAATATGCTTCGTAAACATCACCGCGCGTGGCAACTTTACTTCCTACAATTGCATCCTCACCGGCTGTCATACTTGTCCAGTATTTTGAACCGTGGTTGTATTCAAAGCCCAATTTACCTTTTGTATACGGGAGCTCAGGAGTCTGAATACCTGTCCAGAAGGAATACCCCGGTGTGTCATCAACCATTGTGTCCTGGTCCATAAACTGAAACATTGCATTTTTAGATTTGCCACTAGGATCGGTTTTACTCATAGCACCGGAAACAAACCATTTAAAGCCGAAATTCTCACCCTTTAGTAAAAGAGTCTGCATATCAAGATCACCTATTTCACTCGTTGGCTCAAATCTTGAAGTATAGCCGCTATAGTTGGGCTCAAGAGTGTATTCATCATATGATCCATCTAAAGTATAATCTGTACCGTGTACTGTAAAAGGCATTGCAACAAGACCGGTAAAACCGTCTGTTACACCGTAAGCGTGAGCCCAGTTATACCATAGCTCGTATTTACCGTTTACAACCAGATTGGCTATAATACCGAACATATTTACGTCGTTGACATCTGCTTGAGCATTAAAAGGATTGGCTGTGCCCCACTGACCTTCAAAACCCTGACCGTAGCAAAACTTCAACATTGAACTTAAGTCCCATGTGTCAAAGTATTTTTCATGATTAAATCCGAGTGAAGCACCATCAAAGTTCCACTGAATAATGTGGGGCAACGGTGAGCCACCCAGTACTGAATTCTCCCTAAGTTCCATTGGAGTACCGTATGTGGATGGTCTGCGTCCAAAGGAGATGTGCCAGTCAACAGAACTTATGCGGTTCTTATAAACAAAAATTGCCCTTTCAACATGTACAGTGTCATCTGTGGGAACTTGTGCTGAATTGCCGTCCAAATGCATGCTGTTAAAATTACCGTTATAAAAACGAATGTCAGTAGATTCCCCGAAAGCTTTGTACATTGTCAGACGACCGCTAAAAGAAACGTGCTCATTGACTTTGCTGTTTAAACGGATTCTGAGCTTGTTTGTAAACATTGTGTCGTTATTAGAGTCTGCTTTTTCAGAGGGCATATTTTTAAAAGCTTTTTTTATTGCTTTAAGTTCATTTTCACTAAGACTTCTGTCGCCAAGCATGTCAGCGAACATATCACTAGCAAACATCTGCTGAGCTTGAGGACCAAAATTATCAGTGTAATAACTTTGCTGGGATGAATCTAAGTTATTCCAAGCATCTCCAATCATAGCAGATACTTCAGGCTTCTGCATAAGCGAACCAAAATCTGCCTGGTATATTTCCATAAAATCATCATTCCACCTGTCTGGGTCATTACTGTCATTAGCATCTATCAAGCTTTCACTCATCCAGAGCTGCATCATGTCGTCGCCAAAAGCGGGCATCCTTCTCAAATCCTTGTACTGGATACTGTCAAGCCGTGTCCTCAGCTCCACACTGAGATTCAGTGTGTCCTGGGCAGTATGGCGTGTGTTCTTGTTAACAAAATCGGACATCATGTCAACCTGCTGTTGTAATTCCTGAATCTGTTTTCTCAACTTCTGCAGGTCCACATCATCCGGAGCATCTGCAGCAAAGGAAAAACCAGCCATTAAAAAAACGGCCAAAAGTGCAACCAGAAACTTCTTCATAACTACCTCCACTTTTTTAATTTTTGTCCATAGGACAAATAAAATTTTGAAATCAAAAAAATTAGCCAATTTGTGAAAACATACAAACTTAATCAACAATCTTTGCAAAAAAAAAGCAGGAGGAATATTATTCCCCCTGTAATAAATTTTAACCGCAGGTTTCAGGTTGTGCGGAATCGAGAGCGTGATCGTGAAGATACTGAAACATATCTTCCCATCCCTGTGCTCCGCCTCTTACTTTTACTTCATCCAGTTCGCCATTTTTATGGACTTCTTTGATTTTGGCATAGTCATCAGCAAACCACATTTTCCACTGAGATTGAGTCTTTGAAACAGGACTAAGTGCCGGTGATCCCTGAACTGAGCCATCATGGCATGTTAAACGGCAACTCGTTTTCCAAACTCTTTTGCCTCTTCTTGCATTTCCTTCTGCAAATACTAAGGAAACACTGAAGACTACAATAAACAACAGCATCAAAAACCCTACAAACTTTTTGTTCATATCTACCTCCTTTTTTTGGCTTTATGAGCCTTTCGTTATATATTTATTAATCAATATTGAATCCAAAAAAAATCAAATATCAAAAACTTCTTTGTAAATATTGTCTATATCTTCAATAAAATTATATAAAATAGCCACCGTTTCTTTATAAAAGCCTATTTCAGCGTTTTCGTTAACATTATTGTAAAATTCGGGAAACATAGGTTTAATATAATTGCTGGTCACATTGATTATTGCATATAGATATTTTAATTTTGCTTTTTTATCAGTGCATCCTGTAAAACTTAAAAACAGATGTGAAAGATATTCAAGCATTATATAAAGATTGTCTTCCAGCTCTTTTATATCATCATTGATTACAAAACCGGTAGATTCCATGAGCTCCTGAAGCCTCACAGTGGAATCTCTTTTAACCAGCCTTTCAGAATCCGTATAAACGGAAGAATACAATGGCGCCGGTACGCCTCCAATATTTGCAACAAACAGCTTTACATATTCTGTTTCCATTTCATTTTTTGATGGCAGTACTAAATTACTTTCGGAGTATTCTGCAAGAAAGTCCTTAAATGTAGAAGCATTTTCACGGATTGTATTATAAATATCGTCATTGGGGTATCTGAACAGAATTGACAAAAACATGAAAACACTGGACAGTGATTCACATGCCTGGATATCAAAATCATAGGAAAATTCAAAATTAGATGAAATATCCTCTAATTTGGAAGATTCTAATATTTCACGAAGCTTTCCATAATTATCAGGCAGGACACTTTTTTCTTCCATTTTTTTCAACATAAATACCCTTCTATATAATCAAATATCAATATGTGTATATATCATCATAGATGATTTTTTATATTTGTAAAGAGTTTTTTGTATACAATATACATTTTTTTAAATTATCATGGGGAGTGTAAGTTAATGTATTGTTACAACATGAAAAAGTACTCTTTTAGCTTTGTTTGTTATATTGTCTCTTATTGTAGAGATTTCTACCCGAGCACTTAAAGAGTTAAGTACGCGGTTGAAAGAATGCCTATACAAAATTATCTTCGCTATGCTCAGATGCTACAGGGTGACAATTATGGGGTTATGCAAAGGTCTCTAAGTGTTGTTGAATTTTTTTCGTATGTTGTGCAACTCTTTTAATAACAGTCTTATTTCCTGTTTTGAAATATTGGTTGGTCCGTAAGCTTTATTGTAATATGTTTTAGCTATTGTTTGCATTTTTTCACTGATTTGTTTGTTCTTGATTTTTTCAGCTGAAGCTAATAATCCTTCGCCGGGGCTGCGTGTTACGCTCCACTCTGCTAACGTTTTGTCAAAATAGTCAATAAATTTCTGGTTTACTGTTTTTTTCTTTTTTCTGAATGTATAAATATAAGTAAAAAACGCTATAGATATAAACACGAAAATGATTGTTTTTTGTAAGAAAGAAATGTTTAGATTCCAGTCTCCAAATATTTTTTTTGCTTTATTCAATCCTTTCAGTTGCTTGGAAAAATCATAGTTAATAACAAAAATGTTCCAGTAATAGCTCATTTTGTCAAAAAAAAGCTTATAACGTTTCATAAATTTCAATCGGCTTTTATCGGTGTATGCTTCAAAATCGGCTGGCGTGGGGTCAAAAGTGTGCCATGATTTGCCAATGTAAGCTTCCACCCACACATGAGCATTACTTTGGAGCACGGTATAATATCCGCTATTGTCGTAATATCCACCTCTGTATCCCCCTACCAGCCGCGCCGGTATACCATTTAATCTCAGCAAAATACCCATTGCAGATGCAAAATATTCGCAATTGCCCTTTTTCAGGTTTGTAAGAAATTCCTTTAAAGGTGCTTCTGAAACGGGTAAATTCTTCTGAGTGTATTCAAATTCATTCGAGGTGAGGTAATGTAAGATATTTTCAGCGGCTTCACTGAGGGTGTTGCCTCTTAATTTTTTTGAAATGATTTTTATCTCTTTACCTATTTCCGGTAGCTGAAGATAAATGTCTTTGTCCGGAGGTTCAGTTTGAAAGCTTTTGTTTAAGCGAGACAATCCTTCGTAGGAAGTCTTTGATTTTATCGTTTTTTCTGAAATGTATTCCTTTCTGTTTTTATAATGGTTAAACTGTTTTTTATAGTTGATTTTTTCAGGGATATTCAGTGTGTACATTATCTTACGGTTTGTTGGATTGAGATATATTGTATAGTTGGTATTATTTTTATAGCTATTTGAACTACTGATTTGGCTCTCATCTTTTTCTCTATGTCTGCTATTCCACTGATTGTTTTGAAAAGTGTCAAAAACAGCTCCCCGCCAATACAGATAATTACTGTCAATTTTCTTCATTTCTGCAATAAATGCAGTTTTGTCATTATCCTGTATTGTTTTTATGCTTCCCAGTCTGACACTGTCACTGAAACCTGTTTCAGCAGTTTGTTGGTTATTTAAAAAATCCAGCATTGGATAGTCTGTACGGGGTAATATCAGAAAGAGCAATACAGCTGCAGGTATTGAACAGAACAATATGATTAAAGATGGCTTTAACAGTTTGTAAAAATAGCGTTTAGTAATTCTGCCTGTGCTGTTATTCGCCATAACGTTCAGAAGTATCAGTTGTAAAATTATCAGAAATACTTCCGATAAAATATATATTACAAAAATCATACTAAGATTTAGCAGAGAGGATGCTGCCAGAATAAAAACTGCCATTAGAGTTATCTGCATAAAATCACGGTATTTTTTTTGTTCAAGTAATTTCAGTGAAATTAGCATAACCAAAGTATTAATCAGTGTAGTATTCATTTGGGAAATTTCGAAATTTAAAACAGTGGCAGCAATGACTACGATTCCTGATAAATTTATTAAAAATCGTGGAAAATACAGTTCTATGTATTTTAGGTTCCCTATATTAATTCCAATTGCTGCTGTAAAAAATATTGTAACAAAAATGTTTAAATATCCAGCAACTGCAATAATTGCAACGACACTGATGAGAAGTGTATTTAGAGTAACCAGTTTATTAATATTCATAAAGTGCCAGCTCTCTTAATAACATTAATTTGTGATAATAAGTTTTTGATGGTGGGAAAAAATTATCATTTGTTATCAATCCCACCGGTATGTTTTTGTTGTATGCTTTAATGATTTCATTTGTGGCAAAAGAAATCATTGTCTCCGGTGATGTTTTCGGGATTCTTATATCTATTATTATCGGCGGTGATATCTCTCCTGTGAAAAGTTTCGTTTTGAGTTTATCTGTCCTGGCGTAGTGTTTCCAGTGAATGTGTCTGAAATTGTCTCCGGGCTCATAGTTTTTTATATTGCTCAACTCTTCTGCAACTTTATCTGTTTCATTTGAGGTACCATCTGTTTTTTCATTATCTTTTGCAAGGTTGAAGTTTTCATTTTCCAGTGGCTCCGGGAAAACTATTGTTTCTGCATTAATCAAAACCTTCCTGCTTCTGACAAAAAAGTTGAAGGGAAATGAAGAAAAAATGTTAATTTGCTTAATTTCGTGGATTCCTCTTGAATTAAATAGAATTTTTTGGGTATTAGTTATTTTTTGGTTGGCAGATATTATGTCTACAAAACTGACACTGCCGTTTACTTCAATATTGAGGAGATGCGAATCCAAAAACTTATTCTTACTGATTACAGAAATATTCAAATAAAAAGGTATGTTTGCATAAATCTCCTCTGGAAAATTAATTTTAATTTCCGTATTATCTATATTTTTTTTACCGAGAAAGCCGGATACGGCCATGATAGCAAGCAGAAAAGCAACAATAATAAAAATAAGATTGTTGCCGGTGTTAACAGCTGCAAATCCAAGGAATAACGTTATGATAATATAAAACCAACCTGCTTTTGTGAATTTAATAGGTTTTGTGTGTTTGTCTTTAAATCGGGTTGATTTTAAGCGTGCAGAGGCACTGATTCCAATAAGGATTTTACTATCTCCGCTTTTTCGTTTTCATGTATATTGTTTTTTAAGACCACTCTATGGGTCACAGTATATTTCATGTAATCAAGAATATCTTCAGGGATTACATAATCTCTTCCGGACATAAAAGCACTGGCTTTTCCGGCTGTTATTATGGAAAGCATTGCCCGTGTGGATAAACCTATAAGAAAATTTTCATTCTGTCTTGTGGCATTGGCAAAGTCCAATATAAAATTATATATTTTGTCATCAACAAAGATATCATTTTTGATAAATGAGATGAGATCAAGAAGTTCTTGCTTTGACAAAACAGGTTGGGACCGGCTTATGCTGCCTCTGCTGCTGCCGCCTTTAAGTATTTCCAATTCATGTTTTTTTTCCGGATAGCCCAGATTTATTTTCATCAAAAATCTATCCAGCTGTGATTCCGGTAACGGAAACGTACCATGTTGTTCGGCAGGATTCTGTGTTGCAATTACAAAAAATGGCTGTGGCAGTTTATATGTCACACCTTCTATGGTCACCTGTTTCTCTCCCATAGATTCAAGAAGCGCACTTTGGGTTTTTGGTGTTGCTCTGTTTATTTCGTCTACAAGTACTATATTGTTAAATATCGGACCTTTCAGAAATTCGAAAGAGTTGTCTTTTTTGTTGAAGATGGACAAGCCTGTTATATCCGTAGGTAAAAGATCGTTTGTACACTGAATACGTCCGAAACTTAATCCCATCGATTTGGCTATAGCAAGTGCAAGGGTTGTTTTCCCCAGGCCAGGCACATCTTCAACAAGTAGATGTCCTCTGCTAAAGAGTGTTAACAATGATAGTTTCAGTGCCTTTTCCTTACCATGAAGATATTTATTAAAATATTTATATAGTTCTTTTAATTTGATTAAATGCTTATCCATTTTTATCTCCTATATTAAAACCTTTGAATCCCTCCCAATTGTTACCCTGTAGCATATGAGCTTGCCTATGATAAATTTGTGTAAACAACCTCTTGTTTCAGGCTCCATAACTTATTAATAAACATAGATCCCGAAACAAGCTCAGGATGACCTATTATAGTTGTGCAAAGCTCTTAAATTATCTGTCTTTTGACAGATGTTCCAGCATGACGCGCTTGTGTAATTTAAAAGGTCTTATATTTATATTAACCGTAAACAAGATATAGTTCAACTAATTCTGTTTGTAGAAATTTTTCAACCTAAAAATTGAAACTACGGTACAATATTTTTGTGGTTATGCAAAGCTCTCAAAAGGTGCGATGGGTAAGTTTGGCTGTTTTGGGTTAGGAGTCAAGAACAAGGAGGAAGAATAACCTCCAAAAAAGTTTACAGCTGGGAAAAATTTAAATAAGCAGAAACGCAGATATATTTGTTATATCAGAAAGTGATTCCTCGGTTTCACTTCGTTCCACTCGCCCTGACATAAAGTCCTGTCATCTCGATCGGAATCGAGCGCCGAGCACATAAATATTTATGTGCTCGGTGCTAAATAAATATGCAATTATGCTTAAGCTATAAAGCACAATAATCAAGCATCTGATTGTGTTTATTAAAAAGCATAAGTGAATTTAAACCAAGTGCTCTGACCCTCGGTTTTATTTTTGGCTTCCATTTCCCACTGGGTCCTTAATTCAAAAAACATATTTTGGTACTTGTAATGAATGCCTGGTCCCACTGCAAACACCCGACTTTTATGTCCTTCATCCTGCTTTAAGTTAGCTCTCAGCACAGTGGACACACTATTTAAATCATAGTCGTCATCTGTTATTTGCTGGTAATAGTAGCCGCTCAGTCCGATTCTCAAGTTCTTCGTTAATGCGTATGATGTACTGTAGTCAAAATGAAATTCCTGACCTGGTGTTTTATCTACATTAACGCCGTAAAGTGTTGGGGAGTCATTCTGCTTTGTATTGAAATCGTACATTGCTTTTATGGAAAATTCAAACTTCCCAGGCAGATAGGTTATTCCGACTACAGGCTCAAAAGTCCAGAAATTTTGCCCTGAATTAGCCAGATTATCGTCATCCTGATTGTAGGCGGGTATGTAGATATCCATAAGTGAAATTACTGTATGAAGTTTACCCTTCAGAAAATTGTGAGAAAGAATAAACGGACTGTAAATGAAGTAGGGGATATCAGTGTCAGAATAGGATTTTTTATTATCCGGACCTACATCAGCTTTAAAATCCAGCTCAGTGCTGATAATAGGGATAAAAAGATGTTGTCCGTAGTTGCCTCCTAAGATTTTTTTATCGGAAATGTAAATAAATCGAAAAACATCGGCTACTACCCTGACTTTGTCAAAGGCATCGATACTTTTTCCGTCATTATCTTTCATTTCGTCAGCAGCGTAATAGTAAAAATAGTTTGTGAAATAAAAGCCAGGAGGAGGAGCTGCTCCAGCCATAAACCCTTCTGCTCCGTTAGGATATGAGGCTCCGCCGCCGGCATAAGATTTTTCCTGTGTAAAAAAAACTCCTATTAGTGCAAAAAGCAGTAATATAAAGAATATTTTTTTCATAACTAACTTCCCCAGTTTGATTATTCATTTATTTAAAGCCCATTTCCGAAATTTTCGCAAGTCCAAATTGTCAGCTGTCACGCCAAGAGATTATGTTTGATGTTTGCAAAACTTTAAATAATTGATAAAGTATAATCAGAAAATGCTGAGGTGCTGGTGACTGATAACAAAGGCAGTATAAAATTATTAATTTGCTTGTATTAAGTGCTGTTTGCTTGGGTATTAAGGTGGTTATGATGAAGATTTCCAAAATAAAAACGAACATTTATAAAATATCGCCTGAAGATTATCAGGGCATGAATGTTCCTGCATATATTTACGCTTCTGGGCAAATGATGGAAGATATTTTGAAAGATGAGAGTTTTATTCAGCTAAAAAACTCTGCAGTTTTACCAGGTGTATTAAAAGGTGTGTACGGAATGCCTGATATGCATTACGGATACGGTTTGCCTATAGGCGGTGTCCTTCCTGTGCGTGCTGACAATGGAGTTATAACTCCCGGTGGAGTGGGATTTGATATTAATTGTGGAGTGAGGCTTGTTGTTTTTGATATTGAACGAAAAGAGCTTTCTGATCCTGAAAGGTTGGTAAAGAAACTGTATAGGTCAATTCCTTGTGGGGTTGGAGAGGGTGGTAAGATAAAACTTTCCGGAAAAGAGATAAAACGCACAATGACAGAAGGTGCCAAATGGGCAGTTGCAAGCGGTTTTGGCAATGATGGTGATCTTGAAAATACCGAATCCCGTGGTTTTTTATCAGGAGCGGATCCTTCCCTTATTTCTGAAAGAGCTATAAAGCGTGGTTATGATCAATGTGGAACCCTCGGTTCGGGAAATCATTTTCTCGAAATAGGCTCAGTTAAGGAGATTTTTGATAAAGAAAGTGCAGAAAAACTTGGGGTGGAAAAAGGACAACTTACTCTGATGATTCATTCGGGCTCGAGGGGCTTTGGACATCAGATTTGTACTGATTATCTCGGTATGTTTGAAAAAGCGCTAATCAAGTATGGTATTTCTGTCCCGGATAAGCAGCTGGCGTGTGCCCCGTCGAACAGTATCGAGTCTCAGAAATACCTCTCTGCAATGGCTTGTGCTGCCAACTATGCATGGGCCAACAGGCAGATTCTTATGAGCTTTGCGGTTGATACGATAGCCGATTTTTTCGGAATCAAAACGGCAGATTTTAAGTACAGGCTGATTTATGACGTTGCTCATAATATTGTTAAAAAAGAAAAATTTGTTTTGGATAAGAAAGAATACGATGTCTATGTTCACAGAAAAGGTGCAACCAGAGCTTTGCCTCCGGGACATGCCGATTTACCTAATCATTTAAAACCGTTGGGTCAGCCCGTTATTATCCCAGGGGATATGGGCAGATATTCTTATTTGCTTACAGGTGGAAATAATGCAACTGAACTTTCTTTTAATTCAGCCTGTCACGGAGCTGGTAGAGTCCTTAGCCGTAACAAAGCTGTAAGAGAAGCAAAAAACCGTAATATTGCTTTAGAACTGCAAAAGAATTGTATATATGTTATGAGCAGGGGCAAAAAAACATTAAAAGAAGAGATGCCGGATGCTTACAAAGATGTTGCAAACGTGGTTGATGTGGTGCATAATCTGAAAATTGCCGAAAAAACGGCGAGAATTAAACCAATATGTGTTGTAAAGGGTTAGTTATGGAACAAAAATGGATGGCTGTATTTCCCAATATGAACTGGTATGAGGCCGATTTTGAGAAAAACGGCAAGGCTATTGACATTACACTGTTGAAGTCCGATGAAAAGTTAAAGGGGAAGATTACTGCTGAAAACGATGAAACAAAAGTTATCAGGGTTGCCCTGGAGGACGGACGGCAGATAGACCTTGCGGATTTCAATGTAATCGATGATTTTTTTGAAAACAATCATATCAATTTTAAGAACCGCAAAGGTCTCCACAGGGAAATCAGAAGGTATATAGATTTCAGTATCTCATGAAAAAAGTCGGTTTTACCACTACTATTCCGGTGGAAATAATATTTGCATCGAACCATATCCCTGTTGATCTTAACAATATTTTCATAACGGATGATAATCCCCACACATTCATCGATTTTGCCGAGCAGGAAGGTTTACCCAGAAACACCTGTAACTGGATAAAGGGTATTTATACTTCTGTTATGCAGAACAGCGTTGACAAAGTAATCTCTGTAACGGGTGGTGATTGCAGCAACAATCACGCATTGACCGAAATTTTCAGATCGGAAGGTATAGACGTTACCACATTCAGCTATCCGTATGAAGATGGCAGTCGGTATGTTTTTCTGAAAGATGAAATGAACCGTTTAGCTGCTGAACTTGGTACCAATCTTGATGCTGTGCAGAAATTTCAGGAAAAACTGCAGACTGTCAGAAGTAAGTTGAGAAAGCTGGATGAACTCACCGTTGATAATAAAGTAAGAGGGTTCGAAAATCATTTGTGGCTTGTATCCTCAACAGATTTTAATGGCGATTATGTGAGTTTTGAAGATAATCTGGATGCTTTTTTGGACGAAGCAGAGAGAAGAGAAAGAATTAAAAGTAACCTCAGGATTGGATTCATAGGTGTGCCGCCGATATTCACAGATTTGTATGAATTCCTTGAGAATAAAGGCGTACATGTTGCCTTTAATGAAGTTCAGCGGCAGTTTTCCATTGTTTCGGAAAAGAGCGATATTGTGGAAAAATATCTGGATTATACCTATCCTTACGACATTTCCGGCAGGATTGAGGATATCAACCGTGAAATCAAGGAGCGTAATCTGGACGGCATTATTCACTATGTGCAGTCGTTTTGCTACAGACAGCTGCAGGATTTGATTATCAAGCGGGAGGTTGATATTCCCGTCATAACGATTGAGGGCAATGAGCCGGGCGGAGTTGACGCAAGAACAAAAATAAGACTGGAATCATTTATAGAAATGCTTGAAGAAAGGAAAAAATGACAAAAACCGGCATGGATTTGGGCAGCAGATTTGTAAAAATCTGTATTGAAAATAATGGAGAGCTGAGTTTTTATAAATACAACACAATAGATTTTTATAAAAAATATGTAAAAAGGGATTCATCAGGCCAGCTTAAAATCGAGCACAGTTTATTAGATATCGGCAATGCAGGGATTACAGCTACGGGATACGGCAGAAATCTGATGACATTTTCTAATGCGAAAGTTATTTCCGAAATAAAAGCTCATTTTAAGGGAGCCAGAAAACAGACCGGTTTGGATGATTTTGTTCTGATAGATATAGGCGGTCAGGACAGCAAAGTGATAAAAGCTTCAGGCGGTTTTATCGATGATTTTGTTATGAACGACAAATGTGCCGCCAGTACAGGAAGATTTCTGGAAAATGCTGCCAATATCTTACGTATCGGTATAGACGAAATGGCCGGATATACTGATAATCCGTGTAAATTTAGCAGTACATGCGCTATTTTTTCCGAGAGCGAAATTATCGGTAAAATTGCAGAAGGCGCTTCCACGGAGGAGATATCCGCAGGTGTAAATTTGTCTGTTGCCAGACGCTTGTTACCTTTAATAAAGCGCTTTTCAAAAAATGAGATATATGGTGCCGGAGGGGTTGTCAGTCTTTATGGCGTAAGATACTTTCTGCAAGAGCTGCTGGATAAGGAAATTAACGTTCTGGAAAATCATCAATACAATGCTGCAATTGGCTGCGTTATATAAAAGCAGGGGCGACTGCCCCCGCATTGATTATCAGAATGACACATCTGCTTCACTTTGCCAGAGTCCGTGAATGTTGCAATAACTTACTGCAATCAGTTTTCCTTTTTCTTCAAGTTTAACTCTGAAACATGCCGCAGGATCTGTGTAGGCAGGGCCTTCATTAGCGCCTTTAGTGGATTCACCGTGGGAAAGGAATTCAGCTTTGCCGAGGTTGTAAATGTTACCATCTTCCGGTTTGAAATACAGAGCAATCCAGCTGATAAAATGTTCTGTAGTGTTAGGGTGTGCGATTTCTTTTCCCACACTTACCACTACATCAGATGCTTCACCTTTTTTCAAACCGTTCGGACACTCAATAACAGGTACATGCTTTTCACTCTTATAATCCGCTGTTTTTACAAATTCACCAATGTTTCCCATAAAATTACCTCCTTTTTTTTATTCTTCTGTAATATATGATGATATATTACTAAAATAGTTCATATACTAATTTAGTCTCATTTTAAATAAGAGTCAATAGGTCTTTTTTTGGCGCCCTCCCTTATGTTGATTTAATATCAACAAACCCGGTCAAGTACCGCTGTACTTTCTTGTTGTGGAGGTATCTGTCCCTGAAAATAATCCGTAATTGTGCCCATACTTTTTCTATAAGAGGGTATCTGGGCAAAAGTATAGATCTGAAATCATCATTTTTCGATTAACATTTCAATATTAAAAACTTTTATCAAATCATCTTTATTACAGGAATATAACGTATCCAGAAATTCTGTGAAAAAACTACCTGGTTTATTAGAAACTTCAGCTGCTTTTTGTCCGCAAGCTGCATAAAATGCTGAAGCTGCTGCTGTGGCCTTTAGCAATTCATTTTTTCTTACGGCACAAAAAGCACCTATTACTGCTGATAAGCCGCACCCTGTCCCTGTGATTTTGGTCATTATCGGGTGTCCGTTATTAATTTTGTATGATATTTTGCCGTCTGTTATAAAATCCGATTCTCCTGATACTGCAATTATGCATTTTCTTTCCACAGCAAAATTTTTAATTGCATTTTCTTTTTCATTGGTTAGCGACATGGTATTATCTACCCCTTTGGTTTTAAATCTGGATGAAACCAGTGACATTATTTCAGACAAATTACCTCTAAGTATATCCACTTTGATTTCAGATAGTATTTGCATCACGGCATTTGTCCGAAATGTGGTGGCACCTGAGCCAACAGAATCCAGCACTACAGGAATGTTTTGTTTGTTTGCTGTTTTACCAGCTTCCATCATCGATAAAAGCCATGAAGGCTCTAATGTCCCTATGTTAAGAACTACTGCGCCTACAATTTTAGCAATTTCTCTCACTTCCTCCATGGAGTGTGCCATAATAGGGGAGGCACCTGTTGCCAGGAGAATATTTGCTGTGGAATTCATTACAACAAAATTGGTGATATTATGTATTAAAGGTGATTTAGAGTTTATTTTATCAATGCAGTACTCAAATACTTCTTTAATATCGTTTTCTTGTGAAGTTTTCATGCATTGTCCTTTTTTTAAACTATTTTAATAGATAATAGTTTCTTGTGAGTTGCTTTGTCAAATAAATTATGAAAAATTAAAAATGGGGACAAGTAAATAATACTTATTGACTTTGTTTAGTATTTAAAAAAATAATCAAATAGTTGACAAAAAACTTAGCCAGGCTTAGATTAAAAATCTGTTGAATTGCGGAAAAGTGAATTTTGTCGGGAGACACCGAGTATAAATTAATTACTTTGGAGGGTTTTAATATGAAAGTCATAGCATTCAACGGAAGCCCCAGAAAAAAGTGGAACACAGCAACACTGCTTGGCAAAGCCTTGGAAGGCGCATCTTCAAAAGGTGCCGAAACAGAGCTTATTCATTTGTATGATTTGAATTATAAAGGGTGCATAAGCTGTTTCTCATGCAAGTTGAAAAACGGGAAGAGCTACGGCAGATGCGCGGTAAAGGATGACCTGACACCTATATTCGAGAAGGTTCTGGATGCTCAGGCTCTTATCTTTGGATCACCGATCTATTTGGGAACAGCAACAGGAGAGATGAGATCGTTTATGGAACGTTTGGTTTTTCAATTTCTCCCCTACACTGATCCACCTGATTCACTTTTTCCCAAAAAAATCAAGACCGGTTTTATCTATACCCTGGGTGCAACCGAGGAGATGGCAGAGGAGTATGGTTTTAATCATCACATCAGCACCACTGAAATGATTTTGGAATGGATATTTGGAGCTACAGAGACACTGTGCAGTTATGATACCTATCAGTTTGAGGACTATTCAAAGGTAGTTGCAACACGATTTGACCCTGAGCAAAAAGCCAAGAGACGGAAGGAAGTGTTTCCAATCGACTGTGAAAATGCCTTTAAAATGGGGGTTCGGTTGGTTATAAGTGATGAGAACTAGAAAGCTACAATTCCTTATTGTGTAGGATTTGCATTTTGGTTGAACAATGTGCAGGCAATAAACGCAGTAGGATTAAGGAGGATGATATGGAAAAGATAGCTCTTGTAGCAGGCTCTACAAACAACATAGGAAAGGCCACAGCAGAGGTGTTGGCAGGAAAAGGATATCATGTGGTCATAACTTCCAGAAATGAGGATGAAGCACGGGCGGTTTCAGAGAATCTGCCCAAGAAAGGTTCTTATTTCAGGGTGGATTATTCTGATGTAAGTTCCATTGAGAGCTTGTTCTCTTTTATAAAGGATAGATTTGGCAGACTGGATGTTCTTGTCAACAATGTTGCATACACAAAAAATGAATCAATTTTAGATTGTGACTTAAAAACCTGGGAGTATACCATCAATACAAACCTTAGAAGTTACTATCTCTGTACAAAAATGGCTGCTGAGATTATGAAATCTCAGGGAGGCGGTTGTATAGTGAACGTTACTGTCTCCAGTTCAAGAGGGACAAAAGATAAATTTTCCTACATGGTGTCCAAGGGAGGGGTAAATTACCTTACCATGTGCGCTGCAATAGATCTTGCCCCTTTTAACATCCGGGTAAATGCAGTAGGCTCCGGGCTTGTGGGAACCCCGGTGGGCTATAAGGAGTATGTAAACAGACCCCGTGAGAATGATAGAATACCTATAGGTCATATTGGTGAGCCGGAAGATGTGGCAGAGGCTGTATCATTTCTTGTATCAGACGAGGCTAAGTATATCATTGGGGCTCTTTTGCCTGTAGATGGCGGGCTTAACATATCAATGTGAAGATTTTAATCATTAAAGTATTACATTTTTGAAAGCAAGAAACAGGTAAAATATGTTTCTTGCTTTTCATATGCGTAATATCCAATTATTCGTTGCAGGAACTAATTATATTACTCTTGCATGCTATTAATCTAATTCTCTCATAATACGGTATATTCCGAAATCTTTGTATAATGCTGCTTGCACCTTTGCCTCATTTGGATTAACATTATGCATAGGAAAATGCCTTAGGTTTTTATTTTTTGAGGAAGCGAATATGCCATATTCAGGAGTCTTTTTTTTTATTAACAACAAATGTTTACATCTGATCTGTTAACTGTGAAATTTTATTGAGAGGTAAGTGATGAAAAAAACATTTGTATTGATTATTTTGCTAGCGGCGATGAACACATTTGCTATAAATCTGAACCAATTAAAGAATAAAGCCGTGGAAAACAGGGCTTTAATACAAAAGTATAAATTTGACATGGAATTTGCGGCTGAGAGCACCAGATACCAAAAAGGTGAATTCTTGCCTTCAGCTGATTTGGGTTATCAGTATAATCAGCTTGATGAAGATACCATGTTTGAAAACAGTAGAAACAGCAATCTATATCTGGCTTTGAGTTATAATCTTTTTGACGGTTTTAGAGATAAGTATAATCTGAAGTCTGCCAGAGAAATGGAAAAGGTAAGTTTTTTTGAGTTGAATGCAATAAAACAGGATGTGAAATTTGACGTTGCTGCAGCATATCTCAATGTTTACAGGAATCAGCGTTATCTGGATGTTAGAAGGAGCGCATATCAACTTTATCAAAAGGAATATGAAAATGCAAAGTTGAAATATGATGTGGGTGTCATTCAGTGGAGCGAGGTGCTAAAAATAAAGGTTGAAATGGATAATGCAAAACAGGATCTTATGAAAGCTCAGACTGAGTTAAAAAAATCTATGAACAATTTATCCAGAACCGTGGGTGTAAATGTAGATATTATGGATATTGATTTTAATTTGCTGGCAAAAATACCGGAATTTGAAAAATATGATTTTTATAAAGAAAAAATGTATTCATCCAGAAGCGAACTGCAAGCGTTGAAGACGGTTATGCAGTCAAAAAAATACGGAGTTAATGCTTCGAAGAGCTCACTTTATCCAAAAGTCGATTTATTATTCAGCTATTCCGATGCTGCTGACTCAGTCGAGCCTTATGGGGAAAATGATGAGGGTGAAATAAGAGGGCAGGTGAATGTTAGCTTTAATATTTTCGATGGTTTTCAGAAATATTCGAATATTAACAAAGCAAAGCTGGAAGTGAGAAAATCCAAGATGGATGTTATGGAGATGAAGCTCGATCTGAAAAATCAGCTCCAAAATGTGACTGAGGATAAAAATGTTGCCTTAAAAAATCTTGAGGTTGCCAGAGCCAGTCTCAAAGAAGCTGAGGAGAATTTGAGGGTAACGGAAGCATCTTTCAGAGAAGGGGTGGCCACTTCCACTGATATACTTGATGCCATATACTATCTTTCCCGTGCCAGGTATAATGTGATAAATGCCAAAACCCAGGTTTTTCTTAATTATTTTAAATTGCAAAGGGTTATTGAAAATCTGTAGGAGCCGTGATGCGTAATGCCGTAAAGCGTGATGCGAGACGTTCAATGTTAGAAAAAGTGTAAGTAAATAGTTATTCTTTGTTATTAATGGTTACTAATTGGAAAAGCCTGTTCTGACTTCACTGTTAAATATAAAAATTTTATACAGATGGTACTTAAAACTTAGCACTACTTCCCCATCTCACTATCTCCCTACTTCACTACTTTCAGCCATTGTTCTGAAGATGTATTTATTTAAAATGGATATTAAAATAACAGCCAGAAGAATACGCACTCCGATTATAATAAATCCGTTTGCACCCACTGCAACAAAAAGGAGTGTGTCCTCAAACACAGCGTGACAGACGGCGAGAAAATATGATGTCAGAGCGATATCTTTGCTGTTCATCTTCTTTTCTTGGACGTTTTTCAGCAGAATTCCCGCTCCGTACGCAATCCCCAAAACAATGCCCACCACCATAGTAATTGAAGCATTGGAGGATATCCCGATTGTCTGCATAGGCCTGTCTAGAATTTTTTTTGTCCAATTGTAAAAGCGTGAATTTTCGTAAAATTCATATACAATTAAAAGCAGTGTAATAATCACAAATATTTTCAAACTTAAAAGACATGCTCCGATTACCGATTGTGTTATGTTTAGGTCCATAAGATATTAACCCCCATGGCGGCTACGCAAGCAGTTGCAATTCTCAGGATTACCACGGAATAAGCTTTGACACCTGAGCGGCTGAGAATTATCGTTTCTATAACAAGATTGTGCGCTATTCCAAGAAAAAGTCCTAAAATTGTGATTTCTTTTATTGAGAGTGACAGCGGAGCCATGGCGGCAATGGCCGGATACAGGTTAAGCAGCATTCCGGATATAATTGCAACAGCAGCCTCACTGGGCAGCCCCAGTACTCCCATTATCGGTTTAAAAATAAGACTGATTTTGCTCAAATATCCGCTCTGCTCCAGAATATCAACGACAACGTAAAAGGGCAGCATGTAAACAATAATTTTTGTGCTTATTTTCAGACCGTTTCTCAGTCCGTTTTTTATGTTGTTTAGAAATTCCATAGCAGGTGATATTAAAATAATTCAGCTGGTTATGCAATCAGAATAAGCACACTTGCATATTTGTTTATTATATCATTTCCGGTCGAGATGACATCCAGGTCTTTTTCATTCCTCGCCCTGTTAAATGACCTTCTGTCTATCAGCGAAGCTGGTATTTAACAGAATGAGCAAAGCCAAAAAATTCTCTCTATTTGATAATGATTTCTGTGTTTCTGCTTATTTACATAACAGATATAAATCCAATTTAATTTATTGGAATATAATTATATGGAAGTCGCAATGTGCCAGTAGGATGGTCATTACATCTTGTAGTAAAATATCCTTTACACACAAGGATGTGTTTCATATATTATTATAGTAAGTAATAAATTTTCTATGAGTAAAATATTGTAAAAGGAGGAGTGTTGCTATGAATTGTGAAAGACTAAAAGGTCATGTCGCTCTTGTTACAGGGGGCGGTCGCGGGATTGGCAAAGCTATTGCGAAACGTCTTTATCAGGAAAAGGCTGACGTTGTAATCTGTGGTACTACTGAGGATGTTTTAAAGCAAGCGGCTGAAGAAATTGCAACTGAAGATCGCGAAGTATTGCCGATTGTGTGCGATGTCTCTGATTCCAAACAGATAAAAGAGATGGTGTCTAAAGCGCGCGAGCGCTTCGGCAAGATTGATATCCTTGTTAACAATGCGGCCATCATGCTGCGGCATATAGGGTTAGATCGGGCTGCACGGCCGTTTTATGAATTGGACGAAGCTGATTGGGATAGAGTTATGGCGGTAAACGTCAAAGGAGTGTGGCTGTGCGCACGTGAGGTATTCCCGGACATGCGTTCGCAAAATTGGGGACGTATCATAAATATATCCTCTGACACGGTTTATATTGGTCGTGGCAACGGCGTTCAATACCCTACTTCCAAAGCTGCAGTCATTGGTTTTACAAGGTTGCTCGCAGTCGAAACGGGTAAATTCGGCATTACAGTGAATTCTATCTCTCCGGGATTGACGCAAAGCGAAACTATTCAGGAGCATGAGTTTGATCAGATGAGTGAGGAGCTTGCAAAAAATTCTGCTATTCCAAGGCTTGAATACCCTGAAGATTTGGCGGGAACGGCGGCTTGGCTTGCATCCGATGATGCTGCCTTTGTAACGGGACAAACGGTAAGTGTATCCGGTGGCTTGTGCTTTCATTAAATGAGCTGTCCGGTATGCACCATTAAACCTGTACGGTTAATGCGAAAGTGAGCTTCGGATTAATTATAAAATAGTTGCGTGAGTTGAGTCTATGCCTGGCTCACGCAACTCTATTTTCTATATTTGAATTGGAAAAGGCTGGGCATTTAGGCAGAAAAATAACTATGAAATGGACAAAAACCGGTTTGATTTGTTTAGTATTAGATCCTGATTTGGAATTTTTTTAAATATGTATGTATAATCTGAATGTTAGGAGGCAAGTATGAAATTAGAAAATAAAGTTGCGCTTATTACAGGAGCTTCAAAAGGTATCGGCAAAGCAGTGGCAAAGGGCTTTGCAAAAGAGGGTGCCGACCTTTATCTTGTGGCGCATAAAGATAAAAAAGGTCTTAATGAAGTCATGGAGAGCTGCAAAAGTAAAGGGGCAACGGTAAATGGCGGGCTCTTTGATGTGGGAAATTACACAGAGGTAGAAAGGCTGATGGAAGAAGTAGAGAAAGTCAATGGCGGTGTGGACATATTGGTTAATAATGCAGGCATAATAAAGCCCACACCTTTTCTTGAGATAACTCCACAACAATGGGATGCCGTTATAAAAACCCATTTGTACGGAACCTTTTATTGCACTACAGAAACAGTGCGACGTTTCATGAAAGATAAAAAAAGTGGGAAAATAATAAACCTTTGCGCCCCAGCAGCAGAGAGAGGTTCAATAGGTGTAGCTGACTATGCATCGGCTAAAGGTGGTATCTATTCTTTCACAAAAAATGCAGCCAAAGAGCTTTTAGAATATAACGTACAGGTAAATGCAATACTGCCGGTTGCAAAGACACGCATGACCGATTCCCTGGCTGAATTTTATGGATCTGAAGGAGAGGGTCTTATCTATCTGTCTGATCCGACAGTGCTTGTCCCTTCTTTTGTATTTTTTGCTTCAGAAGATTCAGATTATGTGACCGGTCAGATTCTGACAGCTGATGGCGGGATGATGTGTTAATGTTAAAAACAATTGACACAAAGTTATTAACTTAAGAGTTATTCAAAGGACTCAGAATACAACAGGAGCCGGATGTGATTGTTTACGGGAAGAATCCTTTTTTGGAAGCGTTAAAAACAGACAATATCAGCAAAGCATATATAAAGGAAAGTGATGAGTATAAAAATATTTTGAAAAAAAACAAAATCCCTTTTACTGTTTTAAAAAATGCTGAATTTAACGAAAAATTTGGCTTTGAAGCCCAGGGTGTGGCCTTTGAATCAAATCTTCAATTTAAAGATGAGTATGAGATAGATACAGATGCTTCTTTATTTAAAATAGTGGTTCTGGATCATATTCAGGATCCTCAGAATTTCGGGGCCATTATACGTGCAGGTCACTGTTTTGGAATAAATCATTTTGTTGCCGCAAAAAATAACCAGGTGAGTATTACTCCGGCGGTTGTTAAAGCAAGCGCCGGCAGTATTTTCCACGTAAATTTATATATGGCGATTAACTTGGCACGGTTGCTGGAAAGGCTTAAAAAAGAAAATTTTTTTGTATATGCCGCCGATGTTAATGCTTCACTCGCATTGAAAAATGTGAGTTTTGCTGAAAAATCTGTGGTAATTTTGGGCTCCGAAGGTAAAGGGATAAGACCCAATGTTCTTAAAAGAGCCGATGAAAGGTTTTATATTCCCATGTACGGCAAAATTGATTCTCTCAATGTTTCCCAGAGCGCAACGCTTGTTTTTTATCATATGCATTTTTTTTAAAATTCCTGCCTCACCCTTTCAAAAAGAAATGAATTATTTTTAACGATCTGTTATAATTTAAATAAAAGATTATTTAAGGAGGCGGAATGGAGGCTTTTTTGCTTTCTAAAGAAGATGCTTTGGATAAACTGAATTCTTCAGTCCAAGGGCTCAGTTCTTCAGAAGCTGAGAGAAGGCTGAAAAGATACGGGCTGAACAAACTGCCTGAGGAAAAAAGGGTGAGTATTATAAAGATATTCCTCAGCCAGTTTAAAAGTCCTTTGATTTATGTCCTCCTTTTAGCCGCCGTTGTCAGTATTGTAATAGGTCATCTGACTGATGCGGTTTTTATATTTGCTGTTCTTATGATAAATGCTTTAATCGGAACATTTCAGGAGTTCAGTGCCTGGAAAAAATCCACGGCACTCAAGGACAGCGTGAAGACAGTCTGTCAGGTATTAAGGGACGGAAGTAAAATTACCGTTGAAAGTGAAAATGTAACTCTGGGTGATATTGTATTTTTAGAGTCTGGCTCCAAGGTTCCCGCTGATCTCAGACTGATTAGCGAAAGGAAGCTGAAAGTTGATGAATCGCTGCTCACAGGTGAAAGTGTTGAAGTTACAAAAGATCCTGACGCTGTTTATAATGATGAATCTATTCCTATTGCCGACAGGAAAAATATGCTCTTTGCCGGCACTTATGTGGCTGCTGGCAGAGCTACCGGAGTCGTCAGCGATATAGGGGAAGACACGGAAGTTGGCAAAATTGCGGCTCTGCTGGCATCTTCGGAAAGCGGTAAATCACCTTTAATTACCAGGATGGAAAAATTTTCACTGCACCTTGTTTATATTATTATGGGGGTAATTCTTCTTTTTGCAGTTATTGGTATGATACGTGGAATGGGGCTGACTGACCTGTTTTTCTTTTCTGTGTCTCTCGCAGTAGCTGCTATTCCAGAAGGGCTGCCTGTAGCTATTTCAATAGCTTTGACGGCTGGCGGAATTGCTATGAGTAAGCGTAACGTTATTATCCGCAAGCTGGCTGCTATAGAAAGTCTGGGCTCGTGTACACTGATAGCAAGCGATAAAACAGGGACACTCACGAAAAATGAACTTACCGTCAAACATTTTATTAATCCTCAGGGGGAAAGTCTTAATTGGGATGAAATCCCCATTCAGGCAAAGCAAGCCTTTTATTTCTGTAATGAAGCTTCTGCCGTCAAGAATGATGAATGGAAGTTTTTCGGTGATCAGGTGGATGTGGCTTTGCTGAAGTTTATAAAGGAGAATGATGAGAAATATCTGGAAAAACTTTATGGATACAGAAAAATCGATGAAATCCCTTATGAGCCTATTAACGGTTTTGCTGCAGCATCTACGGAAATTGACAGGGAAATATACCATTTTGCCAAGGGTTCTGCAGAAAAGATCCTTGAGTTTTGCTCTTTGAGTAATGAAAACAGAACAGGAATTCTTCATGAAGTGGATTCGTGGGCTGCTAAAGGGTATAGGATGATTGCTTTTGCCTGCAAAAAAAGTTCAGAGGATAAAGTGGATTTGGAGAAAATGACATTTCTGGGGTTTGTTGCGATAATTGATCCCCTGAGAGAAGGGGTGAAAGAAGCCATACAGGACGCTTTTAAGGCTGGAATCGAGGTTATCATGATTACAGGGGATCATCCGGCTACAGCATATACCATTGCAGAAGAACTGGGAATTGCTTCAAGCTTTGATGAAGTCATTAACGGTTATGATTTAACCAAAATAGAGGATTTTGAAGAGAAAAAACGTATAGTCTTAAACAAAAAAGTTTTTGCCAGAATAAGTCCGGAGCAGAAGAAAGAGCTTGTATCAATATTCGAAGATGCCGGGCATTTCATTGCAGTAACCGGAGACGGGGTAAATGATGCCCCTGCTCTGAAATACGCCAATGTCGGAGTCAGTATGGGCAAAAGTGGAACAGATGTGGCCAGGGAGTCATCAGATGTTGTTATTACAGATGATCATTTCCAATCCATTGTAAACGGAATAGAAGAGGGGAGGATAGCGTATGATAATATCAGGAAAATTATTTTTCTTCTTATATCCACAGGAGCCGCTGAGATAATGCTGGTGACATTCTCTGTTGTGTTTAATACACCGATGTCCCTCACTCCACTTCAAATACTATGGCTTAATCTGGTAACCAACGGCGTGCAGGATGTTGCTCTTGCCCTTGAAAAGGGCGAGCCGGGTGTACTTGAGCGCAAGCCACGCTCTCCTGATGAAGGCATTTTTAATTCAATTATGATCAGAAGGGTTTTAATATCAGGGTTGTATATGGGATTTGTTGCTTTCGGTGCTTTTTATTTCTTTTATTCCAGTGGATATTCTGTTTTTGAGTCAAGAAATTACGCTCTTCTTCTCATGGTACTTTTTGAAAATGTTCATGTATTTAACAGCAGGTCTGAAACGCTGCAGATTTGGAAAATCAAGGTTTTTGAAAATAAATTTTTGATACCGATGGTGCTCTTTGCCCAATTGGTACATATTGCAAGTATGCATATTCCTGTCATGCAGGAGGTTCTTGATGTGCAGCCGGTGGATATAAACACCTGGATTGTATTGCTGCTTATTGCCGCAGGGTTGTTGGTTTTGATGGAGTTTGATAAATGGCTGGCAAGAGCTGTGAAGCGTAATGGATTGTTGAAGCAAACGTAGGTAGGATTTATCTAATTTATTTAATCATACTGTGAGTAAACAGGCTTAATAAGATGATTAAGGAAAAAACTCCCCGGGACGGACTCGAACCGCCAACCTAGTGGTTAACAGCCACCCGCTCTGCCGATTGAGCTACCGGGGAATATCTGTGAAACGAATGCGTATATAGCAATTATAGTAAATTATGTCAACAATTTTTTAAAAATTATTTACGTTTTGCTAAAAAGTGGTATATATAGCGTTATGCAGAAACGAAGAACAACTAAAAAAATTTATATTGGTAACACTGCTATCGGAGGTGATTCTCCGATAACAGTGCAGTCAATGGCTAACACTATTACGTCTGATACGGAGAATACTGTAAATCAGATAAAACATTTAGAATCGTTAGGATGCGAAATAATCAGAGTTGCAGTACCTGATGAGTTTTCTGCGTTTTCGATAAAAAAAATAAAAAATAGAATCAATATCCCTCTTATTGCAGATATTCATTTTGATTACAAATTAGCACTGATTGCTATTGACAACGGTGCAGATGCAATAAGAATTAATCCTGGAAATATTGGCTCTGAAAATAAAGTTAAAGCAATAGTAGATGCCGCCAAGTCTAATGATATTTCATTAAGGATTGGTGTTAATGCAGGTTCTTTAGAGAAAAATTTGCAAAAAAAATATGGAATTACACCAGAAGCTCTTGTGGAATCGGCTGAAAGGCATATAAAGTTTTTGGAGAAGAATAATTTTGATAATTTTAAGCTTTCTGTGAAAGCAAGTAGTGTCCCTTTGACTATAAAAGCTTACGAATTACTTTCCTCTAAAACTGAATATCCTTTGCATATAGGTATTACTGAAGCAGGAACATTGTTTAGAGGCATGATTAAATCATCTGTTGGTATAGGAACATTATTGAGTAAAGGTATTGGAGATACTTTAAGGGTATCTTTGACAGGGGATCCGTCTGAAGAGGTTAAAGTTGGGTGGGAGATTTTACGAAGTCTTAATATTAGAAAAAAAGGCCCTGAATTTATATCATGTCCAACATGCGGAAGGACTGAAATTGACTTGGTAAAGCTGGCTTCTGACGTGGAAAAAGCGTTGGAAAAACTAAATGAGCCTGTAACAATAGCTGTAATGGGTTGCCCGGTGAACGGTCCCGGAGAGGCAAAGGACAGTGATTATGGTATAGCAGGGGGCAAAGGACTGGGGATTATATTTAAAAAGGGAAAAGTGATTGCAAAGGTTAGTGAAAAAGAACTTTTGAGTGCATTTCTCAATTTGCTCCGAAATGATGGTTATTGTATTGATTAATAAAGTAAATTTTGTAAAAAATTTAATAAAGTCCTTGCAAAAATGCTCTAATTATATTATATATTTCACCCTTACGGAGGGATGGCCGAGTCTGGCTAAAGGCGGCAGTCTTGAAAACTGCTGTGGCGTAAGCCACCGTGGGTTCGAATCCTACTCCCTCCGCTTTTTTTATAGTTGCTGAACTTATGCTTAACTTGGAGAGGTGGCCGAGTCGGCCGAAGGCGCTCGCCTGCTAAGCGAGTGAGCCCCTAACCGGGCTCCGAGGGTTCGAATCCCTCCCTCTCCGTTCCTTTTCTTCTGTATTACCAACAACTTAATTTTTTCCAAAAACCCCTGTGGTATAAAAGGAATAATACATTTATTTTATAGTAATTATTGCTGTGCCATTTGATTCTGCTCCTGCCATGTTTGTGGAGCTTTTTCCCATCTGTGACAGGCTTTTCGACTATCCTGTCGCCTACAATCTGGAACTTGGAGTAGTGGGCGGATCTGTTCTTATGATTTCAACAAGGTTGGTAAACGTTAAAGCATTATTTACCTGACCCATTTTTTCCAAGGCAGCCCGGCTAATAGCACCAGTTGAGGGCTGGTAAATATGTGAAACACATTAAAGCTGATATTTAACAAGGTAAACCCTGTTAAATGCTGCATAGCAGCCCAGTTAATCCGGATTTAACAGGGCGAGCGTAACGAGTGTAGTCGAGAAATCTCTCTTGCCAAACAACATTTTTTGTCATCCCTACTGTAGCGGAGGGAAGCTGAAGAATTCAAATACTATTCAGCCGCCGTATGGAATATAACTCGTGCGGTAAATCAATGGGGATTTTGTGTGCCTTCCGTTCCTTTTTGGTTATTTTATCCTCAAATGTTTTATATGCATATTCTATGAAACCTTTTGAGCCTATTACAAGTGTGTCTGAAAAATACCTTATTCTGTGATGCCACAAACTAATTTCAGGACGTGAATCTTTTGATATTTTTCCCTTTTCTGCACCTTCATTGTTTTTCTTTTCAAGTTTACCCACACCGTAAATAAATGACACATAGTCTTCCATTTTATCAATCTCAGTACCCTCAAAGCTCAGGAAAGCATCCTTTGACTTTGCCAGTCTGCCTGAAAAACTGCACCACCTGTATTCTTCAGGCTTACTGCAGATTTTTGCACGCACAGGATTCAAATCAATGTAGGCAAGCATATTCAAAAGGCTTTCTCCGCTTTCCACCAAAACACTCTTAAACCTGTCTCCCCAGAAATAGCCCTTACGGTTGTTTCTTTTGTTGTACCATCTGGAAAAAGTCATTTTTATCGATTTTACATATTCTGATATGTCGGTAAGTTTTTCTTTATATTTTAGTAGTTCAGATTCTGTGATTTCGTTTGAAATATTTTTATTGTGGCGGGATAATCGTTCTTTAAGTTCTTCATTATCAATGTCTTCCACTGACGATGTTTTTACGAGAAGGTGAAAGTGGTTGTCCATAATACAATATCCAATAACACTTACGAAATACAGTGAGCTGAACTGCTTTATAACAGAAAGGAGCTTTTCCTTCTCAACATCTCCCAGTAAAAACTCTCCGCCCACTGTCCGGGATATCACATGATAGTATCCAACATCGCCTTTAACCTTAAAACGCCTTGTCCTTGCCATTTCAACCCCCAAACCTTTTGCCTTCTCTTCTCTCAAAAACTATTAAAACTTATCCTTTTCGTCTTAACACTTAAATCTTAGCACTTAACACTACTATGTCAAGCATAGTTTACCTGTCCCCATTTATTCCCATTTTTTTCAGTAAATGAACTTTTTTGTGAAAAAAAACTCTTGATTTAAACAGCTTTTAAAATTATACATGTGGCGCGAAAGGTTATATTGTCTCATTGAAAACCAAGGAGGATATTTTTATGAAAAGAGTTTTGCTGGCACTAATGTTGATTTTTATTTTCGGTATTTTAGCATGTTCACAAAATACTACTAATGAAACTGCCGAAGATAGTATTAAAGAGGAAAATGTCCAAACATCTCAATCTACCTCTGATTCAGATGCACAGAAATCTAATCCCCACGAGGGGCTGGATATGTCTGGTTCATCATCGTCGGGCAGTGACAGTGTTGAAAGAAAAGTAGTTGTTCCTGAAGAAGTTGAGAAAACATATAAAAGCCTGATACTCGAAGTTGTTGATAATAGCACAGAGGCTACCAAATCAATTGAAAGGGAAGTTTTGATAGGACAGAAAGCTGAAATTTCAGGAACTAATTTAGATGTGGAAGTAGAGTATTATTTGCCTGATTTTGTTATGGAACAGAGTGGTGTAATGACTTCAAAGTCTATAAGTGAAAATAATCCTGCTGCCAAAGTTAAGGTATATGAAAATGGTAGTTTAATATTTGATGGATGGCTCTTTAAGAACTTTCCGGGGATTCATTCTTTCCAGCACCCGGTATATGATATACAACTAAAGGGTTCTACAAAGAAGTAATAAGTTTTTCTTAATGAACTAAAAAGGGCCAGAATGGCCCTTTTTTTTATAGCCCGATAAGTTCTTTTGCCTTTTGCTGGGATTTGGTAAGTATGTCTTTGTGAAGGCTTCCACCTTTTGAATCCATTGTAACAACGCAGGGAAAATCTTTTACTTCTATTACCCAGAATGCTTCAGGTGTGCCAAATTCTTCCAGTTTGAATACGTCTTTTACTTTTGTAATCCTTTTTGCAATGAGAGTTCCTGCTCCGCCCACAGCATGCAGATAAACAGCTCCACATTTTTTCAGTCCCTCAGCTGTTTTTTCACCCATGCCGCCTTTACCTATAACTGCCCTTACATTATATTCACATATTACATCTGCCTGATAAGGTTCTTCTCTTGCACTGGTGGTTGGTCCTGCTGCGATAAAAGACCATTGGCCGTCTTCGTTCCTGACTACGGGACCACAATGGTATATAACTGATTCCTTTAAGTACTCCCTTATAAAATCAGGCTTTTCTTCCACCATTAATTTATGTGCAGCATCTCTTGCTGTCACGATCGTGCCGGACAAAGATACTTCATCACCTACATTAAGCTCTCTGATTTTTTCCTCAGGGATTGGAGTTGTTAGTTTAATCATATGTCACCTCTCCATTTTTGATAGTTAATTGTTTTCTTCGATATGCCCAGCACATGTAGGAGATTGCTACATAATAGGTTGCCGGGTGCCTGTGTTGGTAGTCAATATGAACTCCCAGGACGGTGTTTTTACCACCAAATCCCATAGACCCGATTCCCAGTTTATTGAGGTCTGTATAAAGCTCCTCTTCAAGCTTTGCAATTTCAGGGTTTTCGTGCCGCTGATTAAGTTTTCTGAAAAACTGTTCTTTTGACAGGGCATAAGAAGTCATTCTGTCGCCGCCTATACCAACTCCAATGATACCCGGAGCGCATCCAAGACCTTGTGCTTTAGTTACAGCGTCTATAATAACTTTTCTGACACCTTTTAAGTCCCTTCCTGCTTTTAGTCCGGCATCAGGTAGTTTGTACTGGGTGCCGACATTTTCGCTGCCTCCGCCCTTTAGCATCAATCTGATTCTCACCTCATCTTTATCCCATTGATGAAAGTGAATGTAAGGTGCGTTTTTACCAATGTTATTACCTGTATTTTTACTTGTAATGGGATCCACAGCATTTGGGCGTAAATATTGAAGTTTAGTGGCCTCACTGGCGGCAGCTTCAATGGCTTCCCTGTATTTAGCTTCACTGTCACCAACAGGCAAATCGATATAAAATATCAATGCTCCGGTATCTTGGCAGATAGGAGTGGAGTTTTCCCGGGCTAATTTGGTGTTTTCAATTATTGTTGCGAAAACATTTTTTGCCGGTGCCCCGTCTTCTTCGCTTTCATAAGCTTTGTTAATCGCATCCTCTACATCAGGAGCGAGATCCGTTGATGCTCTTTTGATTAGTTCTAATATTGATTCCTGGAGATTCATAAGCACCTCTCTCTTTTCTTATTAGAAAAAGCAATTTGCCTTTCTGACAAATTTTGCTATATATTTGCTCAGATGTCAACTGTATATTGTATACAATTAACAACTGTTTTATTTTTGTTATAAAAAAATAAATGTGGCTATAGATAATGCCTGTGGGCTCTATTTGACTAAGTAATAATCATGTGTAAATTTTTTTATTTTTGGTTCCGACATAAATTTCAAAATATGTTTTAAAAATTTTTTTGACAAAAAGCACAAAAAATTGTATACAGAATACAAAAAGCGAGGGGTTAGCTATGTTAAAAGAATATGAAAAGCACGTTGAAGAAAGAAAAAAACTGGGTATACCACCTTTGCCTCTTTCACCGGAGCTGACAGAAGAAGTATGTGAAAAACTGGAAAATCCTAAAGATCAGAAAGAGCAGGATTATCTTTTATATCTTTTGAAGGAGAGGGTTGCACCCGGTGTGGACCCGGCTTCCAAGGTCAAGGCTGAATGGCTTAATAAAGTGGCAACCGGCGAAGTGAAATCTCCTGCAGTATCTGCTGAAGATGCTGTCGATATTCTGGGGACTATGCTTGGTGGATATAATGTACAGTATTTGGTTGAGCTGCTTAAGGACGATAAACTTGGCAAAAAGGCTGCCGAAGCTTTAAAAACTACGATTCTTGTCTATGATGCTTTTGATGATGTTTTGGAGCTTTCCAAAACAAATTCTAATGCAAAAGAAGTAATAAAATCATGGGCTGAAGCTGAATGGTTCACTTCGAAACCTGAATTTCCAAAAGAAATGAAGCTGAAAGTTTATAAAGTTGAGGGTGAAATTAACACAGATGATTTTTCACCGGCAAAACATGCCTGGAGTCGGCCTGATATTCCTCAGCATGCTCTTGCCATGGGGGAATCGAGATTTCCTGAAGGCATTGAAACAATTAAAAAATTTCGCGAGGAAGGTTACAAGGTTGCTTTTGTAGGCGACGTTGTGGGAACAGGATCTTCCAGAAAATCTGCATGTAACTCTGTGATGTGGCACATTGGTGAAGATATCCCCAATGTCCCCAATAAAAGGAATGCCGGTGTTGTTATAGGCGGACTTATTGCTCCAATTTTCTTCAATACTACTGAAGATTCTGGTGGTCTGCCTGTGATGTGTGATGTGACAGGTATGAACACCGGTGATGTTATTATTCTTGATTTTGAAAAAGGTGAAGTCCGCAAAAAGGACGGCACCGTTTTGACAAACTTTGAGCTTAAGCCGAAAACGTTGAGGGATGAATATAGAGCCGGAGGCAGGCTTAATCTTATAATAGGCCGTTCTCTTACCAACAAAGCCAGAGCAGCTCTTGGTATGGATGAATCTAATCTGTTTATCAAACCGGACAATCCGAAGCCGAAACCGGGGCAGGCTTATTCCCTTGCCCAAAAGATTGTTGGTAAAGCCTGTGGTGAAGACGGTGTGCTCCCCGGTACTTCATGTGAGCCTAAGATGACAACAGTGGGCTCGCAAGACACAACAGGACCGATGACTGCGGATGAACTGAAAGAACTTGCATGTTTGAAATTCCAGACTGATTTGTTTATGCAGTCATTCTGTCATACGGCGGCATATCCTAAGTCGGCCGATGTGAAAATGCACAAGAGTCTTCCGGATTTCATTACCGAAAGAGAAGGGGTTGCTCTGAAACCGGGCGGCGGTGTTATTCACTCATGGCTTAACCGTCTGCTCCTTCCGGACACAGTAGGAACCGGAGGTGATTCACATACAAGATTTCCTATAGGCATTTCTTTCCCCGCAGGTTCCGGATTGGTGGCTTTTGCCGGGGCACTGGGTTTTATGCCCCTTGATATGCCCGAATCGGTACTTGTGAAATTTAAAGGTGAATTAAATCCCGGTATAACATTAAGGGATGTTGTGAACGCAATTCCATATTTTGCTATACAAGAAGGACTTCTGACTGTTGAAAAGGCTGGTAAAAAGAATATTTTTAACGGACGCATCGTTGAAATGGAAGGGCTGCCTGATTTGACGGTCGAGCAAGCTTTTGAGCTTACAGATGCTTCAGCGGAAAGATCTGCAGCTGGAGCCACTATAAAACTTTCCGAAGAGAGTGTTGCTGAATATCTTAAGAGTAATATTGCTCTCATGAAGAAAATGATTGAAGACGGCTATCAATATGCAGATACATTGAAAAAGAGGATAGAGGACTGTGAAAAATGGCTTGAGAAACCTGAGTTGCTTGAGAGGGATAAGGATGCTGAGTATGCCGCAGTGCTTGAAATAGACCTGAGTGATATAAAAGAACCGATACTTGCTTGCCCTAATGATCCGGATGATGTCAAGCTGCTCTCTGAAGTTGCTGGAACCAATATTGACGAGGTTTTTGTGGGATCCTGCATGACCAATATCGGACACTTCAGAGCTGCTGGGAAAATATGGGAAGGTGAGAAATATCCTAAGACGAGAATCTGGGTAACCCCACCCACCAAAATGGACGAAGCAAAACTTAAAGAGGAAGGCTACTATTCAATTTATTCACAAATAGGTGCCAGAGTTGAGATACCGGGGTGTTCCCTTTGCATGGGTAACCAAGCCAGAGTTAGACCCGGGACAAATGTGTTGTCAACTTCCACAAGAAATTTTGACAACAGGATTGGCGACGGAGCACAGGTTTATCTGGGCTCAGCTGAACTTACTGCAATAACCGGGCTTTTGGGAAAATTGCCTTCTGTTGATGACTATATGGACATTATTAATAAGAAAGTAACTCCCAATAAAGAGGAAATTTACAGATATCTTGAATTTGATAAAATGAATAAAGTAAAACTCACTTATTCGTAAAAAAAGCCGCCGGAAGGCGGCTTTTTTATTATCTTGTCATTAAAGGGAATTGTATTATAAAAGATTATTTTAAAAAGTGCATGGAGGTGAAATGTGAGGATGTCAAAAGGCTTTCAGACAAGATATTGTTATTGCAAACTATAATATTAATTTGAGATTGTATTATTTGTTAAAAACGATCATGTTTTTTTGTCTCTAAAGATATCAAGGAAAGGTTTAGGTGAATGAGGAATGTCAACAAAATGTTAATTTTAAAAAGGGATTTTTTGATGTCGAAAATTTTATGTTTGGAAAAATAAATACTGTTTTGTTATTAAAATACTCAATATCTATTGACAATCGAGAAATATTTGGTATATGGTATACAGTATACAAAGTTGTGTATACAGGATTTCGTTCTCTGGAAGTGTGTATTTTGTAATATTGGATTATATTTTAGATAAAGTAATAAAAACATGAAGATAAGGAGAGAATATGGCAACAGGTAAACCAACAATTATTTGGACTGAAGTTGATGAGGCACCAGCGTTGGCTTCTTATTCACTTCTTCCTATTATTAGGAAGTTTTTGGAATCAGCAGGTATTGAAGTTGAATCAAAGGACATTTCATTGTCCGGCAGGATTTTGGCTAATTTCCCTGATTATTTAAAAGACGGTCAGAAAATTCCGGATTGTCTGTCAGAGCTTGGGGAGCTTGTTAATAAGCCTGAGGCTAATATTATCAAACTGCCCAACATCAGTGCTACTATACCTCAGCTCAGGGCTGCAATCGAAGAGCTGCAGAGTAAAGGTTTTAATGTTCCGGATTATCCTTGGGATCCTCAGACTGAAGAGGAGAAGGAAATACAGAAAAGATATGGAAATGTACTGGGTAGTGCAGTAAACCCTGTTCTCAGACAGGGTAATTCAGACCGCAGACCGCCACTTGCTGTTAAAAAGTTCGCTAAGAAATATCCCAAATCGATGGGTTTACCTCTTCTGGACTGGAGCAAGGATTCCAAGACACATGTTGCGCATATGAATGAAGGCGATTTTTATGCCAATGAAAAATCAGTGGTTAATGAGAAAAAGAAAGGCTTTAAGATTGAATTTCAGGATGCATCGGGCAATACAAAGGTATTAAAAGACGGACTTGAAGCTCTTGACGGTGAAGTGCTTGACGGAACCTTTATGAGCAAAAAGAAACTGCGTGAGTTTTACGAGAAACAGGCACAGGACGCCAAAGAAAAAGGAGTACTTCTATCACTTCACCTGAAAGCCACTATGATGAAAGTGTCTGATCCTATAATTTTTGGACACTGTGTTTATGTGTATTTTAAAGATGTGTTTGAAAAGCACGCAAAAACATTTGATGAGCTTGGTGTTGATCCAAATTACGGTTTAGCCGATTTGTATTCTAAAATTGAAAAATTGCCTGCAGATAAAAAGAAAGAAATTGAAGATGATATTAAAGCTGTTTATTCCAAACGTCCGGAATTGGCTATGGTGGATTCGGGCAAGGGAATTACCAACCTTCACGTTCCTAATGATATCATTATAGATGCTTCCATGCCTGTTGTTGTTCGTGATGGTGGAAAGATGTGGGGACCTGATGATGATCAGCATGATACAAAAGCAATGATTCCTGACAGGTGCTATGCTGGGATTTATCAGGAAGCGATTGCTGATTGCCAGAAAAATGGAAAATTTGACAGAGCAACAATGGGTAGTGTTTCCAATGTGGGTCTGATGGCTCAAAAAGCTGAAGAATACGGGTCGCATCCCACTACATTTGAGATACCTGCCAATGGTAAGGTTAAAGTTGTTGATGAAGACGGCAATGTTATGATGGAGCATGCTGTTGAGGAAGGTGACATTTGGAGAATGTCAAGAGCAAAAGATATTCCTATCAGGGATTGGGTAAAATTAGCAGTGGACAGAGCAAGAGCAAGCGGTGCTCCGGCAGTTTTCTGGCTGGATGAAAACAGAGCTCACGATGCCCAACTTATTAAAAAAGTAAATGAATACCTGAAAGAACATGATACAAACGGACTGGACATAAAGATTATGCCTCCTGTTGAAGCTATGAAATTTTCTCTTAAAAGGATAAGGGAAGGAAAAGATACAATATCTGTGACAGGAAATGTTCTTCGTGATTATCTTACAGATTTGTTTCCTATTCTTGAGCTTGGTACAAGTGCAAAAATGTTGTCAATAGTTCCGCTTTTAAACGGTGGCGGGCTTTTTGAAACAGGTGCCGGTGGTTCTGCACCTAAACATGTTCAGCAATTTCTTAAAGAGGGACATCTTAGATGGGATTCTCTTGGAGAATTTACGGCACTCGGTGCTTCTCTTGAACATTTGAGCAAAGTGTTTGACAATAAGAGAGCTCAGCTTCTTGCCGATACTCTGAATGAAGCGGTTGAAAAATTTCTTGAAAATGAAAAATCGCCATCAAGGAAAGTTTATGAACTGGATAACAGGGGCAGTCATTTCTACTTTGCAATGTATTGGGCTGAGGCGCTTGCAAACCAGAATAAAGACAAAGAACTGAAAGACAAGTTTGCACCTGTGGCTGAAAAAATGAAACAGAATGAAAGCAATATAATAGAAGAACTTAACAACAAGGCTCAGGGCAAGCCTGTTGATATCGGGGGCTATTTCAGGCCAGATGCAGCAAAAGCAGAAAAGGCAATGAGGCCCAGTGAAACGTTAAATTCTATTATAGAGTCAATATAAGGAAATTTTTAGCGGGGGCATAAATCCCCGCTAAATCAAAAATAAAAGGGGGCAAAAATGGCTTTTAAAAGACCAAAAATAGCACTGATAGGCGGCGGTCAGATAGGTGGAGTTTTGGCTCAGCTTTCAGCTTTAAGAGAACTGGGCGATGTTGTTATGTTTGATATTGTGGAAGATATGCCTCAAGGCAAGACTCTGGATATTGCAGAGGCTTCGCGGGTTGACGGCTTTGATATTGAATTGAAAGGTACCAATGAGTATAAGGGAATTGAAGGCTCTGATGTTGTTATCGTAACTGCTGGTTTGCCGAGAAAGCCCGGTATGAGCAGAGATGATTTGCTTACCAAGAATGCCGGCATCATAAAAGAGGTTGCAGAAGGAATCAAGGCACACGCACCTGATTCATATGTTATTGTTATTTCCAATCCTCTTGATGCTATGGTTACTTTGATGAAAGAAGTAACAGGTTTCCCTTCCAACAGGGTTTTTGGACAGGCCGGTGTACTTGATTCTTCAAGATTTTCTTCTTTTATTGCATGGGAGCTGGGTGTTTCCGTTAAAGATGTAAATGCGCTTGTTCTTGGAGGCCATGGGGACACTATGGTACCTTTGGTTAGGTATGCTAATGTGAATGGTGCGCCTGTTATGGAACTACTTGAAAGAAAGTATGGTGATGCTAAGAAAGCCCAGGAAGTAATGGACGCTATAGTTGAGCGCACAAGAAAAGCCGGCGGAGAGGTTGTAGGGCTTCTTAAAACCGGGTCTGCTTTTTATTCACCTGCTTCAGCTGCGATTGCTATGACAGAAGCTCTTTTGAAAGACCAAAAGAGAGTTTTGCCCGTATGCGCATTTCTTGAAGGCGAATATAATGTTAAAGATATGTATTTGGGCGTACCAGCAATTATAGGTGGAAACGGTGTTGAGAAAGTTATAGAGTTGAGTCTAAATGAAGAAGAAGGCAAAATGCTGGACAACTCAGTGAGCGCAGTGAAAAAACTTCTCGAGGATATGAAAAGATTAGGCTTCTTATAAACTTTACGAAGGGAATTATCCCTTCGTAAAGTATAGGTTAACTTATGTATTTTTAGTTAACAGTAAATAGCTTATAATAAAGAAAATTCCTTGATTTGCTTGACGATAAATGCTACCTACTTTGTTGTATTTAACTAATTAAAAATGAGGTAGGTAGCTATGAATATTCATGAGCATCAAGCTAAGGAAATTTTCAGAAAATATGGAGTACCAACACCACAAGGGTATGTGGTTTATAAGCCGGATACCGCTGTTAAGGTCGCCCAGCAACTTGGTGGTGATTTGGACGTATGGGTGGTTAAAGCTCAGATTCATGCCGGAGGCAGAGGAAAAGCCGGCGGTGTGAAATTAGCCAAGTCCACTGAAGAGGTTGGGCTTTTAGCCAAAGAATTATTAGGAAGCACCCTTGTTACCCCTCAAACAGGGCCACAAGGGAAGAGAGTCAATAGAATTTACATAGAAGAAGGCGTGAACATTGATAAGGAATTTTATCTGGGTATGGTTCTTGACAGATCTAAAGAGATGCCTGTAATGATGGCTTCTTCTGAAGGAGGCGTTGAGATAGAGGAAGTTGCTGATAAGTCTCCTGAAAAAATAGTCAAAGTGGCTATAAACCCTACCATTGGCTTCAGAGGTTTTTATGGCAGAAAGCTGGCTTTTGGTTTGGGGCTCCCTAAAGAACTCGTGAATAAATTTATAAAATTTACTGAATCCCTTTATAATGTTTACATGGATTATGATGCGAGTTTAATTGAAATAAATCCCCTGGTATTGACTAAAGAAGGTAATTTTATAGCTTTAGATGCTAAAATGAGTTTCGATGACAATTCCCTCTACAGACAACCTGAGATTCTATCAATGCGTGATTTGTCAGAAGAAGAGCCTGTGGAAATAGAGGCAAACAAGTATGGGTTAAGTTATGTGAAACTTGATGGAAATGTTGGCTGTATGGTCAACGGTGCTGGATTGGCAATGTCTACAATGGACATTATAAAACACGAAGGTGGCAATCCCGCCAATTTTCTTGATGTTGGCGGTGGCGCTAATGCTGAAACCGTAGCCAAAGGTTTTGAAATTATTCTCAGTGACCCTAATGTAAAATCTATTTTTGTGAATATTTTTGGTGGGATAGTCCGTTGTGACAGAGTGGCTAATGGTATTCTGGAAGCTGCTAAAATTACCAATGTTAATGTTCCTGTTGTTGTCAGGCTAGACGGTACGAATGCAGAAGAGGCTCAGGAAATACTTGCAAATTCGGGAATAAAGAATATTATTGCTGCTGACTCTATAGCTGATGGTGCAAGGAAGGCTATCAGCGTTGTAGTGGGGAATTAATCATGAGTATATTAGTGGATAAAAATACAAAAGTTATAGTTCAGGGATTCACAGGTAGAGAAGGTACTTTTCACTCCAAGCAGTGTTTGGAATATGGAACAAAAGTAGTTGGAGGTGTAACTCCGGGCAAAGGAGGGATGAAACATCTTGATTTACCAGTGTTTAATACTGTTGATGAAGCTGTATCAGCTACAGGGGCAACGGTTTCAATGGTTTTTGTGCCGCCTGCTTTTCTTGCTGATGCAATTATGGAGGCAGCTGACTCGGGTATAGAACTGGTAGTAGCTATAACTGAAGGAACACCAGTTTCTGATATGCTGGATACAAAGGAATATTTAAAACACCGGAAGGTAAAAATGATTGGGCCTAACTGTCCGGGCGTTATTACTTCAGAAGAGTGTAAAATAGGTATTATGCCAGGATTTATATTTAAAAAGGGCAGGGTAGGGTTGATTTCTAAATCCGGTACCCTAACATATGAGGCAAGTAATCAGATAGTAAAAGAAGGATTGGGTATTTCCACAGCCGTCGGTATAGGGGGAGATCCCATTATTGGCTTAAGCTATAAAGAATTACTTCAGGAGTTCGAAGAAGATAGTGAAACAGATTGTATTGTTATGATTGGTGAGATAGGCGGTACATTGGAAATTGATGCGGCAGAATACATAAAGGAAAATATCTCTAAACCTGTTGTAGCTTTTATAGCAGGCCAAACAGCTCCTAAAGGCAAGAGAATGGGGCATGCAGGGGCTATAATATCCGGAAGCAAAGGTACAGCAAAAGAAAAGATGGATGCACTTTCAGCGGCGGGTGTCAGCGTTGTTTTCAGCCCTGCTGATATAGGTGAAACTGTTGCTAAAATTATTAGTAAATAAAGGAGATGTAAATGGCAAAAGCAGAAAGAATTGAAATCAACACAAAGTGGTGCAAAGGTTGTGAAATATGTGTTGAACTTTGCCCTACTAATACACTTGGAATGGTCAACTTTAAGGCAGCTGTGAAAGATTTAGACAAATGTACAGCATGTATGCAATGTGAGCTTAGATGTCCTGATTTTGCGATCGAAGTTTATAAGAAAGAATCATAAGGAGGAATTACGTGGCTAAAAAAGTAGATTTTATGATGGGTAACCACGCTGTAGCCGAAGGTGCTCTATATGCAGGGTGCAAATTTTTTGGAGGGTACCCAATAACCCCTTCAACTGAAATTGCCGAACGCATGGCAGAAAGACTGCCTAAGGTGGGAGGCAGATTTATACAGATGGAAGATGAGATTGCGGCTATGGCATCCGTTATAGGTGCTTCTCTTGCGGGTGCTAAAAGCCTGACTGCCACAAGCGGCCCCGGTTTTTCTTTGAAGCAGGAGAATCTTGGCTATGCTTGTTTAACAGAAATTCCTGTGGTCGTTGTGGATGTTATGCGAGGCGGACCTTCTACCGGTATGCCCACAGGGCCCAGCCAGTCTGATATTATGCAGGCAAAGTGGGGGACACATGGTGATCACCCAATAATTGCAGTAACACCGGCATCTGTACAGGAACAGTTTGATGAAGCGGTGAGAGCTTTTAACCTCTCTGAAAAATACAGATGTCCTGTAGTCATCCTGACGGATGCAATTATCGGGCAAATGATGGAATCAATAACTATACCTGAACCTGGTGATATAGAACTTGTTAACAGAAAAATGCCCACATGCAAACCGGAAGAATATCTACCTTATGATATGAGTAACGATGTTAATCCATTTCCACCTTTTGGTAAAGGATACAGGTTTCATGTCACAGGCCTTCATTATGATGAAACCGGTTTTCCCACTAATGATCCTGTTCTTCATACTAAAAATACCAAACGAATTATAGAGAAACTGGAAAAAAATTATGATGATATAGTACATGTTGATGAGTTTATGACAGATGACGCTGAAGTTCTTGTTTTTGCTATCGGTGTCAGTGCAAGATCAGCAAAACATGCAGTTTTAGAGGCCAGAGACAAAGGTATAAAAGCTGGTTTGATGAGACCTCTTACAATATGGCCTTTTCCTGAAAAACATCTGGAAAAAATTCTCTCAAAAAATAATATAAAAGGTATCGTGGTTCCTGAAATGAATTTGGGACAAATGACTCTGGAAGTTGACAAGGCAGCCAAAGGACGCTGTGAAGTGGAAGGACTTTACAGTCTTATGGTTGATCCAATCCTTCCTGCAGATATTCTTGAGAAAATTAGGAGGTTTGCTTAAATGGCTTATAATTACAGTAAATATTTGAGAAATGAAAAGCTACCCCATATTTGGTGCCCTGGATGTACCTATGGGATTGCGCTGAAATCAATGATAAGAGCAATTGATGGTTTGGGATGGGAAAAAGACGATATAGTCGTAACCTCCGGTATTGGCTGTGTTAGTCGGATGCCCGGTTATATGGATTTTAACACACTTCATACAACACACGGTAGATCTATAGCTTTTGCAACAGGTGTGAAGCTGGCAAATCCTGATCTAAAAGTTATAGCTTTAGGCGGTGACGGTGATATGACAGCTATTGGCGGTAATCACTTTATACATGCATGTAGAAGAAATATTGATATAACCGTTTTTGTTTTTAACAACAATATATATGGTATGACAGGGGCACAGTATTCTCCCACTACGCCAAGAGGCTCTTGGGCTACAACAGCTCCGTACGGAATGCCCGAAAGTAATTTTGATATTACAGAGCTGGCTATTGGTTCAGGGGCAAGTTTTGTTGCCAGGACAACTTCTTATCATACGCCTCATTGTGAAAGGATGGTGAAAGAGGCATTGCAGCATAAGGGCCTCAGTGTGGTTGAGATTATCAGTGCATGTCCTACAGGTTTCGGAAGAAAGAATAAATTTAAAACACCTACCTCAATGCTTTTAAACATGAAAGAAAGAGCAGTAAACATACAGAAAGCTGCGAAAATGTCAGATGAGGAAATGGAAGGAAAATATAAAATTGGTGTATTGCATAAAGAAGAAAGACCGGAACATGTTGAAACATATGACTCTGTAGTCGGATTTCAAAAAGGGGTGTAAATATGGGAAGAATAGATATTAGGTTAAGTGGTTCAGGCGGCCAGGGGATGATTACTGCTGGTGCCATTTTAGGGGGAGCAGCAGTAAAAGCAAATAAAAACGCTGTTCAGACAAAATCATACGGTCCCGAGGCAAGAGGTGGAGCTGCCAGAGCTGAAGTTGTTATCAGTGATGAGGAAATAAATTTTGTAAAAGTTATCAAGGCTAATGTTTTGGTGGCTCTTACACAGGAAGCTGCAGATAAATTTTCAAGTGAAGTTGTTGATGACGGAATTGTTATTGTTGATGATTTACTTGTGAAAAATAAACCCTCCGGTAACTTTAAACTTTATTCTTATCCCATAGTAAAAGCAGCAGCTGATTCTGTTGGTAAAGCTATGGTTGCCAATATTGTGACATTGGGTGTTGTTAATGAAATTGCAAATCTTGTGGATTACGATTCCCTTGAAAAGGCTGTATTGGGCAAGGTTCCGAAAGGTACGGAAGAGTTAAATAAAAAAGCATTACAAGTTGGTAGGGAATTAGTGCAGAATAGCTAACTTATGTGAACCGGCATGGTAACAACCGTGTCGGTTTTTTATTGAGGCGAAAAGTGATTAGTAAACAAAATCATGCTTATAAAAGATGTTTTTTTTTATGTTCCAGAAGGGCTATGCTTGAAAATGAGCTGCTTCTTAAAAAGTTTGCTCTTGAATATGTTCCTTACAATTATACAGAAGAGGATATTCAGGAATTTAATCAGTTTCTAAACGATATTTATGACAATGATCTTTTCGATGTAATTATGGGAATCAAACCAGCGTCGTATTATAAAAAATATAATCAAAGATTTCTAAAAGATATTGAGTCTTTTGCTTTTAACGAATACCATAAAAAAAATACCTAATAAAAAAGTTCCCACAGTATATGGTTCTTGTTTGAATTATTTAAAAAAGCCTGGCCAACAGACCAGGCTTTTTTTCGCTTTAGTATTGTCTTTCCATTAACATTTTTCTTATTTCTACAATTGCTTTTGTTGGATTAAGTTCTTTGGGACATGCTTCCACACAGTTGTAAATTGTATGGCATCTCCATACACCGTGTTTATCATTTAAAATAGGCAGCCTCACATCAGCACCTTCATCCCTTGAATCAGCAAGATATCTGTAAGCTCTGAGAAAAGCGTTCGGTCCTAAGTAGTCCTTATCAGCCCAGTACGATGGGCAAGATGAAGAACAGCATCCACACGCTATACATTCGTAAAGACCATCTAATTTTCTTCTGTCTTCCGGTGACTGGTACATTTCTTTATCAGGAATTGCACTTTTTCTTATAATATAAGGCTTAACAGTTATGAATTTATTGAAAAAATCCTCAACGTCAGTAACCAGATCTCTTATTACTCTCATGCCTGGCAGCGGCTGAACAGTTATATGATCGGTGCCCAGATCCTCTATTTTTGTTATACAAGATAACATATTCACACCGTTGATATTTAAGCCGTCAGAACCGCAAACCCCTTCACGGCAAGATCTCCTGAATGAGAAAGTTGTATCATGCTCCCACTTTATCTGATTCAAGACTTCCAGCATCAACATGCCTGATCTTCTGACTTCAACTTTATAAGTTTGATAGTAAGGCTCTTTATCTTTTTCAGGATCATATCTGAAAACTTCTACATTAATGTATTTACTCATTTTCTCACCCTCCCTGCTTAATATACTCTTGGTTTTGGTTCAAACATTTCGACAGTCAGAGGTTTCAACCTGACATCCCGGTATTCCACAGAAAATGTTCCATCTTCGTTGTAAAATACTTCTGTATGTTTCAAGTATTTATCATCATCTCTGTCAGGATAGTCATCACGATAATGGCCACCTCTGGACTCTTTCCTCTGGAGGGCTGCACGTGTATGTGCCTCTGCAATCATGAGCATGTTGTTTAATTCTAAGGCTTCTATTAGCTCGAGGTTAAACACAGTAGATTTATCAATAACTTTATAATCTTTCATTTTTTCTTTGAGTTCTTCTATTTTTTTAAGAGATTCATTCATGCCTTCTTCTGTTCTGAAAACAGTAACATTTTTCTGCATAGACTCAATAAGATCCTGGTAAATTTCATTAAATGTGTGTTTTCCATTAGCATTGGCAAAATTTTCTAGTGTTTCAATACCAAATTTGCCGGCATCGTCCGAAAGTCCAATGTAGGGATTTTCGCGAGCCCATTTCGCTGCTTCTTCTCCGGCTGTTCTTCCGAACACGACAAGGTCGAGCAGAGAGTTGGTTCCCAATCTGTTGGCTCCATGAACAGAAGCTGAAGCAATTTCACCTGCAGCGAAAAATCCGGGAACAGTCTCTTCGGGATCTGAACCTTTTGCTTTCACCACCTGCGCTTTGTAGTTAGTGGGAATTCCACCGTTTTGATAATGTGCAGTAGGCACAACAGGAATAGGTTCTTTTGTACAGTCAACACCAGCGAAAACAAGGGCAAGCTCATGAATGCCCGGCAGTTTTTCCATTATTGCATCTGCGCCGATATGATCAATTTTCAGAAGTATATGGTCTTTATTGGGGCCCACACCTCTGCCTTCCAGAATCTCTTTTGCCATCGACCTGGATACAATATCTCTCGGAGCAAGATCTTTAATAGTAGGTGCGTATTTTTCCATGAATCTTTCGCCGTTTCCATTAAGAAGAATACCACCTTCACCTCTAACAGCTTCGGTAATAAGGTTCCCTGCGCCATAAAGACCGGTTGGGTGAAACTGTGTAAATTCTGCATCACTCCAGGAAAAACCTGCTCTCATTGCCAGTGCAAGACCGTCACCTGTGTTGATATGTGCGTTCGAGTTGGTTTGATAAATTCTGCACATACCGCCTGTTGCAAAAACTATAGATTTTGCATGGAATAGATGGAACCCGCCGTTTTTCATATCCCAGCAGATAACGCCGTTCACAGCCCCTTCATTTGTAATAAGCTCGAGTGCATAGAATTCACTGAAAAACTGAGTTCCCTGCGCAACAGATTTTTCGTAAAGCGTCTGCAACATTGCATGACCTGTTCTGTCAGCAGCGTAGCAGGCTCTTTTAACAGGCTTTTTTCCAAAATTTGCAGTGTGACCACCAAATGGTCTCTGAGCGATTTTTCCTTCTTCTGTCCTACTAAAAGGTAAACCTATGTGTTCCAGTTCTATAATATACTGAGGAGCAAGTCTTGCCATATATTCACAGGCATCCTGATCAGCCAGGTAGTCGCCCCCTTTTACTGTATCATACATATGCCAGAGCCAGTGATCCTCTTCCATATTCCCAAGTGAAGCGGAAATACCCCCCTGAGCTGAAATTGTATGACTTCTTGTGGGATAAACTTCAGAAATTACTGCTGTACTTACATATTGTGAAGCCACTTGGGCAGCGTTAAGCCCTGCACCACCGGCTCCCAAAACAATTACATCAAACTTGTGGTACTCTATTTTTGCAGACATATTTATTACCCCTCTCAAAAGTTTTTTACATCATTGATGCTACAGATAATGCGAGAAATCCGACCGTTAAACCTACAATCCAATAAATCCCAAGTAGTATTGCACGCCAGGTGCTGTTTGATACATAATCATCGGTTATCATTTTAAAGCCATTCATTGTATGAAAAACACCAAATATAAACAGCGGACCAAGTACTATTTTTTGAAGTCCCCAAGCTCCTGTACTGATCATTGAAAAAAAGTGTATAAAAATTACAACTATCATTATAACGCCTGATATTCTTTGCATTAGCCATTCAAAAACACCGCTGTCACTGGAGCCCATAAACTTATAAGGTTTCATCTAATTCCTCCTTACGAAAATATTGGAATAGCGCCTAATACAGACACAATAACTGTTAAGAAAATCACAACCATGAATTGTTTGCTGAACATTCCTTCCTCGGCGCCGGAAGAAAAATCGATCAGGACTATCCTGAATCCATTAAAAGCGTGATACGCAAAAAGTACTAAAACTAATATTCTTGCTACCGGGTTAGCCGTAAGGCTTGTAAACCAACCTGCAACACCTGATTTTGCCAGAATGTGAAAAATCAGGTATAGACCAATGATAACACCGGTGATTCTGTGAAGCAGCCATGCCACCATTCCGGTGTGTTTCCTGTAGGAAACTTTTTTTGGGTAGGTGACTAAGTCTCGTCTTGGCATTTTACACCCCTCGTATTTTATTTTACAAACAACGTTAATTTACTAATTAAATAATTACCATAATAATAACAGCATGTCAATGCACTTGTATACAATATACATACATAATGGTATATCTAAACTTTTTTATTATAATTAACTATAATGAGAATAGGCAAAATAAAAACAAATTTACCAACAAACAGTGTTCTGAAAAAAATATTGCACTTTTTTCCTGATATTGTTTAATTAATGATTGCAATTAAGCTTGTCTCTGTTATATTTCAGTGTTTGAGTGATTAATTAAATTTTGGGGTAAACGTTCAGTTGTCCGAATTTCTGTTTAAAGTAAAATCCGATTTAAATATTGAAAAGCGTGAAACAGCCGTTTAACTGTTTTGAATAGTGCGCTTACCTCAAAATAAATAAAATGCAGAGGTAGGAAAATATGCAGCAAAGTATTTCATTTGATGACTTGGGGTTATCAGAAAACTTATTGAAATCAGTAAAGAAGAAGGGATTTGAAGAGCCGTCACCTATACAGGCACAGGTTATTCCCACTTTACTGAAAAGTAACAAAGATGTGGTTGGACAGGCACAGACGGGTACGGGGAAAACAGCTGCCTTCGGCTTGCCGATTTTAGACCATTTGGAAATTGGTGAGAAGCGGGTAAAGGCATTGATTCTAACGCCTACAAGAGAGTTGGCAATACAGGTTTCTGAGGAACTTAACTCACTTCGTGGTAAGAAAAATTTAAAAATAGTGCCGATTTATGGCGGACAATCTATAGAACTTCAGCTCAAGCGGTTGAGCAGTGGAGCGGATATTGTTGTTGGAACGCCGGGGCGGGTTATAGACCACCTCAACAGAAGAACTTTGGATATATCCGGTCTGGATTATCTAGTTCTTGATGAGGCTGATGAGATGCTCAATATGGGTTTTATCGAGGATATTGAATCTATTTTAAAAAGGGCAAACCCTGATAAGCGTATGCTCCTTTTCTCTGCCACTATGCCGAGAGAAATTTTGAATATCGCCAAAAGATTTATGGGTGAGTATGAAATTTTCAGGGCGAAAAGTGAAGAGCTTGCCGCCGGCCTAACTGAGCAGATATATTTTGAGGTCAGAGAGTCCGATAAATTTGAAGCCCTGTGCAGAATCAGAGATATTGAAAAGGAATTTTACGGTATTATTTTCTGTCGTACAAAAGTTGATGTGGATAAACTTGCAAACAGGCTTATAGACAGAGGATATAACGCGGAAGCACTCCATGGGGATATCTCCCAGCACCAGCGGGAGAGAATTCTGAAAAAATTCAGGAATAAGCAGGTTAATATGCTTGTTGCAACTGACGTTGCAGCAAGAGGCATTGATATTCAGGATTTGACTCATGTTATAAACTATGCTCTTCCTCAGGATCCGGAAGCTTACATACATCGTATTGGCAGAACGGGGAGAGCCGGAAAAGAAGGTACCGCCATTACTTTTGTAACACCGGAGGAGTACAGAAAACTCCTTTTTATTATGAGAAAAGCCAAGACAGACATACGAAAAGAAAGCCTCCCAGGTGTTGGAGAAATTATAGAGGCTAAAAAGGAAAATATAAAAGAAGAGATTTTAGAAGCTCTCAATTCGGATGAATCGGAAAACTATAAAGATATTGCGGAAGATTTGCTTGAAAAAGCTGAACCTGTCAAACTGGTTTCTGCACTGTTAAATATAGCTTACGAAGATGATTTGAGTGAGGATAGTTATCGTGAAATTAACGATGTTAATGTTAACAGGAAAGGGCGGACAAGGCTTTTTGTTGCTCTTGGAAAAATGGACGGAATGACTCCCAAGTCTTTGGTGGATTTTATAATTGATAAAGCCGGTGTTGAAAACAGGAAAATCAAGGATGTAAAGGTTTTTGAAAAATTTTCATTTATTACTGTTCCCTTTGAGGAATCCGAGATCATTCTGGAAATTTTTAAACGGGAAAAGCGCGGCCGGAGACCAATAGTGGAGATTGCAAAAGAAAAGAAAAGATAATGTGAGGCATATGAGTTTATTGCATAAAAAGGTAAAAGATTTTAAGCAGTATTCGTATGAGAAACATAAAAATTTGTTTTCGGAGCTTGCCTCAGGACAAGCTCCTCATACATTGTTTATCAGTTGCTGTGATTCAAGGGTTTTGCCATCCTTTATCACAAACTCTCTGCCCGGAGAATTATTTATAGTCAGAAATATAGCCAATATCGTTCCTCCGTACTCCACAAAAGGGGAATATTCTTCTACAATTGCAGCCATCGAATATGCTGTACTTGTGTTGAAAGTACAAAATATTGTAGTGTGCGGGCATTCCAATTGCGGCGGGTGTTCATCGCTTTTAAAAAGTGAAGAGGAACTAAGTTTGCTGCCCAATGTAACGAGATGGCTTTCTTTATCGGAAAATGCCAGAGCAAAGTTTTTTACAAATCTAAATGCTGATATAAGAATGCCTTATCATATTGAAATGATTAATGTCGTTATGCAGTTAGAAAATCTTATGACATATCCGTTTATAGAAAAACAGGTAAAGGAAAAATCTATTAACATCTACGGATGGTATTATCTGATAGATAAGGGGGAAATTTTTGATTACAACCCTGCAGTAAAATATTTTGAGCCGGTAGTATAATCATGATTGTTGAGCTGGATAAAATTGTCAATTATAAAGATATAGGGTTTGACTTCAAATTAAGAGCGGACAGTCTTGTCTCTTTTTTTCAGGAAATTGCAATACACCATTCTGATATGGTTGGCTATGATACCGAAACACTTAAAAATATGGGTGTAGCCTGGGTACTGAATAAACTGTATGTAGATATTACGGAATACCCTGTATTAGGCGATAAAATTACTGTAACAACATGGTCATCTGGAATATCAGGTATAAAGGCATTCAGGGAATTTATTATACGCAGGGAGGGCACAGAGTTGGTGAAAGCGGTTTCGATGTGGACACTTTTGGATATGGCCTCCAAACGTATAAAACGTATTCCTTCTTATCTAAGTGAGGCTTATGAAACTGAAAATTTTAAGGCCACTTCATTTCCGATTGCTTCTTACAAAGTTGACAGAAATCCTGAAAATCAAGAAGGTTTTTTGCAAACCGTACGGTTTTCAGATTTTGACACAAATATGCATATGAATAACACGGCATATATAAATATTCTTGATACGGCTTTGAGAAGATATATGGATAGAAATGTTGAAGTTCATGAGTTTTTTATAAATTTTCAGAAGGAAGTGGGTTTTGAAGTGGAAAAACTCACAGTCAAATTTTCAAGGCAAGACACTGATATTTTTTATTCTATAAATGATGCCGAAATTATTTGCTCAAAAGGATTTTTTCGGGTTTAAAAAAGGGGGCCAAAGCCCCCTTTTTTACTGTTACAAAATAAGTGCAACGCCTACAGCAACGACTCCGCAAAGGAGCGCTAACAGGGAAAAATAGCTGACTGCTTCCAAGCCTTCTCTGAGTCTTTTTTCCATTTTCTTAAACCTCCGTGAATAAAATTTAGATTTCCTCTGAACAGTTTTACCAATACGAAACTTTGGCTTCCCATCTCAAAATCCCTCAGACCAAAGCTTTTTTCCCGACCGGAGTATTAACTGTTCAAAGTTGCCGTATATTATTAATGAAAATATAATTAATCAATAGCAAATGTACGATTTTAAGTTAATATATAACCGTTAATTTTTGCTAAGTATTAAAAAAACAGCAGGTCATTAGGTCTAAATGAAGTTATAATGTGAAATAAATAAATGATTTATTTAGATGTAATTAAAGAATAACGTTGTTATGCAAAATTTGAACTGATTATTATAATGAGACCTTTGCATAATTCCATAATTGTCACCCTGAACTTGTTTCAGGGTCTCATAACTTACTGATATAATTAGATGCTGAAATAAATTCAGCATGACTAAATAGAGTTGTGCAAAGGTCTCATAATATGTTTTTTTTAATAATGAGCTCTTCCATGTTTACAAAATATGGGCTTTCGTGATTCTAAGGCAGTGTGGCTTTAGTTAAGCATAATTGCATATTTATTTAGCATATAACGTTGAGTAAAAAAGAGCTCTCCTTTTTGTCACCTCGAGCGGAGCCGAGAGGTCTCTTTGCCAAACAACATATGAGATCTCTCCACTCCACTCCGTTTCGGTCGAGATGACAGAACTTTATGTCATTCCTCGCCCTGTTAAATGACCTTCGGTCTATCAGCAAAGCTGATATTTAACAGGGCGAGTGAAGTGGAGAGGTCTATTCTTATATAACAAATGTAAGTCACAAATTCCATGGTGAATACAAAAAATATTTCAATTGTATTAAGTCTTTAGCTTAATCTGAACCTTTACCTTACCCTTAAACCCACCACGGCATTTTTCGAAGTGCTTCCTGAATTATTAAAAATTTTCCAATACATTTTAGGTGATTAGTATATAAAAAATCCCGGCTTATTGCTTCAAGAGGGGAGGAGGGAAGAAGCGTTTGAAAAGCCGGGCAATTTATTGTCTTTATTTACACAATTTAATATAATAAAACGTTAATAATAATCAAGACTTTTTTTGCCTGGATTTAATTAATTTTTATTGTTTATATATTTTCTATATTATCTTAAATATAGAAAGTTAATATGGCAATTACCATAAATAGTTTCTGCCCGAAAGCTATGAAACCCTGAACCAAGTTCAGGATGTTAATGTAAGTCCGGTCTTTATCGGAGTGATTTTACTTTTGCAGACATTTTGCAAAACAAAGAGTCCGTTTAACCCTGTGCAATGGCCGGTTATTATATGTTTTATGTTGTAATTGTTTATCTCTTGGGCGATTTCAATTATTTCATCTTCGCTGCTTCTAAAAAGGTGAAAACCGCCTATGAGATTTTTTATTGTATTTACTCCTGTTATATTAATAGCTGTTTTTATAATATTTAATATTCCTCTGTGGGAACATCCTGTGAGAACGCTTATCCCACCAGATTCCTTTAAAATAAGAAACATTTCATCATCAAAGGCATCTCTTTTGTATACTTTTTTTTCTTTTATATACAAATTTGAATCTGAATCAAAGTTATCGTATTTTGTGATATGAGTAAAAATAATGTTTGCATTTATATTTATAGAATTTTCCACAAGTTTAAAATTGAGTAATTCGCTGTTTGAAATTTCATCGTTTAAGCCTATAAAAGTGTATGTCCCGTCAGAATTCTTTTTCATATGCCTGCTGTTAATATTTATGCTGCTGTATACTAAATATTTCTTTTGGGGATTGTTCAAATATTTTAGTCCGCCGGTGTGATCATAGTGTCCATGACTTAAAAATATGGTATTAATGTTATCAAGCATGATATCTAATACTTTTGCATTATGTTTCATTGTAAAAGTTTGTCCTGTGTCAAAAATAAATCTGAAATTGTCAAAGGTTACAATGCAGGAAAATCCATGTTCGGATAAGATTTCTTTTTGATCGGTGTAGTTATCTGTCAGAAAGGTAATTTTCATTTTTTATCCTGGAAGTTTATATAAAATTTTTGCATAAAAGTTTTGCTCTTTTGCAACAATTCAGTAAGTTTATAGAGTAGCCGATACTAATATTTATCTGAATATTTTTATACATTATAAAAATTGTTATTACAGTTCAAGTAAAAATATGTTTCTTGGTATTTGCTTTTTTTAAATAGTTTTGCTAATTTGTGCTGTAATAGTCAACATTGTATTAATACATAAAGAGTATACTTAAATGAATTTAGGAAAATATAATATATAGTCTGAATATAGCAAACTATTAATAGATAAGGGGAGTTTATGTCAGAGGAGAACACTTTTGAGAAAAAAATGGAGCGCTTGGAAAAAATAGTTAATGAACTTGAAGATGGTGAGCATGGTATCGAAGAGACATTAAAACTTTTTCAGGAAGGTGTTAAATTAGGTAAGGAATGCCGAAAAATCTTGAATGATGTTGAATTGCGCGTGAATAAAGTTTTGGGAATTGATGAGGAAGGGGAAGTCTTGACGGAGAATTTTGATGACAACGTTTAATTTAGAGGAATATCTAACATACTGGGCAAAAAAAACAGAGAGCTGGTTAAGGGATAATTTGTTATATTATAATGAACAAACGGTTGGACTTACAGATTCTATGCGTTACAGTATTATGGCAGGTGGGAAAAGACTCAGGCCGGCGTTAATTTATTCTGCTTTCGGCATTTTTGACAATGATTTTGACAAAATCATACCTTATGCTTCGTCTGTTGAAATGCTTCATACATATTCTTTGATTCATGATGACTTACCTGCCATGGATGATGATGATTACAGGCGGGGTAAACCAACCAATCATAAAATGTTTGGGGAAGCTACCGCAATACTTTCCGGTGATGCCTTGTTGACGAAAGCATTTGAAATAATGCTTGATCCGGAAATAAACACTGATGTTGACGTAGCTCTCAGAGCTGAAGCAGCTCATAAACTGGCTGTGGCAGCAGGGGATCAAGGTATGGTAGGCGGACAGTATGCAGATATACAGGCTGAAAAGGGAAATTTTGATGAGAGAACTGTTGAATTTATACATAAGCATAAAACAGCATCATTGCTGGGATATTGCACTGAACTTGGTGCTATTATAGGTTATGGCAGTGAGGATGACAAAAAAAGGTTGCGAAAATTTGGCATGAATATAGGTTTAGCTTTTCAAATAGTGGATGATTTACTTGATTTAACCTCTTCCACTGAAGAAATGGGCAAAGATGCCGGGAGTGATTTGAAGAAGGGCAAGGCAGCTTATCCGGGGATATATGGTGTGGATAAATCCAAGCTTATGGCACAGGAACTTGTGGATGAATCTTTAGCGCTTGTTGAATGTTATAAACCTGCATCAAGGCCATTGAAAGAAATTGCCAGTTTTGTAGTAAATCGCAAAAAATAGGGAAGTATATTCGGCATATAAACACACGGAGGATGAATTGAGCATATTAAACACATTGGAGTTGCCTGATGGTATAAAAGAACTGAATTTTGATGAGCTGGATAAACTGGCTTTTGAAGTAAGAGAGTTTATGCTGGAATCTGTTTCAAAAACCGGAGGACACCTGGCTTCCAGTCTCGGTGTGGTGGAATTGACCATCGCGTTGCTGAAAATCTTTAATCCTCTTAAAGATAGAATTGTGTGGGATGTGGGGCATCAGTCTTATGCCTATAAAATACTTACTGATCGAAAAGATACTTTTAACACTTTAAGAAAATTTAATGGAATAAGTGGTTTTAATAAAATCAGCGAGAGCCCGTACGATGCTTTTGGAGTGGGGCATACCAGTACATCTATTGCTTCAGCTTTGGGCATAAAAACAGCTGCTGATATAAAGAACAAAGAGCAAAATGTTGTTGCCGTTATCGGTGATGGTGCAATGACCGCGGGGTTAGCTTTTGAAGCTATAAACTATTTGGGACATTTGGATAAAAATCTTATTGTTATACTGAATGATAATGAAATGTCCATAAGTCCAAATGTAGGAGCACTTTCCAGCTATTTGTCAAGAATAATGACAGGTGAAGTATATACTAAATTCAGAAAGGATGTTTCTCATCTGCTGGAACACGCTCCAATGGGGACGAAATTTCTTCATGTTGCAAAAAAAATGGAGGAAGGGGTAAAAGGCTTTTTTACTCCGGGTGTTCTTTTTGAAGAGTTTGGAATGAAATATATAGGCCCAATAGATGGGCACAATATAAAAGATTTGATTAAAGCCATACATAATGCCAAAATACAGGATGGACCATCTTTAATCCATGTGGGCACCAAAAAAGGCAAAGGGTTTAAACCTGCTGAAGATAATCCTGAAAAATTTCACGGTGTTTCTGCTTTTGATTTAAAAACAGGAAAGGCAATAAAATTTGGCTCATCCAAGACATATACCGATATTTTCAGCGATAAAATTTGTGAAATAGCTGAAAGAGATGAAAATGTTGTATCAATAACCGCAGCTATGCCTGATGGCGTTGGCCTTAGGAAATTTGCGGAAAAATTTCCTGACAGATTTTTTGATGTGGGAATAGCAGAACAGTTTGCTGTTACTTTTGCAGCCGGGTTGGCCGTCAATGGTCTAAAACCGTATGTTGCCATATATTCCACTTTTTTACAAAGAGCTTTTGACAGTATTGTGCATGATGTTGCTTTGCAAAACCTGCCGGTAACGTTTTGTATCGATAGAGGGGGGCTTGTGGGGGCGGATGGGCCTACTCATCACGGTTCTTTTGATTTGTCTTACCTGAGAATGATTCCCAATCTTACAGTTATGGCTCCAAAAGATGGCAAGGAGCTTGAAGATATGCTTGAGTTAACCTGCAGTTTGGATGGCCCTGTTGCGGTAAGATACCCGAGGGGAGCAGCTGACAAATATGATTATTCTTACTGTAAAGTGGAAAAAGGTGAGCCAGAAATCGTAAACAATGCCGGTGATTATGCAATTGTATCTGCAGGGCATATTTTTTCAGAAGCTGAAAAGTTACAAAATATGTTAAAAAATGATGGCTTGGAAGTGGCACTTGTAAATATGCGCTTTATTAAACCTATTAACAAAGACAGTTTGCTTAATGTTTTGCTGGATAAAAAATCTGTTGTCCTGATGGAAGAAAATGCACTGAATGGTGGTGCATGTGAAGCTATACAGTCTATCCTTATTGACGCAGGATATAAGGGGGATATTTACAAATATGGCATCCCTGATGAGTTTGTGCCACATGGTGATATTGGATCTTTAAGAAACTTTATAGGCTTAACAGCAGAGCAAATTTACAGTTATATATCACAAAAATGGCAAAAAAACGCTTAGATATTTTACTTTTTGAATCGGCGAAAGCTGAGAGTAGAGAGAAGGCTAAATCTTTGATAATGTCCGGGAATGTTCATTCTGATAATAAAATTCTCGATAAACCTGGAATGCTTGTTGATGAAAATATCCCACTGTATGTAAAAGAACGCTTGCCGTATGTCAGCAGAGGCGGGTTAAAACTGAAAAAAGCTGTGGATATATTTAAATTAAATTTTGAAGGAAAAACTGTAATTGATATTGGAGCTTCAACAGGTGGTTTTACTGACTTGGTTTTGCAACAAGGTGCTGAGAAAGTCTATGCTGTGGATGTGGGAAAAAACCAGCTTCATTATAGCTTGACGAGAAACCCTCATGTTGTTGATTTGCAAAAAGTTAATTTCAGGGAAATTGATTTTGATATAATCGGCGAAAAAGTTGACAACATTGTGTGTGATGTCTCCTTCATATCACTGAAAATGATTATTCCTAAGGCTGTAATGTTTTGTGTGGAAGGATGCGAACTTGTTTTTTTAATCAAACCACAGTTTGAAGCTAAAAAACAGGAAGTTGGTAAAAATGGTGTTGTTCGAAATCCTGAAGTGCACAAAAGAATTATGGAGGATATTATTGGTTTTGCAAAAAATTGTGGCTTATCTTTTCAGGGATTGACGCGCTCACCTATTAAAGGTCCCAAAGGTAACATTGAATATCTGGTGTATTTCGTTTATAAAGATAAATTTTGTATGAATGATGATGTGAAAAATATTGTAAGGCAGGTTGTGGATGATGAAAAATATAGCTATTGTTGTTAAACCTCATGCTGGAGAAGTGGCGGACATTACAGAAACAATTTGCGATTATTTAAAGTCTGAGGGTAAAAATGTACTGCTGGAGGAAAGGACAGCATCTGTTTTAGGTTGTTTTCATTATGCTTCACATGATGAAATAAAGGATGAAGCGGATCTGCTTATTGTTTTGGGTGGGGACGGTACGCTTATATCCACTAACAGAATAATTTCCGGTAAAAATATTCCGATTCTCGGAATTAACTTAGGAAGACTTGGTTTTTTAACAGAAACCAAAGTGGACGAGGCTCTGGATACAATTAAAAAAGTGCTTTCGGGAAAATACAAATATGATAATCGAATGAAGCTTTATAGCGAAATTTTTAATAACGGTGAAAAAGTTTTTGAAACAGAGGTATTGAACGATATTGTTATAAATAAAGGTGCCCTTGCCAGAATTATTGATATAGAGGTTTCAATAGATGGGCAGTTTGTTAATCTTTACAGAGCTGATGGCTTGATAGTATCCACACCCACCGGATCTACAGCTTATACACTTGCAGCCGGCGGACCTATTATCTATCCAACATTGCACTCTATTGTCATAACCCCTATCTGTCCCCACTCTCTGACACACAGACCTATAGTTGTACATGATGACAGTGAATTAAAAATAAGAATTCTTAATGACGATGAGAAAGTTTTTATTACATATGACGGTCAGATAGGAAGAAAAATGTCTCTAAAGGAAGAAATTTACATTCGGAAATCCCCCCAGCCACTAAAACTAATAGTTTCCCAAAAACGCAACTACTTTGCACTTCTTAAAGAAAAACTGGGGTGGGGAAGCATCTGATGCTTAAGTGCCTGAACGTAAATAATCTTTCTGTCATAAAGTCTGTGACTTTAGATTTTACTGACGGTCTTAATATTATTACCGGTGAAACTGGTGCTGGTAAATCTCTTATAATTCAGGCTTTAAAACTTCTTCTGGGGGAACGCTTCAGTCGTGATATGGCAAGAAATCCCGATGTAAAAGTGAGTGTGGAGGGTGTTTTTGATGTTTCTTCCCTTGATTTTGATGATTTGACAGCGGAAGAGTTTGATATTGAAGATGAAATAATTGTGAAGCGAATTATAGACCCATCAGGTAAAAACAGAGCTTTTGTTAATGGGCATATAGCTACTCTTGCTCAGCTTAAGAATGTTTTGGGAAGGGTGATTGATTTTCATGGTCAGCATGATCACCAACACCTTTTAAATGCAGGAAATCATATAAAGTATCTTGATGCTTTGGTAGATGAAAAGCTGAAAACAGAATATGGTGAATTATACGTGCGTTATCGCAAGTTGACAGATGAAATTAACAAATTGAAAGAGAATTACGCTGAAACTGTTAGAAATAAAGAGATTTTTGAATTTCAGTTAAATGAAATAAAAGAAATGTCTATTGATATAGAAAACGACAGTGAATTGGAAAACAGGATTTCGTTTTTAAGCAACCTTGAAAATATAAAGAAATCTTTATCTGCTTCTCTGGAGTTCCTCTCTGAGGGTGAATACAATGCTCTGGATATGCTTAACAATGCTTTAAAAGAAATTTCCGGTGTTCTTCATCACTATCAGGAGCTGGAAAGAACACATGGAAGGCTTCAGGATATTTATTATGAACTTGATGACTGTGTAAATGTTCTTTCACATATGTTTTATGAACAGGCAGAAGATTCGGGTGAACTGGACAGTTTAATAAACCGCAAAGTAAAACTTGATAATTTATTAAAGAAATATGGTGCTACTTTTGAAGATGTACTTAGTTTTGCGGATAATCTTGAGAACAAACTTGACAACCTTACTTTTGATGAAAACCGAATAGAAAAATTAGAAACAGAGCGTGCCCAATTAATTGAGAAATTAAAAGGTGCAGCGAATAGACTTAACATGGCAAGACGTAAGACTGCGAAAAATCTTGGCAAAGAAGTGGAGAATATTTTACACAGCCTTGAGCTTAAAGATGCTGTTTTTGACATTGCAGTGGAATCGGTTAATGAAATTGATGCTTCTGCCGGGGCTAATGTGGAATTTTTTATTTCGAGTAACAAAGGTTTTAAGCCGGCACCTTTGAAAAAGGTAGCTTCCGGTGGTGAGCTTTCGAGAATTATGCTTGCTCTGAAAGAAGTTTTTAGCGATGTGGATGATACACCGGCGTTGGTTTTTGATGAAATAGATACAGGGATAAGCGGAGTTACTGCCAGAAAAGTTGCTGAGAAGCTCTATAAACTCAGTTTAAGAAAGCAGCTTTTTGTAATTACTCATTTGCCTGTGGTGGCTTCAAAAGGTAACCAGCACATTCATATTTCAAAAAAAACGGACAATGATACCACATATACCGAAATAAATGTATTGGCTGAAGAAGAAAAGAAATCCGTGCTCGCAACAATGATAGCAGGCGAAATCACACCTCATGCATTAAAACAGGCTGAGGAACTTATGAGGCAAGAAGGTGATTGATAAATTTGCTCTTGGACTTGTTGGTGTAACTCAAAGCCTTGGATATGCCGGCATAATACTTCTTATGGCACTTGAAAGTTCTTTTTTCCCTTTTCCCAGTGAGATAGTTGTTCCTCCTGCCGGTTTTTTGGCTGCAGCTGGTAAAATGAATATTTATGTTGTCATTTTCTGTGGAATTCTGGGCAGTGTAATGGGTGCACTTGTAAATTATTTTATTGCATCAAGATATGGGAGAATATTTTTGGTTAAATATGGTCATTACTTGTTTTTCGGCGAAGATAAGTTATTGCGGATGGAGGTTTTTTTTAAATCCCATGGTGAGATTACGACGTTTGTGGGCAGGCTTATCCCGGGGGTCAGACAATATATTTCTTTTCCTGCAGGTCTTGCTAAAATGAATATATATAAGTTTGTGGCTTATACTGCATTTGGGGCAGGGATATGGGTTATTATTCTTGCTTATGTTGGTTTTTATGTAGGCAAAAATATCGTTCTTGTAAAAGAGCAGCTTAGTACAATTACACTTATACTAATTCCCTTGCTTTTTTTGCTGGTTTTGGTTTATATCTTTATTTATAGAAAATATGTAAAAAGGTGACTTTATGGTTAAAAGAACCGGTATTTTGATTATATTATTATTGTTTTTTTCTGGGGCTGTTTTGGCTAAAGAGTATACTGTTCAGCGTGGGGATACTCTTTATTATTTGTTAAGTGATATTTTTACACCATCAGAAATACTGGATATAAGCGCAGATATTAAACAAAAAGCTCCTGATTTCAGGCTTCAGGTTGGTGATAAACTAACTATTAATGAAGATGGTGCTGTTATTGAGGTTAATATTTCCAAAGAAATTCATATAAAAAGAACAAATGAAAGCGACATTAGTGTTCAAGTGGTAAAGTATCCTGTAAATGTTTTACGTACAGTTGTATCCGGTGAGATTAACGATTCTTTGTTTTATTCCATGCGAAGGGTTGGGGAATCGGATATATTGGCAATAAAGCTGGCTGAGATACTCGAATGGGAAGTGGATTTTTTCAAAGATATAAGAAAAGGTGATCTTTTTAATATAGTAGTTGAAAAAAAGTTTTGCAGAAACAAATTCATTGGTTACGGGAGAATTCTGGCTGTGGATTTTGTTAATAATGGGCGATTTATCCGGGGTTTATATTATGAAAATGGTAAATTCAGCGGGTACTTCAGCCCCAATGGGAAATCTCTCCAAAGGGGTTTTTTGAAAGCTCCGTTGAAATTTGCCAGAATAAGCTCAAAGTTTCAGCATCGACGGCTTCATCCTGTTCTTAATGTTTACAGACCACATTATGGTGTGGATTATGCTGCTCCTACTGGTACCCCTGTTCATGCCACTGCTGATGGGACTGTGAAAGTAAAGGGGTATACTAAAGGCAATGGAAACTATGTAAAACTCAGTCATAATAACGGCTATGAAACAATGTATTTGCATTTTTCAAGATTTAAAAGTGGACTAAAACGTGGTCAATTCGTCAAACAGGGTGAGGTTATAGGTTATGTGGGATCCACGGGTTACTCCACAGGATCTCATGTTGATTACAGAATAAAAAAGCACGGGCGTTATATAAATCCTTTGAGATTTAAATCTCCCACTAAAAAACTCCCGGAAAAGGAAATGGCTCTATTTAAGCAGAGTACACAGATGTATGCCAATTTGCTGGATTACTCATATCTTAGATACGCTTTCAGAGATTATGGCTTAGATGGTGTGAGTATAAACTAAAATAATGGAATTAGCCTTACTTCTTTTTTTTCTTTATCATACATGAAATAACTTTTTTTGCTGAGTGTTTCCAGGGTATAGTAGCTGTCGTTTATGATGGCTTTGACTCCGGGCATGGCTTCTTTGTGGAATATTATTTTTGAATCTGAAAATTTTTCCAGCTGCTTCTTTATTTCCTGAATTTTTAGCTTCATTTGAAAAATATCTTTTCTCAATAATCTTTTTTGCTGGATAAGTTTTTTGATTTTTTCTTTTTTTTCTTCATTCTCTATTTTTTCGATTTTATTTTCTATATTCCCAAGAAAATAAGTTATTTTCTTTAAAGAATGTGTTTTCTCGTTTATTTGGTCAATTAAACTCATAAATTCGGATATATGATGAGCCGAGGAGCCGACTATTATTTTTGTTTTGGTAAACGATGGCGAGCCGAGTATTTTTGCCTCTACTCCCTTGGTTGCATAAAAAGTGCCGCCAAAAATACTGCCGGGGTATCCCAGTGCCTCAATTTTTCCTCCGGCACTAATGTTTGAATCGCGAATCATATTTTTAATATTAACATTTTCTGAAGCGGATATTTCGGCATATTGGGCATATTTTGCTTCAACATCCTTTTCTGCTATACATATTGCTCTTTTTGCAAAGCTGCGGCCGATAATACCTTCTTTTATTACAATGTTACCCCCGGCTTTTACTGATCCCCCCGATATTATTTTAGCGACAACATTTTTCCCGGCGTTGACCTCAAAACCCGGCATGATTTCTCCGGTTATAATAACAGTACCTGGAAAAGTTATGTCCCCCGTTTTGTAGTCAACGTTACCTGTTACTTTATAAACTTCACTTACACTGAGATAAAGATGGGAAGATACCTTTCTATAATCCAGCATACCGTCTATCAGACTTATTATTTTATTGTTTTCCATTCGGAGGTTTTTATCCAGATGCAGTTCAATATCTTTGCCCTCTTCTGCTTCCAGAATATCACCTGTAACCGTATACCCATTTTCGCTTTTAAGCGGAGGATTGTAATAGGCAATTTGTGTATCTTCCTTAACTATAGTAATATTATTTGTTTTGAATTTTTTATAATCTACCTTGTCTGTTTTGCTTATGGGTGTTTCAACCTCAAAATCATATTTATCATTTGGATTTTTTATTAAAACTTCTGCATCTTTGCCTTCAACAGGGGGGTTACCGGAAGCAACTAAAAAAATAGGGTCAATATCCAGTTTTTTATTAATTAAATATAAAAGTAAGTCAATTCTTTCATCCATTATACCTTTTACTACATTATTTTTTTCCAGTAGCTTATATAAGTAATTTTTATCGATATTTGATTTCGGTTTTTGGGGGATAAGAAGGTACGCTTTCATTTTATCTTCAGTTATAATCACATCGAAATCATCCATAAAAACATCTTCAAAAAGGCTGCCTTTTTTCCCGGCTTCATCGTCTTTTAAGGAAAATTCCAATAGATATTTATCTTTCCCTTCTCCATCGGCTGATATCATCTGGCAATTTAGTTCGCTTATATCTTTATCCAGAAGATCCTGTGCTTTTTCAAAGGCTTCGGAAAAACTTCCTGCTTTTATTCGAATTTTTTTCAGTTGGTTGGTCATTAAATATCCTGCAAAAAGTTGAGTGACAATCAGACAATATACTATAGCATACTACACAGTATCTTTTCAAATGTTTTTTTTTATCATGCTTTTATATGTATATTTTTAATTTATTGAAAATGCAGTATTATAATGGTATTATTACCCAGGAAGGTGTTAAATGGATATGACTAGGTATTTCTTTGATAATTCAACCACTTCTATTTGTGTGCTGGATAGAAATTTTAATATTATTCACAGCAATCTGTCTTTTCAAAACAAATTTGGAGATAATAATGCCAATTTAACCGAGATTTTTTCTGACAGAGATGATTTTGAAAATTTGAAAAATGTCTTGTTTGAGGGGAAAAAAGTAAGAAAAATCTGTACTTTTAAGGATGCCCGTGAAAGAGAGATTGGTGCATCGGCGACGTTTGAAATGATTGAAAACTCAAATAGTAAAGATAGCCTTATTTTTGCTGAAATAATGGAAGTTAATTCGGATAGTGAACCTGTTCATGAGGAGCATGTCCTTTATTTAGCTGCAATTAACTTTAAGAGTCCTATTGTGATATGCGATATGCAAGGGAATATTAATTTTTATAATAAAGCTGCTTCTTCTTTGGTGAAAAATAAAGATGGCTTGAGAAATATGTCTGATTTAATTGGCAATTCAAGGTTGAAAAAAATAACTGGCAGTGATGTGAGTTATTTTTCTGATACTATTGTTGTATCTAATGGTAAAAATTATAAATTTGATGTTACCTTTCAAAGAGTAAATTACCCGGGGCACAACTCATACATAGCATGTTCTTTTCGTGATATAACAAAGGAAAAGAATATGGAAAATAAAATAGTGAGATTGGAGAAAATAAAGTCTCTTGAAAAGGTTATTAACCGGTTTACGAGGAATTTTAATGAAATTTTGACGACAATAATAGGTTATTCAGATATAGCGTTACTGGATTTGGAAGAAGGTGACAAATTTTACGAGGAGTTTAGTAATATTGAAGCTTGTGCAGAGCGTGCTATGAGTCTTTTAAATAAGCTTGCAACATTTAACAGAGAAGATGTTGCCAATCCTCAAATGATAGATGTTACGAAGTTTCTCCTGGAGCACAAAGATCTGCTGGAATCTATTTATGATGAAGAAATCTTTATTGATTATTCCTTTAGGGTCTCTTCTGCGAGAATTTTAGCTGACTACACGCAGGTTGAGCAGATTTTAGTGGGATTGTTTACAAATGCTGTGGATAGTTATAAAGATGCGGAGGAGAAGAAAAAACAGGTGACTTTTTATGTTGATAAAATACAGAAGGAAGGAGATAATTTTGTGAAAATTGCCGTGACTGATAATGGGATGGGTATTCCTGAAGAAGATATTGAAAACGTTTTTGACCCTTTTTTTACAACAAAAGGTGATCAATTTGATAAAGGATTGGGTTTATCCAGTATATACGGTATTGCGAAGCAGAATTCAGGAATGATTGAGCTTAAGAGCGAAGTGAATAAAGGCACTACAGTTGAAATTTACTGGCCAAGTGCAGATTCTGAAGATAAAACCCCTTTCAGAGAAGCTTTAAGTGGCAATGAAACTGTGTTGTTTGTGGATGACGATGAATATTTAAGAAAAATCTTTAAGAAGCAGCTTTCCAGTCTTGGTTATAATGTTATTGAAGCTTCCAATGGCGAAGAAGCAGCGGAAGTCATGGAGAAAACGGAGAGTAATATAGATATTATTGTAACTGATGTGCTGATGCCTAAAATGAATGGCGCAGAATTCAGTAACTATATTACGAAAGTTTCACCGGATACACCTATAATTTATGCTTCCGGCTACAGCGAAGATTTTATTGAGGAGAACAAAATCCTTATAAGCCATATAAATTTTTTGAAAAAACCTTACACTATAAAACAACTGGCTGAAAAAATCAGAAATCTTCTGGATTAAATCTCTTATTTTTTGATTTTGCAAATGGAGTTTTGTGAAGTCTGATTAGAATGTAGGCGGATGGTTTATCCAAAGGACCTCTGTTACTTCTTCTGAGGGGTTATTCCAGCTGTGGGGATGGTTGGACTTGTATAAAGCGGAATCCCCTTTTTCCAGTATAAAGTTTTCATTTTCCACTGATATTTCAAGCTGCCCTTTTAAAACAATAACAAATTCTTCTCCATTATGTGAATGACTTTCTTTTCCACTGAAAGCTCCAGGCTGTAAATACATATAGAGAGCTTCCAGTTCGGTTTCAGAGAATTGAGGCCTTAGAAGCTCATAGGTAACTTTTGATTTAGGATTTACCATTTTATTGCGTTCATTTCGTCTTACAACAATTTTCTGATTGGAATGGGGATCATCAAAAAAATACATCATATTCACATCAAGGGCATCAGCAATTTTTTTAAGGGAAGATACTGTTGGCGACACCAGGTTTCTTTCAACCTGGGAAAGAAACCCCAGGGAACAACCTGACATTTTGCTTAACTGCCTCAGTGTGAGCTTTTTGCTTTGCCTTAGATGTAATATTTTTTTTCCGATGCTCATGAGTTCATTTTATAAAACATTTTGAATAAAGTCAAGCAAACAGTTTTAACTAATACTATTTTGCGCATAAGAACGGTGTTTTGTTTTTAGAAATTTTAGACAAAAAAAACATTTTTTAGCTTGACTTAACAGCTGTAATAGATTAGTTACTATTGAAAAACGCTGTTTTTAAATATTGAACGTTTTTGGAGGTTAGCCTTATGAAATCATTTTTTAAACTTTTGGTAATGTCTGTTATTTTTGTTGTTTCCAGTATGTCTGTTTTTGCAGCGGATACTATTAAGTTAGGTGTTGCCGGTGCCCATTCTGGTGATTTGGCATCGTATGGTATTCCCACATCAAGAGCAGTGCAGTTTGTTGTAGACGAATATAACAAGAACGGCGGCATCGACGGCAAGAAAATCGAGCTGTTGATAGAAGACGACGAATGTAAACCGGAAAAGGCTGTGAATGCTGCCACTAAGCTAATGTCGCAGGGTGCTGATGCTGTTGTCGGACATATATGCAGTGGACCTACAAAAGCTGCACTTCCCATTTATCTTTCACAGATGATTCCCGTTATTTCCCCTTCTGCAACAAGCCCTATACTTACACAGAGCGGAGACTATCCTAATTTTTTCAGAACAATAGCTCCCGATGATGCACAGGCCAGACTTGAGGTGGATTTTGCCATTAATGCACTGAATCTTAAAAAAATTGCTATTATACATGACAAAGGTGACTACGGCAAAGGTTTGGCTGAATATGCCAGGAGTTTTTTGAAAGAGACTGATAACGTTGAAATTGTTCTGTTTGAGGGTGTGACTCCGGGAGCGTTGGATTACTCTGCTGTTGTGCAGAAGATCAAAAATTCTGAAGCTGACGGGGTAATATTTGGTGGTTATCATCCGGAAGCTTCCAAAATAGTTTCTCAAATGAGAAAAAAGAACATTGATATTCCTTTTATTTCCGATGACGGTGTAAAAGATAATAAATTTATTAAGGTAGCAGGAAAGTATGCTGAAGGTGTGTACGCAACCGGTCCCAAAGATGTATCTTCCAATGCCTTAGCCATTGAAGCTGAAAAAAAACATAAAGACAAATATGGTGATCAGTCAGGGGCCTTTTACCTTAATGGTTATGCAGCGGCTCAGGCTATTTTGAATGCTATTGATAAGGCGGATTCAACAGATCCTGATGCCATAATGAAGGCTTTGCGCACTTATTATGTTGAAACTTCACTTGGCAGGATTAAGTTTGATGAAAAAGGTGATGCCATAGGGGTAGGTTTTTCTGTTTATCAGGTACAAAACGGCGAATATGTGGAACAGAATTTCTAAAAACTGATTTTGCTACCGGGCTCTAAATGCCCGGTTTTATTATTTTTTCAGGGGTTTTTAAACAATGGAGTATTTTTTACAGCTGTTTTTTAGCGGCATAACTAAAGGGAGCATTTATGCTCTTATTGCTTTGGGATATACTATGGTTTATGGTATTATTCAGCTGATAAATTTTGCTCACGGAGAAATTTATATGATCGGTGCTTTTACAGCACTGATTGCAGCTGGTGTTCTTTCTCTATTTAATTTTCCTGTTGCAGCTATTTTTATTATTGCAACACTTGTGGCAATTCTGTATTCCTCGTCATATGGTTATACCATTGAAAAAGTTGCATACAAGCCTTTGAGGAACGCTCCGCGTCTTTCAGCGCTTATAAGTGCTATCGGTATGTCAATATTTTTACAAAACTATGTACTTCTTGCCCAGACATCTGATTTTCTTCCTTTTCCTTCTATTACCCCTGAAATCAAATTTATTAAACCTTACGAAAATATACTTTCGTCCTCTGGTTTTCTTATCATTATGTTTACGGTAATTGCTATGATTCTTTTGTCTTTATTTATAAAATTTACCAGAACAGGTAAAGCAATGAGAGCTACCGCTCAGGATAAAAAAATGGCTCTTTTGCTTGGTATCAATGTGGACAGAGTTATTTCTACTACTTTTGTTATTGGGTCAGCCCTTGCAGCACTTGGTGGGGTTTTAATAGCAAGCCATATCGGACAGATTAATTTTTTTATCGGGTTTATAGCTGGTATTAAAGCTTTTACAGCTGCAGTACTCGGTGGAATTGGCAGTATTCCTGGAGCTGTTTTGGGAGCTTTGATTTTAGGGCTTACAGAAAGTTTTTCAACGGGATATATTTCAAGCGATTATCAGGATGTTTTTGCCTTCATTCTTCTGGTGGTAATACTTATTTTTAAACCCAGCGGTATATTGGGCAAAAAGACGGATCAGAAGGTGTGATAAATGTTTTCTGAAATTAAAAAATCCGCGCTGGTTTCCATTTGGTTTATGTTTCTGACTTTTCCTATTATGGTAATAAAAGTAAACACTATCGAAGATACTATTATATGGAGATGGGGCAATCTGGTTATGGTGGGGGTAGGATCCTTTTTTTTGTCTTTTTTGTGGAGGTATTTGCAGGATAAAACCAAGGCTAAAGAAAGACAGGGATACAAAGATGCCTTATCAAAATTTTTTTATGACAGCTTTATAGGCAATAAGAAGGTTTTCTATCCAGTTATCTTGGGAGTAATATGTATTATTCTTTTTTTCCCTTATCTTTTTTCTACGTATCAAGTTACTATTATGACTACTGCACTGATTTATGTAGTGCTTGGGCTTGGTTTGAATGTTGTGGTTGGATTTGCAGGACTTTTGGATTTGGGATATGTGGCTTTTTATGCAGTCGGTGCTTATACATATGCTCTTCTCAATTTTAATTATGATATAAGTTTCTGGTTAGCACTTCCTATTGCCGGTATACTTGGAGCTTTGGCAGGTATTTTGCTTGGCTTTCCTGTACTCAGGCTAAGAGGAGACTATCTGGCCATTGTTACCCTTGGTTTTGGTGAAATAATACGTCTGGTGCTGGAGAACTGGGGTGAGTTTACTCATGGCCCCAGTGGTATTGCCAGTATTGACAGACCCAATTTTGGTTTTGATTTAAGTATTGTGGGCAGTATAAATGCAATATACTATTTTGTATTTTTGTTTGTTCTTGTGACTATATTTTTTACAAACCGTTTGCAGAATTCAAGAATTGGAAGGGCGTGGGTGGCCTTGAGAGAGGACGAAATCGCTTGCCAGGCCATGGGTGTTGATAAAACAAAAACAAAGCTTTCGGCTTTTGCTTTCGGAGCAACATGGGCAGGATTTATGGGGGCTGTTTTTGCAGCAAAGACCACTTTTATCAATCCGGCCAGTTTTACATTTCTGGAATCAGCCATTATACTTTCCATAGTTGTATTAGGAGGTATGGGTTCAATTCCGGGGGTTATATTGGGGGCATTGATATTAATACTTTTACCTGAATACCTGAGGGCTTTTTCAGAGTACCGTATGTTGATATTTGGCGGATCTATGGTACTTATGATGGTTTTTAGACCCCAAGGATTAATTAAAAGTAAAAGAAGACATTATAATTTTAGAGAAATGACAAAACGTGAAATGCAGGAGAGGCGAAATGCGACCTCTTCTTGAAATAAATAATCTTACAATGGATTTTGGTGGTCTTCGGGCCGTTGATAACATTGATTTTAAAATAAATGAAGGCGAGATAGTTGCACTTATTGGTCCTAACGGAGCAGGTAAAACAACTTTTTTTAATTGTGTAACAGGTATGTATAAACCCACTGGGGGGCATATTTATATTTATAAAAATGATAAAAGTAAAAAGCGTCTTAATGGATTAAAACCTAATAAAGTAACTGAATATGGGTTGGCCAGAACTTTTCAAAATATAAGATTGTTTAAGCAAATGACAGTGCTTGAGAATGTTATGATTGGAAGACATTGCCGTACTCATGCCAATATTTTCTCCGCTCTGGTGAGAAATAAAAAGATTGTGCGTGAAGAATATGATTCTGCTTCATACAGTTATCATATATTAGAAAAAATGGGTTTGGGGTATTTTTGCAATGAGATAGCCGAGAACCTGCCTTATGGTGCGCAGAGAAGGCTGGAAATTGCCCGTGCTTTGGCAACTGAGCCCAACGTTTTACTGCTGGATGAGCCTGCTGCAGGGCTCAATCCTCAGGAGACATCTGATTTGATAAATTTGATAAATATGCTCAGGGATGAAGAAGGGGTTTCCATTTTGCTTATTGAGCATGATATGGGTATGGTTATGAAAATTTCTGAACGTATAACTGTGATGGATTACGGAAAGAAAATTGCTGAAGGAACTCCTGAAGAAATAAGAAAAAATCCGGAAGTTATTAAGGCTTATCTCGGAGAAGATATCGATGCTTAAGCTTTCTAATGTCAATACGTTTTACGGAAATATACAGGCTTTGCATGATGTAAACATTGAAGTGGAAGAGGGGGAAATTGTAGCCCTTTTGGGTGCAAATGGTGCAGGAAAAACTACGACGCTTATGACAATAAGTGGCATTGTCCCTCCCCAATCCGGGGAAATATATTACAAAAATACACCTCTTCATTTAATGAATCCTGATGACATTGTAAAGCTTGGAATAAGCCAAGTCCCTGAGGGAAGGCATATTTTTCCCCACTTAACTGTTGGAGAAAATATTGACTTAGGAGCTTTTTTACGTAATGACAAAAAAGAGATAAAAAAAGATATAGAGTATGTTTATGAACTTTTTCCCCGCCTTGCTGAACGTAAGCATCAATTGGGAGAGACACTTAGCGGTGGTGAGCAACAAATGCTTGCAATATCAAGAGCATTGATGGCCAGGCCGAATGTCCTTTTACTGGACGAACCTTCTCTTGGCTTAGCTCCTATTATAGTCAGACAGATTTTTGATATAATCAGTCAGATTAATAAAGAGAATAAAACAACTATACTTCTTGTGGAACAAAATGCTAACCTTGCGCTGAAGATTGCACACAGAGGTTATGTTATGGAAACAGGGAAAATCAGATTATCAGGGGATGCTAAAGAGCTTCTGAACAATGATGATATAAAGAAAGCATATCTTGGTGGTGTTTAATTAAAAATGTAATCGGTCATTTCACCTTCGCCGTTTGTCTTGAATTGTAATCCAAAAGCTTTATGTTTGTTTTTATCAAATATATTTTCGTTAAGCATAAATTTCAGGTCGAAAATTTCATAGTCGTAATTCCCGTCAGTTTGAATAATCACAGGGTAGTCAACAAACCAGAGATAGGTATCTAAAAATTTGCTGTTGAAATTATAAAAACTATTTTTTCTGTCAAACTTTGTATAGTTTGTAAATGTATCCAGGTTTATCTGTCCGAATGTTGTTATATCCTTTACTTTATATGTGTTTTTGTCTTCTATTATTACTTTCCAGTAAATGGGCGTAAACGCAGTTGTAGTTACTATTACTTTGTCATCCGTTAATTTTGATACTTTAAATTTCACAAAAGTTTTAACTCCAAAGTTAGCGGCGGGATAAAGTATAAGGAATGCGGCGGCAATTATTGCTGTTTTGCGGCTTTTTAAAAGAAGCCCTAAAGTTAATAAAATTATAATTGTTAAAGTATAAAATGGGTCAATGATGTAAACAGTGGACAAAGCAAATCTGTGTCTGCTGAAAGGTGCAAGCAGTTGGGTTCCGTAGCTGGTAATATAATCCAGGTATATGTGAATATACATTATTGCGATACTGGTGATCATAGAAAACAACAAATTTTTGTTAAATATATTTTTTAAAATAAAAGCAGACAGAATTCCCAGTAATAACCCGCCCCACACGGAATGAGTAAAACCTCTGTGGTGTAATAAGTAAGCAGTCCGACTGCCGAATGAAACAATGTTATCTATATCTGGCAGTAAAGCAAGAGAACCAAAAATCAATATTTTTTTAGCAGTCAGTTTAACCTTAAAAACTTTAGCTAACGCCAATCCGCTTACAGAATGCGTTATCGGATCCATTTTCACCTTCCCCTTTGTGTTTAAATAATACATCAATTTTTGTAAAAACCAATATTTTTAATTAATCTATAATAATGATTCATTAAAAAAATGTTATAAAAATTAAAATTCGTATTGACTGTTCATTTTTTTGAAATTAGTATTATATCTAAGTACAAAATACATGAGAGAGGTGAATTATGATTACTTATAATAACTCAAAACTTAAAGTCCCACAGCCTCAAAATGAGCCTGTTTTTTCTTATGAACCCGGTTCAGAAGAAAAAACTCTTTTAAAAGCTGCTTTGAAAGAACTCAAGGGCAAGAAAATTGAAATTCCGCTCATTATAGGCGGCAAAGAGGTGAAGACAGGAGATATGGGCAAGGTTGTATGCCCTCACGATCATCAGCATGTGCTTGCAGAATATCATAAGGCCGGAGAAAAAGAGGTACAGATGGCCATTGAAGCTTCTCAAAAAGCGTGGAAAGAATGGCAGGAATATTCCTGGGAAGACCGCGTAGCTATATTTCTGAAAGCTGCTGAATTGCTTTCAACCAAATACAGATATTTAGTTAATGCAGCTACAATGCTGTCTATTAGTAAAACAGCACATCAGGCAGAAATCGATTCTGCTTGTGAGCTGATAGATTTCTGGAGATTTAACTGTTATTTTGTCCAGCAAATTTATGCTGAGCAGCCTTTAATCAATCCGAAAGGTATTTGGAATTATACACATACCCGCCCGTTGGAAGGTTTTGTATTTGCCGTTACCCCATTTAATTTTACGGCAATTGCCGGCAACCTTCCCACTTCACCTGCCATAATGGGTAATGTGAGTATATGGAAGCCAGCTTCCACAGCACTGTATGCTCCTTATTTTCTTATGAAAATTTTTAAGGAAGCAGGTCTGCCTGACGGTGTAATTAATTTCGTTCCCGGTTCCGGTTCCACTGTAGGCAATGTGTGTTTCAATGATCCCAGACTTGCCGGTGTTCATTTTACCGGCAGTACCGCTGTATTTCAATCCATGTGGAAACAGGTGGGTGCAAATATTGCAAAATATAATAGTTATCCGAGAATTGTCGGTGAGACCGGTGGTAAAGACTTTATTTTTGCCCACAAAACTGCTGATGTAAGAAAACTTGCGATTGCAATGATACGGGGTGCTTATGAATATCAGGGTCAAAAATGTTCTGCAGCATCAAGATCGTATATCCCCAAATCACTCTGGGGGGATGTAAGAGAAATTCTCGAAACGGAAATCGCCAAAATTAAAATGGGGGATGTGGAGGATTTTACCAATTTTATGAACGCCGTAATCGATAAAAATGCTTTTAGCGATATTACCGGCTATATTGATTATGCAAAACAGTCGGAGGATGCTGAGGTTATAATCGGCGGCAACTATGATGACAGTAAAGGATATTTTGTGGAACCCACGGTTATTTTAACCACAGACCCTAAATTCAAAACTATGGAAGAGGAGATTTTCGGCCCCGTTATGACAGTTTATGTTTATGATGATGATAAATACGAGGAGACGCTTGATATTTGTGATCAAACATCCCCTTATGCCCTTACCGGTGCTGTATTTGCCACCGACAGGGCAGCCATAAGGACAGCTATGAAGAAGCTGGAGCACGCTTCGGGGAATTTTTATGTTAATGATAAACCTACCGGTTCTATAGTAGGACAGCAGCCTTTTGGCGGAGCCAGAGCTTCAGGTACAAATGATAAGGCGGGAAGTTACCAGAACCTCATCAGATGGGTTTCCACCAGAGCTGTAAAAGAGAATTTCAATGCTCCGGAATCTTTTGAATATCCGTTTATGAAAGAAAAATAATTAGCAGGGGATTGTTAAATCCCCTTTTTCTTTAGGAGGAAATATGTCTGGATTAAATTTTTTAATTTCCAAAACTATTATGCATGTGCCGGGACCTGTTGTAAGTATTTTTGCCAAAAGTTATATTGCCGGTCAGGAGTTGTCCGATGCAGTTAATGTAACCCGGGATTTTAACAAACAGGGCATCATGACAACCATAGATTTGCTTGGTGAATTTATAAAAACAAAAGATCAGGCGAAGTATTTTAAAGACAGGTGCATCGAAATACTGGATACAATAAACAAAGAGGGGCTGAATTCCAACCTGTCTATAAAACCTACGCAAATGGGGATTAGTTTGGATGAAGATTTTGCGTATGAAAACATTAGTGAAATAGTCAAATATGCTGAGTCTATAAATAATTTTGTACGGGTTGATATGGAAGATACTCCCAATACAGATAAAACATTGAGATTGCATGCGTCTCTGAAAAAGGAATTTGGAAAACATGTGGGAACGGTTTTACAATCGTATCTAAGAAGGACACCTGCAGATATTGATAATCTGGATCCTAAAGATTTGAATATAAGGCTTTGCAAAGGTATTTATAACGAACCGAGGGAATTGGCTTACAAAGACCCTTATATAGTAAATCAAAATTTCATATACTGTCTTGAGAAATTGTTTGCAAAAGGTGCTTATGTTGGCATTGCAACCCACGATGAAAAGCTGATTTTTGAATCCCTTAGACTGATAGAAAAATATAAGCTGAAAAAACAGGACTATGAATTTCAGATGCTTCTCGGTGTGGATGAGCAGCTCAGGAAAATTATTGTTGAAGATGATCACAGACTTAGGGTATATGTGCCATATGGCAAAGACTGGCTTCCATATTCCAAAAGAAGGTTGAAAGAAAATCCTAAAATTGCAACACATGCTTTAAGACAGATGTTCGGGATACATGGAAATAAATAATTTAGTGCTAAAAAATATGTATATTTGATATCTTATGCGTGGCTTTTATCACTTATAGCCACGCAAACTCACTTTGTTCCTGTTTTATTGTAGCAATTTTTTCCTTTCGTGTTAGAATAAAAATAATTATAGTATATTTAGCTTATAAGCAGAAACGCATATATATTTGTTATTTAAAAATAGAGATTCCTTTCGACCGAAACGGAGTGGAGAGATCTCAGACGCTGTTTGACAAGAGATTTCTTGACTACGCTCGGAATGACAAGAAAATGTCATCTCGACCGGAGCGGAGAGAACTCTACCGCTGTTTTACAATAGAGACCTCTCGACTCCGCTCGAGGTGACAAAAAGGAGAGCTCTCTTTTACTCAACGTTATATGCTAAATAAATATGCAATTATGCTTATATTCGTTTTTTGTGTTGTTTTATATGAGGTTTTATGTAGAGGAGAAATGTTATGAAAAAGCTTGGGGAACTGTTGCTGGAAAATGGTCTTATTACCAGAGAGCAGCTGAATAATGCTTTGGAAAGACAAACCCAGACTAATGATAAGATTGGCAGGATTCTAACCAAAATGGGATTTATTTCAGAAGATCAGCTGCTTACATTTCTTGCCAAACAATATGATGTATATATGTATACCGAAAGTGAGCTGATTATCCCGAAGGATGTGCAGAAAAATTTTAGTTTTGATATAATATACAATTACGGGATAATACCATTCAAGATTTCAGATAAAGGTTTTTTTGTAGGATTTTCTGATTTATCAATCTTAAATGATATTGATGAAATATCTTTTAATTTAGGTAAGAAAATCATTCCGGTACTTTTTCCTGACTCTATGTATGAGAAGATTATCAGTGATCTTAAAAATATTAAGTATGGTCAGCAAGATTATAGGTTTGTGTCTTTTAAAGAGATGGTTGGTAAAAAAATTGATGAAGGAATCAGTCCGGAAGACTTTATATCTGCTTTACTTAGCTTTGAGCCGGAGCTGGTAAAAGTTTTTTTTATGGAAGGATCAGAGCCGGCATTGAAAAAAACGGGCCGTTTCTACAAACTTAATATTCAACCGTTCACCAGAAAACATATACTAAATTTTATTAAAATGCTTACAGATGAAGCTCTTAGAAAAAAATTGGTAAATGATAATTACTTGCGATTTCATAAAATTATTAATGGCAAATATTTTATAATTAATATTTTTAAACATAAGGGGAAATATACTATTATTATCACACTGACTACAAAAACTATCCCCAGGTTTAAAACGTTGGGATTCAGGGAGGATATTTCACAACATATACTGGAGCCTACCACAGGTTTTTATTTTTTTATTGCACCTTTTGGTCATGGTAAGTCTACAATGATGGCATCAATTGTGAACTATTTTAATACTACAAAAATTAAGAATATTCTTTATATGGAGAAGAAAAGTGTTTATGAAATAACTCCGGATAAAAGTCTTGTTACCCAAATAGAAACCAGTCATGATGCCGCCGATACGAAAGAATTGTTCCAGATTGTTTATGATATTGAACCTGATATAGTCTTTCTCAGTGATATTGAAAATCTGAATGTACTGGATATGGCTTTAAAACTTGTAGAGTCCGGTAGGACTGTTTACGCCTGTTATGAAGCCGGGAGTATTTCAAGCGCTTTTGAGCGTTTGTTTTTATACCAGAGTGAGCTTAGCAATAATTATTATGCCAATAAACTTGCAAATACGTTAAGGCTTGTTGTTAATTTCAGATTGATTCCTGTTGAAAATATCGATAGAAAAATGCTTATTTACGAGTATATTTTTAATTCTTTTAAACTTAAAAAGGCGTTGTTGGAATCAAACTACAAGTTTATTGATTCACAGATAAGAGGCACTGCGGATTATATGCCCTTTGAGAAGGATCTGGCAGAGCTTTACAGAAAAAAAACCATAGACTTGGATACAGCCAAAACATATGCTTTAAATCTTGATTTGTTCAGAAATTATGCTGGTATTAAAGATAGCTGATTTTTGCTTTACAGTTTTACGGAGTATTGATGTCTTTAAAAAAATATTTTGAAAATAAACACTTTTTACCCCAATACATACAAAATTTTTCCTATAGAAATTCCCAGATAGAACTGGCTGAATATATAAAAGATAAGCTTGCATCATTTGAATCTTCCGTTATTGAGGCTCCCACAGGCTCAGGTAAAACCCTATCATATCTGCTTCCTGTTTTTGAACTGGGACATAAAACAATTATTTCCACAAAAACAAAACAGCTTATGAATCAGATTTTATACAGAGATATTAACGTTTTTGAAGAAATTTTCTCCGATAAAGATATAAAAATAGCATCCCTTAAAGGGAGAAAGAACTATTTTTGCTATTACAGATATTTTAAATTCATAGCCCCGAATCCGGATATGTATTCTGACGTAATCGAGTGGTATAAGTTAAGCAAGACTATTAGTGAAATACCTTACGGTTTTTTTAATTTTTCAGTAACAGAAAAGATGACGGCAGACAGTTTACAATGTATAGCGGGAAAGTGCCCGTATTTTAATAAATGTCCATTTTATCTTCAGAAGAAAAAAGCTTCGGAAGCCGATATTGTTGTTACCAATCATTTTATGCTTCTCAGTGATATTGCTATGAGAAATAAAAACGATATGGCTTATAATTTTGAATTTGCTGAGCACATTATTTTTGATGAAGCACATTCATTGCCTGATATATTTCCTGGTTTTATTGGTGATGATGTCAATTTTGCAGCCTTGATGTCATTCTTAAAGGAAAGCAGGTATATGATTGATGAAAGTATCTACAGCTATTTTCAAAATAAATTTACATATATAAAATCCTGTGTGGTGAACAGGCAGGAAATCAGCAATAAAATAAGAGATGAGCTTGAAATTTTTTTTGCTGAGCTGAAAAAAGTGGCGGAAACATCTTTTGATGATGACAGTTATGAAGTTTATAAAAAGTACAGGGACAAGTTTTATAATATTTTTAGTACCAGAGGGTTAAAGCTGATAGAACCTTTGGGGTCATCCTTTGTGTTAAAGAGCATGCCTCTGGATATTTCCGAAACATTCAGCAGCTCTTTGAGTAAGGTGTGTATGAGTTCGCTGTTTATAAGTGCGACTATTTCTGTTAACGGATCTTTTAATTATTTTTGTAATGAATTGGGCATTAATGACATTTCCCAAAAAAATATCACAAATGAATTTAATTTTTTAAGTAACGGTGAATGTTACATATCAAAATACCAGCTAACCAAATTTCAGAAAATGGAAATTTATGAGAAAATCAGTTTAAACGCAAAAAGCGGTTGTCTTTTTATCTTTAACAGCATCGATATGATGAATTCTGTATATGATTATTTAAAAAAAAGAATAAATAATAAGAAAGAGTTACTTTTACAGACAGAAATTGATTTATCGACAATAAAAATGAATTCTGATACTATTGTTTTGGGTTGCGCTGTTGTTAGAGAAGGTGTGGATTTTTCGGGTAATTTGTTGCAGTATGTTGTTTTGGATAAGCTTCCGTTTGAAAATATTTCCGATGTTTATTTGCGGGAGAGACAGCAGGCGTTTGAAGAGAAATATGGCAATTCATTTATGAATTTTTACTTGCCTAGGGCCGTAATCTACTTTAAACAGGCTATAGGAAGACTTATTAGACATGAGAATGACACAGGTACCTGGATTATTCTGGATAACAGGGTATTGACAAAACCCTATGGTCGATATTTTATGAATGTATTAAAGGATGTTAAAATTTACGATACGTTGGAAAAATTGCCGATATTTTCGGGAGGTTATGATGGGCTACATTAAACTTGATTACAATTTTGCTATGAATAAGCATATACCAAATGGCTTGAGTGAAGAAGATATTGATGAGTATAAGGAACAGGCCAAAAAAGGGATGTCGGATTTTATATCTCTCTGTGAATCTGGGGAAGTGGGGTTTCCGCACTTACCTGATTATGATTTTTCCGAGATTAAGGAAACTATCAAATCATCCAAAGGCCAGTACAATGATCTTATCATTGTTGGTATAGGTGGCTCTTCACTTGGTGTTGAGGCAATTGTTAATGCACTGCTTCCATATGGGTATAATGCATTATCTTTTGGTGAAAGGGGCTGTTTGCCGAGAATATGGTTTGCTGATAATGTTGATCCGCATAAACTTTATTGGACGTTAAAAAAATGTGAGGCAGAAGACACAATTGTATGTGTTATTACCAAATCCGGCAGTACTGTGGAAACTATTGCTAATTTCTCCATTATTTATAAATGGCTTAATGAAAATCTGAAAAATCCTTATGAACATATATTTGCTATAACGGATTCTGAAAAAGGCCCTTTAAGAGAATTTGCAGAGATGCATAATATCAAAACATTTAGTATCCCCTCCAATGTAGGAGGACGTTTTTCTGTGTTAAGTTCTGTGGGTATTGTTCCTTCAGCTTTACTTGGCCTGGACATAGACAGGCTGCTGAAGGGAGCAAAAGATGCAGTTGACTCAGAAAAAGAAAAAATTCTTCATTTATCCGCTATATATCTGGCATACATGAATAAAGGCTATAACATAAATGTACTTATGCCGTATACCTCTCGTCTTAAATCTTTTTCAGAATGGTTTGCTCAACTGTGGGGTGAAAGTTTAGGTAAAAAATATAACTTTTCCGGTAATACTGTACATGCAGGGACGACTCCGGTATGTGCTTTGGGCACACTTGACCAGCACTCACAGCTTCAGTTATACAAGGAAGGTCCGGATGACAAAATTATAACGTTTATAGAATTAGGTACACATGATTTTGATGTTGAAATTTTAGCGGATTTTCACAGTGAGTTTTCTTATCTTACCGGTCATTCATTAGGGAATTTGATGAATCTTGAGCTTCACGCCACAGAATTATCTCTAAAGAACGAGCAGAAACCTTCTTTGAAGCTTGTTATGGATGGTGTTGATGAGTATGCGATGGGTAAGCTTTTTATGCTTATGCAGTATGTTGTATCGGTAATAGGGCTTTCTATTGGTGTAAATCCTTTTGATCAACCTGGAGTTGAAGAAGGAAAGCACTTTGCATATGGAATGCTTGATAGAAAAGGATACGATGCAAAAAAGAGAGAATTTGAGGATAATTATTTAAAATCTGATGAATACATCATTTGAAGAAAAAGTTCTCTGTGAAATATCTGGGTTGTCGGATAAAGTTATCATATTAGCTTTTTCAGGAGGACGGGATTCCCGGGCATTGTTTCATTTTCTAAACAGGTATAAAAAACGCATACCTTTTAGATTTTTTGCCTGTCATATTAACCATATGCTAAGATCAGACTCGGACAATGACGAAAAATTTGTTAAGGAAATATGTGAATCTTCCGGAATAAAAGTTTTTGTTGAGAAAAAGGATATATATAAAAGAGCCAAAGAAAAAGGTACAAGTTTAGAGCATGAGGCCAGAAATTTTCGATTGGCTGTATTTAAAAAATTAATAAAAAATCTTGGTGCCGATTACATTGTAACTGCACACCATCAGGATGACTTGTTGGAAAATTTTTTTTTGAAAAGTTTTCAGGGAAGTTCCTTGTATAACTTGAAAGGGTTTAATTATTCAGATAACCTTTTTTTCAGGCCCATGTTAAATGTGAGTGCCGAAGAAATAAATGAGTATGTTGCCAAATACAGACTTAATTATGTAACAGATGCCACAAATTTTGATTCAAATTTTCCAAGAAATTGGATAAGGCACGAAATAATCCCTGTTATCAGAAATTATAACCAGGGATATCTTCATAATTTGATTAAACTGCAAGATGATTCGGATGAGTTGTTTCATTATTTATCGAGGCGTATTAGAGAGATAAATATCGAAAAAAAAGGTAATATGTTCAAGTTAAGCGCGAGTGAATTTTTGTCTTTGGACCGATTTGAGCAGAAGTTTTTGGTTAGCTCTATTATTTCAAAATTTTGCAGGCCTGAGAAAAGACTGATTGAGAATATTTTGGAAATCAGCTATAAGAGAGAATCCAAGCGAATAAATTTACCGAACGATTTTCTTTTTGAGAAGTCCTGTAAAAGTATTCGTTTTTACCCTAAATCACTTATTGCGGGATATGAATATGTTAAAAAACCTACTGAAAAGGTTGTAATTTTATCAAATTTAGGTAAAATCATTACTTTTGATAAAAGTCTGGAAAAATGCCGCCTGATAATAAGGAACAGGCACAAGGGAGATAGGCTGGGGAGTAAAAAGCTGAAAGATTTATTTATTGATAAACATATAGATTTATTTCTCAGAGACACGGCCGTTGTTGTGGAAAAGGATGGCCAGATAGTGTTTGCTGAGGGTGTTGTGGATAATGATAATGTTTACATCAGAAATAATACTGAAGAGGCTTAAATGGACAAAGTAAAATTAAAATCTTTTCTTTCCGAAAAGGAAATAAAGGAAAAAGTGAAAGAAATTGGTAATTTGATTACGAGAGATTTTGAAGGAGAAGACGTTCTCCTTGTGGGGGTTTTAAAAGGGGCATGGATTTTTCTCTCCGATTTGGCAAGAGAAATTGATCTCAATGTGGAAATCAGTTTTATCTCCGTATCCAGCTATGTCGGTAAAAAAACGGTTAGCAGTGGTGTTGTAAGGCTTTTGTGCGATATTGACAAACCTTTAGATGGAAGAAATGTCATAATTATTGAGGATATTGTTGATACCGGATTGACATTAAGCTATTTAAAAAAGCTCCTTTATGTTAGAAATCCTAATACGATTAAAGTGTGCACACTGTTGGATAAGCCTTCCAGGAGGCTGGCAAACATAACCCCTGATTACGTTGGTTTTAGTATTCCTGATGAATTTGTTGTGGGATATGGACTGGATTATGATGGTTTGTACAGAAATTTAAAAGATATATGCAAAGTAAATTTTACATAAACAGGAGGAAAAATGAAAAATAATTTTATTAAGAATATTACATTGTGGTTCGTCATTGCCCTTTTAATGGTGATGATGTTCAACTTTTTTAATACAAACCAAGGTATAAGGGAAAACATCTCATATACTACATTTCTTGATAAAGTGGAAAAAGGTGATGTGAAATCTGTGGAGATTAAAGACCAACATCTTACCGGAGAATTTGTTGATGGTACGCAATTTGAATCTTTTGCGCCTGATGATGCCAACTTGGTTTCTACACTTCGGGAAAATAATGTCCAAATTTTTGCTAAGCCTCCTGATCAGAATCCCTGGTATTTACAGGTTTTGATTTCATGGCTTCCTTTTATTCTACTTATAGGTATATGGATATTTTTTATGCGCCAGATGCAGGGAGGCGGGGGTAAAGCTTTCAATTTCGGAAAGAGCAAAGCTAAGATGCTGACAAAAGATCAACAAAAGGTTACTTTTAATGATGTGGCAGGAGCTGATGAAGCAAAAGAGGAACTGGAAGAGATTATAGAATTTTTGAAAGAACCCCAGAAATTTCAAAAACTTGGTGGTAAAATTCCCAAAGGTGTTCTTCTTGTGGGCCCTCCCGGGACAGGTAAAACGCTTATTGCTAAAGCTGTGGCAGGAGAAGCTGGTGTCCCCTATTTTAGTATTAGTGGTTCTGATTTTGTGGAAATGTTTGTAGGTGTCGGTGCTTCCCGGGTGCGTGATTTATTTGAACAGGGTAAGAAAAATGCTCCGTGTATAATCTTTATAGACGAAATAGATGCTGTGGGAAGACATAGAGGTGCCGGATTAGGTGGTGGTCACGATGAAAGGGAGCAGACCCTTAATCAGCTTCTTGTTGAGATGGACGGTTTTGGCTCTAATGAGGGTGTGATTTTGATAGCTGCAACAAACAGGCCGGATGTTTTGGACCCGGCACTTTTAAGACCGGGACGTTTTGACCGTCAGGTTGTTGTGCCAACGCCGGATAGAAAAGGAAGACTGGAAATACTTAAGGTTCATGCAAAAAAGGTTCCATTAGACGATGATGTGGATTTGGATATTGTTGCTAAAGGAACACCTGGGTTTGCAGGGGCAGAACTGGCTAATCTTGTGAATGAAGCTTCTCTCCTGGCAGCAAGAAAAAACAGGGACAGTGTAACAATGGAAGACTTCGAAGAGGCCAAAGATAAAGTTCTTATGGGTAAAGAGCGCAGGAGTATTGTTATTTCTGATGAGGAGAAAGAAAATACTGCATACCATGAAGCTGGGCATGCAATTGTTGCTATAAAAACACCTGGGGCAGACCCCTTGCACAAAGTTAGTATTATTCCCAGGGGTATGGCTTTGGGAATAACACAGCAGCTGCCTGAAGATGATAGATACATGCATACAAAAGAATATTTGCAGGGAAGACTTGCTGTGCTTATGGGCGGCAGAGCTGCTGAAGAGATAGTCTTTAACAGATTCACCACGGGTGCAGGTAATGATATTGAAAGGGCAACAGCTATTGCCAGAAAAATGGTCTGCTCATGGGGTATGAGCAGCAAGTTAGGACCTCTTGCTTTTGGAAAAAAAGATGATGCTGTTTTTCTCGGAAAAGAGATATCTTCCGCCAAGGATTATAGTGAAAAGACTGCTGTAATGATTGATGAAGAGGTGAAAACTATTGTTTCCAACAGCTACAAGAATGCCTACAATATTTTGCAGGACAATTATGAACTGCTTCGTAAAACTGCACAGTTACTGCTTGAAAAGGAAACTATTGAGAACAAAGATATAAATAACCTGATAAAACGTTTAAATGGTGATAAGGACTCTGATGTTGAGCATAAGCAGTCGGAGTCTTCTGATGAAACACACGAAGAGGTAGATACTCAAAATGAACAGATTTCTTCAGAGGATAAGTAGCGATAATAACAGACTTTTATATGAGCTCAGGCAAATTGGTGTGGACGACTATGCTCTTGGTATGGCAGGGAAAGGTGAGACTGTAAATATCAAAATAAAACATCTCACTCCGCCACAAGCAAATATACTAAAACAGGAAGCCCTTGCTTCCGGGATGGATGCAGCTGTGGGGCGCGGAACGGTTAGTTGTTCTGTAAAATATACTGATGCTCTGCTTATGGGTAACAAATTGCAATATTTAAGACTTTTGGAGAAATTGAGACTTCAGCCTTATTCATTAGCTTATATTGCAAAGGATATTGAAAATTTTCTGGAATATGAAAGGGGAGAAAATCTTATTTTATCCACTGGTTCTCTCAGATTGTCAGAGCCTGTACTGATGTCTATACTTAATATTACGCCTGATTCCTTTAGTGATGGTGGGAAGTTCCTGGATTCGAAGAGATATAAAGAATGGATAGATTTTACCAAAGAATCCGGAGTAAATGTTATTGATATAGGTGGAGAGTCCACAAGACCTGGTTCTAAATCGGTGAGTGCATCTGAAGAAATAGACAGAATTTCTGATGCAGTGAGCTATGCTCTTAAAAATGATTTTGTTGTATCTGTTGATACATATAAACACAAAGTTGCAGAAAAAATGCTGGCAAAAGGTGCGCACATAATAAACGATATAAGTGGTTTTCACTTTGATTCGGATATGCCAAAAGTATGCTCAGATTATAATGCTGCAGTCTGCCTTATGCATACAAGTGACACACCTGATAAGATGCAGAAAAAAACAGATTATGAGAACATACTTGAGGAAATAAAAAGAAGCCTGTTTTCCTCCGTTGAAAAAGCTCTTAAAGCTGGTATTAAAGCAGAAAGTATTATAATTGATCCCGGTTTTGGTTTTGGAAAAACACTTAATGATAACTATATTATGCTTAAATTTTTAAAAGAATTTAAAGAAATGGGATTTCCTTTGATGATTGGTGTGTCCAGGAAATCCATGATAAATAAGGTGACAAATCAGCCACCGGATGAAAGTATATTGGGTTCAAAAATTATTGAAGCGATTAGTATAGCCAACGGCGCAGATATTATAAGAACACATGACCTTAAAGAAGGTTTGCAGATGTTGTCATTAATGAAAGAATACAGAAAGGTACAGATCAATGAATGAGTTTTTCTCATTTATTTCTTTGATTGATATTATTGATATAGCCATAATCAGTTATATTATATACCGATTATTGCTGTTAATAAAAGGTACCAGGGCTTTTTATATGGTCTTCGGTATAATTATTTTGATATTTGTATCATTTGTTTCCCAGTATCTTGGATTAAAAACCACCAGCTGGGTTTTAAGTAATTTTTCCGGATATTTGTTTTTGACTATAATTATTCTTTTTCAACCTGAAATACGAAGAGCGCTGGCTTTCATAGGCGAAACAAAAATGTTTGGTACTTCTGGTGAGGATATTTCCTATACTATAGATGAATTGGTTAAGGCTGCGACCATACTGGCTAACAGGCAGATAGGAGCTCTGATTGTAATGCAGAGAGATACAGAGTTATCCCATTATATCCAGGCAGGAACTAAACTGGATTCTAATGTTTGCAAAGATTTACTTATCAGTATTTTTATCCCCTACTCACCTCTGCATGACGGAGCAGTTATTATTTCAGAAGGTAAAATAAAATATGCCGGTTCTATTTTGCCTCTCACAAAACATGAAAATATAGACCGTAAGTTTGGGACAAGACACAGGGCGGCTCTGGGGATAACGGAAGAGACTGATTCTGTCAGTATTGTTGTGAGTGAGGAAAGAGGTACAATTTCAGTTGCCTTCAAAGGTAACATTACTTCGGAGTTGGATGCTGATATGCTAAGGGATACGCTGTACAATATTTTCCAGCAAAGCAATAAGCCAAAGAGAAGTCAAGATGCTGCTGAATAATATTTTTTTAAAAATATTAAGTGTGGTTCTTGCTATATCCATGTGGATTATTGTTGCCACCTCCGAATACGACCAGATACAATTCAGTGTCCCGGTGAAACTTAAAAATGTCCCGGATAATAGGGTTGCAGTAACAGATGAAAATTTGGTTAATGTCACTCTCAGAGGTTCCCGGTTAATACTTAACTCCCTTTCATATAATGACATTAGTGTGGAAATTGATATCAGTAGTTTTACCGGTTATAAAACGACATATAGAATAAAAAACTCTGATATAAAAACTCCTTCAGGCGTTGAGGTAGTCAGGGTTGCACCATCTGTGATAAATATAACTATAGATAACATTATCAGCAAAAAAGTGGATGTGACACCTTCTTTTGTTGGAGAACCGGCCAAAGGGTTCAAGGTAAATACCCTTGAAATAAAACCATCCTCCGTTGAGGTTGAGGGTGCGGCCTCTTTGTTAAACGATATAAAATTTATTGAAACATTGCCTATAAATCTTTCCGGTAAAAATAAAAAAGTGAATTATTCCGTGGGAATGAAACGTTTAAGCGGAATTAAAAATATAGATCCCTCACAGGTTGATGTAATAGTAACATTTCAAGAGGATATTGTTCAGCGCAAACTTGAGAATTTTTCAATTGTTATAAGAAATAAAAGAAAGGGGTATACCTACAACCTTCTGACGAAAAAAACTGATATTATTATAAAAGGCAGAAGTGATATTTTGGATAGTGAGAACCTTATTAAAAATATTACACTTTACGTTGATACGTCCGGCTTAGAAGAAGGGCAGTATCTCAAGGATATAAAATTTGAAAGTAACGTTAATGTGGATATTGTGGATATAAGTCCTGCCAAAGCCCGTGTGGAGGTGCTGCAATGAGAAAATATTTTGGTACGGATGGTGTAAGGGGTACAGCCAATGTTTATCCAATGACTTCGGAGTTTGCCCTGCTGCTGGGTAAATCTATTGCAAAAATTTATAAAAATGGCAATAAAAGGCATAAAATAGTTATTGGAAAGGACACCCGCATTTCAAGTTATATGTTTGAAAATGCCATAGTTTCCGGAATTTGTTCTATGGGTGTTGACGCAATAATGTTAGGTGTCCTTCCTACACCAGCAATTGCTTTTATTACGAGAAGTTTGAGGGCGGATTCCGGTGTGGTTATTTCTGCTTCACATAATCCGTACTATGATAATGGTATAAAGTTTTTTTCCAACGATGGTTTTAAACTGAGTGATAAAACGGAAATCAAAATAGAAGAGCTCATAGATTCGGAGAATTTTGAAGAAAGTCCGGAGGAAGTGGGCAAGGCTTACCGTATAGAAACGGCAATAGGCAGATATGTGGAGTATGCGAAAGGCACTTTTGACAAAAACTATGATTTACAGGGGTTTAAAATTGTTTTGGACTGTGCTAACGGGGCTACCTACAAAGTAGCTCCTATGGCATTTGAAGAGCTGGGTGCCGAAGTTATTGTTATAGGTGATGAGCCCGATGGCTATAATATCAATGAGAATTGCGGGGCTGTTTATCCTGAAAGAATGGCAAAAAAGGTTATTGAAACAGGTGCCGATCTGGGAATATCTTTTGACGGGGATGGAGACAGGGTTATTTTTGCCGACAATAAAGGGAATGTTGTCAATGGTGATCATATACTCGGTGTATGCGGTCAATATATGCATTCAAAAGGTATGTTAAATGGTAATACTGTCGTTGCCACCGTAATGAGTAATATTGGTTTGGAAAAAACACTTAAGGCTTTAGGTATTAATCTTGTAAGAAGTGAAGTGGGTGACAGGTATGTCGTGGAGAAAATGTCCAAAGGGGGATATAACCTTGGTGGAGAACAATCGGGTCATATTATTTTCAGCGACTATAACTCCACTGGTGATGGCCTTATAAGTGCTTTTCAACTGTTAAAGGTTATGGTGAATACAGGGCGACCATTGAGCGAATTATCGGAATTTGTCGAAATTTGTCCTCAAGTGCTCAAAAATTTTGAAGTCCCTGAGAAAGTACCTTTTGAAAACCTCACTAAAACTATGAAGATAATTAACAATTATGAAGAAAAATTCGGTGAGGATGGAAGAATACTGGTCAGATATTCAGGGACTGAGAAAAAACTTAGGGTAATGGTGGAAGGTGATGATATATCGAAAATATCGGGCATTACTGAAGAAGTAGGCAAAACAGCTATCGGAGAAATCAATAAATATTGTGCAGGCAGGCTATGATGACAAAACTTGGTATAAACGTTGATCATGTGGCAACTTTAAGACAGGCACGGCTAATCAGCGAACCTGATCCGGTGGAAGCAGCAATTTTTGCTGAGCATGGAGGAGCTGATGGTGTAACTGTTCATTTGCGGGAAGACCGAAGACATATTCAGGATAAAGACGTATATCTTTTAAAAAATATAATTAAAACAAGGTTAAATTTAGAAATGGCAGCCAGTGAGGAGATATTGGCTGTAGCTTGTGATGTGGCTCCGCATATGGCTACACTTGTTCCGGAAAAGAGAGAGGAATTAACGACGGAAGGCGGACTGGATGTTATTGGTAATAAAAAAATATTAGCTAAAACAATAAAAAAATTAAAAGAAAACGACATTATTGTGAGTCTTTTTATCGACCCCCATGTAAAGCAGATAGATGCTGCAGCAGATATGGGTGTTGATACAGTGGAGCTGCATACGGGTAATTTTGCAGAGGCATCAGGTGAAAAGTTGATTTTATCTGAGCTTAAAATACTTGTGAACGCTGCAAACTATGCCCGAAATAAAAATATGGTTGTTAATGCAGGTCATGGGCTGAATTATCGCAATACATCAATACTTGTAAAAAATATACCTTTTTTAAATGAATTGAATATAGGTCATTCAATAGTGGGCAGAAGTGTTTTTGTTGGTATGAAAAATGCTGTTGCTGAGATGAAAAATATAATATCTGCTAATTATAACAGTTACAGTTCTTTATGATCGGTTGTGATATCATCGAAATTGACAGAATATGGAAAAGTTATGAGAAATTCGGATATTCTTTTGTGAAGCGTATACTCTCGGATAATGAATACGAAGAGTTTATCAAAAGAAAAAAAAGTAAATTTTTTCTAAGTGGGCGCTTTGCGGCTAAAGAAGCAGTTGCCAAATGCCTTAAAACAGGGATTGGCAGTGTAGGATTCAGAGATATTGAAATAATTTCGGGGCAAAGAGGAGAGCCTGTGGTATATTTAAATAGAAAGAAAGTTGCCATCGAGGTAACCATTTCCCACTCAAAAAATATTGCGATGGCTGTTGCTTTCGATAACAGAGGTGATAAGTGAGTGCAATAATTATACCTGCCAGATATAAGTCTACACGATTACCAGGAAAACCTTTGTTAAAAATAGGTGGCGTTCCTATGATTGTTAAGGTGGCTGTAAATTGTATGAAAAGTGTCGCTGACAGGGTTATCGTTGCAACTGATGACTTGAGGATATTGGAAGCATGTGAAAAAGTTGAAAATCTGGAAGTAACAATGACAGAAGGAGAATACAACAGCGGTTCTGACAGAGTAGCAGATGTCGCCAAATTTTTAAGTGATGATACTATTATTAATGTTCAGGGGGATGAGCCTTTTTTACCTGTACCTCTTATAAATAATTTAATAGAGGATTTGGAGAAGGGTTCTGTTTATATGAATTCTGCCTATGTTGATATGGATTTTTCCGAATCATACGATTCCAACTGTGTGAAAGTTGTTATTGATAAAAATGACTATGCCCTTTATTTTAGCCGTTCCCAGATACCTTATCTTCGTAACGGAGGAGGCTATAAATTTAAAAAGCATATAGGTGTTTATGGATTTAAAAGGGATTTTTTAATAGAATACAGCGAAATGCCATATACTCCACTGGAAAGAGCCGAAGGTTTGGAGCAGCTCAGGGCATTGGAAAACGGTTATAAAATAAAAATGATTAAATCTATCAGGGATTCTTTGTCTATAGATACAGAAAGTGATCTGGAAAAAGCCAATATGCTGGATTCTTATAATGGCTGACTGCAAAAAGATAATTATTAATAAAGACGGAGGAGGTACTAAGTGGCAAAGTATATTTTTGTGACAGGTGGTGTTTTGTCGTCTCTTGGTAAAGGAATTACAGCTTCTTCCATAGGAACGTTACTTGAATTAAGGGGCTACAATGTTGTTATAAAGAAATTTGATCCCTACCTGAATGTTGATCCGGGGACGTTGAGTCCTTTTCAGCATGGTGAAGTTTTTGTCACTGATGACGGTGCCGAAACTGATCTTGACTTGGGGCATTACGAAAGATTTCTCAATACAAATACGACGAAAGACTGCAATATTACAACAGGTAAAATTTACTATAACGTTATAGAAAAAGAGAGAAGGGGTGATTATCTGGGTGCTACAGTTCAGGTAATACCTCATATCACAGATGAAATTAAGGACAGTATTTTAAAGCTTTCTGATGAGAATGATATTGTAATTACTGAAATAGGAGGAACAGTAGGAGATATTGAAAGTTTGCCTTTTCTTGAATCCATAAGACAGTTTAAGTTTGATGTGGGAGAGGAAAATGTCTTATATGTGCATGTAACTTTGGTTCCTTTTATAAAAAGTGCAGGTGAGCTGAAAACAAAACCTACCCAACATTCAGTCAAAGAATTACGCGAAATAGGTATACAACCGGATATTCTTGTCTGCAGATCCGAGTATCCTTTGGATGAGGTTATAAGAAAAAAGATTGCTCTTTTTTGCAATGTGTCTAAAAACAATGTTGTAAATGCTATAGATGCAAGCACTATTTATCAGATTCCTTTGTATATGAATAAGGAAGGAATCGATAAAATGATTATGAAAAAATTCAATCTTGCTGAGCGGGATCTGGATTTAACAAAGTGGGAAGAAATCGTTTACCGTATTAAAAACCCTGAAGATGAGGTAGACATAGGTGTTGTGGGAAAATATACAGATCTTAAAGATGCATATATAAGTCTTAATGAAGCACTTATTCATGGGGGGATCGACAATAAATTGAAGGTTAATGTGAAGTGGATAGATGCTGAAGATTTGGAAAAACCTTCTTTGCCGGATGTTTTACTGGACAGTCTTGATGGGATTCTTATTCCCGGAGGATTTGGCGACAGGGGGATAGAAGGTAAAATAAAAGCTGTTAATTTTGCACGTAATAAAGATATTCCTTTTTTTGGTATATGTCTGGGGATGCAGTGCGCAGTTATTGAGTTTGCACGTAATGTTTTGAAATACGAAAATGCCAACAGTGTGGAATTTAATAAGGGTACCGATTATCCTGTAATTGATCTTATGCATGAGCAGCGTAATATCAAGCAGCTTGGCGGGACTATGCGCCTTGGTGCATACAGATGTAATTTGAAAAAAGACACCAGAGCTTATCAGGCTTACGGAGAGGAAGTTGTTTATGAAAGGCACCGGCACAGACTGGAGTTTAACAATGACTATCTGGAAGATTTTGTGAAAAACGGGCTGCTTGTTTCCGGACATAATCCTGACAGAGATTTGGTTGAAATAATTGAATTAAAAGCACACAGATGGTTTCTTGGATGCCAGTTTCACCCGGAATTTAAATCCAAGCCCACAAAACCTCATCCTTTGTTCAGTAAGTTTATTAAAGCAGCTTATAAATATAGAAAAGAGAGACTGGAAAGTCAGGAAAAGGAATAATTATGTTATTGCTGGCGGGTCCGTGCGTTATAGAGAATGATGAAATTGGTTTTCAAACATGTGAATTTTTACTCAATCAGTCTGAAAAGTATGGTTTTGATTTTTATTTTAAGTCATCTTTTGATAAAGCTAACAGGAGTTCTGTTAGCTCATACAGAGGCCCCGGGCTGGAAAAAGGTACATTGTTTTTTGAAAAAATAAAAGAGAAGTTTGGTGTTAAGATTATTACTGATTTCCATGAACCTTCACAAGCGGGAAAACTTACCAAATATGTGGATATGTTGCAGATCCCTGCTTTTTTATCGAGGCAAACGGATATGCTGAAAGCGGCAGTGATTAATGATATTAAAATCAATGTTAAAAAAGGACAGTTTATGTCCCCCTGGGATATGTCAAACGTTGTTGAGAAGCTTAAGGCTTTTGGTGCAACTGCTGAGAATATTTATTTAACGGAGAGGGGCGTTTCTTTTGGGTATAACAATCTTGTTGTTGACTACAGATCTTTTCCTGTAATGAAATCCACCGGAAGCAGTGTAATATTTGATGCCACCCATTCCCTGCAATTGCCAGGGGGGCTGGGCAAATCATCCGGAGGACAAAAAGAATTTGTTCCCTACTTGGCAAGAGCTGCGGCAGCATGTGGAGTAGATGGTTTTTTTATGGAGATACATCCGCAGCCCGATTCTGCATTATGTGATGGGCCTAATATGCTGAATTTTGATATGGCGGAAGATATTTTCAAAACAATAAGCATGATTGAGGAATTGTTATGGACGTAAAAGATATTGCCAAAAAAACACTGAAAATAGAAGCTGATGCAATATATGCTCTAATTGACAGAATTGATGAAAATTTTAAAAAGGCCGTTGATCTGTTTATGAAATGTGAAAGTCGTGTTGTTGTAACCGGTATGGGCAAGTCTGGTATAATTGGGAAAAAAATAGCTGCAACGCTGTCTTCCACAGGTACTCCTTCTGTTTTTTTGCATCCCGCTGAAGGTGTGCACGGGGATTTGGGTATGATAATGAAGGGCGATTGTGTTCTTGCTATTTCAAACAGCGGGGAAACAGCGGAAATTGTATCTATATTACCGGTAATCAAAAGATTTAATGTTCCTATTGTTTCTTTGGTGGGTAAAATGAATTCTACCCTTGCAAAAAGGAGTGACTGTGTTATTGATGCTTCTGTTGAAAGGGAAGCGTGCCCTTTGAATCTTGCTCCTACAGCGAGTACAACTGTGAGTCTGGCTTTAGGCGATGCCCTTGCTGTGGCTCTTTTGGAGAGCAGGGGGTTTAGAGAAGAGGATTTTGCTGTCTTTCATCCTTCCGGAGCTTTAGGGAAAAAACTTTTGCTGAAAGTTGAGGACTTGTATCATACAGGTGATAAAGTACCTGTTATTAATAAGAATGAGTTGTTGTCCAGAGCAGTTATTGAGATGAGCAGCAAAGGGTTTGGCTGCACTTCTGTTGTGAATGATGAAGGGCAGTTGGTTGGGATTATAACGGATGGAGATTTAAGAAGATCCCTGGAAAAATATCAGAATATTTTTGACAAGCCTGTTTATGAAATGTTGACACCAAACCCTAAAACAATCTCCAAAGATGCTTTGGCTGCAAAAGCATTACAGATTATGGAAGAACATTCAATAACTACTATTCTGACTGTGGATGAGCATAACAGACCCACCGGCATATTACATCTTCACGATATTTTGAGTGCGGGGATTGTTTGATGATTAAACTTCTTATGATGGATGTGGATGGAGTCCTTACCGATGGCAAAATTATATATGATGAAAACGGCGTGGAATATAAAAACTTTAATGTAAAAGATGGTCTGGGAATAAATTTGATGAAAAAAGCTGGGATTTTTGTTTATATAGTTTCCGGCAGATTTTCGAAAGTTACCATCCAGAGGGCAAAAGAATTAGGAGTAGACAAAGTATATCAGAATGTTAGGGACAAACTGGAAATTTTTGAGCAGATTAAAAAGGAAACGGGGATTACTAATGAGCAATCGGCTTTTGTCGGTGATGATATTAATGATTTGAAATTATTGCAAACAGTAGGATTTTCGGCCGCAGTCGCAGATGCTGCAGAAGAAATTAAAAGTTATGTCTCAGTTGTACTACAACATTCCGGTGGTAACGGAGCTGTAAGGGAGTTTGTTGAAAAAATATTAAAGAATAACGGTATATGGGAAAAAATTACAAAACAATACTATTAATATTGCCTGTATTGTTTATTTTGCTTTTTACTTTTTTTTGGAAAAAAAGCGAAAAAACATCAGTAGGCAATATAAGCATTGAAAAAAACAATATGGTCATTGAAGATTTTGACTTTAGCAAAAATATAGATGATTCAGGCGGGTATTACCGAATATTGGCGGATGTAGCCAGATTCAACAGGAGTATGGGGGAATCTGTTTTGGACAATTGCTCCATTGATTACAAGTCGGGGGATACGAAAGCTTTTTTTAACGCTAAAAACTGTAAGCTTGTTATTGATAAATCACTCACATTAGAGGGCGATATTAACGGATATATAAATGAGGTGCAAATTACTTCTGAAAAAAACGGTATTTTTGAGTACAATTTAAAAGAGGAGCTTGGTCATTTTTACAACGGTATTAACGTTAAAGCCGATAACACAACAATTCAATCAAAAAAAGCTTTTATTGACAAAAACTCGGAGATTATAGAGTTTAAAAACAATGTAGAGGTTAATCGTGTATATGAAAACTAAATTTATTTATACAGTTATTCTTACCATGGTGCTGTTTTCGGTGGGTTTTGCAGCAAATAGCATACAGATAAAGTCCGATTCCTTAAAATATTTAGGTGCGGAAAACAAATCGGTATTTAAGGGCAATGTTGTTGTGGAGCGCGACAATATGACAATACATGCTGATAATATGACTGTATTCTTCAGTGAAGAAAGGGAAGTTAACAGAATATTGGCTGATGGTAATGTAAAAATAACTGATGAAGATATGTATTCCATGTCGGATAAAGCTGAGATGTTTATGCAGGAGAATGTGATAAAACTCATCAGGAATGTGAAAATATGGCAAGGGGAGAATTACCTTGAAGGTGATGAGGTAATAATATACAATAATGAAGACAGAATGGAAGTCAGAAAAGGCGAAGAAAGCAGGGTAAAAATTATTTATTATCCTGATGAAAAGGGGAACATAGGTGTCAATAACGGCAAAGAATCTGAAAAAAATTTACAAAAAGAGGGCAGTGGTCAATGATGTTTCGTTGTCTGTAGACAAAGGCGAGATTGTTGGCTTACTCGGACCGAACGGAGCGGGTAAAACTACGACATTTTATATGATTGTCGGAATAATTAAACCGTATTCAGGCAATGTTATACTAAATGGCTCGGATGTTACAAATACAGCTATTCATGTGAGAGCGAAAAGAGGGATTGGTTATTTGCCACAGGAGCCTTCTGTTTTTCGTAAGCTGACAGTATATGAGAATATTATTGCTGCTATGCAGTTGAAATTTTCCGGTAAAACTGCCACTAAAGCCGGGAAAAAAATGATGAAAGAAAGAGCTGAATTGTTAATTGAAGATTTCGGTTTGAATAAGGTCGTAAATTCTTACGGTACCTCTCTTAGCGGCGGAGAGAGGCGAAGGGTTGAAATAGCCCGATGTATGAGTATAGAGCCCGATTTTATTTTGTTGGATGAACCTTTTGCCGGGATAGATCCTATTTCTGTATCTGATATTCAGGAAATGGTTTTTAAGCTCAAACAGATGGGTATAGGCATACTGATAACAGATCATAATGTGAGGGAAACCTTAAAAATTACCGACAGAGGATATATTATATATGAAGGTAAAGTGTTAACGAAAGGTAAACCAGAAGATATTGTGAGCAATAAAGAGGTTATCAACAGATATTTAGGCGAAGGATTTTATTTATAATATGAAAAGTGGAAAAATAAATCTTTCGATTGAAAATAAACTTTCTCAGAAGTTAATGATTACCCCCCAGATGAAGCAGTCCCTTAATTTGCTCCAAATGCCTGTGGTGGATCTGTTACAGGAGGTGAACACCATATTGGAAGAAAACCCCGTTATAGAAGAAATGGAAAATAAGTCTGAAGAAGAGATAAAAGAAAAAGATGAGTTTCTTGAAGACCTTAAAAAGGTGGAGTGGGACGATTACTTCCAGAATGACGACTGGTATTATTTACCCAGCGATGACGATGAGATAAATTTTGAAAAGTTTCTCAGCGGAGCTGAAAGTCTGTATGAGCACCTTCTTTTTCAACTCAGTATTTCCGGACTTACCCCGGAAGAAAAAGCTGTTGGCGAGTATATACTGGGCAACATAGATGAAAACGGTTATTTGATGTTGAATGAAGATGTCCTATCCGAGGAACTAAATGTTTCAATAAATACAGTAGAACGTGTGCTGGATGTTATAAGAGAGTTTGATCCTTCAGGTATAGCCCAGTCAAATTTTTGTGACTGCATAAGGAAACAGCTGGAAATATATGGTGTGAACGCAAATGATATAGAGCTTGTTGCGGAGATACTTCAAAACCATGAAGAAGATATCGTGAGAGGAGACTTTGAAAGGGTTGCCGAAATACTCGATATTGATATGGAAGGACTCAATAAGTTACTAAGTTATGTAAAAATGACCGATCCTAAACCTGGTCTTAAATTTTCTTCCAGTGCAAGATATGTTGTTCCTGATGTTTATATTGTTGAAAGGGATAACAAGTACGATGTTGTTATGAATGAAGAAGGATTCCCGTCCATCAAGCTTAACAGTTATTATGTGAAGCTGTTAAAAAGCTCACAGCTGGACGAAAAAGCCAGGGAATTTGTTGAAGATAAAGTGAAAAATGCACTGTGGCTTTTGAAAAGTCTGAATCAGCGGAAAAAAGCTATTCAAAAAGTTGTTGAAGAGATAGTCAAGGTACAGGAAGATTTTTTAAAAAAAGGAAAAGAGTATTTAAAACCACTTAAATTGAAAGATATTGCGGAAGCAACTGAATTACATGAATCCACAGTAAGCCGGGTTACAGCAGGGAAATATGCAATGTGTTCACATGGTATTTTGGAGCTGAAATCATTTTTTATCAAAGGGCTTGAGTCAGAAAACGGAGAAATTTCCACAGCCAAAATAAAACTTATGATTAAAGATTTGATAGAAAACGAACCTAAAGAAAAACCTTATAGCGATCAAAAAATTGTGGAAATTTTGACAAAAAAAGGTATAAAGATTGCAAGGAGAACTGTGGCAAAATACAGAGAGGGTATGAATATACCTGCACGATCTGAAAGAAAACGAAATAGGAGGTAGTATGCATATTCAAATTACGGCAAAAAATATCGATTTAACCGATGCCATTCGGTCTTATGTGCATAAGAAAATTGGTAAAGTAAAAAAATATTTTGATCAGGTGATAGAAGTTCATGTGGTTCTTGAGGTACAAAAGAATCTGCATATAGCAGAAGTTCTCGTTAATGCCAAAGGTGTCTTTCTCAAAGGGCTTGAAAAGTCCGAGGATTTGTATGCGTCTATTGACCTTGCTGTTGATAAAATTGAAAAACAGTTGGTTAGGTACAAGGAGAAAATCCAGAGTAAAAAACTTATGAACAAAGATTTTCATGAGCCTTTAAGGTTAAATGTTATTGAAACGAGTAGCCTGGAAACAGAAAATCCAGTGACGATTATATCCAAGCAAATACCGGTAAAACCAATGGATGTTGAAGAGGCTGTAATGCAAATGGATCTATTGAACAAAAACTTTTTTGTTTTCAGAAATGCGGAAAGTTCTGAAGTGAATGTGGTTTACAAAAGAGATGACGGTAATATAGGACTAATAGAGCCTTAAGAGGTATTTATGAATTTGTATGAATATTTAGACGATGACCTGGTATGTGAACTTAGCAATGATTTTGATAAACAATCTCTTTTGAAAAACCTTGTGGAAGTTTTGAAGGAAAAGAGACTTTTGCAGGATCCAAAAGAAGCTTATAATGCTCTTTTAGAGCGTGAAAAACTCGGCAGCACTGCTGTGGGGGAGGAAGTTGCTATCCCCCATGCAAAGCTTAAGTCTGTGGATGATTTGATTATTTTACTTGCCGTTTCCAGAAATGGTGTGGATTTTGAGTCTTTAGATAATCAACCTGTTAAAATATTTTTTCTGGTGCTGGCCCCCGTAAAGAAAATGAATCTCCACCTTAAAACACTTGCCCGTATTTCCAGATTAATCAAATCAACTAATTTTAAGGAAAGAGTATTAAAATCCCAAAGTAAAGATGAAATTCTGGAAATTCTCAAAGAGGAGGAGTCTAAATTGTAATGAATAAAATCAGTGTTGCCGAACTGTTGAGTAAAGATGCTTCATATCTTAAGCTTGAGTTGATATCAGGAAAAGATTTTCTCGAAGCAAAATATGTCGACAGCTTTCGTATTCAAAAACCCGGACTGGGTCTGGCCGGTTATACTGACCATATTCATAGTGGCAGGGTTCAGATATTGGGAAATACTGAAATATCATATCTAAAGACATTAAAAGGTGACACCAAATATAAATCAATCAAAAATTTATGCAAAAAGGATATTGCTTGTTTTATAGTTACCAAAAATCTTGAAATACCAGATGAGCTTTTGGCTTGTGTTTCAGAATTTGGTATTCCTCTTTTCAGGACAGAGCTTGTCAGCTCAGACGCTATTTCAAAAATCTCAGAGTTTCTGGAATATAAACTTGCACCTGAAACTGTGATTCATGGCGTATTGCTTGATGTTTACGGTGTTGGTGTACTTATTATTGGCAGAAGTGGAATTGGTAAAAGTGAATGTGCCCTTGAGCTTATAAAGAGGGGGCACAGGCTGGTGGCGGATGATGCGGTGCATATTTTGAAAAAGCAGGACTTTTTGATTGGGGCGAGCAATGAATTGCTGCATTATCATATAGAACTCAGGGGACTTGGAATTCTAAATGTCAAAGATATGTACGGAGTGAATGCCATACGTGTGAAAAAAAAGGTTGAGCTTGTTGTTAATTTTGTGGATTGGAACAGTGAAGATAATTATGATAGAACAGGACTTAACAGTAATTTCTTTGATATTTTGGGTATTAATCTGCCTATTATTGTACTGCCTGTGTCTCCGGGAAGGAATATGGCTGTTATTGTGGAATCTGCTGCCAAAAACCAGCTTTTAAAGTATATGGGGTATGATGCAGCCGGAGATTTTGAAAGAAAACTCAATGCAAAGCTAAAAAATAATGAGCAAATTGAATCAGACAGTTTTTTTGACAGTAAGGGAGTTGAATAATTGGCTGATATCTCCGTTGTTGTTATCACGGGACTCTCGGGTGCCGGAAAGTCTGTTGCTGCCAATTCCCTTGAGGATTTGGGTTATTACACTATAGATAATCTGCCTTTGGTTATTATTGAAAAATTTATTCAGATTATTTTTGATTTTAATGTTGAAATTAATAAGGTTGCACTGGTTATAGATTCCAGAAGTAAAGATTTTGATAAAATAAATGAAGTGATTAAACTTTTGAAAGAGAAGTATTATGCAGAGATTTTGTTTTTAACAAGCGATGAACAAACTATAATTAATCGTTACAAAGAGACCAGAAGAAAGCATCCCTTGGGTGATGATCTGGTGGAGGCAATACGCGGGGAAAAGGAAAGTATGGTTCCTATCCAGGAGATTTCTGATATTGTTCTGGATACGAGCGGATATAATGTGCACGATCTGTCTGCCGCTGTAGAAGGATATTTCAAAGATACATCTGTTTCTTCAATATATATAACTGTTCAATCTTTCGGTTTTAAATATGGGGTTCCTACAGAGTCTGACCTTGTTTTGGATGTCAGGTTTTTGAAAAATCCACATTTTTCCGAAGCTTTGAGAGACTATACAGGCTTGGATGACAAGGTAAAAAACTATATTTTTCAAGATAAAAGAACTAAACAGCTTTTTAAGAAACTTAAGCCGCTATTTGACTTTCTGGTTCCGAATTATGTTTGCGAGGGTAAAAAATTTCTTACTATATCCATAGGTTGTACCGGAGGCAAACACAGGTCTGTTGCTATTGCTGAGGAAATAGGAAAGTATCTTCGTAAAAAATCAAAAAATAATGTATATTTAAAGCATAGAGATATTGACAGGAGTTAATATGGTTGGGATTATTCTTTTAACACACGGATCGCTTGGTATGGAGCTGCTAAAGACAAGTGAAATGATTATAGGTAAACAGAATAATGTTGATTTTCTTTCTGTTCAAAGTGGTGCTTCACTAAGTGATTTAGCAAAAGATCTGGATAACTTGATCAATAAATATAAAAAGGATGGGGTCCTTATATTAACTGATATGTTTGGTGGCAGTCCTAGCAATATTGCAATGGCCTATTTCGATAAAGAGCATGTGGATGTTGTAACAGGTGTAAATCTCCCCATGCTGATAAAAACGTTTAGCATGAGAAATGATGTTGAAAATGCCCAGAATCTTGGTCGAATAGCCAGCCAGACAGGTAAAGAAAGCATAATTTTAGCAGGGGACTTAATGAGCAAATGAACAGAAAACTAATTTTTCGGGTTGATGACAGGCTTATACATGGGCAGGTAATTGAAGGCTGGATCAAATACTTTAAGATAAGAGAAATTATAATAGTAAGTGACAGAGTGTGCAAGGATGACTTGCAACGCATGATTTATTCAAGTATTTTGCCTGAGGATTGTATTTTGCAATTTTATAGTATAGAAAATTTTATAAATAATTTTGCTGAAATTTATTCAGCAAAACGTAGTATATTAATTCTTTTTGAGTCGGTTAGAGATTTATACAATGTTCGTGAAGTACTCAATGATGAAATTATTATAAATGTGGGATGTGTGGCATCAAGGGAGCATAAAATAGAAATAACGGACACTGTTTTCCTTGATAAAGATGAATTGATATTGCTCAGTAAACTCAGAGAAAAATATGATATTCAGGTAAAAAAACTACCATGGGAGACTGCTGTTGAAATAAAAAACTTTCTAAGCTTAATAGGAGAATAATGTTTAGCTATTTAGCTCTTTTTTTCATTTCCGGTATTTCTTCGGTGGACAGAAATGCGGCTCTTCATATGATGTTTTCAAGGCCGTTGGTGTTGTCCACTATAGTAGGGCTTTTATTTGGTAATGTATACCTGTGTTTTTTGTCTGGTCTTCTTATAGAGCTTTTTGGGAACATAGATGTCCCCGTTGGGACAAAAGTATCAAAAGATGATACTTTTATGTCTTATACCATGGCAGTCTTGATAAGTTTTGACGTTGTTCAGGTTTTAAGCGATTATTTGTTGGCTCTGTTAGTTGTAATAATTTTTGTTTTTCCAGTTACTTATGTTGATGTATTAACGAGGAAATGGAACCAACATTTACTTATGAGGTATTTAAAATACAATCTATATAAATCCCCTTTCAGTATAATATGGAAAGGTATTATGATTGCTTTCTTAAAAGGCGTTGTTTTATACAATCTGTTTTGTTTGGTAACTATGTTTATAGTCGTTCAGATTGAAAGCTATATGAGTATTGAAGGCAATATTACTGCATATATTTTTTTAATGTCTTCATTTCTTGCGGGTTATCTGATGAGGTTTCTGAGTTTTAAAAGTATACATAAATATGTTATTTTTGTGATGGGGCTGGTTTTAGGATGGTTAGTTATTTGAATAAAGGAAAGAGCTTTTTGAAAAGTTTGATTTTTACCGGCAATTGGAACTATGAGAATATGCAGGGTTCCGGGTTCAGACTTCTTTTAGAAGATATTAATAAAGCTAATGATTTAAATATAGATGAAAAACAGATAGCTAAACAGTCAGAATACTTTAATACACACCCTTTTTTAGTAACATTTATATTGGGGGTATGGTTTAAGGAATTTTTAAAGGAGGGTCAGCCAGATTACTTTAAAAAAGTTTATTCTTCTGCACTTGCTGCCTTGGGTGACAGTTTTTTCTGGCATTCTTTGAGACCTATTTCATTCATTATTGCTGCTCTGTTCGGTTTGATTAATCCAATATTTGGTGTTATTCTTTATTTACTTATATTTAATTTTTTTCACTTTTCTTTCCTATATATAGGCTTTGATATGGGTTTTTTTATGGGAAAAGAAGTGATATCCTGGTTCAACAGAATTAAATTTAATAAATGGTCAGGTTATGCTGATTTTATAACAGCTTTCTTACTTGGCCTTTTGCTGTCACTTGGTCTGAAAAAATACGGACTGGAAACTATTAATTACTACTTTACAGCTACTTGCTTTTTGCTTGTGGGATTTGTTATTGCGAAAAAACTGGATGTACTTTTCAGTCTTATACTGGTTGTTTTGGCATGCTTTGTTATGCTTGTTACTAAGGGGGGTTAGATGGGTATGACAGACGTTAAAGTGTCTGCAGAGGTTGAAATAGTAAACGAATTGGGGCTTCACGCCCGTGCTGCTGCCAATTTTGTGAAAGTTGCCAACAAGTTTTCTTCTGAAATTACTGTTGATAAAAACGGAGTTTCGGCAAACGGCAAAAGTATAATGGGGGTTATGATGTTAGCCGCTGCAAAGGGTTCAGTGATTACCATTACGGCCGTCGGTGAGGATGCAAAAGAGTCCCTGGAAGCATTAAAAGAGCTTGTGGAAAATAAGTTTGGTGAAGCTAAATGAATATTATCAAAGGAATTCCTGCTTCAGAAGGTATTGTTATCGGTGAATGCTATCTGCTGGACAGGACGAAAGTCAAGGTTTACAAGTATAATATAACAGAGGAAGATGTAAATACCGAATGTGAAAAACTTGATGAAGCTATTAGAAAAACAGAAAGTTATATAAGAGGCGTCCGGGAAATTTCTGAAGACAAGCTTGGAGAAGATCATGCTTTTATTTTTGATGTGTACTTGTTGCTGTTGAAAGATGATATGCTTATCGGTGAAACAAAACGATTTATTGAGAAGGAGCTTGTTAATGCAGAATATGCATTGCGCATGGTATCTGCAAATATTCTTAAAGTTTTTGATGAATCAGATGATGAGTATTTCAGAGAACGTAAAAGTGATATTGAGCAGGTAGTACAAAAATTACTGCGGTTTATGTCTGATGAAGAATATGATTCTATAGCTAACATAAAAGACAATATGATAGTTATTGCTCATGATCTGACTCCTTCAGATGCAGCATTTGCTATTAAGAAAAAAGTAAAAGGATTTGTAACGGATCTAGGTAGTAAAATATCTCATACCTCGATATTAGCAAGAGCAATTGGCATTCCGGCTGTAATGGGATGTGAAAATATTTCTTACAATATAACTACCGGTGAACAGGTCATTGTTGACGGTTTTGAAGGTAAAGTAATTATAAGACCTGATGAGGCAACATTAAGTAAATATAGAAGCATTGAGAAAAGATATAAAAAGTATGTTAAAGAACTTTCCAAACTTAAAGATGTTGAAGCGTGGACTTTAGATAACAGAAAGATTAGTCTTTACTCCAATATAGAAATAAATGAGGAAATAAAAGTTTCCTGTGATTACAATTCTGATGGAATAGGGTTGTACCGTACTGAATACATATATCTTGAAAAAGGTGATGTATCAGAAGATGAGCAATATGAAATTTTGAAGACAGCTGCCGAGATTAACAAAGGTAAACCTTTTACCATAAGGACTTTTGATCTTGGTGGAGAGAAACTATCCAATGTTCTGCCTCATCCTGAAGAAGTAAATCCGGTTATGGGACTTAGGGCAATTAGATATTCGCTGCGTTTCAGGGAGTTTTTTAAAAAACAACTAAAAGCTATACTCCGGGTAGCTGCTTTTGCGGATGTTCGTATCATGTTTCCCATGATTTCTGGTATTGAAGAGATTAAAATTTGTAAGGATATTTTAGCAGAATCTGCAGAAGAACTGGCAAATGAGGGTAAAAAATATTCCAAGAATATTCCTGTAGGAGTTATGGTTGAGCTGCCTTCACTTGCTCTTATAACCCATCTTGCTGCACATGAAGTGGACTTTTTTAGTGTGGGCACTAATGATCTTATTCAATATTCTCTGGGTATTGATCGCAATAACGAATATGTGGCCTATTTATACAGACCTACGCACCCGGCTATTTTGTTTATGCTGGAGAAAATAATCACTGATGCTGAGAGAGCTGGGATTGAGGCTTCTGTTTGCGGTGAAATAGCTGGTGAGCCTAAGTATATTCCTGTTTTGCTGGGGCTGGGGTATACCAGTTTGAGTATGAGCCCGGCTTCAATTCTTAAAGCTAAGATGGTTATCAAAAGGATGAACATTGATTCATGTAAACGCCTGTTGCATGATTTGAGAGACTGTAAATATGCCAGATTTGCGGAAGAAAAACTGGATAGATTTATTTTGCGCTATGCAGGGGATGTTTATTTCCATGAAAAGGAATAGAAACGGTTGCTAAAATACCTTATAATAAATAAATATGCAATTGGCTTAGCAGGTTAGATGGTTTTGTTAATTAAAGCTGAATTAAGATAAAATTTGTGCTATATTTAAGGATATAATAATTATTTAGAGAGGTTTTGATGGCGACAAAGAACAATGCTTATAAAATTTTGATAATGGATGATCAGGAGCTGATTTTAGAATCTTCGAGTGAGCTTTTAAGGATTTTAGGGTATGTGGTGGAAACGGCAAAAACTGGCGAAGAAGCCGTGAATGTGTTCAAAGAAGCAATAGATGACGGTGAACCTTTTGATTTGGTAATACTTGATTTGACTGTGCCTGGTGGAATGGGAGGGGTAAAAACACTAAAAGCCATGAAAGAAATAAATCAGGATTTTAAGGCAATAGTTTCAAGTGGGTATTCAAACGATCCTATTATGTCTGATTACAAAAACTTCGGTTTTGACGGAATACTTATAAAACCTTTTAAACTTGATATTTTACAGCAAATTATTGATGATTTGCTGGGGAAGTGAACTGTTTGTCTCCCTACAAGTTCATTGTTATCAGATACTTATTATGATTATCTTTTCTTTTGTAAAAATTTGTTGACAAAATAAATAAAAATACTATTATACAAATCCGTTTTTGATGCTTGACTATTAAGTTCGGTTTTATATGGGCCAATAGCTCAGTTGGCTAGAGCCACCGGCTCATAACCGGTAGGTCCCAGGTTCGACTCCTGGTTGGCCCATTTTTCCAAAGGCGGGTAAGTTTGCTGAGAAAAATATGCCAATATACATAAATGATATTAAAAAATTTTTAGAAGAGCAATTTTCCGACCTTTCCAGACAGTTCGACTGGGATAATAGTGGAGGGCAGATACTATCATCCGGAAGTGAAATCAGGAAGATAGGATTTGCGCTGGATCCTTCAAAACAAGTTATTGCGCAGGCTATAAATGAGGGGTGTGAGTTACTGATAACTCATCACCCCCTTTTTTTTGCACCATTGAAACAAATAGATACAGCTACTCTGTTGGGTAGTAAAATTAATATGGCTTTAAAGAATAATTTAAATATTCTCTCTTATCACACATCTTTGGATTTAGCAGATTACAGCTTAAATGATTATTTGGCAGATTTAGTTGACGCTGAAACGGAAGATTTTTTAGAGTATTTTAATTCCGACGGTTATGTGAAATTTGTTTGTTTTGTACCGAGAGGTTACGAAAATAGTATAATAGATGCAATCGACAGTGCCGGTGGGGGCTGTATAGGCAGATATTCGAAATGCACTTTTTTTGTTGAGGGTACCGGGACATTTTTACCCGGTGATTCAGCAAATCCTTTTATTGGTAAAAAAGGTGAATTGACTAAAACTGAAGAGTACAGGCTGGAAACGATTGTTCTGAAAAAAGATATTGATAACGTTATACAAAGTGCTGCAAAAGTGCACCCTTATGAAGAGATGGCTTACGATGTATACCCTATGGATTTGGAGAAATCAAACGGTTTGGGGAGAGTATGCAGCTTTTCTGAAAAAATTTTATTTAAAGATTTTTTGACAAAGTTAGAAAAGATATTGAATCTTGATATTCTGAGGCATAATGCTTATAACCTTGACTTTGATTTTAAAAAATTTGCCATTGTTACCGGCAGTGGCGCATCCCTTTGGAAACGATGTGTTCAGAAAGATGTGAAAGTTCTATTGACCGGAGATCTTAAACATCATGAGGCTTTGGATGCTGCAGAAGCGGGAGTCACTATTGTTGATTGCGGTCACTTTAATACTGAACGGATATATATGGAGTATTTATCTTCTATTATACAGAAGAATTTTGCTATAGATACAATTATGCTGGAAGAAAAACCCAGTATAAAATATTTTTGGGGGTAACAATGTTAGATTCTGTGGAAAAACTTATTGAACTGCAAAAGATTGATAACAGAATAGCGGACTTGGAGAGTTTTATCAACGATGTTCCGGATGAACTGAAGAATTTAAAGAAAGATAAAGAGCTTTTGGAAAAACAGTACGAAGAGCTTGATGTGAGGTTGAAGTCCTTAAAAGAAGAGAAGAATGCTATAGAAAAATCAACAGCTGAAAAGTCTTCCCTTCTTGAAAATGCTCAGAAAAAGTTGACAACGGTAAAAAATAATAAAGAGTATGAAGCAGTCCTGAAAGAATTGGATACTTTGAAAAAAGAGATTTATGAGGAAGAGTTAAAAGCCCTCGAACTTGATGATGAAATAAAAAAGAATGAAGATGAGTTTCAAACATGTAAAGAAAAGAAAAAAGATGTGGATATTCAATATACTGATATGGTCAGTAAGCGTGAAAAGGATAATGTTTCGAATAAGAAAGAACTGGAAAAATTGATACAAGAGCGCAAAAAGGCTGTTGCCGGCATAAAGAAGCAAATTTTATCCAAATATGAGATGATTAGGAAGGCGCGTAATAATTTGGCGATAGTACGTGTCGAAAATGAAACCTGTACGGGATGTTATATGAAAATACCACCTCAGTTATACGTTGAGGTAAAAAAAGAGCATTCTTTGCATCAATGCCCTAACTGTCAAAGATTTCTCTATTTTAAAGAAGAAACTGAAAATGTTTCTAAATAGTGAAAATATGTTATTCAGCTTATCTGCTTTCCAAGATATTGTATGATAAAGGTTTACTCTGACGGAGCATGCTCCGGGAACCCGGGACCGGCGGGAATAGGTTTTGTCATTTATAATGATTCAGGTGAGAAAATCTCTGATTATTCGGAATACATAGGCCACGGTACCAATAACATTGCAGAATATACAGCAGTTTTGAAAGCCATTCGGGAAGTTAAGCGAAAACTGAAAAATCTGGATGAGAAAATAATTTTTCATCTTGATTCGGAGCTGGCAGTTAGACAGCTTAACGGTATCTATAAGATCAGGGATGTAAATTTGAAAAAGCTTGTTGAATCTATTAAAAATGAGCTTAACGGCCTTGATTATGAAATAGTTCATGTGCGCCGGGAAAAAAATAAAGAAGCTGACAGGCTTTCTAAAAGCGCCATTTCTGACATCTAATTTCAGCATCTAATTATATCAGTAAGTTATGAGACCCTGAAACAAGTAATTGCTTACGGCAAATTTATAGGCTACAGGGTGACAGCAATGCAATTATTCAAAGCTCTTTTATTGTAAAAATGGGGTGATGCCAGAGAGAGAAATTGTGGTTTGCAATAATTCACAATTAGTATAGTATATTTCCTTAAAAAGCGAAAATATGTATATGGGGTAGGTATGAAAATTAATGAAATTCTTAAAAAAAAGAATTTGGTGGTATCTTTTGAATATTTTCCTCCTAAGAAACCTGAAAATGAGCATATCCTTTTTGAATCTATAGAGCAGCTCAGCAAATATAATCCTGACTTTGTTTCCGTAACCTATGGAGCTGGCGGCAGCACTCAGGATAAGACACTGGAGTGGACAAAAAAAATAAAAAATATTTACAAACAGAATGTTATGATGCACTTGACATGCATCGGTTCTACAAAAAACAGTATAATAAATATTCTTGAGGAACTTAAAGCAGAGGGTATAGAGAACATTTTGGCTCTTAGAGGTGACATCCCTGAAGGTACTGAGGATGTTGATTCGCTGTTTACTGATTTTAGGTATGCCTCTGATCTGGTAAAGCTCATAAAACATTATGAAAGACGTTTTTCTGTAGGTGTTGCCGGGTATCCTGAAGGACATATTGAATGTAGTTGTATAAAAGAGGATATTGAAAATCTGAAAAAGAAGGTTGATGAAGGTGCTGAATTTATCATGACTCAGCTCTTTTTTGATAACAGCTACTTCTATGATTATCTGGAAAGACTGGAAAAAAATAACATCAATCTCCCTGTTATTGCCGGAATAATGCCCATTATTAATATTAAACAGGTTATAAAATTTACAGATATGTGCGGTGCAACTGTACCGGAACATTTAAAGAAAAAAATGATGGATAAAGAGCCGGAAGATATGCTCAGGATAGGGGTTGATTTTGCAACGGAGCAATGCAGGGATTTAATCGAAAACGGCGTCACAGGTATACATTTTTATACACTTAACAGAGCCAGAGCCACAATAAATATACTGGATAATCTCCGGATTAACTGAACCCAATGATACGTTTAAACAGAGCTTTTTTTGTCCCCACATTAAAAGAAGCTGAAAAAATTTTCCCCGGGGTTTCTTTTTATAAAAATTCATATGGACTTCATTTCTGTGATTTAAAAGACGGAATGATTGTAGTCACAGGTATTGGCAAAAGTAACGCCACGTTTGCAGCATCAGTGATTTTTGCAGAATATTCATTTGAAATAGTCTATTTTATTGGAATCTGTGGCGCATATAAAAGCAGCTGTTTAAAAATCGGTGATCTTATAAGTGTTGAATATGATTATTTTGCTGACGAAGGTCTCCTTGACGAATCCGGCAATTATAGGTTGATTTCAGAAATGGGATTTCCCGTAGTGGATAATGGAAAGGATTTTATCATATTTGACAGGGCAGAGGGTATAACGGGTGTATCCGCTAACACGGTATCGTTTTTAAGTGGCACGGATTATATTGCGGACATTTATTCTATTAAGACAGGTGCTCACATTGAAAATATGGAGGGGGCGGCATTTGGTTTGGTATGCGAAAAATTCGGTCAGCGAGCTGTTCATATAAGATCTGTTTCTAATTACTGCGGTAACAGAGATGAGCAAAATTGGAATATTATGAAGGCTTTTGATTCACTTTATGACTATGTTAAGAGTCACCATACCTGAAAAATTGTGCTAAGCAGAAACGCAGATGTATTTGTTATATAAGAATAGAGATTCCTCGGCTCCACTCCCCCTGAGAAGAAAATGTCATCTCGACCGGAACGGAGCGGAGAGATCTCATTTATGCTATATGCTAAATAAATATGCAAATATGCTTACTATATTTTGTTACTTTGTGCATTTTTAGTATTCAACAGATAGTGATGCAAAAATAATGAAGATTATTGACTCTGGGATGATTTATTTTAAACTGTTATAAATCGTTAGATATGTTATAGTGAAGACATCGTTAGCTAAACCAAAAGGCAGGCAATATGACAGCAAATAATGATGTTCACAGAAAGGATTTTTTTCTTGTTGGTGTGGGTGCATCAGCGGGCGGCTTAGAAGCGCTGGAAAAGCTTTTTAATAACATTCCCGACAAAACCGGCATGGCTTATGTAGTTATACAGCATTTGTCACCGGACTACAAAAGCATGATGATGGAGCTTCTCAGCAAGTTCACCAATATGCGTTTAAGGCGTATCGAAGATTCTATGGAGATTGAACCAGATACGGTTTATCTGATTCCTCCGAAAAAAAATGTTGAGTTAAATGAAGGAAAATTTAAACTTTTGGACAGGCCTGATATTCATTCTTTAAATCTGCCTATAGATATTTTTTTTAAATCTTTGGCATACGAATACGGTGAAAAAAGTATCGGGATAGTTTTATCCGGTACAGGCACGGATGGGACACTTGGTGTACGTTCCATTAAAGAGTACGGAGGGCTTGTGATAGTACAGGAGCCGGAGACGTCTAAATTTGATGGAATGCCCCGAAGTGCTTTGAGTACAGGGATTGCTGATTATGTTTTATCGCCGGAGGATATCCCGTATCAGATTATGAAGTATATAAAGCATCCTGTTATTGCCAAATCAGTGAATGAGCCCCCCACCCCTCTTAAATCTGAGGATCATATGGCAAAGATTTATCAACTATTGAAAAACCGTTTCGGCCTTGACTTTACATATTACAAGAAAAGCACAATATACAGGCGTGTGGAGCGCAGGCTTGGCATCAAGCAGTTTTCGGATTTGGAAGATTATGTTGAATTCCTTAAAAATAACCCCGGTGAAATGGATAGTTTATACAAAGAGTTGCTTATAGGTGTAACAAAATTTTTCAGAGATTATGAGGCTTATGAGTTTTTAAAGAAAAATGTGGTGCCTGAAATAATACGCAGTAAATCAAAATTTGGTGAGAAGGAAATAAGGTGCTGGATTCCAGGGTGTTCGACAGGGGAAGAGGCATTTTCACTGGCGATAATTTTTTTAGAGCAACTGGAAGTTGAAGGTGTAAATCTGGATCTGAAAATTTTTGCAACAGATATAGATAAAGGCGCCTTAGACTATGCCGGTAACGGTTTTTATCCTGAAAGTATTGTTGCTGACATAAGTTCGGAACGTTTAATGAAATATTTTATAAAAGAAGGGGACTATTACAAAATTAATGATAAAGTCCGTAAAAAGGTTATTTTTGCTAAGCACAATCTTATTCAGGACCCTCCGTTTAATAAAATAGATTTGGTGTCCTGCAGGAATTTATTGATTTACTTTCAACCACTTTTACAAAAAAGGGTTCTTTCCTATATGTATTTTGCGTTGAAAAAATCCGGATATCTTTTTCTCGGCAGTAGCGAAACTGTGGGTGATATGGACTATCTTTTCAGAAATATACACAATAAATGGAAGATTTTTCAGAAAATAGGAGAAACCAATCGTCTTGTCCTGAGTAATTTACATCCTGGGATAGGTGATAAAGGTATGAAAGAGCATAGCGAAGTGGATCATTCCGGGTTAACGAGAGCGGTTAGCAAAGATGAGGATATAATTGAATCAGCCAAGGAAGCCGTTATCAGAAGTAACCTGCCACCGACGGTTGTGGTGGATGAGCACTACAATCTTTATTACGTGATGAATGATGCTGACAGGTACATAAGATTTCCCCGCGGTAAAGCTCAATTTAATATTTTACATCTTGTTCCCAAATCACTTTCTACATTGTTAAGTACACTTATCAATAAAGCGCAAAAAGAATGGAAAAAAACGGTGTACAAAAATATAGCAATGGATGATAATACATATATAGATTTAAAGGTGGAACCTTGTGAAACGGAAAAATCAGGGCGTAAATATTATCTTGTGATTTTCGAAGAGTCCAAAGTTAAAACCTATGATTTCGAGGATAGGAATGATGGTCATTATTCGGACGATTTGAAACAGAGAATTAAGGATTTAGAACAAGAGCTCAGCTATACAAAAGAGAACCTACAAGCTACAATTGAGGAGTTGGAAACGTCCAATGAAGAGCTTCAGACTACTAATGAAGAATTGCTATCTTCCAATGAGGAGCTGCAAAGTACCAATGAGGAGCTTCAATCTGTTAATGAAGAGCTTATCACCGTTAATGCTGAATATCAGAATAAGATAGAAGAACTGACAGAACTGAACAATGATGTAAATAATTTGCTGGCAGCAACAGAAATAGGAACAGTTTTTCTGGATAGTTCCCTTTGTGTGCGCAAGTATACATCGACTGTTTCCCATAATATTTTTCTTATTGAAAGCGATATAGGGCGTCCCATAAAACACATTTCTCACAATTTTATAGATATTAATCTCTATAATCTGTGTCTACATGTTTTCCAACAGAATGAAACTATTGAACGGGAAGTACGCACGAAAGATGGCAAAACCTGTATTCTGCGGATATTGCCATACCGAATATCCGAAAAACATATAAAAGGTGTTGTCATCACGTTAATGGATGTTACTGAGCTAAGTGAAGCAAATAATCAACTGCGAATGATATCCCAAGCAATAGAAATGAGTCCTTCTGCTGTGGTGATTACCGATGACAGCGGTAATATTGAGTATGTCAATCATTCTTTTGAAAATATTACCGGTTACTCTTTTAACGAGGTATATAATAAATCCACAAACATTCTTAAATCCGGTAAACACTCCAAAAGTTTTTATGATAAGCTGTGGAAGACTGTGTGTCAGGGTGATGTGTGGAAAGGTGAGTTTGTCAATAAAAAGAAAAATGGTGAATTATATACCGAGGATGCTGTGGTTGTACCGGGAAAGGATGGAAACGGTAATATTGTGAAATTTGTGAAATTAGCCAATGATACTACTGCTCAGAAAGAATATATGGAGGAGTTGAGCAAAATTAAGTTATTTATGGAAAAGCTTGAGGAGCCTGTTTTTGTAATAAATTCAGATGCCAGATTCTCTTTTGTCAATGAATCCATGCAGGAATTTACAGGTTACAACAAAAATGAATTGATGAAAAAAACTATATATGATTTATGCCCTTCCTTTAGCAATGCTATGTGGTCACAGATCAGAGATGATGTAAAAGAGAAAGGGATTATTACCCGGAGCATTAAAATACGTAAGTCTGACGGAAGTGATGTGACACACGATGTCAAACTTATTAATACGGAAACGGTGGATGACCATTATATTTATTCAATAATAAACTGAAACTATTAAGCAAAGGAATGAAGCAATGGAAGATAGGGATCTTGTTTTTAAAAAGCTTAGAAACAGGGCTGAAAAAAAACTTGAAAAAATGGGTGTGGATGTAAGTGATCTGAATTTCAAAGATATGGACGAGCTTGTTCACGATCTTTCTGTATATCAGGTTGAGTTGGAAATTCAGAATGAAGAACTGAAAAACTCCCAGGTTCAGTTACAGGAATTAAAAGACAGGTATTTTAAGCTTTTTGATAAAGCTACTGTTGGCTTTGTTATACTGGATAAGGATATGATTATTAATGATGTCAACAATACTTTTGTTGATATCATAAAACAGGATAAAAGTGATTTAATCAATGCTCATATTTCTGTTTTTTTGGATAGCGATAGTTTTGTATCATTCTCAGAAGTTTTTACCGATACACTTAAAAATAAAAAAACGAATGAAATAAGTTTCCAGTTCAAAAACGGCAATGAGGAAGTTAAAAAGGTTGATGCCACCTTTTCTTATATTACGCTTTATAAGACGGAACAGCCCTGTGTTTTGATTACTATGAAAGATGTTACGGAACACAAAATCCTTGAAGAAAAATACCGGTTACAGAATGCTAAGTTCAAAATTATTTTTGATGAAGCCCCTGTGGGTATATGTGTTACGGATATAAATGGACGTTTCCAGTATGTGAATAAAACGTATACAGAAATTTATGGATATAGCAAAGATGAGCTTATCGGACAACATTTTACTATGGTAACCAGAACCGAAGACAAAGATTTCTGGGCAAAAAAACATGACAGATTTCTTATACATAATGAAGATGACCCCAGAGGAGAATGGGTGGTTCGCCGCAAAAATGGGGAACAAATCATTATACATGCTGAAGCGGTAAGATTTTTAGATGATGACGGACAGTATAAAAAAGCTACTTTTGTAGTGGATATTACAGACAGAATAAACAAAGAAAAAGAACTTCAGAAAGCTAAAATTCTTGCAGAAGAGGCCACCAAAACAAAAAGCAGATTTTTAGCAAATATGAGCCATGAAATGAGAACCCCTTTGAGCGGGATTGTAGGATTGGTTGATCTTTTGGCTGGGACAGATCTGACTTTGAAACAGAAAGAGTATGTCCAGCTTTTGCAGAAGTCTTCAAACCTTATGATGAATATTATCAGTGATATACTCGATTTATCCAAAATAGAGGCAGGTAAGCTGGATTTAAAGATAAGCACTTTTAAACTGAAGCAGGAAATTGTTAGTGTTCTGAAGAATCTTTCTTTGCGCATAGATCACAGCAAAATCGATTTTGTTGTGGATATGGATGAAAATGTACCAGATAAGGTAGATGGTGATTCAACACGTCTTAAGCAAATTATATTTAATATTGTAGGTAATGCCATCAAATTTACAGAAGAGGGTTATATTTCTGTCAGGATTGCTTCTTCCAATATTGACAGAAAAAGTGCAGTTGTCCATTTTATTGTGAAAGATAGTGGTATAGGTATGAAACAGGAGGAACTGGATAATCTTTTTGCCCCTTTTGAGCAGGGTCAGCAAACTCCTTTCAGCCAGGCAGGTACAGGATTGGGCTTAAGTATTTCCAGGTATCTTGTGGATTCAATGGATGGCAATATCTGGGCTGAAAGTGAACCTGGCCGGGGGAGTACATTTCACTTTACTATCCCCTTTGAAGTTGTTTTACCGAATGATCAGATTTTAAAGAACAGTCTCTCTGATGAGTTTGATAATTTGGTATCCATTGTCCTGGGCACTTCAGGACAAATTACTTCTAAAATTGGAAGCTTTCTTGAGTATGGGGGTATTACTCCTTACTTTTTTGAGGACCCTTTTGAAATGGCAAAATTTTTCAATAAAGAATGTACATCTGAGGTGTGTAATATTGTCGTTATACATAAACCTGGAGTTTTGGATGCTGTGGAATCTTTCAATATTTTTCAGGAAAACAAAGAAAGAAAATGTAAGATAAACAGTATTTGCATTTCACCGTTGCTTTCTCCTGAATATCAGAAAAGTGTTGACAAGTTGTTTGATAACCATATGACTATTCCGGTGACAAAGGAAGAATTTTACCAGACTTTGTTTAATTTTGTTCACGACATAGAAGATGGGGAAATTGAAGAGGAGAATGGAGATATCTCAGGACTGAAAATTCTGGTAGCTGAAGATAATGAAATAAATCAGATGGTTATGAAGGAAGTTCTCACCCATTTTGGCAGTGACCATTTGATTGCTGAAAATGGCGTAGAAGCTGTGGATGCTTTTAAAAAAGACAAATATGATTTAGTTTTGATGGATATAAGGATGCCGGAGATGGACGGCATTGAGGCTACAAAACTTATAAGAAATTATGAGAACGAAAACAATCTTGAATCTGTTCCCATAATTGCTTTGACTGCTCAAATATTCAGAGAGGAAAATGAAAAGTGTATGAACGCCGGTATGGATTATATAATAACAAAACCGATTAATATTTCAAAACTGGTAAAACTTGTGGATACTTACGGAAAGCAGAATAAAAAGCAAATAGCAGAGTCTGAAAATTCAAATAAAGAAGAATTGGAAGATGCATATGATAAAATTAAAAATATTCTTTTCAAAAACTACGGTCAGGAAATGATTGTCAGTCTGGTGGAACTTTTTCGCTCAAAGAGTAAAGAGTATATGCAGGAGATAGAAACTGCTTATCAAAACAACGATTTTAATGCACTGGAAGCCAGTGCCCATAAACTTAAAGGTGCAGTATCAAATTTTAGATATGACAAAGCCACAGATGCTGCGGCGAATTTGGAGCGGAAAGCACGGTATAAAGATGCAAACGATTTTGATTCGGGACTGGCTGATTTGAAACAATCCCTTGATGAACTGGAAAATATTCTGCAAATGCTTATTTCATCTTCTGAGTGAATAAACCAAACTTTTGCAAGCTGAATGAATTAGTTTTTCTTGTTATTTCTATATAAATTTAGTAAAGTTTGTCAAAATATTTGAAGGTAAAATCTATGCGGGATATGCTGAGAACTTGGTATAAAAAATATTTTTCCGATCCCCAGATTATTGTACTTATTCTTATCCTGTTAATTGGTTTTCTTTTTATCTTTTTTTTTGGTGAGTATCTTGCACCTGTGATTGCAGCTATTGTTATTGCGTATCTTCTGGAAGGTTTTGTTGCCTATCTTGAAAAGATAAAAATTCCAAGGATTTTTGCAGTAATCTTTGTTTTTGTTTTTTTTATGGCTTGTTTTCTGGCTGTGATTTTAGTGTTACTGCCTAATCTTACCAGAGAAGTGGCACAGCTTTTACAACAGTTACCGGAAATGATAAGAGGCATCCAGGGTGAAATAACAGCTCTTTTGCAGAGATATCCCGATATTGTTTCTGAAAGCCAGGTGGCCCAGCTAAGTGACTATTTAGTCCAACTTGCCAGTGAATATGGCAGACGGCTTGTAACGTTTTCTCTTTCTTCTTTCAAAAATTTTGTGGGGGTTATTGTTTATATGATTCTTGTTCCCATTCTGGTTTTCTTTTTTCTAAAAGATAAAAATAAAATAATCGGCTGGGTTACCAGTTATGTCCCTGATAATTCAGGTTTGGCTGCACAGGTATGGAAAGATGTTAATAGGCAGATTTCCAAATATGTAAGAGGTAAACTTATAGAAATAGTAATTGTCTGGGCGTGTACATTTGTGGTGTTTTCTGCAATGGGGCTGCAGTATTCTATGCTGATGTCTTTGCTTGTGGGATTATCTGTGATAATACCTTATATAGGTGCAGCTGTTATGTATATCCCCATTATTATTGTAGCGCTTTTTCAATGGGGGCTCACTGCCCAGTTTGCTTATATAATACTTGCTTATTCGATAATTCAACTGATAGATGGCAATGTTTTGGCACCTTTACTCTTGGCCGGTGTGGTTAATATTCATCCGATTGCAATCATTGTTGCAATACTTGTTTTTGGAGGAATATGGGGAATGTGGGGACTGTTTTTTGCAATACCACTGGCTACGTTGGTTCATGTGGTTATAAAGGTCTGGATTAATCAAATCATTGATGGTGAAGCAACTAACAAACCCTGACAACATCCAATTTAACAACGTTGGTTGCTGCTACAGTATGACTAAATCGAGTTGTGCAAAGGTCTAAGTGCAAAAGTTGTGATTCTGTAAATAATTATGGGAAAGCGATGGAAATTATTACTATGGTATTTTTATGTCATGAATGTTAGTATTATAAGCAGAAACGTAGATATATTTGTTATATAAGAATAGAAATTCCTCGGTTCCACTTCGTTCCACTCGCCCTGAGAAGAAAATGTCATCTCGACCGGAACGGAGCGAAGTCGAGGGGTCTCTAAGATTGTTTGACTAAATGTGCCCCCTCTTAATCTATCCCTAAAGTAGGGGCAGGGGTGACAGTTCTCTGTCATCTCGATGGAGTGGAGAGATCTCTTTGACTCAATGCTGTATGCTTAATAAATTAACTTAAATTTTGGAGAAGTACCTTATGGCTTGGTTTTTATCTTTGTCTCCAGTTATTCAGGCTTTCATTGCCACAATATTTACATATCTGATGACAGCTTTCGGTGCTGCCATGGTTTTTCCTTTTAAATCAATTAATAAAAAAGCTTTAAATGCAATGCTTGGATTTGCTGCCGGGGTTATGATTGCAGCCAGCTTTTGGTCTTTGCTTGCACCGGCTATTAAGATGGTTGAAGACAGTGGTGGGATTGCATGGATACCAGCTGTTGTTGGGTTTATCTCAGGAGGATTTTTTCTATGGGGCATTGATAAAATCCTACCTCATTTGCATTTGAATATGAAAAGGGAAGATGCAGAAGGAATATCCACAACATGGCAAAGAAGTATTCTGCTTGTTTTGGCAATTACACTGCATAATTTTCCAGAAGGTTTGGCCGTGGGAGTGGCTTTTGGAGCTGTTGGTGCCGGTTTGCCTTCAGCCACTATAGGTGGAGCTATAGCACTTGCTGTGGGTATAGGCATACAGAATTTTCCTGAAGGAGCCGCAGTATCCATTCCCTTGAGAAGAGAGAAACTCAGCAGGTGGAAAAGCTTCGTGTATGGTCAGTTTTCCGGTGTTGTGGAGCCCGTAGCGGGAGTTATCGGGGCTGTGGCAGTAATTTATATGAGACCTATGCTGCCGTATGCGCTTTCTTTTGCCGCCGGGGCTATGATTTATGTGGTAGTGGAGGAATTAATCCCAGAATCTCAGTTTGGAGATGATGTGGATTTATCAACTATTGGTGCAATGCTTGGATTTGCTGTAATGATGACGCTGGATGTTGCTCTTGGATGATATTTTGATGAGATGGGAAGGAAAATAATCTGTAATTATTTACAGGGTCAAACCAGACAGTTGTCATAGTTATTATTTATTTATACTGGGATAAAATTTTTTAGGTGGAATATGGAAAATATTTTTATCGCCCGTCAACCCATTCTCAACAAAGATCAGGCTTTATTTGGTTACGAACTTTTGTTCAGAGACAGCATGCATAACTATGCCAATGTTAAAGACGATGTATATGCAACATGCAAAACGTTAATAAATCTTTTTGATAATTTTGGTGTTGACAATATTTTGGGAAATTTTAAGGGATTTATTAATGTTTCTGAAGATATTATTATGCAGGATGTTATAAATATAATGCCCAAAGATAAGTTTGTATTTGAAATTTTGGAAACAACCAGGGTTTGTGGTAAGTTTATAGACCGTATAAAGAATCTGAAAAACGATGGTTATATTTTTGCTCTGGATGATTTTATTTTTACAAGAGATTATTTAGAAAATTTCGCACCTCTTTTTGGGTATGTGGATTTTATAAAAGTCGATATCCGGCAAACATCACCGGAAGGTGAGAAGGTGGAAAAAATTAATTTAGCCAGAGGAATGGAAAGAATTAAAAGTATTCCAACGAATTTTCTGGCTGAAAAGGTAGAAACCAGAGATGAATATTTGTTTTGCAGGGACTTGGGTTTTGATTATTTTCAGGGTTATTATTTTGCAAAACCCGCTGTTATGATTTCTAAGAATATTGATCCCTCACGGATAGTTATTATCAAACTTATAAATATGATAAACAAAGGTGAAAGTACTTCCAGAATAGTTGATGTGTTTAATGTAAATCCTGAATTAAGTTATAGTCTGCTAAGATTTATAAATTCGGCAGCATTTTTTTTCCGTTCGGAAATCAGGTCAATATCCCACGCAATCAGTCTGTTAGGGCTTAAAAACCTTCAAAACTGGCTTATTCTGCTGAGTTATGCCGGCAATAAAACACAGGGGATTGCATCCCCTGTGTTTCATGCTGCTGCTAGCCGGGCAAAATTGATGGAATTAATGACTGACAAAAAATACAAATCAAAGGATAAAAGGGAATCTGCATTTTTGGTGGGATTGCTGTCTTTTATTGATATCCTTTACAAACGCCCTATAGATGAATTACTGCAAAAGCTTAGTATAGAGAAAGAGATTTATAACGCTCTTATGTATTTTGAAGGATTTTACGGTCAATTGCTGGATATTTGTATTTTAGAAAATGAACAGAATTTTGGTGAGATGACAAAAAAGCTTGAGAATATAGGTTTTTCTGTTGATGAGTTTAATAACGCTAAATTGGAAAGTATTAGCTGGCTTAATAACCTGATTCGGAGTTTATAAAATATTTTGTTTTATTAGTTGAAAAATTGCAAATTGCTTTGCTATTCTGCAGCTTCTTCCCCCCTTTTCTATGGCAAAGTTTTCTGCTTCCTGTATCCATTCTTTATCTGTTGTGATACCGTATTTTTTCATGTAATGTTCTGCCACCGCAAGGTAATTTTCTTTTGTTATAGGATAGAATCCTATAACAAGTCCGAATCGTGAATATAATGATATCTGCTCGTTTATTTCATCTCTGGAGTACAAATCTGTGGTGTCCTGTGCCGTATCCTTTATTATATGCCTTTTGTTACTGGAGAGAGCATACATGCAGTTAAAAGGGGGATTTTCAATACCCCCTTCCAAAATTGACTTGAATTGCCTGTAGTTATGATCATCTTTATCAAATGAGATGTCATCAAAATAAAGAATAAATTTCAGACGGTTTTCTTTTCTTATTACTTGGTAGAGTATGTGCACATCAGATAAATTTGTGCTACCAAACTCCACAATCCTTAAGCCTTCTGAAAAATATTTCCCCAAAAAAAGTTTCAGCAACGATGATTTCCCACTTCCTTTTTCACCCCATAAGAGCATGTTTAAATGCGGTTTATTTTCAATAAGCATTTTAATGTTGGCATCTATTATGCTTTTTTGCTCCTCCAAAAAGAGCAAATCATCTTCTTTTATCCAGTCAATATCTTCAATGGGATACAGATTTGATTTATACCATCTAAAAGCTGGTGTTTTGTTTAGCTCCAATGACATTTTAGAGCATTTCCGCATATGTTTTTGCAAAATATGTAAGTATTAAATCTGCTCCTGCTCGTTTCATTGATGTTAATGTTTCTGTGATAATTTTTTCCTTTTCAAAATAACCTTTGTCAATGGCATTCATAATCATGGAATATTCTCCACTGACATTGTAAGCTGCCAAAGGAAGATTAAAGTTTTCCTTCATATCCCTGATAATATCCAGATAGGCAAGGGCAGGTTTGACCATGATGATATCTGCACCTTCTGCTATATCCAGTTCAGTCTCCCTGATTGCTTCCAGTCTGTTTGGAGGATCCATTTGGTAAGTTCTTCTGTCTCCGAACTGAGGTGTGCTTTCCGCAGCATCTCTGAAAGGGCCGTAATATGCTGAAGAATATTTGGATGAATAACTCATTATTGGTATATTTGTAAAATTATTGGAATCTAACGTATCACGTATTGCACCTATCCTGCCGTCCATCATATCGCTGGGGGCGATTATATCAGCTCCGGCTTTTGCGTGGGTAAGTGCTTCCATACACAGGTATTTTAATGTTTCATCGTTATCCACATCGTTATCTTTTATAATGCCGCAATGGCCGTGGTCAGTGTATTCGCACATACAGACATCGGTTATAACCATAAGTTTTGAAGTGTTTTCCTTTATCGCTCTTATAGCATTTTGGATTACTCCGTTTTCATTGTATGCTTCTGAACCCTTTTCGTCTTTATGATTGGGTATCCCAAATAGTATAATTGCAGGTATTCCCAGTTTTTCCAGTTGGATACATTCTTTTACTGTATTTTCGATACACATTTGAAATATACCTGGCATAGAGGGTATTTCTTTTTTTACGTTATTTTTCTCAGTGACGAACATTGGGTAGATTAAGTCGTCCAAACTTAACGTATTTTCTCTTACCATTCTTCTTATTGTTTCATTCTGCCTTAATCTTCTCGGTCTTATTGTTGAAAAATACATATTTCCCTCCAAAAATTTAAGATTTGTTAATTTCATTTATTAACGATACAATATTTTCCACAGTGTATCTTGCCGGAGATTCAGAGCTTATTCCGTGAGATTTTAGGTACTTATATGTTGTTTGTCCGATTGAGATTATGTGCTTAATTTTTATATCGGAAGATGAATTTTTCAGGAATCCTTCAGCTGCTGAAGGCGAAGCAAAAGTGACGCAATCGATTTTATTGTTAATGATAAAATTGTCCACAAAACCCTCATCGTAGTTAACATGTTGGGTTTCGTATACCGCAGGAGCTTCCACCACGGCGTTTTTAGATACCAGAAAATTTTTAAAAGTTTCTGTGCGTTTTTTAGGGCCGGGGATCAGAAATTTCATTCCCTGTATTTCTTTATCACGAAAATGTTGTATAAGTCCTTCACTGCTGTATACTTTGGGGATAATATCTGTTTTAAGTCCGTGTTCTTTTGCAAACTCAGATGTTTTAGCTCCCACAGTCACTATCTGTCCATAGTTTATTTTCTTTATATCTTTTAAAAAATATTTTATCGAATTAGCGCTCGTGAAAACAAGGTAGTCAAAAGCTTTATTTTTTATTGTGTATTCCAGTTCCACGGTTTTGATCATTGGAAGCAAAAAAGGAAAGTACCCATTCGAGGATAAAAGGTTTATAAATTCTATCGACTGTTCCGGCTGTCTTGTTATCAGAACATTATCTATTTTATTCTTCTTCATGATAAATATTATCTAATATCTTTTTACCGCCTGCTTCAAGTATATCTTTTGCCATGTTTTCCCCTGCTAATCCAGCATCTTCTGTTGGGCATTCCGTTTCTCTGTAAATGTATTCTTTTGCATCTAAAGATGCCACCATCCCCATGAGTTTGAGCTTGTCTGATTTTATCGTAGCAAATCCGGCAATAGGCACCTGGCATCCACCTTCCAATGTTTTCAGAAAAGCTCTTTCTGCTTTTGTCCGGATGTAGGTTTCTTCATCATAGAAAAAGTCCAGTATTTTTTTGATTTCACTATCTTTCTGTCTTACTTCAATACCTAAAGTCCCCTGACATACGGCGGGTATCATAATGTCTTCTGTTAAAGTTTGTTTGAGATGTTGAAAGAAACCTACCCTTACCAGTCCGGCTTTAGCAAGAACTATTGCATCGTACATGCCGTCTTCCAGCTTTTTTATGCGTGTGTTGATATTGCCTCTAAGATTTTCTATTTTTAAATCAGGCCTTCTTTTACGTATTTGAACCATTCTTCTCAAGCTACTTGTGCCTATAATTGCTCCTTCAGGAAGTTCATCAATACTATTGAATTTAAGAGAAAGAAAAGCATCGTATGGGGTTTCCCTCTTTGGTGTTACATAAAGCTCCATACCTTCAGGCATTACACTGGGGACATCTTTCATACTGTGCACAGCAATATCAGCTTCTCCTTCAAGTAATGCATTTTCAACCTCTTTAACAAAAAGCCCCTTTCCTCCAATTTTTGACAAAGGGGTGTCGAGTATTTTATCTCCTTTTGTTTTAATCTTTTTTAAATCAACCGTTATATCCGGGTATTTTTTCTGAATTTCATTTTTTATAAAATCTGCCTGCCAAACTGCCAATTGGCTGCTTCTTGTTGCGATAGTAAGTTTTTTCATTTTTTCTCCTCAAGGTTGAATATTGTTTCCACTGCTTCTGTTAGAGTGTATTTATTTTTGCTTGTACCTTTATTCTTTAGGTTTGTAAGCGGTGTATGAAGGAGTTTGTTCATATAGGCGTTGATTAACCCGTTTAACAGCTGCTTTGTTTTTTCATCCTGTATTTTTGCTTTATTTATAAATCGTTCCAGCTCCAGCTCTTTAATATCTTCAAATCTTCCTCTCAGTCCCTTTATTACAGGCACTATTTTTAGTGACTCAATCCATTTCTCAAATTCAAGAGTGGCATTTTCTACTATTTCCATTGCCTTAACAGCCTCTTTTTCTCTGGCTTTTTTGTTTGCTTCCACTACGGATTTTAAATCGTCAATATCATACACATAAGTGTTTTCGATATCATTGATTGCGGGGTCTATATCCCTTGGGACAGCTATATCTATGAAAAACATAGGCTCATATTTTCTTGAAGACATTATGTCCTTCACTTCTTTGTGCCTAAGAATGTAATCCTGAGCGCCGGTTGAGCTTATTACAATATCTGTTTTATTTAAATGAGCTGTGAATTCTTCAAAGTTTACAGCTTTTCCTTCTATTTCCTCTGCCAGTTTTTCTGCCCTTTGAAATGTTCTGTTAGTTACCAGTATGCTGCCTATATCCGCTCCTCTGAGGTGCTTTGCGGCAAGTTCACACATTTCTCCTGCCCCTATAATCAGAGCGTTTTTGTTTTTCAAATCGCCGAAAATCCTCTTAGCCAGTTCAACAGCTGCATAACTTACTGAAATCGGATTTTCTGAAATACCTGTGTGAGTTCTGACCTTTTTGGATGTTTTTATGGTAAACTCTTCAAGTTTTTTTAACATTTTGTCCATTTTGCCATGTATTCTGGCCAATCGGAAACTTTCTTTTATCTGACCGAATATCTGTGGCTCACCCAAAACGAGGGAATCCAGCCCGGATGCAACTTTAAAAATATGCTTTATTGCATCTTCACCGCAGTAGATATAGGTATGTTTTCTGAGTATTTCATAATCAACATCGTTTTCTTCTGAAATTATATGCAGAATATTTTCCACATTGCACATAAAGTCATCAGTTACAATATAGTATTCCACTCTGTTACATGTGGAAAGTATCATTGATTCGTAAATTCGCTCATTTTCCAAAATCTGGGAATAGTAAAAAGGGAGCTTTTCTTCGTCAACAGCAAGTTTTTCCCTTAAATCCACAGGTGCAGTATTATGATTCAGTCCTAAAACAGCTAATTGCATTGTTTATCCTCTTAAAAATAAAGCTACACCGAAATACATTATTACAACGCTTATGAAGCCCACAATACTCCACAAAGCGGAGCCTCTCGGTGCCAGTCCTTTTGTGTATCTGATGAGTGTAATAATACCAAATATTATCCATGTGATAAAAGCAAATACTAATTTGGCAGAAAGTACTAAAGTCCCCTCCCATTCGTACAGCCCCCATATAATGCCGGCAATTAATCCTATAGTAAAGAAAGCAAAACCCATATTCAGGGAGTTTTTGTTCAGGTTGTTAATTATATTCAAAGGGGGAAATTTGGAATAAACCAGCCCAAAATTTTTGTTTTTTAGCTGGTTTTCCTGGATAAAATACATTATACCCGAAATTGCAGCAAATAAAAAAAAGGCCGAACCAAGCACTGTAAAAGGTAAATGTATGTAAAGCCAGAAGCTTGTTGCCAAATCCCTGCTTGTGGAAACATCTTTAAGGGCAAAAGTGAACAGCCCCAGAATTATAACCACAGGCATTATTAAAAGCAAAAGGGAATGTCTTTTGTATTTGAGAAATAAAAAAATATAAACCACAATAAGTGATGCTGTCAGTAAAACAAAAACATTGCTCAGTGTTTGTGAAGGGAATGATCCGCTTGTTATCCATTCAATGATGATATCAGCAATGTTTAGCAAAAATCCGAATAAAGCAAAGATATTGGCAACACTGCCCAGCTTTTCATATTCAAGAAAAAAATACAGGACAACATGCAGCAAGGAAAGCATGTATAATAAAACAACTATATCGTATATCATCTCATCCTCCGATGATTTGATGTAAATCAGCATTACCTGTTAAATATTTAATAAATCTTGTTGCAAATGCAATAGATTTTATAGTACAGCTTAGTATATTATGTAAAGGATTAAAAGCAAAAAAATAGCTTTGATTTAATATGGAAATTTAATGTTTGTTGCTGGAGTATAAGTGAAAAATAAAAGAATAGATTACAGAGAGCTTTCTTCACTTCTCATACAAAGTTGGACTGTCAGCTGGCCTATGATTCTGATTATGGCTTTTCAGTTTTTTATCAGTCTTACAGATGTGTTTATTGCCGGTAGAATAGGAAAGAATGTCCAGGCAAGTGTGGGTTTGGTTTCACAGGTATATTTTATTTTTATAGTGATAGCTACTGCTTCCAATGTTGGTACGGTTTCCATTATTTCAAAACTATACGGTTCCGGTGATAGGGAAAGATACAGGAATGCTATTTATTCCATTTTGCTTACAATTTTTATAGCCGGAATTTTCTTGACTGTGCTGGGTGTGATTTTGTCCCCTGTTATTATCAATATGCTTAATGTGCCCCAGAGTATAAAAACAATAAGTATTCCTCTGACACAGATATATGCTTTGGGGGTGGTGTTTCAATACGTTCTTCTTAATACAAACGGGATTCTCAGAGCAAGCAAAATGGTTAAACACACTCTGTTTACCATGTTTGTTGTCTGTGTAAGTAACATTTTGCTGAATTTTTACTTTGTTTTTTATACTCCGCTGCACTATAATGGTATTGCAGCATCCACAACTGTAAGTATTTTTATAGGGGCAGCGATTAACTATGCCTTTGTGAGAAGCATTATAAAGGGGGGTGTACAATACGTTTTTTATTATGTTAAACGTATTCTGGATATAGGCTGGCCGTCAGCTTTGGTTCAGATAGGCTGGCAGCTGGGAACTATGTTTTTATTTATAATTATAGGCAGTCTGCCGGAAAAAAATGTAGAAGTTATGGCCGCTCTTACAAATGGAATACGTATTGAGTCGGCTATATTTTTGCCGGCTTTTGCTTTTAATATGGCAAATGCCGTTATTGTGGGAAATCTGCTGGGCGAGGGTAATAAAGAAAAAGCCTTTAAAAGTGGTTTGGTCACCGCTTTTATGGGGGTTGCAGGTGTTACTGTAATGACAATTCTGGTTGTATTTTTTGCCAGAGATGTTTCAGAGATTTTGTCCAAAGATCTAATAGTTATTAATGAAAGTGTTTTATATATATACATTAGTATGATTAGCGAGCCTTTTATGGCTTTTAGTGTTATTTTAGGCGGGGGACTTAATGGTGCCGGTGATACAAAAAGTGTGATGGTTCGGATTATAATGGGTATGTGGCTTGTCAGAGTACCACTGGCTTATATTTTGGGAATAGTTCTGGGATTTGGGGCTGCAGGAATCTGGTGGAGCATGAACGCTTCCATTTTGTTCCAGATGATACTGATTGCAAGAAGATATTTTAAAAAGGAGTGGCTGAGTTATGGAGTGTGAAAAACTGGATTTAAAACATATGGATTTATTACATGAAAGGTTAAAAAACATTAGTACGCCTATGGCTGAATACAGCTTTGCCAATTTGTATCTGTTTCGGAGAATTCATGATTATGAGGTAATACATGGCAAGGATTTGTTTATCAGAGGAAAAAGTGTGGACGGTTATACCTTTATTATGCCAACAAAAAATATAAATGAGATAAATATGGACTATTTGAAAGAAATGGCCGAAAGTGTGGATTTTGTTTTTCCTGTGGATAAAGAATGGCTAAATTATTTCGGTGAGCATGCAGATTATTACAATTTTGAAGGAGACACCGATTATATTTATACTGTTGAAAAAATCAGCACATATAAAGGCAGAAAACTTCATAAAAAAAGAAATCTGTTAAAACAATTCCTGCAGGAGTATTCCTTTGAATGCAGACCGTTGGTGGATGATAATGTGCAGGATGCCTTTTATATTTTGAATAAATGGCAGGATGATATCGATTTACCTCCTGAAGAAACGGATTTTTATTCCTGTAAGGAAGCTTTGGAGATGCATGAAAAATTAATTTTATGCGGGCTGATATATTATGTCGATGGAAAGCCGGGTGGTTTTATCATGGGGGAGGAACTTAATGATGAGACATTTGTCATGCATTTTGCAAAAGGTATAAAGAACTATAAAGGTATATATCAGTTTATTTACAATGATTTTGCCAAACGTTTACCTAAAAAATATAACTACCTTAATTTTGAACAAGATCTTGGAAAAACAGCCTTGCGAATTGCCAAATCATCCTATGTCCCGGATATCATGTATAAAAAATACAGGGTCAAATCCTGGTGATTACACTTTTATTAGAGCATATGAACAATATCGGAAGACGCAGTGGGGTATGTATATACGCTGTTTTTCATTTGGGTGGCGGTTAAGCCGTTATTAATTGCAAAGCTAAAAAGGTTTATAACGTCTTCGCAGGCATTTCCAAGCAAATGTGCCCCCAGAATTTTGTCTGTTTCGATATCTTTTATTATTTTGAATCCCGAATATTTTTCTCCGGTTCTGTAAGAAGTGAACCAGTTGGCAGTTTCCTGAAATCTAGATTCATATTTGTATCCGGCTTTGTCTGCTTCCGTTTCGTTCATTCCCACAGAAGCCATTGAAGGTATTGTGAAAACAGCAGATGGAATATTTTCATAAGAAGGTTTTTGGTGATTACCGTTGATAATATTGGCTGCTGCGATTCTGCCTTCCATAGCAGCTACAGTTGCAAGATATGCACCATCTGTGGATGAAACATCTCCGGCTGCATAAATATGACTGTTGGCTGTATTTTGCAAATATTCGTTAACGTTGATCCCCGATTTATCAAAATCAATGTTCCCCTTTTCTAACTGCATATTGTAAACATTTGCTGTCCTGCCCGCACCATGTATTACCATATCTGCTTCGATTTGCTTATTTGACGGAGAAAGACTTGCAGTATAAACTGATTCTTTTTGTTCTATATGGGAAACCCTGTTGTTAAGTATTATTTTTATTCCGGAGGATTCTGCGGCTTTACTTATTAAATTTGCCAAATCTTCGTCAAAAGCTTCCAGTATTCGGCTGCCTGAATGTATTATTATGCTTTCCGCTCCGGCTCTCGCAGCTGCCTGGGCGAACTCCAGTGAAATAAATCCGCCTCCGACAAAAATTATTCTGTCAGGCAAATCCTTTAGTGCCAGAAAATCGTCGCTGCTGCTCATTAAATCGGCTCCTTCAAATGGTAGTTTTGTTGGTACGGAACCGGTGGCAATAAGAATATTTTTTGCTCTGATAAATTTGTCACCAATTTGTACAGTATTACTGTCTGTAAATTCCGCATTTCCGCTGAAAGAGTCTATTTTCAAATGACTTAGTGAGTCCTCGATTTGCGAAGGGATACATTCAGTATATCCACATTTGTATTTGATTAGGTTTTGCCAGTTGATTTTCATATCACCGGTAACGACACCTTTATCTTTCATTCTGCCAAACCAGTCGTATAATTCTGCAGCTCCAAGAAGTATTTTTTTAGGATCACTTCCTCTTAACGGACAAGTGCCTCCATAAGGCTGGTTATCAACTATTGCTGTTTTTAGATTATTCTTGGCGCACTCGATTACTGCAGTTGTTCCCGCTACGCCGGAACCTATGGCTAAAAAGTCATAAGTTAACATATTACTCATTTATGATTTCTCCTTTTTTGCAATGTTATCTCTTTCAGCTACAAGATGATCTATTAAATCATTTAACGGCCAGTGAATGTTATGTTCGGTTACCATCGCATACATTGTCGAAGGCAGCCCGGATTGTTTAAAGTTTTGAATGAAATCATAGATTTTATCATTGGAAACATTGTGGAAAAGTATTAATCTTTCCCGGGTTACATTTCCGGTAAACTCATCAGTGGCAAAGAGCAACTGGGATACCTTTTTTTCGGACTGCTCTTTATAGATATTTAATGGCTCCGGCAGGTCATTATCTAAGCACAGCCCTTTTAAAAACTTGTGTTCCATTCTTCCAAAACCACAGGATATTATAAATTCTTCATTACTAAGATCACTTACCATAAATGTCCTCCCTTAAAAGGTTTTTTACGGGTATTGATACTCTAACATTTTCCACTAACGATAGATCTATATTTTCATGTATAAGTGTATCACACTTTTTATGCATTGTATTGAGATTATCTCCATAAGGAGTAAAGATGGAGGACATGCCCCCAAACTTAAACTTTCCTGTTTTCCCTGAGGCGTTACAAAGTACAAAAAAACATTGATTCTCAATAGCCCTACTTCGGCACATTCTGATTAACTGGGATATCCGTTCTTCCGGCCACTCGGCAGGTAGAAAAATTATTTCAGCGGATTTTCTGAAATAGTTTCTGAAAAGTTCGGGAAATCTGATATCAAAACAGATACCGGCTCCACAGGTTAAGCCGTCTATTGTAAAAATTCCCGGGTTATTACCAAAGCAAAGGTGCCTATCCTCTTCCATAACGGGGAAAAGGTGCACTTTGTCATATATAAAACGTGTTTTTCCATTTTTGTGGATAAAAAAGGAGTTATAGTATCCACCATCATTTTTTCTTATTATACTGCCGATGTAAGTATTAGTTGCCGGCAGATGATTCAGAATATTAATATGGGATTCATCCTGTTTATAAATAAGCTCATAGTTAAAACCTGTGGTAAACAGTTCGGGAAGGATAATCAGACTTTCGCTTAAATCCTCGGTTAGTCGGATTACTTTGTCAATATTCTTTTTTATACTGCTTTCTATTTTCATTTGCAGTAGGTTAATTTGCACTCTCAAGCTCCTGTACATTAAGATTATTACATATTTTTTGGAATTTATCTCTTATAAAACTGTGACAGGTGAAGAAGATGATTTGTCTGTCACTGGCTAACTTATCAAGGGTCTTTATAAAAGATGATTGTCTTTCATCATCGAAGTTTATTATTGTTTCATCAAAAATAAGGGGTAGCCTGAAATCTTTGTCAATCATCTGAATATATGCCAGTCTTAAAGCAATATACAGCTGGTCTTTGGTGCCGGCGCTGAGTAAAAAAGCATATTTTTGTTTCCCTTCGTTGTCGGTTAAAATAAGGTTATTGTTATAGTCGATTTTTATCCTTGTATACCTGCCTGAGGTTATTTCGCAAAGGTAATTAGACGCAATGTTCAGCAATTCCGGTTGGCTTTCTTCTTCAAATTTTTTTACTGAATTTTCGAGGATTGTTCTGGCTGTCATAAGAGTTATATACTCCTGTATATTGTCTTTCAGCCGTTTAGTATAATTATTTTTGTGTTTGATTGCTTCCTGCAACTGATCTTTGCTGCTCAGACCTGATATAATTTCCTCTGTTTTGGCTTTTTCTGCGGTGAGCTCGTTTATTTCCTCTCTCAGGTTTTCTATTGACTTTCTGAGCTTCTCAGCTTGTACTTCAAGTGTTGAGTAGTCCTGTTGAGCAAGCATCTTTTCATAATCCTCAAATGTTATACCGTAGCGTTTTTTAAAAACGGTTTTCTCTGTTTGCAATTCAGTACATTTATCTGCATATTTTTCATTGATTTTATATGCTTTTTCCGCTTCATCTATATTTTCCAGCTTATACTCATTTAACAATTTTTCATATTCTTCTTTTTGGGTGTTGATTCTTTGCTCCAGAAGGTGTTTGTCTTTTTGACTATCTTTTATTTGGATATTTAAACGTTTCAATATCTGTGATTTTTCATTAACTGTTTTTATAAAATTTTCAATCTCAACTATATCCGTTTTGATATCATTTAAACTTAAACCTATTTCAGCCATATCGTTTTTGATTTCATCAGTCATTGCTTCAAGTTCGCCGCATTTTTGTTTGTAAATATGAATATTGTAAAAAAAACTCTGTATTTGCATTTTGTTGAATAAAAGATAATCCAGGTTATTGATACTGATTGTTTCCTGGTTGTGTTCCTTTAGAATATCATGGAATTGCTCTGAAATACTGTTCAAATTGCTTGTGATTTTTTTATATTCATTATCCAGGTTTGTAATTTCCTGCGAAAGTCTTTTTCTTTCAAAGCTTAGGGTTTTTAGCTTGTTGTTTTTCTGATGAAAATCACTGAAATACAGATTGGCAGAATCTTCATTACTAAAGCTATATTTGTCCAGAATATAGGCTAAATTTTCGGCAAAAGCTTCTGCTTCTTTTTCCAGGGTCTCGGTGTCAAGCTGTATCTTTTGGAGTGTGGAATGTACTTGGTCATTTTTATTTTTTTTCTCAACCATTTCAAAATATATCTGTTCTAAGTTTGTCAGCGATATATTTTTCTCCTGAATATCCTTTTCCAAAGCCTGTAATTTTGTAATATTTGTTAAAATTTTTTCGACTTGAGTAAGGCTGTCATGCAAGGTGTCTAAAGTTATCCCCAGTTTTTTGTTTTGTATATTTATTTCGCTTTTTTTATTGTTTACCTTTTTCTTATGGCTAACATATCGAATAATATCAGCCAGCATTCCTAAAGGAATGAATATAAATGTCCAGAGCAGGGCAGGAGATTTTGAAAAAAAAGAAGAAAAAGCGGTAAAAAGTAACAGCGAAAACAGCAGCGATCCAGCAGTAAAAAATATATTATTAGAAAATCCGTGCTTATCGGTTAAATCCAGATATTCTCTTATATTCTTTTTGTGTTGCATCAGTTGGTCAGCTTTGTCCATAAACGGTGCAAATGGTTTTATTTCCTCATACAGTGGGTATTTTGTCTGTAATAGTGAGAAAAGTTTTATATCAAAATCCTGGATTTGTTTTTCAAGCCTTGTTATGGTATCTTGATTTTTTTCAATTTGACTGTTTTTCTCGTTTAATTTATCAATAAGTTTTTTGTAACTTTCATAATCTTTTTCTATTTCATCAGGGGGATAAATCATCCCCTCTTTCAATTCTGAAATATTGCTATCAATGTCTTTAATTTGTTCCTGTTTTTCATTTAAAAGTTTTTTTGTATATTTCAGTTCCTGGTTGTTTTCTTTGTACTCTTTATTTATATTAATTAATTTTTCCGCCGAAGGATTCTCTAATATTTCCGGGGTTATATAATTTATATTCAGATTTTTGTATATTTTGTTCAGATTTTTTTCGGCATCTTTTGCATTCTTTTCCAATTCACTGATTTTATCCTGTTCATTTGCGGATACCTGTAGTTTTTTGAGAATTTGTTCATATTTTGTTATATCTACAGGGCTATATTCCTGCAATTCTATTTCATATTCCATCTGAAGTTTTTTTATGCTGTCTTCAATGTCATCAAGTTTATGTTCGCTAAGTTCAATACTATTGTAAATATCTTTTAATTGTGAAAAAGTTTTTTCATCCACAAGTTTTTTCCCGCCCAGCGTTTCCGCCTCACTCTGATTTCGTTTTATGCTGCAGTATGTTTCGAAAGGTTCCATATTTTTTTGGAGTTTTCCAAGTTCTGTGTTATTAGCTTTGAGTTGCTCCTTTTTATCATTAAACGTATCTTTTAGTATTTCATAATGCATCAGGATATCTTTATTACGATTCATCTCTAAGGTAATTTCTTTTATTTCTTTGTCTGCTTTTCTGATAAGTGAAATATACTTATTAATGGCGGGTTTTTGTCCTCTGGGTTTGTACAGATTGTTGATGGATTTATCGATGTTTTTAAATATATCGTTGATGTTTGTTTCAACGCCGATTCCGGTGGCTGTTAATATGGCATTCTTTTCATTCCCAAAAATTTCTTTATATTTAATGTTAAACAGTTCGTCCTGCCCGAAGGCATATATTTTCTGGAAATTATCCTCAGATACGTAGCTGCTGAGGTTTGAGAGCGGCGTATTTTGTGGTATAATTTCCCTTTTATTATCAGATAATTTAACAGTTACACTTTCATCTTTTACAGTTAATACAGCTTCGCATTCCACTCCGTCGTATCTTTTGGCAGGATGTTTTTTGTCAAAGTTATAGAACTGATATCTGAGCAGGTTCATAAGGGTAGTTTTCCCGGTTTCATTATCTCCGAATATCAGATTAATTTTGCCGTCTTGGAAAAAAAGGTCTTTGTCCTTGAAAATACCGTATTTTGTTATGTAAAGACTGTTTACAAAGGTACTCACCTGTCATCCTTCAGCATTGAATATAAAACGGACAGAGCATCACGTTTTATAGAATTGAAGTCTTTAATATCCGTTTCAGAATACTCATTTAATACTTTACTGTCCAATGGTACATCTTCAAATTCCATTGCTTTAAAAATTTCGGTTATTGTCTCAAACAATCCTTTATTTTCTGCAATTTGCTCCGGTGATATTTCCGAAAGGCTTTTATCCTCAATGTTCGCTATTCTGCCGGCTTCATACAGATAACCGTCAGCAATATGCTCCAAAATCTCTTTTTTAACAGACGGTGTTACACATCCTGTGAGTTTTATATTGTGGGCTATATATCTATTTTTAATCTCTGTTTCTGTTTTTGATACAGTTTCTTCTATCAAACTGTTTACTTCTAAAATATCTTCAGATTCGGAAATATCGATATAACTTTCCACCAGTGTTGCCACTGAAGGGGAAAATATTTTTTCAAAACGCTGATTACTGCATAATTTCACCAGATAAAATCCTTTTTCACCTGTTTCGTTATGCCTTGTGGGAAGAGGAGATCCCGGATAAACAAGGTTATTCTTCGCTTTTATCCATTCGCTTTTTTTGTGTATATGGCCCAGGCTAAAGTATGAAGCTGCTGAAATCTTTTCATATTCGTCAAATGAAGAGGGGGCATAATTTTCATGTATACTACCCAGCTCTTCTATGTTTGTATGAAAACAGAATAGGTTTGCTTTACTCAGATTTTCAGTTGGGAAAACAGAAAGCATTCTTTTTTTTAACGCCTGCTCATAGAAGCTGAAACCGTGAATGGCCAAATCTTTTTTATAAAATGTATGCCAGTTTTCAGGGAAGATATAAAAATTTTTCTCTCTTTTGAAAGGTCGGTAAAAAGCAGGTATGTAGTAGTCATGGTTACCACATGCGTAATAAATATCGATATTGTCTGCATTTAATTCTTTTATAAAATCGAGAAAAAGCTTTTTTATCGATACTTCAACATCGTGATTATTAAATGTGTCCCCGGAAAATAAAATAAAATCCACATTGTTCTGCCTGGCTGTTTCAGCGATTTCTTTTAATAAATCACTGTATATGGTAAGTGAGCTCTCCGGATAAAAATCCAACCCTCTGCCCAAATGCAGATCGGCGGTGTGAATAAAATTTATTCCCATACACTATACATTCCAATAGGTTGTGGCCTGATCTGTTATAAGCTGCTCCAGTATTAATTTTTCATTTTCCTGTAGGCAGTTTTTGGAAACGCACTTTTTTTGTTCCACAATGCTGTCTTCCACAAATATTGGAGCTTTCAGCCTAAGACCCAATGCTATTGCATCAGAAGGTCTGCAGTCCACATGACATTGTTTGCTGTTGTGCTCAAACTCAAGTTTTGCCTTGTAAATGTGTCCGTCCACGTCGTAAATTGTAATTTTTTCGATATCAACATCGTCAATTACTTTAAGGACACCTTTAAAAAAATCGTAAGTAAGAGGTCTTGGGGATTTAATTTGATTAAGTGCCGTATAAATTGCCTCTGCCTCAAAAACCCCTATATTGATAGGGAGATAAAAGCTTTTGTCCTTTGCTTCCAGTATTAATAAGTATCTTGAAGTTAACGGTTCCTTCATTACGCATTTAGCTACCACTTCAAACATCTATTGCCTCCGATTGTTAGTTATTAATGTGAATTCATTTATATTTGTCCCAAAAAGACTGTTTTTCTTGGCTTCCGTAACCTTAACATTTACAATGTCTCCGGGATTTAAGGAAACGTTGCTGTTAAAATTAATTATTCTATTCTGTCTGTTCCTGCCGGAGTATATATCCACATCCATCTTACTCTTTCCCTCAACAAGTACTTCACATACTTTCCCGATGTATTGTTCCAGTAATTTTGAAGTTATTTCGGATTGTACATTTAGAAGCTTGTTGAGCCTCCGGTTTTTTTCTTCTTCAGGTATACTGTCTTCAAATTCTGCGGCGGTCGTCCCCGGTCTGGGAGAATATTTAAAGGCAAACACTGATTCATATTCAATTTCCCTTAACGCGCTGAGGGATTTTTCAAAGTCCGCCTCTGTTTCGCCGGGAAAACCTACGATAAAATCTGAGGAAACAGCAATGCCGGGTATCTGTTCTTTAGTTTTCAATATCTTCTCTTTATAGCTTTCATATGTATATTTGCGGTTCATTTTTTTTAGTATGTTATCGGCACCGGATTGAAGGGGTAAATGAAGATACTCACAGATACTGTCAATATCCTTCATTGCCGATAACAAATCATCAGAAAAGTCTTTTGGATGCGAAGTAACAAACCGCAATCTTTGTAAGCCCTCAATTTTGTTTATCATATATAAAAGTTTGGGAAAATTAATGTTTTCGTCAAGGTTTTTTCCGTATGAATTGACATTTTGTCCTAAAAGAGTAATTTCCTTTACACCGGAATGAACAAGATACTTAGCTTCGTTAATTATTTCGTTAGATTTTCGGCTGATTTCTCTGCCTCTGACATACGGAACGATACAGTAGGAACAGTAATTATTACAACCTTTCATGATTGTTAAGAATGCTGATGTCCCTGCATGCCTTGTGAATGTATCAATGCTGAGGTTTTCATCCTTTATTTCAATATCCGATACCTTTTCGCCGGAAAGCACAAGGTCTAAAATATTTTCCAGTCTGCTGACAGCTTCTGTCCCTATGACAAAGTCAACATATGGATAATGTTTTAAAAATTTTTCACCTTCCTGCTGTGCTACGCATCCGCATATTCCTATTTTAAAGGAGGGATTCCGGTTTTTTATTTTTTTTAGTCTTCCGATTTCACTCACTACTTTGTGATGAGGTTTTTCTCTAACACTGCATGTGTTTAAAATAGCAAAATCAGCATTTTGGGGTGTTTCAGATTTGCTGAAACCGTAATTGTTAAATACGGATAAAATCCTTTGGGAATCATATTCATTCATCTGACAACCAAATGTTTTTATATATACCTTGCCCATCACTCTCCCTGTATTTATTTATTTTTCAGTATAGTTTTTCAGTATTTGTATTTGTTTTTGAGCCTGGTCATACAACGTGCTCTTTTCTGATACCTGAGCTAACCAGTAAATGGCATCTCTTACCACATGATCCTCTGCTTTTTTAGATGAAATAATTTTAGCATACCTTTCGGTACCTATTTTAAAGGCTATTTGATCTTTCAGCTCTCTCGTTTCACTGTTTTGATTGGAAAGATTATTAAGATATTCAAAAGCTGCTGTATACTGTCCTTCTTTCGCAAGTTTAACAGCTGTGTCGTAAAACTTTGAGGGGATAATTTCCATGATTTTATCCAAATCTTTTTCAACTTGTTTTCTTAGTGTGTTTACTTTTTCAATATTGTGTGCATCGGATGGGATACTCAGAATCAATCCATAACTTTTGGATATATAGTAACGTGCTTCGCTATAATTCTCTTCAAAAAAATGTCTCATTGCCGTTTTGTGAAATTCCTTTGCTTTTTTGTACTTTTCATTGCTGGACATAATTTTGTTTATTTCCGTCTTTAACAATAAAGCCGGCCGGTTAAGACGATCTTCCTTTAAAGCTTTATTTACAAAATCCAGGGCCTCTTTATAATTTTGTTCCTTAAATGCCTGTTTTGCTTTATAATAGTAATCGTAGCTTTGACTCATAGCAATATAAACAATGAGGGTTATTATTATTCCGAAAGCAAAGATAATAACAAGATATTTTTTATTTTTCATTATCGAAAAGCCTTTCTTTTAAAGATTTGTCTTTGATTCTGTTCGCTGTTTTCCTGGCTTTTTCTTCATTGCCAGAGAGAATGTAGGCTCTGGTTTTAGTATAAAGTGAGCTGTCACTTTCATCATTTTCAAGTAATGTTATGACGTTTTGAGGTTGTCTGTTTTTAATAAAAATTTCTGCCAGCTTCAGCTTATTATCACATTTGGAAAACATAGACAATATCTCATTGTCATAAAGATCTGCCGTAATAATATGTTCTGCGTATGTGCAAAATAAGTTGGTGTTATTATTAAATTCTTCTTTGATAAAATTTTTTGTATTGGTGTTTCTGTTATTTATAAAACATGAAAGTTTAGCTTTTAAGTATTTTCCGTCTTTATTATTGTAACAGCTGTCTATGATTTCACAGTTAAATTGCCGACCGAGATTTTGATAACTTTCAATGGCTCTGCAGTAGTTACTGTTTGAAATATTATAAAGTTTTCTGTTTGTTTCAAAGGAATAAATAAAATTTTCATACTGGGATACGTCAAAAAGTCTTTTAAGAGCGTAGTTTACAAAATCATCATCTTTGTATTGCGAATATACGTTCCAGAAAATATCGTAATATCCGTTATTGTAGAAAAAACTTCCTATATATTTAAGTATATTTTTTTTTAGATTGGAGAAATCTGTTTTTTTTGCGATTTCATACGCTGCTTCGGGCTTGTTTTTAAGTTTTATTATAAAAGCAGTTTTTATATTAGGGTTAAGATTACTTTCTGCTACCGACTGTACCAATTCCTCCGGTATTTTACATTCGGAATTAAGATAAATAGATGCCAGAACATCATTTATATTTTCCTGTAAATAATCCAATGCTTTTTTACAATTTATCTCTATTAGTATAAACATTTTATCTTTTATCATCTGGCTGTGATTAAATCTGTCATCCTTTACTGTTTCAATATCCTGAAAGTGTGCGTATGCTTTCTCATAGTTCCTATTTTTTAAATAGATTTTATATAACACATATTTGGCAAAATTTGTCTTAGCAGAATCATTGCTGTCGGTAATGTAGTTTTCCAGGCTTTCAACAGCCATTTTGTCAAAGCCGTCCCTGTAGGCATTAAGTCCTATGATATAATCCTGAACATCTGCAAAAAGCGTAGTTGCAAAAAAAAGGACGATAGCTAAGACTTTAAACATTCAGCGATAACCTCCACCGGATGTTTTATCTGTTTGCTGCTCAGATGCTCCATTTGCATTCTGCAGGTGGGGCAGTCGGTTACCCCTGTTTCTGCATCCGAGGCATTAAGCTTAGCCACCATAGGTGAACCAATTTTTACACTTAGTGGATAATTTTTTGAAGATATCCCCCAACTTCCGGCTATGCCGCAGCAATGGCTTGCCAAATCCTCAACACTTAGCCCTTTTACCGATGAAAGCATTTCGATTGAACTGCCGGCAGCTTTCTGGACTTTAAGATGGCAGGGCATGTGATAAGCAATTTTTTTATCTGTTTCCTTAAGTTGCAGTCTTGATCTGTATTTATTTACAAATTCGCTGATATGAATAAATTTACTCTTTATTTTTTCGATGGTTTCGGTATCCAAAAGATATTCCCATTCTTTAATCAAGCTTAAGCCGCAGGATGAGCATGTAACCAGTATATAATCAACACTATCCAAAAGGCTGCCCCATTTATCAATATTTGCCTTGACTTTGTTTTTGGCTCTTTTAATCATCCCTTTGGAAAGCATAGGGATACCACAGCAGTTTTGTTCGGGGATTATAACCTGCGTGGCCATTCGCTTTAATACAAACACAGCGGCTTCACCGATCTCAGGCTTTATATATGATGCATAACAGCCGGCAAAATACAGTACCTTGATATCCCCCGCTCCCTCTTTGTGTGAAACACGTTCAAAAAGAGATTTTGAAGGAAACGTTACAAATTCTCTTTCAGCGGTGACTCCGGTAAAAATTTCTCCTAATTTTCTTACCGGTTTTAATTTCATTGGGATGCCGAGCATTTTGGAGAATTTTCTGGTTGTTCTGCCTGCAAGCTCTGCACTCACAATCAGTTTATTTTCCAGTGAGGATCCGAATTTTTTTTCATACTGACCCCGGGCTTCGATTGCCATTTTTGGAATATTAACGTTTGACGGGCATTCGTTGTAGCAGCTGCCACAATTGACACAATGCTCTATTACATGCTGGAAAGCTTTTTCATACAAGCTTGAGCTGTCCACAGCTCCACTAATTAGTGTTCGCAGGATGTTGGCTTTAGCTTTAGGAGCTGCTGCTTCGTCTCTGGTAAATTTATAAATTGGGCACATTCTGGTGGCTGTTGTAACAGTTGTGCATTTTGAGCAGCCGTGACATTTTTCCACTTCACTAACAAACTGTTCCGGCCACAAAAGTACTTTACTTTTAAAATCTTCACTTCTGTAATCTTTACCATATCTTAAGAATTTACATATCTGATAAGAATCGTAATGGGTTTTAATCTCAGGATTCAGTATATTTGCTTCATCAAAGAGATGTTTTACATCAATAAAAAGTTCGTATATCTCAGGATACTGCTTTTTTATATACCAGCTTCTGATTCTTCCGTCTCCATGCTCTCCGGAAATCGACCCATTCAGGGAATTGATTAAAGCAAAAAAATCGTCCGCTATTTTTTTTAGCAAATCTATATCGTAAGGGTCTTTAAGATCCAGTAATGGTCTTGTATGCATCAGCCCTTTTGCAATGTGACCGTAGACTACAAAATCCACTCCATATTTCTCCAGAATACTGTAAACACCCTGAAAATATTCAACGAGATTGTCGGTGGGAACTGCAGCATCTTCTATTAATGCCAGAATTTTCTTTTTACTTTTCAGTTTATACAAAATAGGGACCGCAGCTTTTCTAATTGCCCAGAATTTGGATTTTTCCATTTCGGTTATAGCTACAAAGCTGTTGTCGGAAAGTTCTTTTTCGGCTAAAAGATTTTTTGTTTTTAAAGATATATTTTCCAGGCTGTCTTTATCATTTCCGTCAAACTCTATCAGCAATACATTGTCGATGTCATCCGGAATTTTGTTTTTTAATGAATCATCGTTGTCTTTGGCTATTTTCAAAAGTGACTTATCCATTATTTCTATCCCGGAAGGCTTATACGGGAGTATTTCCTGTACTGCTTTTGCTGAGGAAACAATGTCGTCGAAGTAAACCACCACCAGGCTGTTAAATTTAGGTTTGTCCATTAGTCTGAATTTTATTTTTGTTACAATGGCCAACGTCCCTTCGGAACCTCCGATAAGTGCAGAAATATCCAGTTTATTGTCTTTGATTAAATGTCTCATATTGTAACCGGATACGTTGTAACGCACATCGGGATAGGCAGTGTTTATTGTATCGGCGTTTTCTTCGTATAAAAAAGCCAGTTTTCTGAAATTTTCCGGCAAATCGTCCAAAGGAGTAGTTTTTAATTCGCTTAACGTATAGAAATTCCCATTGCTCAGGTAAAATTCTGCATCTATAATATAATCACTTACATTCCCGTATTTAACAGAATGTGCTCCGCTGGCGTTTGTCCCCAGCATTCCCCCGAATGTAGCATATTCTCCGCTGGAAGGATCGGGGGGGAAAAAAAGCCCGCTGTTATTGAGCTCCGCCTCCAGTTCACCAAACCTGTAGCCGGGCTCACACTCAAAGCATTTGTTTTTATAGTCTATGTTTATTAACTTATTCATGTATTTACTGAAATCCAGAATCAAACCTTTTCCTATGGCAGATCCGCACAAACCACTTCCTGCGCCCCGTGAATGTATTGAAAGGCCGTACTTATAGGCAAAATTAATAGCATTTTCCACATCTTCATTGTCTTTGGGGTATAAAACACATGCAGGATCGACTTTATAAATGCTGCCATCGGTGGATGTCATACTTCGTCTGAGTTTATCTACGTATACATCACCTTTGATATTTTCCAAAAGTTCATCGAAGATATTGTTTGTTAAGTGGGGCATAAATAATTACCTCTTTTATTTAATTATTTTCCAGAGCAGTGAACGTTGTAATTAATTTAGCTATTATAAATCTTTTGTAAACAGGTTATTCATTTTCCCATTGTAATCTTGCGGCTATCGTTGTCCTTTGATGAGAAAAGTTTTTTGTAATGCTTCCAGTTTACAGGTATTTTTACAATGATATCATTTGTATTTGCATATATTTCATTTTTCTCAATACCAAAGAGAAATATATCTTTTGTGACTTTTACGTCAGTTTTGCAATATTCAATAATCTTGTCCACTTCACCGTTTTTAAACCACCGGAGGGCTTGTAGTCCATCTGCAGATTTCTGTGTATTCAAAGTTGCACCTGCAATATTGTCCAGAGAAAAGCGCCTTCCAGTGACAGCTTTAATCTGTTGCAGCAAATCTATTTTTACTATATGCTTCAGTTTGTCGTTGAGTGAATTATAACCGTTCATCACATAACCTGATAAAACTTTCAGGTCGAAATTTATTATATTAAATCCTATGACAGCTTTTGAGTTTAAGAGATCAGTTATGAAACCAGGAATATCTTTCTCCTTATATACCATATATTTGTTGTTTAAAAGAGAGTAAGATACCAGTACAGATATCCCCATATCCTTAGCATTTTTCCAGCCGCCCACTTCATCCGCCGAATATTTTGTTTCCAGATCGAAGACTATTACATCTTCAGAGGTGTTTGCTGTGGATGTGTTAATATTGGGGGCAGCTTTTTCGCTGTGAAGAGAAGTCTTAAGCAGCTTATCAATAAGCTTTATTGCCCCCTCTTTATCCAGAGGATAGTTTCCGGAACCGCATTTGGGGGAATATATACATGCGGGGCAGCCTTCCTCACATTTACATGACGATATGAGGTTTAGTGTTTTTATCAGTATATTTGGTAGAATATCAAATACACGGTTGCATATTCCGGCACCACCGGCGTAAGAGTCGTATATAAAAATTGCAGAAGCTGACAGTTGAGGATGCATTGGATATGAGATTCCGGCAATGTCCATTCTGTCACAAAGTATGAAATAGGGAATCATTGCAATTAAAGCGTGCTCAACAGCGTGTATACTTCCCATAAAATCGAGATTTTCTTTTTCAAGGGCGTTTTTAAATGCCTCTGGAATTACAATATAAAAACCTTTTGTTTCAAAGTGTATAGGCTCTCTGTCAAGTTCCACTGTCTGTAGTCTTTCTCCGGTTTTTGTGGAGATTTTGTCATATCCTGTGAGATGTTCAGAAACCTGCAGGTTGGAAAAACATGCTGAAATATTTCTGTTTTCACTATGTTTTAGTTCTTTAAGAACTACTGTTTCCTTGTTAATTTTTGCTGTTGTGTAATAATTGCCTCTGAAAGGCTCCAAAAGGATTTCCTTTTTGGCATGATCAATTTTTCTTACTATAAACTGATCGCCTCTGTGGAGATAAACAGCATTCTCAAAGTGTTCAGTATAAAGTCTTCTGCCCGAGTTGGTACCTATAATTATATTATTGCATATAAGCGAGTATGTTTCTCCTGCCATACGAAAATCAACGTCTTTATGGGGGTAGTGGTGCATCGTTAAAAATTTGGTTTCTGTTTTATCTGTAAACAATTTATTTTCGCTTACCAGTGCATTGATATCATTTTTAAAATGGGTATAATACTCTTCGTTGCATTCTACCGGCTTTTCGTAGGCAGCGCATAAAATATGCTTTTTATTGATATCTGTATTTTCCTTGTCAATGGTTACTTCTTCGAATGTTTTACGAAAGATTTCATCAGGATTTTTCATATAATATTGATCCAGGGCATCGTTGGAAGCTATTAAAGAAATAAGTGAATCCCTGTTTCCTCTGCCGGCTCTTCCTGCTCTCTGCCACAGGCTCATTAATGAGCCTGGATAACCTACCAGTATGGTGGCGTCCACACCACCCACATCAATACCCATTTCTATTGCTGAAGTTGCTATAACAGCTTTAAGCTTATCTTCATGAAAATATTTTTCTATTTTCCTGCGTTCTTCCGGAAGAAAACCTGCTCTGTAAGAGGATACAACATTCTTTAGAGATATATCCTTAGCGGTAATTTTTGAGTAAATTTTTTCTGTAAGCTTTCTGGATTTGGTGAAACATATTGTTTTTACACCGGCATCAAGGTTTACTTTTAAAAGATATTGTGCCAATGCTGATTCAGGTATTTCCGGATTAAATAGCAGCACCTTTTTTTTGCCTGATGCGGCACCGCTTTTGTTAATATGAAAAAATTTTCGACCAGTTAAATTTTGTGCCAGAGATTTTGGATTACCTATTGTTGCCGATGCACATATAAATTGTACATCAGGGGCTAATCTGGCGAACCGTAAAAAAAGATTATATATCTGGGTTCCGAAAATCCCTCTGTATGTGTGAATTTCATCTATTACAACATATTTCAGATTTTTCAGAAAATTTTTCCATTCCTGCAATCTGGGCAGCATACTGTAGTGTATTATGTCAGGGTTTGAGACAAGAACTGCCGGAGGATCTTTCAGTATACTTCTTCTGTCTTTTTTGTTCGTATCGCCGTCGATGATTTTTATTGATAAGTGGTTTTGAAGAGGGATTTGTTCTGCAAAGCTTTCAAAAGTAGCTTTCTGGTCATAACCCAGTGCTTTTATGGGAAACAGGTAAAGGGCTTTTACATCGGGGTTTTCCAGCATGTCTTCAATGATAGGGATGTTATAGCAAAGTGTTTTGCCGGATGCAGTGGGGGTTGTGATAAGTGTATCCAACCCTTTTTTTATTGATTTGTAGGCTTCAGCTTGGTGTGTGTATAATTTTTCTATGCCTGAGGATTTCAGAGCTGTTTTTAATAAAGCTGATTCTAATGTATCATCATAGGAAACCAACTGAGCTTCTTTTGAAGGTATTTCATGCTCGTATACCAAACTGGAAGAAAATTTTCCATTTTTTAAATACCTGATTATATCGTCAATCATAAATTTGCCATAGAATCCATCGCCCGGTGTATCTTTGAATTATTTTGGAATTTATAATGAGAAATTGTTTATTACAAGTGTTAATTGAGATAATCTGCTAATTTCCTTTTAAGGGCTTTTTTGCGCAATTTGGAGAGTGCTCTCGCTTCAATCTGTCTCACTCTTTCTCTGCTGATATTAAGTGTTTCACCCACTTCTTCCAGGGTTTTTGGTACTTCACCTTCCAAGCCGAATCTCCATTTTATTATATTTGCTTCTCTTTCTGAGAGTTCGTCCACAATTTCTTCCAATGCTTCAGTCAGCGTACCATGTATTATTTCCTGTTCAACACTCCCAGTTTCTGATTCCAACAGGTCAATAAAACTTTTATCCTCTCCTTCCTTTATTGGTGCTTCCAAAGATAAATAATTTCTGGAGACACGCAAAATATTTTCTATATCTTCGGAATCCATGTCCAGGTATTTGGATAATTCATAAGGGGTGGGTTCTCTCCCGTTTTCTTTGGTAAGTTTTTCCACAGCGTCATTTATTTTGTATAATATGCTGGCCTGTTTTATGGGGAGTTTCACAGTTCCGGACTGTTCCGCTAAAGCTTGTATTATGGCCTGCCTTATCCACCAGACAGCATAAGAAATAAACTTTACCCCTCTCTCCGGATCAAATCGCTTAGCAGCCTCCACAAGTCCCAGGTTTCCCTGATTTATAAGGTCGGTTATATTTATGCCAGAATTTCTGTATCTGTTGGCTATTGAAACCACAAATTTCAAATTACATAAAATAAGCTTATTGAGTGCGTCTTCATCACCTTGCTGTATTCTTTTGCCCAGCTTGTATTCTTCTTCCCGGGAAAGGGGGTTGAACTGCGATATTTTATTAAGATAACTTTTCAGTAAGTCATCCGAGACTGGAGCTAAGGACGCCGGATCTTCTTCAATCTTTTTTTCCAGCTCTTTAGCGTTTTCAGTTATTTCTTTTTCGGATAACTCCTCTTCCGGTTGTTCCTCTGACGGCAGATCTTCCATATCCTGTTTTTCATTAATTTCAGTTTTTTGGGTACTGTCAGCCATATCTTCTCCGTAAAAAATTATAATTTAATGATTATTACCAATGTGTATTTGTTCATAAATTATAACATAAAAAATAAAAAAGGGGAAATAATTCCCCTTTTTTAGGATAATACCAATGAGCCATTTTCCATTCGCGCATGGATTTTTTTGTTCTGCTGTATGTTACCTTTTATGATTTCATCTGCTATTTTATTTTCTATGATTTTTTGAATTGCTCTTTTCATAGGTCTTGCACCGAATTTGGGATCGTAACCTGCCTGCACTATTTTTTCAACAACACTTTCGTCATAGCTGAACTCGATCATATTCTCCTTTAATCTTTCAGCGAAATCATCAAGCAACAAACGTGCTATTTCTTTAAGATGCTCGTTGCCCAGAGGGTGAAAAACTATTATGTCGTCAACCCTGTTTAAAAATTCCGGTTTAAAATATTTAGACAGCTGGTTGAAAACAAGTGCGTTTATTCTGTTGTATTCATCTTCCCAGTCAAGCTCGCCTGTAAATTCTTCCTGAATCATGTCGCTGGCAATGTTGGATGTCATTATAACGACAGTATTTCTAAAGCTTACTGTCCTTCCTTTGGAATCTGTCAGTATGCCGTCATCCAGTAACTGAAGCAGAATGTTAAAAACATCGGGATGAGCTTTTTCTATCTCATCCAGTAAAATGACACTGTAGGGCCGCCTTCGTATTTTTTCCGTCAGTTGTCCGCCTTCATCGTAACCAACATATCCCGGAGGGGAGCCTATTAGTTTTGATACAGAGTGTTTCTCCATATACTCACTCATATCTATTCGTATCATTGCCTCTTCTGTATCAAAAAGGAACTCAGCCAGTGATTTTGCCAGCTCTGTTTTACCCACACCTGTGGGTCCGAGGAAAATAAAAGAGCCTATCGGTTTTTTCGGGTTGGCAAGACCGGCTCTGCTTCTTCTGATAGCTTCACTAACAGCATTTATCGCTTTGTCCTGGCCAATTACTCTTTTGTGCAAATATGATTCCATGTTGATTAGTTTATCAGCTTCTTCTTCCAGGAGCTTAGTAACAGGTATCCCTGTCCATTTGGAAATAATTGAGGCTATATCTTCTTCATCCACTTCTTCTTTTAGCATTTTTTTGTCCGCCTGAATTTCTTTCAGCCTGTTATTGGTTTCCTGAAGCTTTTGTTCTAACTCTACCAATTTTCCGTATTTTATCTGTGATGCTTCCTCGAGATTGCCGTTACGTTCGGCATTCTGCATTTGGATTTTGGCATCTTCAATTTGCTTTTTAATATCCCTTGATTGTTGAATAAGATCTTTTTCATTTCTCCAATGGGCTCTTAATCTTGAAATTTTCTCTGATAGATTACTGATTTCCTGCTCAATTTTCTCCATACGCATTTTTCCGGCTTCGTCTTTTTCCTTCTTGATTGCCTGTTTTTCAATTTCCAGCTGTCTCAACTTTCGCTCCAGCTCATCCAGTTCTGTAGGGAGACTATCAATTTCCATCCTCAGCTTGGCTGTGGCCTCATCAATTAAATCTATTGCCTTGTCGGGCATGTACCTGTCCGAAATATATTTATCAGCCAAATGGGCAGCAGCTACAATCGCTCCGTCAGTTATTTTAACACCGTGATGTACTTCGTATTTTTCTTTCAGTCCCCTAAGTATGGAAACGGTATCTTCAACGTTAGGTTCTTTAATATAAATTGGCTGGAACCTACGTTCTAAAGCAGCATCTTTTTCTATATGCTTTTTATATTCATCCAGTGTGGTGGCACCTATACAATGCAACTCGCCTCTTGCCAACGCTGGTTTTAAAAGATTTGCAGCATCCATTGCTCCTTCTGCAGCTCCTGCACCCACCAAAGTGTGCATTTCATCTATAAAAAGGATTATTTCACCCTGACGCTCTCTGATTTCTTTCAAAACGGCTTTAAGTCTGTCTTCAAATTCGCCTCTGTATTTGGTTCCGGCAATAAGTGAGCCAAGATCAAGTACCAGAACCCTTTTATCATTCAGTGTTTCAGGTACGTCACCACTTACAATTCTTTGGGCAAGCCCTTCAGCTATTGCAGTTTTACCCACCCCCGGCTCTCCAATTAACACCGGGTTGTTTTTGGTCCTTCTGGAAAGGACATGGATGACCCTTCGTATCTCCTCGTCCCTGCCAATCACAGGATCCAGCTTTCCGGCTTCTGCATTTTCCGTAAGATCAATTGTGTATTTTTCGAGGGCCTCCCTTTTTTCTTCAGGATTCTGGTCTGTGACTTTACTACTGCCTCTGACCTCTTTTATGGCTTTTTCAAGGCTTTTCCTGTCTATTCCGTGTTTTATAAGCGTTTGTCTCAGGGAATAGCCAGCGTTTTCCACAATACCCAAAAGAATATGTTCTGTTGAGACATACTCATCCCCGAAATCTTTAATTACCTTAAAAGCATAATCAAGTGCTTTTTTTGTGTCGTTTGAAATATAAACCTGATCAGATCCGCTGACTTTTGGTAAGCTTTCTACATTTGATTTTATATCGGATGTGAGGGAATTTACATTGACTCCCAGCTTTTGTAACAAAGGTTTAATAAAACCTTCTTCCTGAGATACTAAACTTAATACCAAGTGCTCAGGCTCCACCTGTTGATTATTGTGGCTTTCAGCTAACTCCACAGCATTATTGATTGCTTCACTTGCTTTTATTGTTAATCTATTCCAATTTATCATTATATCCTCCTAACTTACTTCTCTGATGAATAAATTATTCATCTTTTTCGACTTTAACCTTAATAATGTTTTTGTTTCTTACGGGAACAAGACCTTCTTCCCCTTCTTTGATGTCTATGTTGTTATAATGTTTTTTTATAAAATTCTTTAAAATATCCACCTGTTTCTGCATGTCCTCAAGCTGTTGTTTCATATTAAGAACAACTTCCACTCCGGCAAGATTTACACCCAATTCTTTGGTGAGCGTCAGTATAAATTTTATCTGCTCAATATCATCTTCGGAGTAGAGCCGTGTATTGCCGATTGTTCTGGAGGGCTTGATTAATCCCAGTCTTTCATACTGTCTTAGTGTCTGGGGATGGATATCCAAAATTTCTGCTACAACACTAATCATATAAAGTGGCCTGTCTTTCATGGTTCTATCTCCCAGTTGTCAGTATTTAACGTTTAAGATTATATTTTACTTTTATTTAATACTTTTTCTCTTTCAGTAATATTGTAATGTTTCTTCATTTCCTTTAATGCTGTCCTGTCATTTTCCACAGCAATTTGAGGAATTTTCACATTTATTACCACATATAGATCACCGTGTCCTTCTCCTTTTAGCTTCGGCATCCCTTTGTTTCTCAGTCTGAATTTCTGTCCGGGCTGAGTGCCGGCAGGAATATTTATGTTAACTGTTCCGTAAGGTGTTGGAACGGATATTTTCTCACCTAATGCCGCTTCAAACATGTCCACATCTATATTAACATACAGATTACTTCCTTTTCTCTCGTATACCGGGTGGGTATCCACTTTGGTGACGATGTACAGATCTCCGGGGTTGCCCCCGTTCATACTATCATGACCTTTTCCTGGGATTCTTATTTTTGAACCGTTATCTACTCCCGCAGGTATTTTAATTTTTATCTTTTCACTTTTAGCAGTAAAGCCGTTGCCTTTGCATTTTGAGCATATATTTGTTAAGATTTCCCCTCTACCTTTACATTGGGGGCATGTACTGCCCAGTCCGAAAAAATTATCTCTGTTAGTCGACACTACTCCCCGTCCGCCACAGACATTGCAGGTGGTTGAGTCACCGCCTTTACCTTGGCAGGAATCACATTTTATGTTGCGGGTAATATTCATTTCGTAATTATTGCCTTTCACTGCATCCCTGAAGGGGATTTGTATGGAATAATATATGTCTTCACCTTTGGTTTTGCCTCTGGCATTTGATCTGGAGGTTCTGCCGCGGGAGGCACCGAAAAGATCTTCAAATATATCCCCGAATACATCAAATCCTTCAAAATTGAAGTTTCTGAAATCTTCAAAATTTACATTGGAATAGTCATAGCCTTTGCCGCTTTGTGTAAAAGCATCATGTCCCATCTGGTCGTACTGTTTTCTCTTTTCAGGATTTGACAGTACGGCATAAGCTTCAGAGACTTCTTTAAACTTGGCTTCAGCTTCTTTATTGTTAGGGTTTATGTCAGGGTGATATTTCCGCGCAAGTTTACGGTACGCTTTTTTTATCTCATCCTGACTTGCTGTTTTGTCGACTCCGAGTACTTCATAATAGTTTTTGGCCATATTACCTTAATCCTCTTTATTTACTTGTATTGTTATTGGTTTTGCTTCCGTTTTTTTACTGACCACAAGAGTCAGTATGCCATCCTTTAGGTTTGCGTTTATTTTGTCCATGTCAACTGTATTTGGAAGATTAAAAGATTTGAAAAATTTACCGTAAGGTCTTTCCAAACGATAGAAACTGTTTTTGTCTTTTTTGTAAGGCAGCTTTTTTTCACCTTTTATTGTAAGAATTCCCTCGTTAATCTGGATATCAATATCTTCTTCTTTGAGGCCGGGCAGCTCCATGGTTAATATGATATCTGTATCTGTTTCAAATATATCCACCGGCGGATCCCAATCACTTTTTGTGGATAATGATTCTTTGCCTGCAGTTTCATCAAAAATTTTGTTAATCCTCTCCTGTATTGAGAGCAAGTCTTTAAATGGGTCCCATCTGACAATCGCCATTTCTTCCTCCATATTATATTAGTTACTTTGAAATATATGATTTGAGTCTTAGTGTGTCAAGATTTTTTTACTTGCTTAGTCACATTACGAAAATGAACGAAATTCTTATAAAAAAATCCTTTCTGTATTATAAGTTTTGTTTTATGTTATTAATTATTAAATACATAGAATATATAAAAAGCTTTGAATAAGTACAAAAGGTTATCCTGTGACATTGACCAGAAGGAGAAGAAATTCAACGCTTGTAACCACTTGTTTCGGAATAATCTATTGAATTTAACAAACATAGTTGCTGCCAGAAGGTGATAGCAATATAATGATTCAAAGCTCTAATATTATAAATAATAACTGATTCAGGGTTATATTCTGAAAAATACTGGTAAGTAAAAGATATAATGAAAAACTACAGACTTTATATTGCGATTATTATTTCTTTGTTAATTCACATTTTAATTTTGCGCTTATTGGACTGGGAGCCTGCAAAAACTCCAGAAGATAAGCCAATGTCCGTTCAAATTATAGAACCACCTGAAGATAAAAAAGAAAATGCTCCTGAAGTTAAGCCGGATATACTCAGTGACAAGGATATTGCTCGTCAAAAGGAATCAGAAAAGGGTGAAGATACTTACTCTTCCCGATTGGCGGAGCCAAAACCGAAGCAAAGGATTCAGCCGGTTCCAAAACCGGAAGTGAAAGTTGCCCCTGAATCCAAGCCAAAACCTAAGCCACAGCCTAAACCAGAGCCACAGCCTGAATCACAGGTCAAATCGAAGCCTGAGCAACAGCCTGATACTGAACCGGAACTTGATGTTGCAGAAACTGAAAATAAAAATGAAACTGAAGAAAAGCCCCCGGAAGAAAATGTTAAGCAAAAAGATACCACTGAGAGTAAAACACAGCTTAGCAAAAGGCAACTGGAGAATATTTTTAATCCCGATGATATAATCAGAGAGTATGCTTTTAGAGAAAAAAAACAGGAAGAAGGTGAAGACAGTGTAAATTTTAATGCAATGAAAAATAAGTACGCTTCGTATTTTTATAAATTCAGGCGGAATTTGTACCAGGTATGGACTTATCCCAGAAACTCGATTATTAATAATGAGCAGGGCAGGGTGAGGATTCAATTCAGTATTGAAAAGGACGGGACTGTTACCAATATAAAAGTAGTCAGCAGCAGCGGGTATCCTGATCTTGACCGGGCTGCGGTGGATGCTTTGAAAAATATGGGAAAAGTGCCTTTTGGCGATTCTTTTGACCTTGAACGGTTAAATGTCGACGGATATTTTAGATATATAATAGGAGACAAGTACATCTACTGATGAAAGATTTTGAGGTTATTGAGACGACGGCTGATATAGGGTTAAAAGTTTATGGCTGTGATTTGAGAGAATTATGTATCAATTTACTGAGAGGCTTTTACTATATAGTATTTGATAAAAATATTAATTTCTTTGCGTATGAAAGCAGAGGCGATGATTATAGCAAAATCAGTAGTTCTACAACGGAAGAACTGCTGATCAGCCTGCTTGAAGATGCAATTTTTTATACCTATACGGAAAATACTGTACTGTATCCCTGTGAAGTAACAGAGAATGACTTAAAATATAAATTATTACAAAATAGTGATTATATCGAAACGGAAATAAAAGCTGTGACAAGGCATCGTTTTGGATTAGTGCATGATAAAATTTATACTGTTACCGTTATTTTTGGCATATGAGGAGTGTTTATGAAAGCTGATGATCTGATATTGCAGAATTTTTATGATAAGTGTTCAAAATATAATCAGAAAAATAACAGGGGAGGGAGTTTTAGCCCTTTCAGATATTATAAGTTTAACGAAGGTTCCGGCAAGCCGGTTTATTTTATTGGCGGGCCGGGATTTTCCGTTGCTGTTGTTACAACACTGATTATAGCGGTGGCTTTTATCTTATTTATAAAGGAGGCGGGATTCTGGTACTGGCTGCTTTTTTTGTTTGTTGCTGTGATTGCTTTAAGGATAGGACTTAAGATTGACAAAGCGAAACAAATAAGATGCATGGCTGCATCTTTAGGTATGCATGCCGTTTCTATGGTGGAGAGTGCGCTCAATACTGAAGATGAATATGAAAGACGTTCTCTTCTGAACAAAAGTGTGGAATTTCTTGATGAATCATTGAAGTGGGTGGAGGAACCTATTTTTGAAGAACAGAAAAAGATTTTAGAAAAGTATATAAAAAAAGGAAATCCCTAAATGGGATTCCTTTAATTTTTATGACACTTTGTGCAGGATTTTCCGCCTGGCACTTTTTTCTCTGTGTGGCATTCCCAGCAAAAGTTTTTATGCACATCATTCATAGTGCCTTTTACAGTACCCACCTCAAGCTTTTCACCGGTTTTGATGTTTCTTAGTTCTTTACCGCCTTCAGGGCTCATGTGGCATTCTTTGCATTCGTTATTTTGTTGGTGGAATGCATGGGGAAACACAACAGCTTTCTTAGTTGTTTTGGGTACATCAAAAACTCCTGTCATGTCAATCTCTTCAGGTCCTTTGTCAAGGGCTAATACTATAGTAGCAAAAGCCAACATCAACAGTAGTGCAAACAGTTTCTTCATTAATTCCTCCTTGTAATTTTTTATGGAATTTAATAAATAATAATATCAATGTCAATCATTAATAATTTATATTGATTATATATATTGTCTTAAAGGGAATGCTTAAATGTTTGCTAATTATTATTATGATGTGATTTTGCCGGTTATTCCTAAAGGGATTTATACCTATTCTTTCTCCCGGGAGATACAACCCGGAATGAGGGTTAAGGTGAGCTTTGGCAGCAGAATAGAGTACGGTATTGTTTTGAGGGAAAATATTTCTATCGACCCGCAAATCCGGTATAAGCCTCTTATCTCAGTTTTGGATGATTATCCTGTTTTCAGTGAAAACTATCTGAAAATGATTTTAAAAATGTCCAGATATTATCTTAACCATGAGGGTATTACTCTTAAGGGAATAGTTGCCAGATCTCTGCTTGCTTCTGAAAAAAAAGATGTGGAGTCAGAAATATATAACTGCAGTGAATACCTGAAGCTTACAAAGATTCAGGACAGTATTTATAAATCTATCACCGGTATTATTGACAAAGGATTTTCCACAAATCTTTTGCACGGTATAACCGGTAGTGGTAAAACGGAAATCTATATAGAATTAATTAAGGAATGCCTCAAGCGCGATAAGCAGGCTTTTTATATTGTACCGGAAATATCTCTTACACCTCAGATTGTTGAGCGGCTGTCAAAAAGGCTTGGGTTTTCTGTTCCGGTATATCATTCCAGGTTAACTCCGAAACAAAAAGAAAAGGTGTTCTGGGGCGTTAACTCCGGGGTATTTCCTCTTGTGATTGGTGCCAGAAGTACTCTGTTTATCCCATCAAAAGATATAGGTTTAATAATTGTTGATGAAGAACATGAAAGCAGCTTCAAACAGGAAGAGGCTCCTTCTTATCACTTGAGAGATATGGCTGTTATGTACGGAGATATCCTTGGTATTCCTGTGGTTCTTGGAAGTGCTACACCTAGTTTGGAATCATATTTTAATGCAGTTAACGGTAAATATAATTATTTTTACCTGAATAAACGTTTTAATGATAAAGATTTGCCGCATATCGATTTGTTAGATATGAAAAATACCGATGTTCTGGATAATCTGCTTTCAACACATCTTTATGATAAAATTTACGAAAAGATTAACAAAGGTGAGCAGGTTCTTTTGCTTCTGAATAAGAAAGGTTACGCAAAACATCTTATCTGTAAAACGTGTGGTAAAAATCTCGATTGTCTTAACTGTTCAATATCCCTGACATATTACAAAAGTTCTGATGTGGCAAAATGTTCTTACTGTGGAGAACGTTATCGTTTTTTTAAGTGTGGTGAATGTGGTGGGACTGATTTTCTGGATTTCGGTCATGGAACGGAAAAGGCTACGGAAATCCTGGAAAAACTTTTTGGTGATGTCATTGTGAGACTGGACACCGATGCAGTAACGTCACATAAAAAATTGAGCCGGATTCTTGATGACTTTTATTCTGGAAAATATAAAATTATGGTGGGAACCCAGCTTATTGCCAAAGGTTTTAATTTTCCCAATGTTACTCTGGTGGGCGTAATCAATATTGACAATCTGCTTGCTTTGCCGGATTTTAGGGCAAATGAGCGGGCTTATCAGCTTTTGAATCAGGTGGCAGGCCGCGCTGGCCGTTTTATAAAAGAGGGGGAAGTGCTGATTCAGACATATGATCCTGATATGCCTGTTTTTCAACTTTTGAATAAAAATTCCGAAGAATTTTACCGTTTCGAGCTTAACAGAAGAAGTGAGCTGAAATATCCACCTTTTTCAAGGATTTTAAGAATTACAGTAAGCGATACTGTTGATAAAAAAGCTAAGGATATGATAGATCTGATTTATGATAATCTTGTGAAGCTTAATAAAGATACAGATATTCTTGGTCCTTCTCCTGCTTCAGTTTTTAAAATAAAGAACAGATACAGATATTCGCTGATTCTTAAGTCAAATGAGGTCAAACATATCCAGAGATCAGGACATCTTGCGAATGATATTTATACAAAATATAAAAAAGGTAATACCCGAATGAAATTAGATGTGGATCCTTATTTCTTTATGTAACGTGAAATTTCAAAATTGTTGAATCCTGCAAATATAAAAATTTTGATGTGATTTTGGCGTATGCAGAAACGCAGATATATTTGTTATATAAGAATGGAGATTCCTCGGTTCCACTTCGTTCCACTCGGAATGACATAAAGTCCTGTCATCTCGACCGAAACGGAGTGGAGTGGAGAGATCTCTTTTGCTAAATGCTATATGCTAAATAAATATGCAATTATGCTTAATAAATATGCAATTATGCTTAAAATATATTGAAAAAAAACCAGTTAGATAGTACAAAGTTTGGTGAAGTTGACTTAAAAAATTAAGATAGAGAGGGTTTTTATGCCTGAGAACAGATTGATTTTAGATGTGCTGGAAGGGAAATCTCACGAAAGAACCCCTGTGTGGCTTATGCGTCAAGCCGGACGCTATATGCCTGAATACAGAGAGATAAGGGAGAAAGTTTCTTTTTTGGAGCTTTGCAAAACTCCCGAATTGGCTTGTGAGGTTACTTTACAACCTCTTAAAGCTTTTGGCCTGGACGCGGCTATCCTTTTTTCGGACATATTGGTACCTATTGAGCCTATGGGTGTTGAGCTTGCTTTTAACCCTGCACCGGTGATTGCAAATCCTGTTAGAAACGAGAGTGATATAAATAAGTTAAAAACAGTAGATCCGTATGATCAGCTTCCGTTTGTGCTGGAAGCTGTAAAACGTATAAAAAAGAATATCAATGTCCCTCTTATAGGTTTTTCTGGTGCCCCTTTTACTTTGGCATGCTATATGGTCGAAGGTGGCGGATCCAAAAACTTTTTAAAAGTTAAGACACTAATGCATAAAAACCGTGATGCTTTCAACAGGCTAATGGAAAAAATTACTGAAAGCACGTTTAAGTATTTGCAGGCGCAGATAGACAACGGTTGTAATATAGTGCAGATTTTTGATACCTGGGCGGGTATTCTATCTCCTTCTGACTATAAAACATTTATTTTGCCTCATGTTGACAGATTAACAAAGAAATTAAAAGGAGCTCATGTAATCTATTTTGCCAAAGACAGTGCCACCTTTTATTCTGATATAAAAAACCTTAGCTGTTCCGGTCTTGGTGTGGATTGGAAAATATCTCTTTGTGATGCAGCAGAGCTTTTGGATAATAAATTTGTTCTTCAGGGAAATCTTGATCCTGCACTACTTTTTACAGATCAAAAGGTTATAGCTGGTGAAGTCGACAGGATACTCAAAGAGGCAGAATCTGTGAAAGGACATATATTTAACCTGGGGCATGGGATTCTACCCGGCACACCGGTGGAGAATGTAAGATTTTTAGTGGAGTATGTAAGAGAGAAGAGCAGCAAATGAAAGATCTTTTATTTGTAATGTATATGGGCGGGCCGGATAGTCTGGATGCGATTCGTCCCTTTTTGTTTAACTTGTTTACTGACAGGGATATTATAAATTTCAAAATAGGCGAACTTCCTCAGCGGTTACTTGCAAATATAATTTCCAAATCCAGAAGTAAAAAAGTAATACCTGATTATGAGAAAATGGGGGGTAAATCTCCCCAGTTGGATTATCTACGCTCACTCTTGAGAAAGGTTGAGCATATATACACAGAAGATTATGGCGGAAAACTGGATACCAGAATAGGTATGTGTTATTATCATCCTTTTATCGAAGATACTTTTGCTGACATTGATCCGGAAGAATATAAGAATATCTATGTTACTACAATGTATCCACAGTATTCATATACTACAAGCGGCGCTTGCTTCAAACGTTTTTACAACTGTCTGAGAATGAGACCCATTAAACATTTTGAAACTATTAATTTCTGGCATCTCAACAGACGTTATAATGAATGCTTAATTTTTAGAATAAGAAACGCTGCCGAGACCTTAGGGACGCACTTAAAAAATATACATCTATTTTTTTCTGCTCATTCACTTCCTGAATATACACAAGCTGAAGGCGATTATTATGTGTATCAGATAAAAGAACAGGTGGATTATCTTGTAAAAGCTGTATCGCCTGCAGGATATTCCCTTGGATTTCAGAGTCGCACCGGTCCGATGAAATGGTTGGGACCTGAAACCAGGGATGAACTTAACAATATTGCTGAAAAAGGGGTGGACAATATAGTGGTGGTACCGATATCTTTTGTTTCCGATCATATTGAAACCCTTATTGAGCTTGATGAACAGTATATTTCGGCATTAAAAACAAAAGGTGTTAATATTGTTCGTATTGAGAGCCTCAATGACGGGGATGATTTTGCCAAGGCTTTTGTGGATATTATCAGAAATGGGGGTTAGATGGAAAAAGTCAAAACTTTTCTCAGTATGATAAAGATTGAACATTCACTTTTTGCTTTGCCTTTTGCTTTTACTGGGGCTGTTTTGGCTGCGGAAGGTTTACCTTCACTGGGTAAAATCTTTTGGATAATAGTTGCAATGGTTGGCGCAAGATCATTTGCTATGGGGATAAACCGGATTGTGGACGCAGAAATTGATGCTAAAAATCCCAGAACTGCTTCAAGAGAGATCCCTTCCGGCAAAATATCCAAATCTGCTGCAGTCTTATATGTTGTGGTTGCATTAATTGTTTATGAGTTTGCCACTTTTATGTTGAATACGCTGAGTTTTATTTTATCACCAATACCTGTTATTGTGTTTATACTTTATTCATACTCCAAAAGATTTACTTCTTTTTGCCACATAATTCTCGGAATAGCTCTGGGGCTTGCACCTGTGGGAGCCTGGGTTGCAGTTGAAGGAACGGTGAATTTAGGAATTACGATGGTGGGTGTCGCTGTTATTTTTTGGGCGGCAGGATTTGATATTATATATGCACTTCAGGACATTGAATTTGACAGGGAAAATAATCTTTTTTCCATTCCCGCTCTTCTGGGAATCAGAAATTCATTGGTGCTTTCAAGATGTTTTCATTTAATTACTTTTATAATTTTTTTATATGTAAAGTTTTATTTCGATCTTGGTTTGATATATTTAAGTGGGGTTATTCTTTCGGGGCTGTTTATGTTGTATGAGCATTCTCTTATTAAAGCTGATGACTTGAAAAATGTTAATATGGCTTTTTTCAACCTTAATGCTTATATTAGTATGACTATTTTTGTTTTCGTCTTTTTTGATATAGTCCTCAGGAGGGTATTTTGAAGAACATATTCTTGGGGATCACCGGCGCCAGCGGGGCGGTTTATGCTATACGCCTGCTTGAAGAACTTAATAAAAGGGACTTTAATGTCAGCCTTACTGTTACAGATGATGGTTTAATTAACATAAATCTTGAATTGTCAGCATCTTACAGTTCATCTGAGGATTTTGTAAATGACTTCGGTTTTACAAATGTAACACTTTATCACTATAGAGATTTTGCTGCACCTGTGAGCAGTGGATCCAACACGGCAGATTTATGTTTGGTTGCCCCGGCATCCATGGGTTGTGTGGGCAGAATTGCTTCCGGAATAAGTTCCAATCTGGTGGAAAGATGTGCTGACGTTGTTTTGAAGGAAAACAAAAAACTTTTGCTGTTGGTGCGAGAAGCCCCCTACAATTCCATTCATTTGAGGAACATGCTTTATCTTTCAGAAATAGGTGTTACTATTATGCCGGCTTCTCCTGCATTTTATTATAATCCGTCAAATATTGACGATATGATTAACTTTATTGTGGGCAAAATATTTGATATAATGGGAATAGAGCACAATTTGTTTAAAAGATGGACTTAAGGGGGGTATATGAAAGTTGTATGTCATAGTTGCAATGTGGATTTTGAGAATAAAAACAAAAATAAGTTTATTTGTCCTTCCTGCGGACAATCTTATAATATTAAGGAAATCCCTGATATTTTTAATATCAAGTTGCTAAACGGTGTTCTTATAAAGGATGTTTCCTTTAATGAAGTAAAGACAGGAATAAAAACTGGGAAATTTTTAAAGGTGGATTATATCTCTGCAGAGAATATGCCGTGGATGAAAATTGTTGATTCGCCGCTGGGAGAATATGTTCCGGCTTCAACAGTTGCCGCCCCTGTTAAATCAGGCTCTTCAAAATCATGGGTTGTTCTTTTTGTGTTTTCCTTTATTGTGAATATTGTGCTTCTGGGCTTCTTGTATCTGCAGAAATTAAAAATAGATGATTTAATACAAAATTAAGGAGGAAACGATGAAAAATTATGATAATAAGGAGTGGTTTAAAAGCACTTTTGAAAAGAGCAAAAAAGAGGTTAAAAAATTTACGAGAACAGGTAAACTTCGTATAGAGATTGCCAGTTTGAAAAAAAAGGCTGATGACAGGTATACATCTTTGGGTAAGCGGACTTATCAGCTAATTAAAGATGGTGAGATTGGACATAAATTTTTGGATGATGAATATAACGATATTCTTGATCTTGAAAAAAAGATATCTGATCTTGAAAACGAAATCGAAGAACTGAAAAAACTTCGGGAAGATGATGACTATGCAGTTGAAAACAATTATATCAAAACAGATTACACAGTAGAGCCAAATAGCTCTGGTATGGATGACAATGAAACGAAAAAACAAAAAGAGAGCAATGAGTAGTTATGATGACAGGTAAAGAAGAGCAGATATTTGAGAAAGTCAAAGATATTCCGCCTATGCCGCAGGTGGCTTCTAAAGTGATTAATATACTGGAAAACCCTGATTTTAGCTTTGCCGAACTTGTCAGGGTTATTTCCAAAGATCCCAGTGTTACGGCAAGTATTCTTAAGATGGCTAATTCTGCATTGTTTGCGCCTAAAAATGATATTACCAATTTGACTCAGGCTATATCATTTCTTGGGGTGAAAAATGTAAAAAACCTTGTTATTACACTTTCTACCAAATCACTTTTTACCGGAAGTAATACCCGGTTTTTTGATAATAAAATCTGGGAACACTCTGTGGCAACGGCAATAATCTCCAGGATTGTTGTTTTGAATATTGATAAAAAAAAAGCTGAAGAAGCTTTCCTGGTGGGATTAATGCATGATTTGGGACAAATTATTATGTTGAAAAGTATGCCGGAATACGAGAATTTGCTGGCTGATGCTTTTAATGAAAATCTTTCAATTTATGATTTGGAATCAGAAAGGATGGGGTTTACACATTCGGATGTGGGCGCTTATTTAATGAAAAAATGGAATCTTCCACCCCTATATGAAAACAGCATAGCTTACCACCACAAACCGGCCAATGCTGATAACGATTTCCTTGCTAAAATTGTTTGTTATGCCAATAATTTTACAAAAATAAACAATATCGGTGTAACAAGAAATATTGACAAATGTTATTATCAAAAAATGCTTGAAATTGATGAAGAAACACTGAGTGAATGTGAAAACTTTTTCTTTGAAATTTTTGAAAATGAGAAGGAGATATTTAATTTATGAGGTATTTTCTATTTGTTTTCGTTGTGGTTTCTGTTACCGCATGTTACTTTAGTTTCGGTTTTAAAACGGATTTGTCATTAAAAAATAAATATGACCATACTCAAAAGGCCGAAAATGTAAATTTCTTTTATAACGTGAGTAAAAACGGTGATTTATCTACCGTAGATATGACTGTTAAAAATACGTCAAATATGTATATGGCAAATCTGGTTGTGTATGTTGATACAAAAAAGATGCAGGACTATTTTTATGTTGGGAATTTAAAACATTTGAGTAGCAAGAAAGTCAAGTTTCAAGTTCCAGCTGATGCTAAACAGGTTAAGCTGAGATACAGATATTCTTTATTATCAGAGGACAGTTTCCTTAATCCGTCTGAAAAAATCCCGGAAGATTACTCCCAGGAGAGCTCTGTGATACTTTTTTTGAAGTAATGTTCAAAATCTAAGACCTTTTATAAGCATTTTTTCCATCCAAAGTTAACTTTTTTTCATGATCCGGATCATACGGTTTGCCACTTTTCAATACACCAAATGCCTGCCTTATTAACTTGATCGCCACTGCTATTAATTTTTTACTTGAGCTTTGCTTTCCTGTATGCTATCATTGCAACACATGCAGGCTTTATGCCTAATGTTCCGTTCAGGTTTCGGAAAGCTGAAGGTGGGGACAACATTTCGAACGGTTTCTTGGAACCAATGACAATATTGTCCTTTATCACCTTCAGTGCTCTGGAACCTTATACAACTTTTTAATACCTTGTTAAACAATTTTTCCTACTTTCTTAATATACGATGACACTTTCTTCTCAGGGCGAGTGGGACTGATGAATCTCCATTCTTATATAACAAATATATATGCGTTTCTGCTTAATTGTGCAAAGCTCTCAGACCATTTTTAAGTTATCTAAAGTCTTTATTCAGGAAGCATAGGATATTTTTTCAGGAGTGTGCCTTTTTGGAATCCTGATGGTAAATTCTCTGTATTGTAGGAGAGAAAACCGGACTTATGGAATTCATGTCTTATCTTTTTACTACACGCATATGTTACGATGTTACCGTCATATTTCAAAAGGGAGTATAGCCTCTTGAAAACATAGGTATTCCATATTTCAGGATTCTTGTGCTTGCTGAAAGGGTCAAAAAAGATTATATCAAATTGAAAATCAAGATATTGTAAAACATAGATCAGATCGTCCATGATAAGATTTAGAGAAATATCCTGGTAATTTCCATTGTCTAACAGTTTCCTCAGAATTTTATATGCATTCACCGGCCACAAAAAGTGCATTTTCTTTACCAGCTCAACTGTCCCGGGGTCCTTTTCAATGCTCAAGATATTAAGTTTATGTAAATTTGCATTTTTTAGGTATTCGTTTATCAAAACCGCAATATTGTATCCAAGGCCAAAACATATATCCAGAAGCCATACAGGTCTTTTGTAAAGCAAATCCAATATACCGGAAGCATAAACGTATTTGTGCAGACTTTCAGTGTAAGCGCCTATGGATTTGGCGTGATAAGCTTCACAATATGTGAGGTTATAATATGATATGGAGCCATCTGCTGTTACAAATGGTTTTTTATCGTCTGATAATGGGATTAAATTTGCCATAATCAAAAGTAATGTGAAAATTTTCACCAGTTTTCTCGGGATAATCATCCCGGTAATGGGCACCTCTGCTACCTTCCCTGCTCACGGCAGCAAGGGACATCAATTTACCTACGTACAGCATATTTATGATTTCCCCTGTTTTTTGGTTTAGCGGTCGTTTGTTTAAAATCGGTTCTAAATTTTTATTAAAAAAGCCCAAAGCTTTGGTGAGTGAATTAAAGTTTCTGACAACACTTACATTTTCCCACATAATTTCCTGAATATTTTGTAAATATTCATTATATCTGTCAGACAAATCGATGCCTCCTGCTTTCTCAGGTTTGTTTTCAGGGACACTCATGTGTTTGGTATCGACTATTGCAGCTTTAGCGCTTCTTCCTCCGAAAACCACCCCCTCCAGAAGAGAGTTGCTGGCAAGTCTGTTTGCACCGTGTACACCGGTACATGCGGTTTCACCTGCAGCATACAGACCTTCGACAGTTGTTCTGCCCCATAAATCGGTTTGTACTCCCCCCATGTAATAGTGTGCAGCGGGACTGACAGGTATGTACTCGCTGGTAATATCGAGGCCGTATGTAAGGCAGGTGGAATATATTTTAGGAAATCTGTTTTTTACAAAATCATTCTTAAGGCTGGTCATATCAAGGTATACAAAAGCTGAATCTGTTTTTTGCATTTCGAAAAAGATAGCTCTGCTGACAACATCTCTTGGTGCCAAATCACCTTTGGGATGGTATTTATGGCAAAACTTCTCTCCATTTTTATTACGCAAAACGCCGCCTTCTCCTCTCATGGATTCACTCAACAGAAAAGCCGGAGCATTTTCCAGAGTAAGAGCTGTGGGGTGGAACTGGTAAAATTCCAAATCTTTTTGTGATGCTCCTGCCCTGAAGGATATGGCTATTCCGTCTCCTGTTGCTACGGCAGGATTTGTTGTTCTTTTGAAAAGTTGTCCGGCACCTCCTGTAGCGAGGACAATTGCTTTTGTGTTAAAAATCATTTCTTCACCTGTTTGACCGTCCAGTGCCAATAAACCGGTGACCTTGTTGTCCCGGAGTATAATATCAACGGCAAAGACATTTGCAAATCTATGAACACTGTTTTTTTGCGATACCTCTTCTTTCAAAGTTTTTACTATTTCATGACCGGTGGCATCACCTTTTGCATGTATAATTCTGTTTACACTGTGTGCCGCTTCTTTGGTAAAATCCAAAACCCCTCCGTGCATATCAAATTTGGCACCGAATGTTATAAGTTCTTTAATGTATCTTGCTCCCTCGTCCACCAGGGTGAATACCGCATCCCTGTCACAGAGTCCATCTCCTGCTTTTATTGTATCTTCAAAATGCAGATATATGTCATCATCATCTGACATTACAACGGCAACACCACCCTGGGCATATTCGGAACTGCTTTCACCGATTGCAGCCTTTGTAATTAATGCAGTTTCACCATATTCCGACAGTTCTACGGCAGATCTTAACCCGGCTACTCCACTTCCCAGGACAATATAATCGTAACTGAATGTTTTCATTTTAGAACCGTAATCCAGCTTTTATTCCATACTGGTTTACTTCCCCTACACTTGCTTCAAAATTGATAACAAAAAGAGGGAAAGGAGTGATTTGTATGCCTGCGAGACCTCGGTAAATTATTTCATGTACATCGTCGAATTCCACAATATCGGAGTTTTCACTGGCATTTACTCTCAAAGCCGAAATTCCGGCATAAGGTGTCAGCATGAGAAACCCCTTGCTTATGAGAATTTCCCCTGACTGTGTATCTACGTCCAAATCATCAACACCGGCCAGTTTGCTGTAAGTTCCCCTTATGCTCAAAGCTGGGGTAACGGTACTTCCCTCCAGAATGGCATATTTCAGTTCCACACCCCATATTTGCACGTTGGAGTCAGGGATTTGTGAATACATAGCTCCTATATCAATTTTAAAAGGGAGACCTTTTTGTGCGTGAATTCTTGGAGCAGCTAAAAAACTTGAAGGATCCCCGTCATCCACCAATGTTTTCCAATATTTTTCGTTGTCATTAATGTCGGTGATGACCAACTCAGTGCTCACATCAAATCCTGTCACGCCCAATGGCTCAGCAGGAGACATGGGGTTAAAAGATAATCCCACACCAAATTCTTTTGAAAAATCTTCAAATTCACTTTGCGTCAACGTTGAGTCAGTGAACTTAATATCTTGTGCAAAAACGGATATAGCAGATAAAACAAATATTGCAGCGATTATTATCCTTTTCATGACTTTCTCCTTTTTAAAACAGGTAGCTTATGCTCTAACAAAAAATGATCTTTATGTCTATTAAAATAGCCGATTTTGATATTCTTTACCTTCTTTTTTACTAATTTTAACATATTTTTCAGACCTTTTATATCTTCATTTTTCAGATTATTATTCATGAAAATAATGTCGGGATCTATCTCCATATTTCTCAGTAGCAGCAGGTCTATATTAAAGGTAGATAAAAAATCTATTAATGATTCGGTTTCCGTTTGTCTGTCAGTCAACCCCGGCAGAGTGTGGAGTGTGAGACTTTTATAAATATTTTTTCTGTAAATTGCCTGCAGGGATTTATATACATTCTCAATAGATACCGATTCATCAACAATCCATCCCGTTTCGCTGTTTGTAGTCATCAGCTCAGCATTTATGCAATCACATCCTGATTCTACAATTTTTTTGAGTATAACCATATCCTGGAGATTTGAAGAATATATTATTGTCATATTGTCGTTTTTTGATTTTATTCTTTCGATTATATTTAAAAAGTTGTCGGGGTTTGTCTGCTCTTTAAAGTTGTTATGACATATGTTTAAAATGGGGTATGATGCAATCTTTGAATAATGTTCCAGGATTGTTGTGAGATCATTTTCTGAAAAATTTGAAGTTTCCTCAGAAAGGGGGAAAACAATTTCTTCGTTTTTGGTATGATATAAATCTGAATTTAACAGTAAAAAATCCTTGAAAGCGTTTTCTTTCTTATATGATTTTAAAAATCCATGAAACTTTTTACCTGTATTTACTGATTCAGAGGATGGGAGCTTGTCCACTACGGTTATAGGTGATACAAAGGATTCGTTCATCCAGCCCACCGGTGTGTATGGTTTTGGTAACAGAATATCGTTGTTGCGTTTTTGGTATGCAGGGAGGTACAATCTAAGGTAGCCCTCCGGCGGTTGTATAAATATGGCATGACCAGACTTAAAAACTTCTATCCCCGCCTTCTCCTGATTATAGGCTAAAGGGCTGGCGTTTTCCAGGTATTCCGGCTTTACATTGTCAGGAACAGGCTCCATTTCCAGTTCGTAAGGGATGGTTTTAAGGTTTTCGCTTCTTACAGTCATTTTCAACGTAGGGTGATCGTAAATTGTGCCTTTATCGTCGGCAAATAATAATCTGGGGATATCGTACATGACACAACCTGTATTAAGTATTTTTTCAAACAGGGATAAGGATATTGTTTTTTCTTTATTTTTTCAATATATAATGTAACTATAAAATATTTATATAAATGAGGTGTGTTATGACAGATATTATTGATGTTTTTGCAAGAGAAATTTTGGACTCCAGGGGTAATCCTACCGTGGAGGTGGAGGTGGTAACAAGTGGCGGATACGTAGGTGTTGCTTCAGTCCCTTCAGGCGCCTCCACCGGAAAATTTGAGGCTGTTGAACTGAGGGATGGCGTTAAAGAGCGCTTTGGTGGCAAAGGTGTTTTGAATGCTGTGGAGAATGTAAATGAAGTGATTTCTTCAGAGCTTGAAGGAATCGATGTTTTAGAACAAAAATTAATCGATGAAATACTGATTGGCCTGGACGGAACCGAAAATAAAAGTAAGCTTGGCGCAAACGCTATATTGGGTGTATCTATTGCTTGTGCCAAGGCTGCTTCCGACTCGTTGGGATTACCTCTGTATCGTTATTTGGGCGGAACTTTTGCCCATACAATGCCGGCTGCCATGATGAATATTTTAAATGGCGGTAAGCATGCCGATAATAATGTTGATATACAGGAGTTTATGATAATGCCGCTGGGTGCTGATACCTTTAAAGAGGCTCTTAGAATAGGTGTGGAAACGTTTCACTCACTGAAAAAAGTTTTAAATAAAAAGGGCTACAGCACATCAGTAGGTGATGAAGGTGGCTTTGCACCAAATCTTAAATCCAATGAAGAGGCACTGGAGCTTATTATTACGGCAATAGAGGATGCCGGTTATAAAGCAGGCAAAGATGTTTTTATTGCAATAGATGCGGCAGCCAGTGAATTTTATAAAGATGGTAAATACGTACTTCAGGCGGAGAAAAATCCTGAAAAGAGTTCGGCAGAAATGGTTGAATATTATGAATATCTTGTAGCCAAATATCCTATTATTTCTATTGAAGACGGTTTGGATGAAGAAGACTGGGACGGCTGGAAAATTCTGACAGACAAGCTTGGCAAAAAGACGCAGCTTGTGGGTGATGATTTGTTTGTTACAAATACCAAACGTTTAAAACGTGGTATTGAAAGCGGTGTTGCCAATTCAATTTTGATTAAATTTAACCAGATAGGTACAATTACTGAGACATTGGATGCCATTGAGACTGCGAAAAGAGCCGGTTATACCTGTGTTATCTCCCACAGATCAGGAGAAACGGAAGACACTACTATTGCAGATTTGTCTGTGGCTGTGAATGCTGGACAAATCAAAACAGGATCTGCCTGCAGAACTGACCGCATAGCTAAGTACAATCAGCTGATCAGAATTGAGGAAGAGTTGCTGGATCAGAGTGCTTTTTACGGGATAGAGGCTTTTTATAATATTAAATAAATGTGCTTTAAAAAAGTTTTTAAATTAAAATAATCAGGAGTGTGTATGTTTTTTGAACAAAAGATGGCTGATTTAATATGTGAATACAGTTTGAACCTGAAAGAAGGTGATGTTGTTGAAATTAGAGGAGAAATATCTTCTGAACCGCTGGTGAAAGCCTGTTATGAAAAGCTTTTGAAAATGAAATGTTACCCTGTTGTCAGGATGAGCTTTACTGAACAGCTTTATTCTTTTTACAAATATGCTGATGTGAAGCAGTTGGAGTTTATTCCGGAAATGTATATGACAGCAGCAAAAACAGTGAACGGTCTTATAAATATAGATTGTGAAACAAATACCAGACAGCTTACCGGAGTTGATTCCCAGAAAATTGCCAAAAACCGCAAGTCAATGTCTGTTTTGAAAGATATTATGTTTTCAAGAGAGGCGGAAGGAGATTTTTCCTGGATTATCGCACCTTATCCCACTTCTGCTATGGCTCAGGATGCTGAAATGTCATTTGATGAATATGCAGAGTTTGTGTTTGGCGCCTGTAAACTGTACGAGGATGATCCTGTTGGAGCGTGGAGAGAAGTGAGCAGTTTTCAGGATAGAATAGTTGAATTTCTTGCCGATACAAAAGAACTGAGAATAAAAGGTGAAAAAACAGATCTTTGCCTGAATGTTAGCGGCAGGAAATGGATTAACTGCAACGGCAGTCACAATATGCCAGACGGAGAAGTTTTTACAAGTCCCGTTGAGGATAGCGCTGAAGGGGAAATATTTTTTGATGTACCCACATCTTTTATGGGGGTAAGTGCAAAAAATGTGCATTTAACTTTTGAAAACGGCAAAGTAACAAAAGCAACAGCCGAAAAGGGCGAAAGCTTTCTAAATGAGATGCTGGAAACGGATGATGGAGCATCGTCGGTTGGTGAAATCGCTTTCGGGTTAAATAATTCCATAAAAAAAGCTACAGGTAATATCCTTTTTGATGAAAAAATTGGTGAGAGTATGCATTTAGCTGTGGGCTCTTCATATCCTGAAGCCGGTGGCAAAAATAAATCAGGACTTCACTGGGATTTAATTAAAGATATGCGTTCGAAATCCGAGGTTTATGCCGATGGTGTGAAAATATATGAAAATGGCAAATTTTTGAAAATATAAATATTGATTTTACATTTTCTTCCGCTTTTGCCCAAAAACATGAGAGTGGCAAAAGCGGAGTCTGTTGTAATTTTATCCGGAGAAGTCTGTGTTTAAAAACTGGCTGGCAAGATTTTATTTAACATTATACTTCTTTTCCTCCAACAAGCTGATGAATTTTGCTGCAAATCTTACCTTTTTCTTTTTGCTGTCTTTTGTCCCTATGCTTCTTATAATTTCCATAATCCTTACCAATTTGCCTGTATCCGAAAATATAACCAATGAAATTATTAACATGATTAAATCTGTTAATCCTGATTTGATAGAATATATTTTAAATTCTGCTGATAAGATGGATACACTCACACGAAATGCTCTGAATTTTGGTGTATTCGGTGGAGTTTCTCTTTTTCTGACATCACTGCTTTTTGTCAGGGCTTTAAAAGCGGCCTTTACAGTGATTTTTTCCAGGACTGATATAAAATGGGGGATCCTTGGCTTTTTTGTGCCTGTGATTATGGAAATTCTTGCTATTGTGATGTTGATAACTGTTATTGTTCTGAAAATTTTTTTGAATATTATTACAGACTTTTTTACTAGTACGGCTTTGCAGGATTTTATATGGATTATTAACCTGCTTGAAAATGTTATTTATATGCCGATTGTGATACTTTTTGCAATATCATGGCTGGGATATTTTCTTATGAGCAGAGGAGCGATGACTCTGTCTGTTTCCCTTATTTGTTCATCCGGATTTTGCGTGACGTTGTTTGTTTTTAACAAAATTTTTTCCAAAATATTCGATATTGCTTATTATTCATTTATTTACGGGTCGTTGGGAACGCTTATATTCGGTCTTTTTTGGGTGTATATTGTTTTCTGTCTGTTTCTTTTCTGGGGGCAGATGGGTTATGTTTTTCACCGCCTGAATTGGATAACAGTGAGAATGTACATAGAGTCCAGGATTTCCCGGCTGAGTTCTTTCATGAAGATAATTAGTATGTATTTTTTGAGTGTTGCCGGAGACAAGATACGATTTTTAGATAAAAACGATTACGTTAAAGTTGAGACCGGTGACGACTACATTTTTATTGGTGATGGAGCAGTGATATCAGATGGAGGGAAATTTGTACGGTATACCGCGGGGGATTTAATAGAGAGTAAAGACTGTTTAGGTAAAAAGTTTAAAGCGGAAATTGATTCCATAATTGTTTTTCTGAGCAAAGAAGAACTGGTTAAATTCATAAATGAATCTCAGGCGTCAGGTAATTTAATTGTCAGGAATTTTATTTAATATTTTCGGTTATAATTGTTAAAATATCTCTGAATTTTGAAATACGGAAGTCCGGTTTGCTTTTACCGGTTTTGCCGTAACCGTATTCACAAAAACATGTTTTTAGTCCTGCTCTGCTGCCGGATAGTATATCCGTATGATTATCACCTACCATCAGTGCATTATCACTGGTGGTTCCGTATTTTTCAAGGACTTTTAATACAGGCGCAGGTGAGGGTTTTTTTTCACCAAAACTGTCACCTCCATGCCATGAGAAAAGGTATTTGTTAAGTTTGAAATGTTTTACTATCTTATCAGTCAGAGCAAAAGATTTGTTTGAAATCACAGCTGCAGCAATATTTTTTCCAGACAGATAATTCATTATGTCGGTAACGCCATCGTACAATTTGGTGCGGTTCACTATATTTTCTGCATAATAACTTCTAAATTGTTCCTCTATTTTACTGTCAAAATTTTCTTCCCCCACTGCACGCTCAACAAGCTTCTTCATTCCGTCTCCCACATAGGATTTGGTCAACTCCAGAGAAATAGTGGGAAATCCGAATTTTGAAATTGTTGTGTTCAAACATTCGTGGATATCTTCGATAGTATCCACCAGAGTGCCGTCGAGGTCAAAAATTATAAGATTAAACATTATAGTTTGTTAGTATATATCAACATGTATTTCAAGTAATTTTTATGTTAAAATAAGGAGTAAAAAAGTCTTATTAGTCTTTACAATAGATCTAAATTTTGTAATAATTTAAGAAAGTGTTTATCAGGGGTCTGTTAATGAAATATAAAATACTGGTTGCAGATGATGAAGTATTTAACAGAGAAATTATAAAGGGTGTGTTGGTGGAAGAGGACACTGATTATGAAATTATCGAGGCTGAGGATGGTTTTAGTGTCCTTCAGACGATAAGAGATAATGAGCCCGATTTGCTGTTGCTGGATATTGGTATGCCTAAAAAGAGTGGTCTGGAAGTGCTCGAGGAAATCCGTAACGATTCCCATCTTGATGCGCTTCCGGTAATTGTTATTACTGCTTATCCCGAGGAGAAATATAATGCTTTGGAAATGGGTGCCAATGATTTTATTGCGAAACCTATCGAAGTTGTAGACTTAAAACTCAGGGTAAAAAATAGCCTTAAACTTAAAAGTTACAGCAACATGCTTTTAAATTTCAATCATGAGCTGGACAGACAGGTTAAAGAAAGGACAAGAGATCTGAAAAAAGCATTGGATAAAAGCAAAGCGGCGGAGCTGGAAGTAGTGCTGAAATTGGGCAAAGCTGCAGAATTCAGGGATCTCGAAACGGGTGTGCACTTATTCCGGATAAGAAATTTTACCAAATTACTTGCCCAAAAGCTGGGACTTGACGATAATGATGTGGATTTGATTTACAATGCTTCCCCGCTGCATGATGTTGGTAAAGTTGGAATTCCGGACAGAGTGCTGTTAAAGCCTGGCAGACTTGATAAAAATGAATTTGAGATAACAAAAAAACATGTGGAAATAGGGATGGAAATTTTAAGTGATCATCAGGACTATCCCCTTTTAAAAGCAGCTTATTATATTACAAGAGATCATCATGAAAACTGGGATGGTACGGGATATCCCTTCGGAAGGAAAGAAACTGATATACATGTATTTGGGCGGATATGTAAAATTGTAGATGTTTTTGATGCCCTGACTTCGAAGCGTGTGTATAAAGATGCATACAGTATAGATAAAGCTCTAAATATTATGGAAAAAGATATAGGCAAAATGTTTGATCCTGATATTTATAGTATTTTTCTTGAGAATATTGATGAGTTTAAGGTGATAAAAGAAGAATCCGAGGAGCGTGAAGAGGAGCTGCCGCCGATTCTTAAAATAATGCAGACAATAGAGAGATAATAAGCAGAAATGCGGAAACTGTTATCATAATATGGGCAGGGGTGACAGTTTTACGATAGTGGCTATTATTGTGTCATTTAGACTGCGCACTTAAAGCGTTAAGTGCGCGGGTAGAGATCTCTGATGCTATTTGGCAAGGGGAGCCCTCGGCTAACGATATACAAACAGATATACATTTGTGTTTATTCTCTCGCACAAGGAGTGTTTATTAAATGAGAATTTTACTTGTTGATGATGATCTTTATAATCTGGATATTCTAAAAGCACTTTTAGAGGAAACGATAGGTATCGAAGTGCTGGGGGTTGCCACCAAAAAAGAAGCTTTAAAAGCTGTTGAAAAAGAGGACTTTTTTCTTGTTGTTACCGATATAATGCTGGGTGATGGCAACGGATTTGAAATTCTTGAGAAGGTAAAATTAAAAAATGCATGGACACCAGTAATAGGTATAACAGGCTACATTGAGGAAATTGAAAATACTTACATGACAATAAATTTTGATATGCTTGTGAAAAAACCTATAAATTTCCAGGATTTTTTACAGAAAATAAGCGAAATTACCAATAAATTTTTTCAGATTTTCTTTTTTGAAAATTACGAGGAGTTTGAAAATGCTGATATTGACAAAATTGATAAAAAGGCTTTTGTGTTTACGACAGAGGAGTATGCTAAAAACGTACAAAAGTATCTCAATAGGAAAAATCTTGATATTGTTGGAGCTGTGCTGCCGGGCTTTTTGTATAATTCCAATATTTATGAAAAAGGTATAATGCTTGTACTGGTGTCAAACAGGGAAAGTGATATTAATATTTACTGTATGTCTGATATGAGCAAATCCGATTTTACATCCGATTCTTCTGTAATGGTTTTTTATGATGCAGTTACTGGGGATATTGAGCGTTTTTGTAATAACTATGAGCGTATTTTTAACGGTAGATATGTTCTGGGAATAGGATGTGGAGATAAGCATTTAACAGGGGAGCCTTCTGTTTTTGATAAAAATGGGTTTTATAAAAACAGCTGTATTTTGCTTATGACTTCCAGGCGCCTGTATTCGGAATATTTTTACGGGCTTAAAGTCGCTGACGGCCCTTTGAGTATAATCGGTGATAAAGATGTGGTTTTGAAAATAAACAATAATAATGCTTATAATTTTTATATGGACTTTTATGAGAAAAATGAAGGCAAGAAAGCGGACAGTATATTGACAGCCGGGCTTAAATATCCCTTCGGATTTCTGGACAATGATGATAAATATGTCCCCAGGGTACCGATAAAAAGAGTGAACGAAGGATTTCGTTTTGTTGGTGATTTGAAATGCAGCTCTCAGGGCTATTTTTTGGAATACGATGAGGATAACTCAGAAAAAGAGCTTGAGGAATTCCTCAAGTATTTCAGAATCAAGGAAAAGGTTGAAATACTTTTTGTAACTTGTTGTTACGGCCGATATTTGGGTAATAAAGAACGTTTTTTTAATAAAGAACTGAAAGCTATTTCCAGGTATTTCAAAAAAAACATTATAGGTGTTCTGTCACATGGCGAAATTGTGAACAGACATAACAACATCTACAAAATGCTTAATTATTCAATAATAATGTCCAATATCGAGGTTTAAATGTTTGATGAAGTTATTTCTGTTTTTGATATAACAGACCATGACCTGGAAAACAGGGACTATATTTACAGACTTGTAAAGAAAAACAAAAAGCTTATATCATCCGAGTTTTACAATTTTCTCCAGAAAAATACATATACCAAGACGTTTCTGGTGACAAAAGAAAAGATTTCCAGACTTTCCAGGACCCAGGAGGATTTTCAGGAAAACCTGTTTTCGATGGATTTTGCAGACTTGATACCCTACATATACAACGTCGGTCTTGTTCACTACAGAATCAATCTGGATAATACATATGTGATTTCATCTCATACACTTTTAAAGAATATTTATACCAAGATTATTTTTTACGAGGACATATCAAACAAATATGAACTGTTGGTCACTATAGAAAAATTTTTAGGATTAAGCCTGGGAATTATGATTTCCAGTTACTATGAAAAAAGCGATGTATGCCTTTTTGATATCAGACAGATTAAAAAACTACTGGAAGCTCTCAGTGACTTAAAGGTGATTCATAAGATGCTTTTGGACGAACACATAGATAAATTTGAGAAAGGTGAGGAAAAGGAACTTGAATATTCCCTAAGCAATTATGAAAGTTGCCAGTTTCATGTGACATTGACAAAGTTTAAGACATTATCACGATTTCAGGATGTTATCGATGTAGAAGATATTATAGAAAACCACAGGCTTATTCACAAACAAGGAGCAGAGCTTTTAAACGAATACAAACAGGGTAAAATCCTAAGGAGTTATTTTACTGAAAAGCTCAGAAAGCTAAGTGAGCATTTTACCCAACATCTTAATGATATTATCAGGGATTTTATTACAAGCCAGTCGGATATTTTTGTCATCGATTTTGTTACCCTTGTGGGGGATATCATAAGAATGGATTATAAAGTTGATTTAAACACACTTCTGGAAAACTTTGTCGATGCTATTGCCGAGTTCAGCTATTTTGTGAAGGATGTTGATTTTGTTGACAAGGATTACCAGGAAGGTGAGAATGAAATCATTTTTCTGCTCTTTATAGACAAAAAGAATTATTACGTGCGGGTAAAAATTTATCACGAAACTGCAAAGGTATTGTTGCAGTCGGTACTGAAAATCAGTCTGGATTTGTTTCAGGAGCTTTATATTATGCATTCTCAGGAGAAAAAATTAGGCGATTATGCTGACAAGGTTTCTGAGTCTGACAGGATGAAAACCCTTTTTATTGCCAATGTCAGTCATGAGATTAGGACACCGCTTAATTCTATACTTGGGTTTGCCCAGCTGATTCAAATGAAAAAAAATATTGACGAGACAACAAAAAAATATGTTTCCAACATTATCGAAGCAGGAAATAAGCTTTTGGAGCACATAAATAAAGTTATCGATTTTGCAAGACTTGAAAGCGGCAAAGCGATACTGAATATAAAAGAGATTAATTTGAAAACATTGGCAAATAAAGTACAGTCAATAGTTTCACCTTTACTTTCGAAAAAGAATTTAAAGCTTAATATCGATTTCCCTCAGGATATTAAAATATCTGTTGATGCAAAAATGATAGAGGATGTTTTTATTAATCTTGTTTCCAACGCTATTAAATTTTCAGAAAATGGTTCTTCTATTGATATGGGGTGTATTGTCACTGACAAAGGTTACAAATTTTTTGTAAAGGATTATGGTATTGGTTTTTCTGAAGAACATAAAGAGAAAATATTTTCATCTTTTTACCAGGTTGAGGAATCCTACAGCAACCCTATAAAGGGTTCCGGACTGGGGCTTGCGATTGTAAAGTCCGTTGTGGAAAAACATGGTGGAAATGTATGGGCGGAATCGGAGCCTGGTAAGGGCTCTGAATTTTGGTTTTATATACCCAAGCAATAATATGAGTTTGACTAAAAATCTATCCAGAATCTTACGGAATTTTTTTCAAAAAAGCTTGACAAATAAGCATAACTTTTCTATAAATCTCTCACTTGCAATGGGGTGTAGCCAAGCGGCAAGGCAGCGGATTTTGGTTCCGCCATTCGGAGGTTCGAATCCTCCCACCCCAGTTTTTTTATAATTATGCGAAAACTTCCCTCAGTAAACACGCTTGTAATAAAAATCGGCAGCAATATAATCACTAACCAGGTTAACGGGATTAATGAATCTTTTATCGCTGAACTTGCCGAATCAATATCAAAGCTGCGCAGCTCGATTGAAAACATCATTATTGTTTCATCCGGTTCTGTGGCGGCGGGTTTTAAATATCTCGGCTACAAATCGAAACCTAAAGATATAATAGACAAACAGGCCTGTGCTGCTGTGGGGCAGACCAAGCTGATACAGATTTACGAAAATCAATTCAGCCGTTTTAATGTTAATGTCGCCCAAATTCTTCTCACAAAAGACGATTTATCTAATAGAAGACGTTATCTTAATGCCAGGTATACGTTGAGAAAACTTCTTGAACATGGAAATATTCCCATTATCAATGAAAATGACTCTGTAGTTGTTGATGAGCTTAAATATATTGAAAGTTTTGGAGATAATGATAATTTATCTGCTCTTGTTGCAGGACTTATTTCAGCTGATTTGTTACTTATTCTTTCTGATGTAAATGGTTTGTATGATAAAGACCCATCGGTAAATAAGGATGCCAAATTAATCAGCGAAGTTAAGTATGTTGATGATGAAATGTTAAGTTATGCCGGTAATTCTGTTTCCGAAATTGGGACAGGGGGGATGAAGTCTAAGATAAAAGCAGCCAAAAAAGCTTTGGATGCCGGCTGCTATGTGGGTATTATAAATGGTAAAAATCCTGAAAATATCATCAGTTTTCTTGATAAAAGTAATATCGGAACATTTTTTTCTCATATTGAGGATCCCAAAACGAAGAAAAAACTGTGGTTAGCTTATGCAACCATTCCTAAGGGGGATATCATAATAGATGACGGTGCTGACAGAGCTATTAAAGAACATAAAAAATCTCTTTTGCCCTCAGGTGTTTGTGATGTGAAGGGACGTTTCGGAGTGGGGGAAATTGTAAGAATTGTAAATTGCAGCGGTGCTGAAGTGGGCAGAGGAAAGGTTCGTTACAGCTCCGGGGATTTAAAAAAAATTATGGGTAAGAAAACCTCGGAAATTTTTCATATCTTAGGTTATAAATTTAGTGATGAAATAATACACAGGGATGATATGGTACTTGAGGTAATTTGAGGAGGCAACATGGAGATGTTCAGAGAGATGAAGGAAGCATCCAAAGTTTTAATGGCAAAGACAACCGGAGATAAGGACAAAACGTTAAGAGTACTGGCAGATAATCTTTTGAAAAACAAAGAGTTGATTTTTGCAGAAAACAAGAAAGATCTTGAGGTTGCTGAAAAAAACGGGCTGGCTTCATCACTTGTTGACAGACTGGTTATCAATGAGAAGCGGTTAAATGATATGGTGGCAGGTGTTCATGATATTATTGCACAGGATGATCCTGTATTAACAGTTGAAAAAGGATACCAAAGACCTAACGGCCTTATTATTCATAAAGTAAGGGTTCCTATCGGTGTTATTGGAATAATTTATGAATCCAGACCTAACGTAACGATTGATGCTGCCGCTTTGTGTATCAAATCAGGTAATTGTGCTTTTTTACGCGGCGGCAAAGAAGCCAGGTACAGTAATGCTGTACTGGGAAAAATCCTGAAAGAATCGTTGATGCAAACAGGGCTTCCTGAAAACTGTGTGGAAACAGTGTATGATCCTGATAAAACTGTTATGATGCGTTTATTGAAGGCAAAAGACTATGTGGATATGATTGTCCCAAGGGGTGGTGATGGGCTTATTTCCTTTGTGTCTGAAAATTCGTTAATCCCTGTTGTCAAACACGATAAAGGGATATGCCATGTCTATATAGATAAAACAGCGAATCCTGAAATGGCCGTAAATATTGCCTATAATGCCAAGGTGCAGAGGCCAGGTGTTTGTAATGCTATGGAAACACTTCTGATTCATAAAGATAATCCTTATAAAATATTGGATAAGTTGGTGCCTTTGTACAAAAAAGCTGATGTTATTCTGAAGGGTACAAGGGATATTGCCGAGACATATGGCATAGAGCTGGCTCAGGATGAAGACTGGGAAACGGAATATCTGGATTTGATACTTTCTATAAAAACGGTGGGCAGTATGAATGAGGCTGTTCAGCACATTAACACTTATGGCTCCATGCATTCGGAGGCCATTGTCACTGAGGATTACAAAACTGCTCGTGATTTTATGAATGCTGTGGATGCTGCCGCAGTTTATGTGAATGCTTCCACCCGATTTACTGATGGTGCAGAATTCGGTTTGGGGGCTGAGATTGGTATCAGCACGCAGAAACTTCACTGCCGGGGACCGATGGGTGCATATGATTTGACCACTACAAAATATATGGTTTATGGCAACGGACAGGTAAAGGATTGATATGTTAAAGAAAATAGGCCTCTTTGGGGGGACTTTTAATCCAATTCATATTGGGCATGTCAAGCTGGCCGAAGATGTATATAAATCCTTCTCTCTTGATAAGCTGATTTTTATACCTTCCAAAATACCGCCGCATAAAAATCTTGGCTCCACCAAAGCTAAGGATAGATTTAATATGGTGGTTTCTGCTGTGGAGAATTTAAGTGGCTGTTTTGAAGTCTCTGATTATGAAATAAGTCAGAAGAGTATTTCCTACACACATAAAACCCTCATTTATTACAGAAAAAAATATGAGCATGCTCAGCTGTTTTTTATTGCAGGCAGTGATATTTTTGCCACTATCGAAACATGGAACAACTGGAGGGAGCTTTTTAGGCTGTCTAATTTTATTGTGGTTAACAGGAAAGAGATGCCTTTCAGTAAAATGTTTCTTCAAATCCCGAAAGAATTGAGAAAAATAATCAGGCATAAGGACACGTTCGAAGGTGCTAAAGTAGGCAGAATTATTTTACATACTATGGCTGAGATTAATATTTCCAGCACGGAAATAAGGGAAAATCTGCAGAAAAAAAATTTCGAATATTTTTTACCGGAAGAAGTGTCCAACTATATTGAAAACAAAAAACTTTATATGGAGGTATAATGGAAGAACTATATTTACTTAAAAAAATTACGAGTATACTGGACGATAAACAGGGGGAAGACATTGTAGCCTTTAAAATAAGTGAAGTTTCTTCTCTGGCTGATTACATATTAATCTGTACAGCGAATTCAGAAGTGCACGGAAGGGCACTGGCTGATTATTTGAGTGAAAATTTAAAAAAAGAAGGTGTGAAATTTCTTGCCGTGGAAGGTAAAGAGAATTCCAGATGGATATGTATGGATTACGGGGAAGTTATTGTACACATTATGACCAGTAAGGAACGGGAATTCTATCATTTAGAATCTATTTGGGGAGCTTGTGATAAATTAACACCAGAATTTCTTGGAGTAAGTTGATAAGCATTGTAAAACGATTTTCTACTTGCAAGAGACTGTCTGAAAGATTATAATAACCACGAAAACAGTTGAGGATATTTTTTTAAATTATGATTGAGAAATTTTTCCATAGAAAAAATGTTTACAAAAAGAATGTTGACCCTGTAAGTGCATATGTAATGCGGTTGTGCAGTAAAGTAAAGGAGAACAGAAATCTTGATATTCCTATACAGGATGCAGTGTTTTCTGTTGTGGATACTGAGACAACCGGTCTTGAAATTGCCAAAGCGAAAATTATAAATATAGCTGCAGTGAAGGTTAAAAATTTTAAAATAGTTGATTTTTATAATGCTTTTATCAATCCAGGAATGAAAATACCTGAAGATTCGATAAAATGGCATGGAATTACAGATGATATGGTGAAAGGCAAACCTTCAACGATGGAAGTGATACCGGAATTTTTGAAGTTTGTATCAGCCACTCCGATAGTTGGTCACCATATTGGTTTTGATATAAGAATGATAAACAAGGAAATGACCGAATGTTTCGGCTGTAAGCTTGAGAATTACTCAATAGATACTATGCTCCTTTATTCCAATGCAATTCTAAAAAGGGATGAGCATGTAAGCTTAGATTATCTGTTTGATGTTTATAATGTTCAATGCACTGGCAGGCACACTGCCTTAGGGGATGCGCTGGCCACCGCTGAAGTGTTTAACAAGATTATTTATCAAGCCAACAAAAATTATGATTCCGTTGCTGAACTTATTAATATTCAGAAAGCTTTTAATCAGAGTCAGTAGGTTTTTCTTTTATCTTGTTGTACTCTGTTATTATTTTCCTTACATAAGCTTTTGTTTCGCTGAAATCTGGCACGGCCAGTTCTTTATACACATTGGCGGGTCCTGCATTGTACGCAGACAAAGCAAGCTCCAGTTTATCAAATGTTATTTTTTGTATGGAAAAGTATTTTATCCCCGCGTGAATATTCTGTTCGGCATCAAAAGGGTCTTGGAATCTCATTTCACTGAATGTAAGTGGCATTATCTGCATAAGCCCCATTGCTCCGGTTCTTGAAATTGCATACTGATTGTATTTGGACTCAATTTTTATCATTACTTTAACAAGTTTTGGATCTATTCCGTATCTTTTGGAATATTTGTTTACTAATTCGTTAATTTCAGACTTGGAAGCTTTTGCAAGATAAATACCTGCTTCTAAAACAATATGTTTTGCAAGAAAGTAGCAGCTGACAGTCCTTGATTTTAAGTAAAAGGGGTTGATTAGCGCTTTCGGATTAAAAGTCGTAAAAAAAGTGCAGGAGTTAATTATCAGAATGTATACAACAAAAGAATAAAGTATAAATTTGTATAATTTTATCATCACTGAGAATATTTCACATAAAATTTTTAGAGTCAATATTTTATTAACTGGCACCTTTCTGTATTATGCAGGGTACTGCTCGGACAACCGGACGGTATGCGAGCTGCTGCGGCTGGGCGATGCATGGGTATATGAACCATACGAGCGTTTTGATGTGGAACTTCCGGATGGAACTATAACCAGCTTTGGCAGGCTTGCTCGCACTGGTGTCACGTGGGATGATGAATTTCAGGTGTTTTCAGTAAATAGCGATGTGGAGGAATCGGCAACTCGCAATGAGGACATTTCGATGGACTATGATTTTTTCCACTCGCAGCTTTTGACGCTTTCCTGCGGTAATGACTATGAAGTAAAAATTATACCAAAAGACATCAATATCTGGATATCCCGACTTTTTCTCGGAGATGCGGATGGTTTTTCTATTCTGTATTACCAGGATGTGGATAGCCTTGTTTACTGGGCAAACGAAGCGGCTTATCGATGGAAATTGCGAGGTATAGCCATCTGGTCGCTTGGGCAGGAGGATATGCGGCTGTGGGAGGCGCTTCCGAAGCAAATGTAGGTTAAAAGTTTTATATATTCAGCGCTTTGCTTTAAGGCAGGGCGCTTTTTTATATGCAAAATTCAAGTTGAACGGAGGGTTAAGACAATGAAAACGGTATGGAACTGGGTACAGGCGGTTTTTACTGCTATTGGTGGATTTCTTGGCTGGTTTCTTGGAGGGCTGGATGGATTTTTATATGCGCTCATCGCTTTTGTGGCCATTGACTATGTGACCGGCGTGATGTGTGCCATTGTGGACAAAAAGCTTTCGAGTGAAGTCGGAGCCAAGGGCATCTTTAAGAAAGTGCTTATTTTTGTACTTGTGGGTGTGGGACACATAATCGACAGCCAGGTGCTCGGCAATGGCGGGGCAATCCGGACAGCGGTGATTTTCTTTTACCTGAGTAACGAGGGAATTTCAATTCTTGAGAATGCAGCACATATAGGACTGCCCATTCCTGAAAAGCTGAAGAACGCATTGGAACAACTGCATGGCCACTCAAATGAGGAGGATGAAAAGAAATGAAGCTGTACACGAAGTACATGACGCGAAACGATTGCTATACAGCAGGCCGAAAAATCACGCCTAAAGGAATCATGGTACATTCGACGGCTGTGCCGGGTGTAATGGCGGCTGAGTGGTTTTCCCGTTGGAACAAATCTTACAAGGCCGGCGAAATAAATAGGCAGGTATGTGTTCACGCTTTTGTAGACGATAAAGAGGTTTGGCAATACCTGCCTTGGGATCATCGCGGGTGGCATGCGGGAGGAGCAGCCAACAATACCCATATTGGCTTTGAAATCTGTGAGCCTGCTGGGTTTTCGTATAAATCCGGGTCGGTAATGGTGAGTTATGATCCAGCAAAGCAGGAAGATTATTTCCGTAAAGCATGGCAGAACGCGGTTGAACTCTGCGTTATGCTCTGCAGGAAGTACAGCCTTAATGAAAATGACATCATCTGCCACTCTGAAGGGTATAAGCTCGGTATTGCCAGCAACCATGCTGATGTGATGCACTGGTTTCCCAAGCATGGGGAGAATATGGACACTTTCCGTAAAGCAGTAAAAAAAGCGCTGGAGAACAGTACAGATATCAATACTGATATTGGAATTGGAGATATGGTGGAGTTTAAGGTCAGTGTAAAGAATTACTACCCCGGCAGTGTGGAAGTTCCAACGTGGGTCAAAAATGACTATTACCACAGGGTCACACAGACTTTATACAAAGGCAAGCCGGTCATAAAAGGCGGCAAAGAATGTGTTTTGCTTGGCAAAAAGGTTAAGAAATCCGGCGGTCAAGAGATTGCAGGCATAAACACTTGGGTAGCAAAAGAAAACCTTGTAATTGTAAACAGCATTCCTGATAACAAGGGCAATAGAACCTATATAGTGCAAAAAGGCGACACCTTATGGAGAATAGCGGAAAAAGAACTCGGTAGAGGAACAAGATATCCGGAGATTAAGAAACTCAATGGCCTGACTTCAGATACTATTTACCCCGGACAAGTTCTGAAATTGCCGGAATAACGATAAAGGACAGCCAATCGCGGCTGTCCTAAGTTTTTATAGGAGGTGCTTGAATGATAGAGGCGGCTAATCATTTACCATATAACCCGCAGGAAACGAACTATACAAAGATAACACAGGAGGAATTTCAAAGAGAGGTTGATTACTGGCGGGCATACAAAATTCTGCAGAGGATGCTTAAGGCGGGACTGATTTCAGAAGAAGAATTCAACAAAATCGACAAGTTGAACCGCAAAACTTTCTCGCCGATGTATGCACAGCTTATGGCCTAATTAGCTTGCTATTAGCGGCACACAGAGGTAACATGTCACATGCCCAAAGGAGGTGAAAACAGTGAGAAAGGTAACAAGGATTGATGGAAACAATGCTCTCCAAGCTTTCAAGCCAAAGGTGAGGGTAGCGGCTTATTGCAGGGTTTCAACAGACAGTGATGAACAAATGGCAAGCCTGGAAGCACAAAAAGACCATTATGAATCCTATATAAAAGCAAATCCTGATTGGGAGTTTGCAGGGATTTATTATGACGAAGGCATATCAGGCACAAAAAAGGAAAACCGAACTGGACTATTAAGGCTGCTTGAAGATTGTGAAAACAGGAAAATTGACTTTATTATAACCAAGTCAGTCAGCAGATTTGCCAGAAACACAACCGACTGCATTGAGATGGTGCGAAAACTTACCGATCTCAGTGTTTTCATCTATTTCGAGAAAGAGAATATAAACACGCAGCGCATGGAAGGCGAATTGGTGCTGACAATTTTGAGCAGCCTTGCAGAAAACGAGTCATTATCCATTGCAGAAAATAGTAAGTGGTCTATCAGGCGCAGGTTTCAAAACGGAACATACAAGATTTCATACCCTCCCTATGGTTACGATTATGTGGATGGAAAGCTATTTATCAATAAAGAACAGGCTGAAATCGTAAAACGGATTTTTTCCGAGGCTTTGGCCGGTAAAGGTACACAGAAAATTGCAGATGGGTTAAATTTGGATAAAATCCCAACAAAGAGAGGTTCGCATTGGACAGCGACCACTATCCGCGGTATTCTTAGCAATGAAAAATATACTGGGGATGTCCTTCTGCAAAAGACCTATACAGATGAGAATTTTAAGCGGCATTATAATCATGGGGAAAAAGATCAATACATGATAAAAGATCATCATGAAGCCATTATATCCCATGAGGAATTTGAAGCCGCCCAAGAGATATTAAGGCAAAGAGCAAAAGAAAAAGGTGTGATTAAGGGAAGCAGTAAGTATCAAAAACGCTACCCTTTCTCTGGGAAAATCAAATGCGCAGAATGTGGCAGCAGTTTTAAGCGTCGAATTCATGGCAGCGGTAACCGTAAATATATTGCATGGTGCTGCACAAAGCATATAAAGGACGCATCAAGCTGTTCCATGAAGTTTGTCAGAGAGGATGCAATCCATCAGGCCTTCGTTGTAATGATCAATAAGCTTATTTTCGGTCATAAATTCATTCTAAGACCATTGCTACAAAGCTTAAAGAAGACAAATTACTCAGATAACATAACAAAGATTCAGGAGATGGAAACAAAAATCAAAGAAAATACAGAGCGAGTTCAGGTGATTATGGGACTTATGGCCAAAGGATACCTGGAACCCGCTCTTTTTAATACACAAAAAAATGAGCTGCTTAAAGAAGCAGCCATATTAAAAGAACAAAAAGAAGCCATAAAACGCGCAATCGATGGGAGTCAGACTATCCTTGTTGAGGTTGAGAAGCTTCTTAAATTTGCAACGAAAGCTGAAAAGCAGATTGATGCATTCGATAGCGAAATATTTGAGGATTTTATTGAAGAAATCATTGTGTTTTCACAAGAAGAAATAAGTTTCAAAATGAAATGCGGGTTGAACTTAAGAGAAAGGCTGGTGAAATGATGAGCCATATACCTTTTGGATATACCATTCAGAACGGCAGGGCTGTCGTTAATGAAGAGGAAGCAGTTAAGATTGAGAAACTATTTGAGGCTTATCTTTCCGGGCTTTCTTTAACTGAAGCGGCCAAAAACGCGGGTATTAAGCGCTGCCATACATCTATTGCAAGAATGCTGACAGATAAACGGTATGTAGAGGATAAATTCTATCCGCCCATTATCAGCAGGGATACATTCGAAGAAGTACAACTGGAAAGACGCAGGCGAGCTGAGGCGCTTGGCAGGATTTATGAACATAAAGGAAATGAAAAAAAATGCCTGAATTTTAAGTTTCATGCTTCAATGCCGGATAATCTATACGATGATCCATTTCAGCAGGCAGAGTATGCTTATAGTCTTATTAAGAGCGAGGTGATTTTAGATGACAACCAGGAATGTTACGGTAATTCCTGCCCGTAAGCGAATCGGGAATAGTGCAAAGGCTGAAGAAACGCCTAAGCTTCGGGTAGCAGCTTACTGTCGTGTTTCTACGGACAGCGAGGAGCAGGCAACCAGTTATGAAGCGCAAATCGAGCACTACACAAACTACATCAAAAGCAATCCCGAATGGGAGTTAGCAGGCATATTTGCAGATGAAGGTATTACCGGAACTAACACAAAAAAGCGTGAAGAATTTAACCGGATGATAGAAGAATGCATGCAGGGTAAAATCGATATGATAATTACGAAATCTATCAGCCGGTTTGCAAGAAATACGCTGGACTGCCTAAAGTACATAAGGCAGCTTAAAGAAAAAAATATTCCGGTTTACTTTGAAAAGGAAAATATAAACACATTGGATTCCAAAGGGGAAATCCTGTTGACTATTATGGCTTCTTTGGCACAGCAAGAAAGCCAATCGTTAAGCCAGAATGTTAAACTGGGTATTCAGTATCGATATCAGCAAGGAAAAATCCATATCAATCATAACAGGTTTCTTGGCTATACAAAGGATAAAGACGACAACTTAGTTATCGTACCTGAAGAAGCTGAAATTGTTAAGCGTATCTACCGAGAATACCTTGAAGGTTCCAGTATGTTGCAGATAGCGAGAGAGCTAGAAGCAGATGGAATTCTGACAGGTGCAGGCAATTCCAGATGGCATACTAGCACAGTCAACAAAATTTTGAGGAATGAAAAATATATCGGTGATGCACTGTTGCAGAAAACCTATACAGTAGATTTTTTATCGAAGAAAAGGGTAGCCAATAACGGTATAGTTCCACAATACTATGTAGAAAACAGCCATGAGCCTATAATCCCGCGTGAAATTTTTATGCAGGTTCAGGAACAGCTTGTTAAAAGAAGATGTGTGTATATAAGTAAGAACGGAAAGAAGAGAAACTATAGCAATAATCATCCTTTATCACAGATAGTCTTCTGCGGCAACTGTCATGAAATATTCCGCAGGGTTCATTGGAATAACCGAGGAAAGAAATCAATCGTATGGAGATGCATCAGCAGATTGGAAAACACCGGTTTGTTTTGTACCGCTTCCACTATACTTGAAGATACTCTCAAAGAGAAGATTGTAGAAGCTATCAATATAGCCGTCAGCGGGAAAAACTCTTTCCTGGCCATACT